>Ga0137373_10000082_pt1 | contig 81009 bp, 76 predicted proteins | sample SagtaG_5_FD_104912 | JGI IMG/M metagenome (GOLD analysis project Ga0137373, IMG submission 104912) | Vadose zone soil microbial communities from Sagehorn Ranch, Mendocino, California, USA - Sage1_R_80_16 metaG | ecosystem: Environmental > Terrestrial > Soil > Vadose zone | place: USA... | reverse complement strand
GCGAGGCGCGCATGGTCGGGCAGCGCGAAGCTGGGGCGACCGTGCTCCTGCGGGGCGATGCCACGGAAGCGCAGGTCAAGAAGCTGCTCGAAAATGTCGGGCTCATCCACTTCGCCACCCACGGCGACCTGAGCGAGACCGACCCGCTGTCCTCGGCCGTGCTCCTGGTGCCGGGCGGAGGCGAGGATGGCCGGCTCGAGGTCCGCGAGGTGTTCGGGCTGGACCTGCACGCTCGGCTCGTGGTGTTGTCGGCCTGCGAGACCGGACTCGGCAAGCTCTCCTGCGGCGATGAGCTCGTAGGGCTCCAGCGGGCATTCCTCTACGCGGGGACTCCGGCCATCATCACCACGCTGTGGAAGGTCGACGACCGGGCCAGCTACGAGCTGGTTCGCGCCTTCTACAACCGTCTCGATGGCGCGGGTCCGGTCGAAGCTCTCCGGCAGGCGCAGCTCGAGACGCTGCTCACGTTTCCCCATCCCTTCGGCTGGGCCGCTTTCGGACTCACCGGCGCCTCCCGCTGAGGCTGCGCCCGGGCTGAGCTTCCTCGGCGCTGTCGCTACCTGTGGACAGCGTCGTGTGTCGTGTGACTTAAGTGATCGACCGGGGAGGACGCCTTCGGGCATGCTCGCACAAGATGCGAACCCGCCCTGATCCCCATGCCGGGATCAAGGGCTCGGAGTCAGGAGGCGGCATGAGACCTGCGACGACCCGCGTTTCAAGCTTTAGCTTCACGCCGGAGCAGATCGCGCGCTACAAGTCCGTGCGCGGTTACGATGCAAGCGGCGCGCACCAGCATGGCAAGTGACATGGGCCCTGCCCCTCAGCCGAGCTTGAACGTCGGGCCAATCTTGCTACATTCATGACGGCAGGTCTGCTCGGGCCGGCCGAGGAGGCACAATGCCCGGTGCGACGGGTCGGACGTACCGCCACATCGACGTGCAGCCGATCACCGGCGCGCTCGGCGCGGAGATCCGCGGCGTGAATGCTGTGGACGCGCTCGCCGCCGACGTCGTCTCGGAGCTCCGCCAGGCCTTCTTGGATCATCTCGTGATCTTCTTCCGCGACCAGAGGCTCACGCCGCCCGAGCAGCTCGCGTTCGCCCAGCGGTTCGGACAGGCGATGGAATACCCGCAGCTGAAGGGGCTGTCCGAATGCCCGCTGATCACCCCGGTGATCAAGCTCGAGCACGAGCAGGTGAACTTCGGCGGCGTGTGGCATTCCGACACGACGTATCTGTCGCAGCCGCCGATGGCGAGCATGCTCTATGCCGTGGAGGTCCCGCCCTACGGAGGCGACACGCTGTTCGCCGACCAGTACCGAGCGTACGACACGCTGTCCGATGGGCTCAAGCAGGTGCTCGGCGGCCTCATCGGCGTCAATAGCTCGACGAAGGCGGACGCCTCGAAGACGCGCGAGGAGCGGCTGCGCAGCGCCGGCGCGGAGGTGAAGGTGCTGGTCGGCGAGCACCCCGTCGTGCGGACCCATCCGGAAACGGCGCGCAAGGCTCTCTATGTCAATGTCGGCCACACGACGCAGTTCAAGGGCTGGACGGAGGATGAGAGCCGTCCGCTGCTCGAGTATCTCTGGCGGCACCAGGTGAGGCCGGAATTCACGTGCCGGTTCCGGTGGGAGCCGGGCTCCATCGCCTTCTGGGACAATCGTTGTGTTCAGCACAACGCGGTCAACGACTATCCGGGCTTCCGGCGCGTGATGCACCGCGTGACCCTAGCTGGCGAGACCCCACGCTGACGGAGCCGTGTTCTCCCCTCGCAGGTGAGCCAATGGCGGTGGGTCCTCAATTGCTCGTCGAGACCCACGGTCCGGGCTCTGAACCGTCCGAGAGGTGGAATCCGCCTTTCGATCGAGCTCCCCCGGTGGGCCCAGCCATGAGCGCGACACACGCCAAAATCTTGATCCTGGACGACGATCCGGGTATCCTCGGAAGGCTGGGCGATGTGCTTGTCTCCACTGGGTATGAGACCCAGGTGGCGCCCTGCGTGCGCTGGACCTCGATGTGCCCGTGGTGATGATGACCGCCTACAGGCGTGACGAGCTCGTGGCAGACTCGGTGCGGACGACCTGCTCCGGCGTGCTCTCGAAGCCGTTGGATCTCGAGCAGGCGCTTCCGTTCCACAATCGGGTTGCGTGCGCCCAGCCGAGCAGGTCGTCCAAGTGACCATGCACGACCCGGCGAGCATCCTGGTCATCGACGACGACCCAGGCACCTGCCAGACCATCGGCGACGTGCTGGAGCTGCGTGGCCACGTGGTCCAGTCCGCGACCCAGGCCAGGTCGGCTCTCGAGGTTCTGACTGGACGGGCCATCGATGCGGCGATCCTCGACCTCCAGCTACCCGATGTCTCCGGGCTCGTGCTGCTGAAGGCCATTAAGACGTCGTCCCCGACCACGGAGGTCATCATCGTCACGGGCCACGCCACGGTGACCACTGCCATCCAGGCGATCAACGACGCGGCCTTCGCCTATGTGACGAAGCCGTTCGAGATGGACCACTTGATGGCGATGATCGAGAAGGCTCTTGCGAAGCGGCGGGTGGAGCGCGCGCTCTGGGAGCGCACTCGGACGCTCGAGACGCTCATCGATGCGACGCCCGGCGCGATCGTCGCGCTCGATACTGCTGGACGCGTCGTGACCTGGAGCAAGGCGGCCGAGCGGATGTTCGGCTGGAGCGAACGCGAGATGCTGGGTCGCTGCGTCCCCTTCATTCCCGACAGGGATCGCGGCGAGCCCGACGAGGCCGCGGTGCGGATTCTCCGCGGTGAGGCCATGCTGTCGGAGTCGCAACGGCAGCGGAAGGACGGAACGCTGATCGACGTGCTGTCATCCGCCGCGCCGATCATCAACGCCCAGGGCCAGGTGGCCGGAAGCATCGCCGTGCTCGTGGACGTCACGGAGCGTCGGCAGCTCGAGGAGCAGCTGCGCCAGGTCGTGAAGATGGAAGGCATAGGGCGTCTGGCCGGGGGCATTGCCCACGACTTCAACAATCTTCTGACTGTCATTGGTGGGCGGTGTCACCTGGTTCTGGGCCAGCTGCCCGCGGAGCATCCCATCCGGCGTGACATCAAGATCATCGGAGAGAGTGGAGAGCGCGCGGCCAGCCTGACCCGGCAGCTTCTGGCCTTCAGCCGGAGCCAGATCCTCCAGCCGGCGGTGTTCGACCTCAACGAGATGGTGTCCGACATGAAGACGCTGCTCGAGCGGCTACTCCGGGAGGACGTCGACCTCGTCCTGAGCCTGGACCCATCGATCGGTCAGGTCATCGCCGATCGCGCGCAGCTCGAGCAGGTTGTCCTCATCCTGGCCGTCAACGCCCGGGACGCGATGCCAGAGGGGGGAGAGTTCACGCTCGAAACGCGCAACGTGGAGCTCGACGACGCGTACGTGCGGCAGCACGTCGACGCGCGTCCGGGCTCCTACGTCGTTCTCTCCGTGTGCGACAGCGGCACGGGGATGGATGCGGCGACCCGCGCCCGCATCTTCGAGCCCTTCTTCACGACCAAGGACGTCGGCAAGGGCAGGGGACTCGGGCTCGCCGCGGCCTACGGTATCCTCCATCAGAGTCATGGACACATCACCGTGGACAGCGAGCCTGGGAAAGGGACGACGTTTGGGATCTACCTCCCGAGGGCTGGGGCCGACGCGAGCGCCTTGGCCGCCACCGAGTCCGGGGCGCCGCCCTGCGGGACCGAGACGGTCCTCCTGGTGGAGGATGAGCCCAGCTTCCGTGCACTGACCCGCGAGCTCCTCGAGCAGTCGGGGTACACGGTACTCGAAAGCGAGGACGTCCAGCACGCCCTCCGCATCGCGGAGCAGCATGAAGGGACGATCCACCTGCTTCTCACCGACGTGGTGATGCCCCGGATGAACGGGCGCGCCTTGGCGAGGGCCGTCCAGGAGTTCCGGCCGGATATCAGGGTGCTCTACATGTCGGGCTACACGGATAATGTCATCGTTCACCAAGGTATCCTGGATCCCGGGACGCCGTTTCTGCAGAAGTCGTTCACCCCGGGCAAGCTGGCCCGCAAGGTGCGCGAGGTACTCGACCTGCCGCGTTGATGACGCTTCGTCCGGCCTGGACCGATCCCCATTCTGCTGACGCGAAGGAGCCCGCCGGGCCCATGACCCCGAATGCCGTCGACAGGACCGGCGTCCCGATTCCAGCATTCCTCTACGGGACGGCCTGGAAGGATGAGCGGACGGCTCGTCTGACCCGCGGAGCCATCGAGGCGGGATTTCGCGGCATCGATACGGCCAACCAGCGCCGCCACTATTTCGAGCAGGGCGTCGGCGATGCCATCGGGGAGCTGTGCAGAGACGGGCGCCTGGCGCGCGGAGATCTGTTCCTACAGACCAAGTTCACCTATGCCGGGGGCCAGGATCACCGGCTTCCGTACGACCCCCAGGCTGACCTGCCGACGCAGGTGCGACAGTCCTTTGCCTCCTCCCTGCGGCACCTCCGCACGGACCATGTCGATTCGTACATCCTGCACGGCCCTTCGGTGGCTCGTGGGTTGAGCGACGCGGACCGCGACGTCTGGAGAGAGATGGAAGCTCTCTGCCGCGAGGGCAAGACGAGATTCATCGGCGTGAGCAACGTCAACCTGGGCCAGCTCCGGACGCTGCTTCAGGCCGCGGAGATACCCCCGCGCTTCGTTCAGAACCGGTGCTTCGCCGTGTCGGGCTGGGACCGCGACATGCGCGCGTTCTGCGTCGAGCACGACATCATCTATCAGGGTTTTTCCCTTCTGACCGCGAACCCGCACGTGCTGCGCGACCCTGAGATGACCGACCTGGCCGCCCGGTACCACAGATCCGTCGCGCAGGTGATCTTTCGCTTCGCGCAGCAGAGCGGCATCCTTCCCTTGACGGGAACGACCGACAGCGGCCACATGCGAGAGGACCTGGACAGCTCGACGTTTGCCCTGACCGAGGATGACCTCAGGCTGATAGAGGCCGTCGGCGCCAGGTGAGCACGGGCGTCCCCCGGGCGCCGTCAGCCGGCCGCCGCCGCAGGAGAGTCAGCCGACGATGACGTGCTCGCGGGTGATGATGAAGGGCGGGTCACCCGGCGCCAGGAAGTTCGGCTCGTCGGCGCGTGTGCGCGCGTATTCCGGCGTGGCCGCCGACGCCCGCATCGCCTGGGTGTCGTCGAACCACGTGATCGCCGCGCCGTCATAGAGCGGCGCGCGTCCGCCCTGGTAGCCGGAGAGCCGGGTGTGGCTCTGCACGTAGCGACGGATCACGGGGATCAGGGCGGCCAGGGGACCATGGACCTCGCGCCAGTATTGCTGGAACGCGTCGACGGGCATGCCGGGCTTGTGGGTCACGAACTCGACGTTCTTCACCCCGTTGGCCGGCGCCGGCCCGTCCTTGATGCGATGCTCCTCGGTGATGATCAGGCCCATGGTCGACCGGTCGATGAACTTCGCTTCGTCGGCCTCCACGGCCGCGTACGGCGGTGTCCCCGCGAGCGCCCGCATCGCTCCGGTATCGTCGAACCAGATCTCCGCGATCCCGTCGTAGACCGGCTCTCGCCCGCGATAGCCGGCCGGCAGGGTGTGCGACTGCACGTAGCGACGGATGCCCGGCAGCTTCACGACGACTGCTGGGTGGGCGGTGCGCCAGTACGCCTGGAAGGCCCCGACGGACATGCCGGGCTTCCGCTTGAAGAACGAGACCGCCTTGACCATCTCGGGCCTAGGACCACACGTCGCGGGGGATCGGGAGCCCGTCGAGGTCGGCGTCGGTCAGCGGCGAGTCCGCCCGCACCCCCATCTGCTCCAGGAACCAGTAGATCTGGCGAAGGTGCTGCGCGGCGTGCCAGGTCGTGCGTTCCATGAAGTCATGGGCGGACTGCGGTCCGTAGTACGTGCTGACGCTGCCGTGGCACCAGGCCGGCCCCGCGCAGTACGCGGTGAGCCGGCGGCGCACGGCGTCGCCGTAGCGGGCGACGGCCTCTCCGTCGGCCATCGCCGCCGGGGCGCTCTCGTCGAACCACTCCTGGGCGAGATGTTCCTGCTCGCGGGTGTCGACGAACGCCGCAGCCACGCGGAAGACGTGGAAGCCGAGCTGGCGCACGGTCCGGTCGCGGCCGGGCGCCTTCATGCCGAGCTGCTCGCGCGGCACCTGGCGGATGGCGCGCTGGGCGGCGGCCAGCACGGCATCGAGCCGTCGCGCCAGCTCGGGTGGCGGCAGCTGCTCGCGCTCCGCGTAGGCCACCCCCACCAGCTCGGCGAGCGCCTTGGGATTCCAGCCGTGGACCGCGCGGTCGCCGACGATGGTCGCCGGCACGCGCGGGATGCCGAAGGGCTCGAGGTCGCGCCGCCGCTCGGGCTCGGCCTCGACGTCGAACCCCTCGAACGTCACGCCCCATGACGAAAGCAACTCTTTCGTCTTGGCGCAGGAGCTTCAGCCCTGTCGATAGTAGACGCGCGGAGTCGCCATGGCTCCTCCCATCCGGCCCACATACTACGCGGAACGGCGGCCCCTGCCTACCCCCTGAAACTTGACACGCCTGGCGGATGGAACGATGATGCGCTCAATCCGAGCGCCGGGAGGGACGAGGATGACGACGCTGCAGCGGGCCGAGGCGGCCGAGCACGCGATGAGTCAGGAGCTCGATCGGGTCGTCGTGAAGTCGGCGATCTTCACCTCGGGGGAGCGTGATCCGAGGGTGCCGGTGCCGCGGCCTCCCGACGAGGGCAAGCTCTATCTCATGGGCCACGACCCCCGCCTGCCCCGAATGCCCGACAAGCCCGCCCTCTTCGACTTCTTCCGCTACCGCTTCGGCCCCTCCGCGCACCCGCTGCAGTCCGCGCGGCTCGCGCAGAAGAGCGGCGCGGGCGAGAAGGTCGTGCTCGCGTGCCTCCTGCACGACATCGCCATCGCAGGATTCATCCGGTGCGACCACGGCTACTGGGGCGCCCAGCTCCTCGAGCCCTACGTCGACCCCGAGGTGAGCTGGGCCATCCGGTATCACCAGGCGCTGCGCTTCTTCGCTGACGAGTCCGCCGGATATCGGTACCCGGAGATGTACGTGAAGCTCTTCGGCGCCGACTACGAGCCCGACCCCCACATCCAGGAAGCCTATCGGTACGCCCGCGGGCACAAGTGGTACATGACCTCGCGGCTGATCACGGTCAACGATCTCTACTCCTTCGATCCGAGCGTCCAGGTGGATCTAGAGGACTTCGCGGACATCGTCGGGCGGAACTTCAAGCAGCCGAAGGAAGGGCTCGGCTTCGATCAGAGCCCGTCGGCGCACATGTGGCGCACCATCAACTGGCCGACGAGGTACCTGTAAGGTCTCTCCCCGGGGACACCCTCAGACGCGTAACGGTCCTCAGACGCGTAATGGATCGACGCGCCCGGCCAGGGCAAGCAGGCTCTCGAAGAGGTAGTAGCTCCCCACGATGAACTCGCAGCGGTTCGCGCGGTCCTGGGGACGCGCGTCCACGCGCTTGTTGAAGCAGGCCTCCGTGAGCATGCCCGGCACGCGCCGATCGCCCGGCCGCGTCGGCGTGAGGTAGCCCTCCACCAGCGCCCTCGCGGTCGCCTCGGCCGCTCCGCGCCAGCGCGCCCGCTCGGCCTCGGAGGGCGCGAGCCGGCCGAGCCGCAGCAGCGCCGCCGTCGCGATGGCAGTGGCGGCCGTGTCGCGCTCGGTGTTCGGGATGGCCGGATCGTCGAAGTCCCAGAAGGCCACACGGTCCGCCGGCACGTGCGCGAGCCACCACTCCGCCCCGCGCACGGCTGCCGCGAGCCAGGCCTCGCGCTGGCGGTCGGCCAGGTAGCTCTGCGCCGAGAAGAGCATGCCCCACGCCTGCGCCCGGCCCCAGGTGCTCGTGTCGCTCGCGCCCTTGTGCGTGTAGTGCCGGACCAGCCGGCCCGTGCCGGCCTCGAGCGAGCTCGACTGGATGAACGACCCGTCGGCCCTCAGGTGCAGAGTGATGATGCGGTCTGCGTGATGGGTCGCGACCTCCCGGAGCGTCGCGTCCCCCGTCACGCGGGCCGCCCAGAACAGCAGCGTCGCCGCCTGCAGGCTGTCGATGCTGGTCTCGGTGCTCCCGATGTGCCCGCCCTCCTCGGCCTGGGCGCCGAGCGGGATGATGCGGAGCGCGGGCGCGTAGAGGCGCGCCAGGCTCTGCGCGGTCGACAGCGCGATGTCCCGCGGCCCGGCGGCGTCGTGGAGGATCGCCCCCAGGGCGGCGCCGTAGTAGGCGGGGAAAGCCTTGAAGACGGTCTCCACGTCGATGCGCGCCCGCAGCCGCTCGACGAGCGGCGCCGCCCACGAGCGATATCGTGTGTCGCCCGTCGCCGCCGCCGCGAGCCAGAGCATCCCGATCCAGTAGCCGCCGGTCCAGTCACCGTCCGGCGTCGTGGTCCACTGGCCGGTGTCCGGGTCGGCCCAGTGGGGAAAGCCCTCCGTCACCCGCGCGGCGGTGTCCTGGATGCGTAGCAGCATCCGATCGACCGGCTCGCTCCAGGCGCTCGTCATGGGTCGTGCGCCCACCGCGCGCTAGTGGCCGCTCGCAGCGGGCCTGACCCACCCGCCGTGGACCGGATGGTGCGAGCAGATGAACTCCAGGAAGGCCGGCCGGCCCTTGGCGTTCTCGTCGAAGGCCCGCCGGAGCGCCGGGATCACCTCGGACGGCTCGCTCACGTCCTCTCCGTGGAAGCCGACGGCCTTCGCCATGGCTGCCATGCAGGCCGACGAGTGATCGGAGACCTTCCAGGTATACGGATCGTGGCCGGCGCCCCAGAAGCCCGGCCCGTAGCCGGAATAGCCGCCGTTGTTGATGTGGATGGTCGTGATTCCGATCTTGTAGCGCGCCACGGCCTCGAAGTTGCCCATCATGTAGCAGACGCCCGCATCGCCGGTGACGTGGACGCACTGCCGCTCCGGATACGCGAGCTTGGCAGCGACGGCGCCCGCCAGGCTGAAGCCCAGCGTGGAGACGTTGCCCCAGCCGAGGTAGCCCCGCGGGATCTGCGCTTCGTAGACCGTGCTGGTCTGGTCGCGCGTGTTCCCCGAGTCGGCGGTCACGAACGAGCTCGTGGGGTCGAGCACCTGCATCAGGTCTCCGAGGACGCGGTACGGATTGATCGGAGTCTCGCTCGACTCCATCAGGGGGCGGAACGTGGCCAGGAACGCTTGCTTGCCCGCGCGGATCTCGTCGACCAGCTCGGGCTTCTCCCGCACGCCGCCGGACCGGCCCGACAGCTCGTCGATGAGCGCCTGGAGCGTGAGCTTGGCGTCGCCGATTATGGCGTGGCGCGTCTCGTAGCTCCGGTTGATGTCCAGCGTGTCGACCGTGCACTGGACGATGGTTTTCCTGTCCGCGCCGGGGACGGCATGGCTGAAGCGATTGGGGAAGAGGCTGGAGCCGATCGAGAACAGCAGGTCGGCCTTGGTGAGGAAGTACTCGGCCAGCGAGCCGCGCACGCCCACCGACAGCGGGTGGTTCTCCGGGAAGGCGCCTTTCGCCTTGAGCGTCGTCAGCACCGGCAGCCGGGCCAGCTCGGCAAACTGCCGCAGCTCGCCCGTGGCATCGGCGTAGAGCACGCCTTCGCCCACGTGAAGGAGCGGATCCCTGGCGGCCAGCAGCGCCCGGAGGGCGGCCTTGACGTCGTCCGGATCGGGGCCGGACCTCCAGCGCTTCACCGGCGCGTAGGGGTGCTCATCCTCCTCGTATTCCCCGAGGTCGCGCGGGATGATGAGCAGCACGGGACCGGGGCGGCCCGACCGGAGCTGGGTGAAGGCCCGGCGCGCGAAGTCCGCCACCAGATCGGCGCGGTCCACCTTGCCCACCCACTTGGTGACCGACTTGAACGCCTCGGCGATGTCGTAGTGCGTGTGGCGGCTGGCGCCCTGGCCGATCCCTTCGGCGATGACCAGGAGCGGGGAGGAATCCTCCCAGGCCTGCGCGATGGCGCCGTAGGCCATCTGGATGCCGGCGGCGTTCAGATTGGCCATGACGGTGCACACGCCAATCTGCTTGCCGCTGGTCACCCGAGAGAATGCATCGGCGACAGCGACCGCGAAGCGCTCCTCGCCCATCATGAGGATGGGCACGCCCTCTTCGCCGAGCGCGTTGTTGACGTGGTTGGTGGGGTAGCAGCTCACCCACGGAATGCCTTCGGCCTTGAGGATCCGCGCGAAGCCGTTCGCCGCCTTGACCTTCATCGACGTCCTCCTCCTCGAATGCGCCTCGGTGGTGGCGTCTCTTCGTACCGCGCGGCCGTGGCCAAGTCAAGGATGGGGCCCGCCATACCTTGCCCTTGCTCCCCGCACCCGTGCCCTCAGCGGGGAAGAGGGATGATAAGCTACCCGGCGGCAGCGAATCGCCGTGCCCACGAATGAGAGGCCTGATGCGATGAACGACCGCCGGGCGCTCGGATGGTTCGCCGCCGGAGCCGTGGTGGTGATCGCCTGGCTCGTGCACCCGTTCAGCACGGGGCTCATGCTCGGGGCGCTGATGGGATTCACGCTCCAGCCGGTCTACGAGCGACTCGTGCGGCGTACCGGGCGCCCGCTCCTGGCCTCGCTCATGACCGTGCTCGCCTCGGCGGTCGTCATCGTGGGAGCCCTGGCGGGCTTCGTGTCGCTCTTTGTCACGCGGGCGGTCGCGCTCGCGAACACCGTCCGGGAGGAGCTGCGCCCGGGCGGCGCGCTGACCGCGTGGGTGGACGCGGTGACCGGGTGGCTGGGGCACGTCGGTGTCTCGGCCGAGAGCCTGACGGACCGCATGCGCGCCGCCGCCGGCGAGATCGCCTCGCGATCGGCGGGGATCGCTGGCGCGCTCGCGTCCGGCACCTTGATCGGCCTCCTCGGTCTCTTCTTCGCGCTCCTCACCATGTACGTGGTCCTGACCCGCTGGAACCGGATCGTGTCGGCGCTCGAGAGCGTCTCGCCGCTTCGTCCCGAGTACACGCGGGCCCTCCTCGCCGAGTTCCGGCGGGTAGGACGCATGACGCTGTCCGGGACGGTCCTCACGGGGCTCGCGCAGGGCGCGCTCGCCGCCATCGGCTTCTGGATCACCGGGGTGCCCGAGGCGGTCTTCTTCGGCATCGCGACAGCGATCGCGTCGCTGGTGCCCGCCGTCGGCACGCTGCTGATCTGGGTCCCCGCCGGGCTGTATCTGTTCGCGACCGGGCACCCGGCCGGGGCCATCGTCGAGCTGGCCTGGGGCGCGGTGATCGTCGTGGGGTTCAGCGACTACGTGATCCGGCCCCGGCTGGTGGGCGACGCGGCGATGCCGGTGCTGCTCACCTTCCTCGCTCTCTTTGGGGGACTGGAAGTCCTGGGGTTCGCGGGCCTGATCGTGGGCCCGGTCGTCATGGCCCTCGCCGTCGCCATCCTTCGTCTCTATGCGCGGGAGGAGAAGGCCAGGCGCGTCGCCAAGTCCTGACGGGATGCGCCGACCGAGCGTGACCGGGCTCGGTCTCTCGCCGGTCAGCCCTCGGTCGTGGAGAACGGGGCGAGCAGCGGGCGGCGAAGCAGGGTAGCGGCCAGCGGGCCCAGCACCAGCACGGCGCCCACCGCGTTGAGGATGGCGAAGCCCCACACGCCCAGGATCATGCCGCCGGCTGCGGATCCGAGCGCCCCCATCAAGCCCATGAACAGGTCGGCAAGTCCCTGGACCGACGCCCGCTCGACGGACGCCAGCGCGTCGGTCAGGAGCGCGCTCCCCGCCACGAACGCCAGGTTCCAGCCCACGCCGTTGAGGAAGAGCCCGATCATGATCAGGACGCGGTCGCTGCCCGGGGCCAGTCCCGCCAGCAGGACGGCGACGATCAGCATCGAGGCGCCGAGGCCGATCATCAGCAGGCGTCCGAAGCGGTCGCAGAGCCAGCCCGACAGCGGTGAGGTCACGTACATGCCGGCCAGGTGCGCCGACACGGCCAGCCCGATCGTCCGGACGTGGTGTCCCTGGTCGTGGAGGTAGACGGGCGACGTCGAGGTCGTGCTGATCATCACGAACTGGCTGATCGAGAGCGTGGCCAGCGCGATCTGCACGCGGACATCGCCCATGATCGCGCCGAGCGTACGGGCCGGACCGACCGCCCGGCCCGTCTCGGCGACCTCCTGCGCCCGGCGCGCGATCGCCAGCGGATCGGGCCGCAGGAACACCTCGATCAGGAGCGCCGCCAGCGCGAAGCCGCCCACCGCGACGAGGAACGCGCTCGCCGTCGACGAGACACCGAGCAGAGCGCCGATGCGCAGGGCGGGCGCCATCAGGTTCGGCCCGATGATCGAGCCGATCGTCGAGCCCCACACGATCAGTCCCATCGCCCGGCCGCGCTGCGCCCCTGCGGTGACGTCGGCGGCGGCGTAGCGGGCCAGGAGGTTGGAGGTGCTCGCGATCCCGAAGAGTGCCATGCCGCAGAGCAGCAGCGAGAAGCTCTGGACCATCACGCCGATCATGCCAAGGAGCGCGCCGATGACAGCGAGGCCGTATCCGAGCGCCAGGCCCGGCCGCCGTCCGGAGTGGCCCATCAGTCGAGCGAGCGGCCAGCTCGCGAGCGCGGTGCCGAGCGCCGCGACGGCGACCGGCAGGCCCGACCAGGTATTCGTGCCGGTGATGCCGGCCGCCAGGATGCTCCCGACCGCCAGCCCGATCGACTGCCCGGTGCTCCCACACACCTGCGCCGCGAAGAGCGTGGCCATCAGCTTGCCGCGGACCGCCGCGCGGCTCGACGTCGTTGTCGGTGGGCTCATCTGGCGGATGATACACTAGCCGACGCGACATGCCGGGTGATGGCCGGTGATCGAGCGCCGGCGGGCCCGGGAAGGGGCACGGACATGATCACGAAGTTCTCCACCGTCTACGCCGGCCACGTCGACCTCGGCGACATGGGACAAATGGCGACGCCCGCCAACGAGCGCCGGTATCCGAACGAGCACCTGGCGTCCGTGTTCGAGAAGACCGAGGCCATCGCCCGCTGCATGGACGGGCACGGCTACCACACGCTGTGGCTGGCGGAGCACCACTTCCAGCACGAAGGCTACGAGTGCATCCCCAACATCCTGATGGTCGCCGTGCACCTGGCCCACCTGACACGGTCCCTGCGCATCGGGTGCGGCTTCAACATCGCCCCTATGTGGCACCCGCTCCGGCTGGCGGAGGACTACGCCACCGCCGACATCCTGACCGGAGGGCGCGTCACCTTCGGCGTGGGGCGCGGCTATCACACCCGGGAGGTCGAGACCTTCGGCGCCCCGATGCTCGACGCTGACGCCAACCGCGATCTCTTCGAGGAGCAGGTCGACATCGTGATGAAGGCCTTCCGCTCGGAGTCCTTCTCGCACCGGGGCAAGCACTACATCCTGCCGCCCGCCGTGCCCTATCGCGGCTACGAGCTCAAGGAGCTCACCCTGGTTCCGCGCCCGCTCCGGCAGCCGGTCGAGTGCTGGCAGCCTATCGTGAGCGCCGGCGCCCGCGGCCTTGACTTCATGATCAAGCACCGCATCAAGGGCGTGATCGGCGGCGGCGCGGCGACCATGGCGGAGAAGTCCATCTACGCCTACCAGGAGGCCGCCCGACGCGCCGGGCTGGACTACGCCGTCGGCGAGGGCCTGAGCCTCGGCATCTTCTACCACCTGGCCGACTCGCGCGAACGGGCCGTCCGCGAGATCACGCCGTGGTACGAGGAGCACGTCAAGATGTTCGGCCCGCTCGGCTTCGTGCCCGGCATCGCCCCGGCGCAGCTCGCGGCCTCCACGCGGCGCGGCGGCTGGGAGGCCGCCGGCGTCCCCACCGTGGAGCACTACATGAAGCTCGGTGCCTGGTTCGCGGGGCCGCCGGAGGAGCTGGTAGCCTACCTGAAATCGCTCGAGGAGCGCTTCCCCGGGCTCGAGTACGTCCACCTGAGCAACAGCATGGGCATGCCCAGAGAGGCCATGCTCGAGCAGCTCGCCTGGCTCGGCAAGGAGGTCATGCCGGAGTTCACAGCGAGATGACGGCGAGGGAGCTTCACGACCTGACACGCCGCTCGTTCCTCGGGCGTGGCCTTGCCTTCGCGGGCGCGACGCTCCTCTCGCCGCGCGCCGTGAGGGCGGCCGCGGCCGACCTCGATTTCGCCTCGGCGCACGAGGCTGCGCGCGCGATTCGCGGCGGTCACATTTCGTCCGTCGAGCTGACGACGCGGATGCTCGATCGTATCGCGCAGTACAACTCGAAGATCAACGCGATCGTCACGCTCGCGGCGGACTCGGCGCTCGCGCGGGCCCGCGCGGCGGACGAGGCCCGCGGGAGGGGGGAGTGGTGGGGACCTCTGCACGGTGTTCCGTGCACCGTGAAGGACACGTTTGAAGTGTCCGGCGTCACCACGACTGCGGGCTCGCCGAGCCTGAAGAATCACGTGCCGCCGCGCGACGCCGTCGTGGTGACGCGACTCAAGCACGCGGGTGCGGTCATCCTCGGCAAGACCAACGTGCCCATGTGGGCCATGGACTGGCAGAGCTACAATGCGGTCTTCGGCCAGACCAACAACCCGTGGGACCTCGCGCGGACGCCGGGTGGCTCGACCGGAGGCGGCGCGGCGGCGCTCGCCGCCGGCCTCACCTACCTCGAGCCCGGCAGCGACCTCGCGGGCTCGATTCGCATGCCCGCCCATTTCTGCGGCGTCTATGGCCACAAGCCGACGCTGGACATCGTGCCGCTGCGAGGACACATCCCTCCGCCGCCCGGCATCCCGGCGACTCCGCCGTCGACGCTGCCCGTGGCCGGGCCGCTCGCGCGCTCCGCGGCCGATCTCCGTATCGCGCTCGAGGTCCTGGGCGGGCCCGACGACGAGGCCGCACGGGGCTGGCGGTGGACGCTGCCACCTGCGCGGGGCAGTCGGCTTCGCGACGTTCGGATCGGGTACGTACTCGACGACTCGCGCTGTCCCGTCTCGCCCGAGGTCGGAGATGTGCTTGCCGCGGCCGTGGAGGCCCTGCGCAAGGCGGGCGCGACGCTCGAGGAGGGTTGGCCACCGGGCGTCGATGTGGGGGAGCAATACGACACGTATCTCTTTCTCTTGTACGGATTGTATTCGGGGGCTCCGCGCGACGACCAGCTCGACGAGCTGCGCCGGCGCGCGGCCAATCAGGACGGGTCGCATCGCGCCAAGCACGCGCTCGCGGTGACGGCGTCGGTCAAGCAGCTTCAGGTCGCCGACGGCCGCCGTCGCGCCGCCCGCGCGATCTGGCAGGCGTATTTTCGGACTCACGACGCCTTCCTGCTGCCCACGGCGTTCGTGCCGGCGTTTCCGCACGACCACGCTCCCGACTTCTTCGGCCGCGTCCTCGCGACTCCGGGCGGTCCGCGTCCCTACGCGTCTCTCAGCTTCTGGATCTCGTTCGCGACGCTCGCCGGACGGCCCGCGACGACGGCGCCCGCCGGACTGTCGCGGGGCGGGCTACCCGTCGGCATTCAGATCGTGGGACCGTACCTCGAGGACGCGACGCCGATCGATCTGGCCGGCCGCTTCGCCGATGTCCTCGGCGGCTTTCGCCCACCCCCAGGATTCTAGGGCAGCCGGGCTAGTCGGTGAGCGAGCGGTAGATCTCCACCTGGGCGGGGCCCTCGGTGAGGCCTTCCTTCTCGCGGCGCTCGCGATAGGCGACGAGATGCGGCGCCGTGCGATGAACCTCGAAGGCGGCGTCGTCCTCGTACTGCTCGTAGAAGATGAAGAGATCGGGATCCTTCGCGGAGCGGTGCGGACGGTAGATCAGGCAGCCCGGCTCCGCCTTCCGCACCGCGGCCACCTGCTCCTTGAGGAGTGCGGCCAGTGTATCGCCCTTGCCCTTTGCCGCCCGGATCTTCGCGACCACAGTGAGGACGTCAGCCATCGCTCGGTCTCCTCTCCGCCGTGTGTGTGGGGTGGGGCGGGTTCTTGCAATCTCCGACCGCTCTCGTTCGGCTCATGGGCCTCCTGTTCGCAGCGCGATACTACCAGAGCCCCGTCAGGTGACTCGCCTTCAAGTAGTTGATGTGCGGGCACCGCTCGCCTATGATTCCCCTGCGAAAGGAGAATCATCCATGCTGATGCGCAAGCTGGGCCGCACCGGGCTGCGGGTGGCCGCCCTCTGCCTCGGGGGCAACACGTTCGGGTGGACGACGGACCAGGACGCCTCCGAGGCCGTCCTGGACGCCTACCTCGAGGCCGGCGGAAACTTCATCGACACCGCTGACGTCTACTCCCGCTGGGCCCCGGGCAACACGGGCGGCGAGTCGGAGACCGCGCTCGGGAGATGGATGACGGCGCGCCGGAACCGTCACGCGGTGCTTATCGCCACCAAGGTCATGGGGCCCATGGGGCCGGGGCCGAACGACACGGGCCTCTCGCGCCAGCACATCATGGAGGGGGTCGAGGCCTCGCTGCGCCGACTGCAGACGGACTACATCGATCTCTACCAGGCGCACTGGGACGACCGTGACACGCCGCTCGAGGAGACGCTGCGCGCCTTCGACGACCTCGTGGGCCAGGGCAAGGTGCGCTACATCGGCGCCTCGAACTACCACGCGTGGCGGCTCACGCGCGCCCTCTGGGAGAGCGACAAGCGCGGTTACGTGCGCTACGAGTCGCTGCAGCCGAAGTACAATCTCGTGTTCCGTGACGAGTACGAGCGGGAGCTCGAGCCGCTCTGTCTCGAGCAGGGCGTGGGCGTCATCCCGTATTCGTCACTCGGGAGCGGCTTCCTCTCGGGCAAGTATCGCCCCGGCGCGGAGCTGCCCGCGACGACCCGTGCCGTCAACGTGCAGAAGGGCTACATGAACGACCGGGGCTTCGCGGTGCTGGCCGGGCTGGACAATGTGGCGGCCAAGCTCGGCGCCACGACTGCGCAGGTCGCGCTCTCCTGGCTCGCCCACCGCCCCGGCATCACGGCCCCGATCGCCAGCGCCACCTCCGTGTCGCAGCTCAAGGAGCTCCTCGGCGGCATCGACCTCCGGCTGGATGAGGAGGCGATCTCGACGCTCGATCGCGCGAGCGCCTGGCGCGACACCTAGCCGGAGACGCCGAGATGACCGTCGAGTTCGGCGTGCTGCTTCCGACGCGCGAGGCCGTCATGTCCGGCCGCATGGAGACGGCCCCGTTGCTGGCCATGGCCGAGCGCGCCGAGGCCGCAGGCTTCGACTCCATATGGATCGGCGACTCGCTCATCGCGCGCCCACGCCACGAACCGCTCACCCTGCTGGCCGCCGTCGCCGCGCGCACGCGGCGGCTCCGCCTGGGCACGGGCGTGCTCCTGCCGGCCCTGCGCAACCCGGTCGTGCTCGCTCACGTCGTCGGCACCCTGGACCGCGTCGCCGAGGGACGGGTGATCCTGGGCGTCGGCATCGCCGGCGACATGCCCGCCATCCGCAAGGAGTTCGCGGCCGCAGGCGTGCCGTGGGAGCGCCGCGTGGGACGGTTCCTCGAGATCCTCGAGATCTGCCGTGCGCTGTGGAGCCGCGACGGCGTCAGCTTCAGCGGCACGCACTTTACGCTGGACAACGTCACCATGGAGCCGAAGCCGCATCGCGCCGGCGGCCCGCCCATCTGGATAGGCGGCAGCGGTCCGACGGCGCTCCGAGAGGCCGCGCGCTTCGACGCGTGGTTCCCCACCGGGCCCAGCGTCGAGTTCTTCGCCGAGCACTTCCCCCGCATCCAGGCGGCCGCCCGCGCTGCCGGCCGCAAGCCCGACGCGGTGACGGGCGCCGCCTATGTCACGGTTGCCCTGGATCCGAGCCCGGCCGCCGCCGAGCAGCGCCTCCACAGCTTCCTCGAGACGTACTACGCCTCGCCGGCGCGCGTGGTCATGGCCCGCCAGGCGACCTACGCCGGCCCCATCGAGGGCTGCGTCGAGTGGCTCCAGCGCTGGATCGACGCGGGCGCGCGCCACATCGCCCTGCGCTTCGCCGGCGGCGACCAGCTCGCGCAGGTGGACGAGGTGGCGTCACGCGTCCTGCCGAAGCTGACGCGCAGGTGAGTGGAGCGGGGGTTGCTCGTCAGCGTGCGCACGTCGTGGATGGAGCGAGCGGCCTCGAGAGCAGAGCCGGGGGCGGCGAGACAGGCGCGCCCCGCCCTCGTTCGGGAGGTCGAGGGCCGGGGCCGGAGTCGCCGCTCCGCTACGTCAGGGCGTAGAAGCCTTTCGCGCCGCCTCCCAGGATCTGGCGCTTCGTCTCAGCCGACAGCTCCGGCCGATCGGCGATCAGCTTCGGCGCGCCGGGGAAGAAGCCGTCGGGGTGCGGATAGTCGGTCGCCCACAGGATCTTGTGGGGGCCGATGTACTCGGCAAGCACGCTGAGGCTTCCTTCGACGGGCTCGAAGGAGATCCAGCAGTTGCGCTGGAAGAGCTCGCTCGGGCGCATGGAGAGCCCCGAGTCGTTGAAGCCCCGGTCGTCGAAGTGGCGATCCATGCGGTCGAGCCACGGGGCGATCCAGCCGCCCCCGGATTCGAGAAAGGCGATGCGAACCCGGGGGAAGCGGTCGCAGACGCCCTCCCAGATCACGCTCATCGAGGCCAGCATCATCTCCAGGGTGTGGGAGATGATGTGCCGGGCCCCGCGCGTCTCGAAGCGATCGACGCCCACCTGGGGCATGCCGCCGCTGGCCCCCTCGTGCAGGCCGATGGCGATGTCGAGCTCCTGGACCTCGGCCCAGAAGGGCGCGTAGTCCGGATGGTGGAGCATCCGGCCGTTGTACGGATTGGGCCGGAGGAAGCCGGCGCGCATGCCGAGCTCCCTGCGGACATAGCGCATCTCCTCGATGGCGAGCTCGATCGACTGCATCGGGAGCATGGCCACCCCGAAGAGACGGTCCGGGTAGGGCCGGCAGTAGTCCGCGAGCCAGCGGTTGTAGGCGCGGCACACGCCCGCGGCGAGCCCGGGGTCCCGGATGGCGCCGGCGAAGAGGCCGATGCTCGGATACAGGAAGGCCGCGTCGATGCCGTCGAGATCCATGTCCGGGATGCGGGCGTGAGGGTCGAAGCCGCCCTTGCGGCCATCGACATACTTCATGGTGGCCTCGGGGACCGTTCCGTCCCGAGCGCCGATGGCCCCGATGACGCCGAAGCCCTTCTGGCTGCCCAGCACCCGGTCCTCCACGAGCAGGCGCTCCTTGCCGTCGGTGTCCACGATGATCCGGGGCGCGCGCTCGCGATAGGCGGGGTCGATGTATTTCTCGAACAGGTCCATCGGCTCGAGCACGTGCCCGTCGGCGTCGATGACGTTGTACGCGCGCCCCATCACAGTCCTCCTTCTGGCTATTCGCTGAGCCAGACCGTGTCGAGCTGGTTGTTCAGGTAGTGGCTCGGCGTGATCGTCCATCCGCGTACCTTGGCGAGGTGCGGGACGGTCCGGTGCCACTGGAATGTCATGATGAAGTGCACCTCCTCGTCGTAGAGCCGCTTCTCGAACGCCCGCAGATATCTCCGCCGCTCCTCCGGATCGATGGCGCGCGACTGCTTCTGGTAGAGCTCGTCCATCACCGTGTCCTTGTGCCGGCTGAAGTTCACGGGCGACGTGGTGAGGAACCAGTGGAGGTCCAGGTCGGGCTCGACGATGGAGTTGCAGGGCGCGTTGGTCGACACCTCGAAGTCGCCGGCCTTCTGCGCCTGGAGCCAGGAGGCCGACTCGAGCACGTTCTGCTTCACGCTGACGCCGATCTGGCGCCACTGGTCGATGAGCCAGATCCCCACGGGCTCGTACGGCATGGGCACCGCGCGGTTCAGCAGCGTGAACGACAGGTTCTCCGCCCCGGCCTCCTTCAGCAGGCGACGCGCCTCGGCCCGCGCGGCGTTGATGTCGGTGCCGTAGCCCGCCAGCTTGCCGAGCTCCTCGGGCGGGGTCGCCCACGGCGTCCCCGGCACCTGGATCCCGGCCACCTCCTTCACCACGGCAATCCGCGAGAGCGCCTTCGAGCCGCTCCAGCGGTCGAGGGCGAGCGAGAGCGCCCGGCGCACGCGCCTGTCGTCGAACGGCTTCTTCTGCTGGTTCATCGCCACCTGGATCGAGCAGTTCCACGGGCTCTCCTGGACGGTGATCTTGCTGCCGAGCGCCCCCACGAGCGCGTCGCGCTGCTGCGGGCTGAAGCCGCGGAACTGGATCATGGCCCGCTCGCCGCGGATCGCCGCCACCTGCGCTGCGGCATCCTGGATGAAGATCGCGCGGAAGCCATCGAGATAGGGTTTACCTTTGTCCCAGTAGTCCGGGTTCTTCTTGCCGACCCAGTGCGAGCCGCGCACGTACTCCACGAACTTGAACGGCCCCGTTCCCATCACGTTCTTCTCGTACCAGCGCGGGTCCCTGGCGAGGAGGTCGGCCTTGTAGATCCAGTTCCACGGTGAGGCGAGGCTGGCGATGAAGGAGGCCTCCGGCCACTTGAGCCGGAAGACGATGCTGTCGGGCGAGGGCACCTCCACCGCCTCGACCGCCTTGTACTGCTCCTGACGGCTCGAGACGAGGCCGGCCGGGGGGAAGATGATCTTGTCGTAGGACGCCTTCACGTCCCGGGACGTCATCACGCTGCCATCGTGGAACTTGACGCCCTGGCGTAGCTTGAAGCTGTAGGTGCGCTTGTCGGCCGAGACGGTCCAGGACTCGGCGAGGTCGCCGATGAACTTCGTGCCGGTCTTGTCGAAGGGATCCACGCGCAGGAGGGTGTTGTAGTGGGGCGCGCCAGGGTGCAGCATCCCGAACGTCTCTTCCCGATGCGCGTCGAAGCTCGGCGGCTCGGCGGCAACGACGAAGACGAGCTCGCCCCCGTAGCGCGGCTTGTCCTGGGCGGAGGCAAGGGCGGCCGATCCCACCGTCACGAGAACGGCCACCAAGCCGAGGGGCCACACTGGTCGTCCGCCACCGAGCCTCATGGTCGACCTCCGGTGAAGGTGAAGCGTGCGGGGTACGATAACACACCTCCGGGCGGCTTCACGGGTCAGCAACGGTCGCCGCGCCCCGACGACGGCCACGGGTGTCAGCGGCATGACAGATCGGCATCGCCCTCAGGCTCTGGCGCGGCGGCTTGTCGATCTCGGCGGGTCATCGGCGTCGTCATAGGTGAGTGGCCGCCGGGCCGGCACCGGTCCCGGGAGGCCCTGACATTCACCCTCGAGGAGGTTCTCATGCGCTACCTGTTGCTCATCGGCTCCGACGACAAGTCCCAGACCCCTGCGCCCAGGGCCGAGATGGAGGCCCTGGTACAAGGCCACGGCCGCTTCGCCGACGAGCTGCGTGCGGCCGGCATCATGGTTCACGGGGAGCGTCTGCGCCCGGACAGCGACGCCAGTCGCATCCGTCTGAAGGCCGGGCAGCGCCAGGTCATGGACGGCCCCTTCACCGAGACGAAGGAGGCCCTGGGTGGTTTCTACCTGATCGACTGCGACACCAGGCAGGAAGCCGTCGAGTGGGCCAAGAAGATCCCGCTCCGCGAGGGCGGCTTCGTCGAGGTGCGGCCGATCTGGCACATGTGAGCTGCGAGCGGGAGGGGAGAGGGTAGGGTGAGGGGGTAAAGGCCACCCACGGGATCGAGTAATATCCGCCCGTGGGACCGATCGACCCCGGGCAGCCCCCGGATAACGGCGCGCACGCGCGCGTGGGGGAGGCGTTCCGCCTGGAGTACGGGCGCGTGGTGGCGTCCGTCCTGCGGATCGTGCGCGACATCGACGCGGCGGAGGAAATCGTCCAGGAGGCGTTCGCGCTGGCGCTCGATCACTGGCCCGCGGACGGCACGCCGGAGCGCCCGGGCGCCTGGCTCCTCACCACGGCTCGGCGACGCGCGCTGGATCGCCTGCGTCGCGGGCGCCGGGCGGAGGCGCGCGCCGAGGCGCTCGCCTATGAGGCCGCGCTCGGCGCTCAGGACGAGGGTCCTGATGCGATGGATCCCGAGGCGATCCCCGACGATCGGCTCCGGCTGATCTTCACCTGCTGTCATCCGGCGCTGCCGGCCGACAGCCAGGTCGCCCTCACGCTCAGGCTCGTGGGCGGCCTCTCGACGGCGCAGATCTCGCGGGCTTTTCTCGTGTCCGAGCCCACCATCGCTCAGCGGCTCGTGCGCGCCAAGCGGACGATCCGAGACCGCGAACTTCCCTACGAGGTGCCCGAAGCAGCCGAGCTGCCCGCGCGTCTGCCGGCCGTGCTCGCCGTGGTCTATCTGATCTTCAACGAGGGCTATGCCGCTCACGCGGGCGACGCCCTCGTGCGCCACGAGCTCTGCCAGGAGGCCATCCGCCTCGGGCGCATGGTCGTCGAGCTGATGCCCCGGGAGCCCGAGGTGCTGGGGCTCCTCGCGTTGCTGGAGCTCCAGGCCTCGCGGGCGGTAACGCGCACCGACGCCGACGGCGACCTGGTGCTGCTCGCCGATCAGGAGCGCGCGCGCTGGGATCGTGCGCGCATCGCCCAGGGCCTCGCCTGTCTCGAGCGGGCGGGCCCGCTGGAGCGCGCGGGCCCGTACCAGCTCGAGGCGGCCATCGCCGCCTGTCACGCGCGCGCGGTCTCCTGGGAGGCGACGGACTGGCCCCGTATCGTGGGCCTCTACGGGGCGCTCGCCGTGGTCGCGCCCTCGCCGGTGGTCGAGCTGAACCGCGCCGTGGCGATCGGCCTGGCGCACGGCCCGGCGGCCGGCCTCGCTGCGCTCGACGCGATCGAGGCCGGGGCGCTGCGCGGGTATCATCTCCTGCCCGCCGCGCGCGCCGATTTCCTCCGCCGGCTCGGCCGGTGGACGGAGGCGGCCGCCGAGTACCGTGAGGCGCTCGGGCTCGCGGATAACATCCGCGAGCGGACATTCCTCGCGGCACGGCTCGCGGAGTGCGAGGCGGAGGGGGAGAGCAGCGGCTCAGGGGCTCGCGACTAGCCGGATCATGCGCAGACAGGCGCCCACCCCGACCCCCTCCCTCGGAGAAGGAGAGGGAGCCCTTTTCGAAACCCTCGCCACCGGAAGGGGGAGAGGGCAGGGCGAGGGGGAGCACAGGAGGCAGAGGCCGTCTTCGTGACTGGAGCGGGCTAGAGCTGCCAGTCCTGGTACCAGGTCGAATCGGCGCCCACCCCTTCGCGGGCGACCGCCACCTCGACCAAGTACGGTCGGTTGTCGCGCGTGATCCGCTCCACACCGCGCCGGAGCGCCGGCTCGAGCTCCTTCACGGTCGTGACGCACTCGCCATCCACGCCCTGAGAGCGGGCCAGGGCGACGTAATCGGTCGCGGGGGCGCCGAGGAAGAGCCCGGGGTACCTGCCGTCCCGCACCATCTTGCTGTCCGGGACCTCGCGCGCCCAGTTGTGACGCACGATCTGATAGCTGTCGTTGTTCGAGACGACGGTGAGGACCGCCGTGTTGTACCGGGCCATCGTCCAGAAGCCCGCCGCGCTGTAGGTGAGCGCGCCGTCGCCCAGATGCAGCACGACCGGGCGCTCGCGGCCGACGGCGATCTTGGCGCCGATCGCGCCGCCGACGCCCCAGCCCAGCGAGCCGCCGCCGCTGCGCGTCCAGCCCATGTCTCGATGCCCGAGCGACAGCAGGGTCGTCCGGGCGGTCGAGCTCTCCTGGACCATCATGGAGTCGCGCGGCAGAACCTCCGCGAGCTGCGCCCCGAGCACGCTGGGATGCACGAGCGCGTCGTGCTCGTGCTCGCGCACCAGGTTCTCTTCCCGCTCGATCAGGAGCCTGGCGTACGCGCGCACCTTTCCGCGCTGGCGCGCCCAGCCCGCGATCCGGTCGGCGGCGTGCAGGCGCTTGAGCGCCTCGCCGAGGTTGTGCAGGGTCTCGCGCAACTCGCACTGCACGGCGACGTCGAGCGGGTAGTGGCGGCCCATGAGCAGCGGGTTCGGCCCGATCTGCATCACGGTTGGCTCAGTGACGCTGCCGTGCACGCCCTGGCAGCCGACAAGGAAGAGGGCATCGGGCTTCAGGCCGCTGACCTCCTGGAACTCTTTCGTAGGCGGATACATGCCGCAGTACAGCGGATGCCGGGTGGGAAAGTTCGGAAAGATCTGCCGGGTGCTGAACACCGGGGCCTCCAGCACCTCGGCCAGACGCACGGCCTCGGCTTGGGCGCCATCACGCCAGACGTCGTCGCCGAAGATGAGCGCCGGGCAGCGCGCCTCGCCGAGGCGACGGGCGATCGCTTCGACCGTCTGCGGACGCGCCGCGGCCGGCCGTTCGATCCGGTACTGCGCCGCCTCGCCGATCTGCGCCTCCAGCCCTTCCCGGAGGAGTAGCTCCGCGCTGATGGAGAGGTATACGGGGCCCGTGGGCGGCGTGGTGGCTTCGCGGAGCGCGCGCGTGGTGGCGACAGTGATGGCCGCCGGGTTCGCGTGCACCTGATAGGCGCAGCGCGCCTCCTTGGTCAATGGGCGCATGGATTCGGCCTGGCTCAAGCCGGGAAAGGGCGCGAGGCCACGATAGTCCTGGAGCTCTGACGCCCAGTCCCCGGCGATGACCAAGAGCGACGAGCCAGCGACCTGCGCGTTGAAGAGCTGGCCGGCCAGCTGGTACGAGCCGCCCATCACGTGCGCGATGATGACGCCAACCTTGCCGCTCACGCGGTGGTAGCCATCGGCCATCGCGGCAACCAGCCCCTCGTGCTTGCCGACCACGAGCCGCTGATCGCCGTCCTCAGCCAGCGCCGCGAAGATCCCGGTCTCCGCGGAGCCCGGGTTGGTGAAGAGGTACTCCACCTCCGCGTCCTTCAGGGTCTGGAGCAGCAGCATTCCGCCGGTGCCGGTAATGGTCTTTCGCATGGTCTCCCTCGCTGTCATACCTTGTTGCCGCTCAGCGGCCGGGCCCGGCTCAGATCAGCAGCGCCAGCGGCTCCTCGATCAGGTCCGCGAGGGCGCCGAGGAAGCGAGCGCCGCGGGCGCCGTCGAGGGCGCGATGGTCGCAGGACAGGGTGAGCATCATGGTCGGCTGGACGGCCGGCTGGCCGTCGACTGCGATGACGCGGTCGACGATGCGGCCGACGGCGAGGATAGCGGCCTGCGGCGGGTTGACGATCGCGTTGAAGGCGTCGACGCCGTGCATGCCGAGGTTGCTGATCGTGAACCCGCCCCCCTGGATGTCGGCGGGGCGGAGCTTGCCGGCCTGGGCACGGCTCACCACGTCTACCCGGCGGGCCGCGATCTCGGCGAGGCTCAGCGTGTCGGCGCGATGGACGACGGGGACGACGAGGCCCTCGTCGATGGCGACCGCCAGGCCGATGTTGATGTCGGCATTCCGCGCGATGGCGCCGTCCTTCCACGAGGCGTTCACCGCCGGATACTGCGACAGGGCCGCGGCGACGAGCCTCACCAGGAGATCGGTGTAGGTGATTCGGGCGCCGGTCCGCGTGGTCGCCCGCTCGCGCCAGGAGACCAGGCGGCCCACGCGGGCCTCGCGGACGAGATAGAAGTGGGGCGCGCTGGTCCAGCTCGCCGTCATGCGCTCGGCCATGATGCGCCAGGTGGTGCTGAGGGCGTGGTCGTCCACGCTCCCCCTGACCCCGGCGCTCTCCCGTTCCGGGGGAGAGGCTGCGGCGAGGTCGCCGACGAGGATGGCGCCGTTCGGGCCGGAGCCACGGAGCCCCTGGATGTCGAAGCCCCGCTCGGCTGCCAGGCGCCGGGCCTTGGGTGAGGCGGCGGTGAGGCGCGCCGGCGTGGAGCGGCCGACGTGGGCGAGGACGTCGGCCTTCTCGATCCGTCCGCTCGGCGTCTTCACCTGCGCAAGGTCGACACCGTGCTGCTCGGCGATTTTGCGGGCGAGCGGCGATGCCTTGATCGCCGGCGCCGACCTTCCCGCGTCCTCGGAGGCGAAGATCAGCGCGATCGTGTGCCCGACCGGGACCACATCGCCGGCCTGGGCCGTCACCTCGCCAAGGACTCCGGCGGCCGGCGCCTCGATCTCGGTGGTGACCTTGTCGGTCTCGATCTCCACCAGCGGCTCGCCCTTGCGCACCGTGTCGCCGGGGGACTTGAGCCACTGCAGGATCTTGCCGGTCTCCTGCGCCAGCTCCAGCGCCGGCATGATGACGTTCGTGGGCATCAGGCGGTCTCCCTCACTCTTCCTCTCCCCCTCACCCTGGCCCTCTCCCCCGCCAGGGGAGAGGGTATTGGAAGCATCACGCTTTCCTGCAGAGCGCCTTCGCCGCCTCGAAGACCATCTTCTCCGAGGGGACCGTCAGGTCCTCGAGCACCGGCGAGAACGGCACCGGGACGTCCATGGCCCCGAGCCGCTTGACGGGCGCGTCCAGGTGATAGAAGGCCCCCTCGGCGATCACCGACGCGAGCTCGGCGGTGACGCCGTAGCGCTCGTAGCCCTCGTCCACCACGATGGCACGCGAGGTCTTCTTGGCCGAATCGATCAGCGCCTGCTTGTCGAGCGGGGCGGTCGTGCGCGGGTCGATCACCTCAGCGCTGATGCCGATCGCCTCGAGCATCGTGGCGGCGCCGAGGGCGACCTGTACCATGCTGCTGCTGGCGACGATGGTCACGTCCGTGCCGGCGCGCCTGACGTCCGCCACGCCGAAGGGGATCGTGTAGTCCTCGGCCGGCACCGGTCCCTTGACCCGGTACATCATCTTGTCCTCGAAGATGACCACCGGGCTGTCGTCGCGGATGGCCGTCTTCATGAGCCCTTTGGCCTCGTAGGGGCTGGAGGGCAGGGCGACCTTGAGGCCCGGGACGTGGCTGACCCAGGCCTGGAGCGACTGCGAGTGCTGGGCAGCCGACCGGCGCGTCGCCCCCAGCGTGGTACGGAAGACGATGGGCACCTTGAGCTTGCCACCCGACATGTAGTGCACCTTGGCGGCCTGGTTCACCATCTGGTCCATGGTCAGCGTGATGAAGTCGCCGAACATCACGTCGACGATCGGCCGCATGCCCGTCATCGCCGCGCCGACGCCGATGCCGGCATAGCCGGGCTCGGAGATGGGCGTGTCGATGATCCGATCGGTCCCGAACTCCTGCACGAGCCCGACCAGCGTCTTGAAGGGGTGACCGGCCTCGGCCACGTCCTCGCCGATGAGGAACACCCGCGGGTCGCGCCGCATTTCCTCGGCGATCGCTTCCTTGACCGCCTCGCCGTACGTCAGCTCGCGCACCGCCGCGTCAGGCGTAGACATCCTCGCGCACCTCGCTCGGCTCGGGGTAGGGCGCGGCCAGCGCGAACTGCACGCCGCTGTCGATTTCCGCTTTCACGTCGGTGCGGATGCGCTCGAGCACGCTCTCGTCCGCGAGCCCCTGCGCCGTGAGCCTCCCGCCCAGGGTCAGGAGCGGATCGTGGTCGGTCATCCACTCGCGCTCTTCCTCCTTCGTCCGGTACTCGCGATTGACGTCGCCCACGTGGTGGCCGTAGAACCGGTAGGTCTTGCACTCGAGGAAGGCCGGCCCCTCGCCACGCCGCGCGCGCTCGACCAGCCGCTTCATCGCCGTGTTGACGAGCTGGACGTCCTGACCGTCGACGCTCTCGGCGTGGACCCCGAAGGCCCGGGCGCGCGCCAGGATCTCGCCGGCGATGGTGTCGCCGCAGGGCGTGTACTCGCCGTAGAGGTTGTTCTCGCAGACGTAGATGACGGGCAGCTTCCAGAGCGACGCCATGTTCATCGTCTCGTAGAGCACGCCCTGCCCCAGGGCGCCGTCGCCGAAGAAGCACACGGCGACCTGGCCGCTGCCCCGCATCTTGGCCGAGAGCGCGGCGCCGGTGGCGATGCCGGCTGAGCCGCCCACGATGGCATTGGCGCCCAGGTTGCCCGTCTCGGGATCGGCGATGTGCATCGACCCGCCCTTGCCGCGGCAGTAGCCCGGCTCCTTGCCGAGCAGCTCCGCGAACATCCGGTTGACCGACGCCCCCTTGGCCAGGCAGTGGCCGTGGCCGCGATGGGTGCTCGTGATGAAGTCGTCGCGGCGCAGGGCCTCGCAGACGCCGACCGCCACGCCCTCCTCGCCGACGTAGAGGTGGGCCAGGCCCGGCATCTTCGCGCCCTTGTAGAGCTCGTTCACCTGCTCCTCGAAGGCGCGGATCTTCGCCATCTGCCGGTACATGTGGAGGTGCTGCTCCAGCTCCATCCGCGGCTCGATCGTCTGGGTCGTCATTGCGTCCTCCCTGGGCCTAGCGAGGCCTTGAGCTTCAGGTCTTCATACGGTGCGGAATAGGAGAAGCCCTTGATGTGGTCGACGCACGCCTCCTCGACCCGCGGTCCGATGCCCCAGAGGAAGGCCAGCTCGTAGATGGGCACGTGCATCGCGCGGTCGTGCATGATCTGCTGGATCTGGTGGAGCAGGGCCTCGCGCTTCTTCCGGTCCAGCTCCCGGCCCTGTCGCTGGTAGAGGTCCTCGATCTCCGGCACCACGCCGGACGAGTAGATGCCGTTCTTCGTCACGTAGACCTCGATCCGTGTCGCCGCGTTGCCGGCGGGAGCGCCCAGGCCCATGATCACGCCCTTGATCTTGTGCTCGCGCCACGCGGTGAGGAAAGCGGCGCGCTCCATCGTGCGCATGCGGGTCCGGATGCCCACTGCCTGGAGATAGTTCGCGATCGCCTCGCCCAGGGAGAAGAACGGGGGAAACGGGGTGATGTCGCCGGCATCGAACCCGTTGGGATAGCCGGCCTCGGCCAGCAGCCTCCTCGACTGGGCCGGGTCGTAGGCGGGCGGCTCGTAGGTCCGCGCGAACTCCAGGACCCGCGGGATGAGGGCGCCGGTCGTGCGCGAGAGCCCGAGGGTCTCGGCCTTGTTGAGCGCGTTCCGGTCGAGCGCGTAGCTGGCGGCCAGCCGCACGCGACGGTCGTGCCACGGGGACTTCGGATCCCACTGCTCGGGCAGGTCCAGGAACACGACGCCGGGCGGCCTGGCGGCGGCCAGGCGCAGCCCCTGCGTCCGCTTGACGTCCTCGGCCGTCGGCCCGCTCAGCAGATAGACGATGTCCACGTCGCCCGCCTTGAGGGCAGCGGCGCGCGTCGTCTCGTCGGGCATGCTGCGGAAGACCAGCCGCTTGACCGATGGGACCTTTCGCCAGTAACCCTCGTACGCTTCCATGACCAGCTCGACGCCCGGCACGAAGCTCACCACGCGGTACGGCCCGGCGCCCACCGGCGCCTTCAGGAAGCCGTCGTCGCCCACCTTCTCCACGTAGCGCTTCGGCACGATCCACGCCGCCCCCGTGGCGGAGGTGCCGTAGAAGGTCATGAAATCCGGCCAGGGCTCCTTCAGGTGGAAGCGCACCCGGCCCGGGTCGACGAGCTGGACCTCCCGCACCCGGTCCTTGAGGAGCTTGGCCGCGGCGCCCCGGTACCGGTCGAACGAGAACTTGACGTCCTCCGCCGTCACCGGGTCGCCGTTGTGGAACTTCACGCCCTTGCGGAGGAACTCGTAGGTCAGCCCGTCCTTCGACACCGTCCACGACTCGGCAAGGCTGGGCGTGTTGTCCCCCGGCGGCATCGGCTTCACCAGCGCGTCGTGAATGGCGTACAGCACCATGAACTGGTTAATGAACGCCTCGGTGTCGATCGGGTCGAGCCAGCGCGAGGCCAGGGTGACGTGGAGCCCCCAGGTGAGCGTCCCCTCGGGAGCGGCTGCGGCCGGCCCGGTGATGGCGGCGAGCAGCAGCAGGACGGCCAGCGTGACGATGGCGGAACGGACGGGAAGTCGTGTCATGGAGTGAGCCGGGTCATGCTGATCGTCATCGTTCGCACCCGCCTTTCAGGCGGCCATCCTAGCGCACTCTCCCCACAAAAGGGGCGCCGTCCGCGTTCCACGCCTCCACTCGCCCGGCCACCCCGGCGAGGGGACGGGCTAGCTGATCGTCCGGAGCCGCCTGGACGTCAGCAAGAGCAGGGCATTGGCCGCCACCATGGCGCCGCCGAACAGCACGGCGAAGCGCGCGTCCACGAGGGCCGCGAGCGCGCCGGCCAGCAAGCCTCCGAGCGGTAGCAGGTTCCAGCAGAGCGAGTAGAGACTCATGACCCGGCCGCGAAGGCGGTCAGGCACGTGCTGCTGGAGGAAGGTGCTGACCTGCATCAGGTAGAAGGTGTTGCTGAAGCCCACGAGCACCAGGACGGACAGGGCCAGCCACATCGCCTGAGACCGGGAGAACACCATCAACAGGAAGCCCACGCATGCCGCCCCGACCAGTAGCGCCGTACCCCGGCGCAGGACGCGATGGGCCATCGTCGCGACGGTGAGCGAGCCGACCAGCGCGCCGGTCCCGTGCGCGGCGTGGAGCAGCCCGTACCCGGTCGAGCCGGCATCGAAGTACGTATCCGCGTAGATCGGCAGCAGCGTGAGGTAGGACATGGCGAACAGGCTGTTGAAGAGCGCCAGGCCGATCAGGCTCGCGAAGACGAAGTTGTGGCCCACGAAGCTCAGGCCGTCGGCGAACTGCCGGACAACGTGGCGGCCGTCGCTTCTCGGCGCATCCCCGCCCAGCCGGAGGCGGCTGTACAGGAGCAGCGCGACGTAGGAGGCCGCCGCCGCCAACCCGAACCCGACGGCCCCGCCGAACGCGGCGATCAGGATGCCGGTGATGGACGGGCCGATCATGCGCCCGGCCTGCCAGGGGATGGAGCCGAGCGCGATCGCGTTCGGCAGGCGATCGCGCTCGACCAGCTGAGGAATGAGCGCCATCCGGCTCGGCTCGTCGAACGCCCGGAAGGTGTTGCTCAGCGCCGCCAGCCCCAGCAGATGCTCGAGGCGGACCAGCCCGAGGATCGTCAGGCCGAAGGCGGCGCTTAGGGTCAGGGCGATCAGGATCTGGGTGACGATCAGGAGCCTCAGCCGGTCGAGGCGATCGGCCAGGACGCCACCGAACAGCTGGAAGAGGACCAGGGGCACGCCCTGCGCCAGCCCGAGATATCCCAGAGAGAGCGGATCCCGGCTCACCTCCCACGTGATCCAGGCGAAGGTCATGTATTCGGCCCGGTGTCCGAGGACGTAGAAGACGAGGCCGACCCAGTAGAGACAGTAGTTTCGCCCCTTCAGGGCCGCGAACGTCGACAGCCGGGCCACATCCGGAGAAGCAGGCACGGAACTTTCGGGCTCTCGGTCACGGGAGCGTCAGCACGGCCTTGCCGGGGAAGCGTCGCGCCATGAGATCCTGCGCGACCTGGGCGATCTCTCCCCACGGCCGCTCCAGGCTCACGTGCGGGGCGAGCTGCCCCGCCGCCACCAGCTCGGCGAGGCGCCGCAGGCCCACCGAGGCCGGCTCGCTGCCGAGTTCCGTGAAGAGGTAGAAGCCGTAGAGCGTCACGCGGCCGGTCACGAAGAACGTGCGCGTATCGAAGGTGACCTCGGCGGAGGCGGACACGCCGAGCGTGACGCAGACGCCCCCGCGCTCGAGGGCGGCGAGAGCCGTGCCGAGCGTCCGGCCGCCCACGGACTCGACGACGAGATCGTACCTGGGCGAGGGTGGGATATCGTCGCCCACCGAGACCTCGTGGGCGCCGAGCTGCCGCAGCGTCGGCGCCTGGTCGGCGCGCCGGGCGCTGGCCGTCACGTGGGCGCCGGCGAGGCGCGCAAGCTGCACCGCGAAGTCTCCGACGCCGCCGGTGGCGCCCGTGACGAGCACGCGGCGTCCAAGGAGCAGCCCGCCCTTGGCGAGCGCGTGGAGCGCGGTGAGCCCGGCCACGGGAAAGGTCGCGGCCTGGGAGAACGTCACCTTGTCGGGCAACTCGGCAAGGGCGTGTGTCGGTACCGCGACCCGCTCGGCCCACGCTCCTTCGGGCAGGAGACCGACCACCCGCGCGCCGGCGCGCGGGCCGGAGCCGTCCGCGGCCGGACGCTCGACTTCGCCGGCCAGGTCCCACCCCGGACGCCAGCCGGTGGGGGCCGTGCCCGAGCGCCGGACCTCGCCGCGGTTGAGTGAGATGGCTCGGACGCGCACGAGCGCTTCGCCGCGGTCGGGGACAGGCTCGGCGACCGGGCGGACCACGAGCCGGCCCGGAGCTTCCGGATCGACGACGATGGCACGAGTGGCGGGCATGGGGATCGCCTCCGTAGGGGGTGTCTCCGCGGAAGGGTCACGGCCGCCCAGAAGAGTACCGGAGCGCGGCCCGAGAGGCAATCCGCACGCCGGCGCCGGGCTGGAGTATCCTTGGTCGGCGGATACGACCACATGACTCTCGCCGAGCGCGTCGCGATCGTCACCGGGGCAGGGAACGGCATCGGCAAGGCGGTCGCGCTGGCCTTCGCCCGCGCTGGCGCTCACGTCGTCGCCGTCGACGTCGACGCCGGGGTCGCCCGGGCGACGGCGGACGCCGTCGCGGCCCTCGGGCCCAAGGCCCTGGCGCTCGACACCGATGTCGGCGATCTCCCCAGCATCGACCGGATGGTGGACCGCACGCTGGCGGGGTTCGGCCGGATCGACGTCCTCGTGAACAATGCCGGCGTCACGCGGCGCGCCTACATCATGGATCTGACCGAGGCGGACTGGGAGCGCATCATGCGCGTCAACGCCAAGGGCGTGTTCTTCTGCCTGCAGCGCGTGGCGCGCGAGATGATCCCGCGCCGCAGCGGCGTGATCGTCAACATCGCGTCGATCGCCGGCAAGGGATACGCGGGCACCTCGAACGCCATCTACGCCGCCAGCAAGGGCAGCGTGATCTCGCTCACCCGCATCGCCGCCCTGCAGCTCGCCCGCCACAACATCAACGTCAACGCGATTTGCCCCGGCACCACGGTCACCGCGCTATCGGACGCGAACGCGGCCTCCCGCGCGCGCGAGGAAGGGCTCTCCGTCGAGGACGTGAGGCGCCGGCGCGATGCCGCCATCCCGCTCGGCCGCCCCAACGATCCCGAGGACGTCGCGGCGCTCGCGGTGTTCCTGGCGTCGCCGGGCGCGCGGAACATCACCGGCCAGTCCCTCAACGTCGATGGCGGCATCATCTTCGATTGACGACACCCGCCGGAGGCCCGGCGAAGGCAACGAGGCTGGAGGCGTGAGCTGATGACCAGAGCGGGGGCACGGATCCCCGAAACGGAGCATCACGCGACCGACCTGGCGACGACGCGACCCGTGGTCTCGGGGACGCAGGGTATCGTCTCGTCGGGCCATCCCCTGGTGTCGATGGCCGGCATGCGCATGCTCCTCGCGGGCGGCAACGCGTTCGACGCGACCGTTGCCGCGGGCTTCGCCGCCGCGGTCGTGGAGCCCACCGCCTCCTACACATTGTGCGGCGAGTGCGTGGCGCTCATCCACGACGCGCGACGCGGGGAGACTCTCACGGTGAGCGGCCAGGGCACGGCGCCGGCTCTGGCGACCCTCGCGTTCTTCCGGGAACGCGGGCTCGATCGGATCCCGACGGGGCCGGGGCCGGAGGCCCACCTGTCGTTCACGGTGCCGGGCGCCGTCGACGCCTACCTGACCGTGCTCGAGACCTTCGGCACGAAAAGCCTCGGCCAGGTGCTGACGCCGTCCCTCTACTACGCCGAGCACGGCTTCCCGATGTACGAGTACATGCACCGGTTGCTCGCGATCCCGGAGACCCGGAGCCAGTTCGATCTCTATCCGCCCGGCGGCACTGCCGTCTTCTATCCGCGCGGGCGGGTGCCGGACGTGGGGGATCTGGTCGTGCAGCCCGCCCTCGCCGGCACGCTCCGGCGTCTCGTCGAGGCCGACGCCCAGGCCGGCGGAGACCGGACGGCCGGGATCGCCGCCGCGCGCGAACGCTTCTACCGTGGCGACATCGCGGCCGCGATCGGCGCCTTCTCCGAGCGCGTGGGCGGGCTCCTGCGGGCCGTCGATCTGGCCGCGTACCGGGCGCGGCTCGAGACGCCCCTGCGGACGTCCTTCGCGGGGCGTGAGATCCTCGGCCAGTCGGCGTGGACCCAGGGGCCCGTGCTCCTGCAGGCCCTCGCCATGCTCGAGAGCTTCGATCTGCGCGCGATGGGGCACAACTCCCCGCGCTACATCCACGTGGTGACGGAAGCGCTCAAGCTGGCCTTCGCCGACCGAGAGCGCTACTACGGCGACGCCGGGGACGGCGGAGTGCCGATCGGCCCACTGCTCGCCCCGGCCTATGCTCGGGAACGGGCCGCGCTTATCCGCATGGAAAGCGCCGCGCCCGAGCTGCCACCCCCTGGCGATCCGCAGCACCGCGGCGGAGCGGGAGCGGTGCCTGGTGTCCGGGCCAGCGGGGCGGGCGCCGCCGTGCCGGCCCCCGCCGTGCCGACACATGACGGCACCACGCACATCGCCGCCATAGACCGCCACGGCAACATGATGTGCCTGACGTCGAGCGGTGGCGTGTTCAGGAAGTCGGCGTTCGCGCCCGAGCTCGGCTGCACGCTCAGCACGCGAAGCGAGATGTTCGTCCTCGAGGAGGGCCACCCGAATGCCCTCGCCCCGGGGAAGCAGCCGCGGACGACCCTGGTGAGCTATCTCATCTGCGAAGGCGGCGTGCCCATCATGACCATCGGGTGCCCTGGCGGCGACGATCAGGCCCAGGCCGATCTGCAGCTTGTCCTCAACGTGCTGGTCTTCGGCATGAATCCACAGCAGGCCGTGGAGGCCCCGCGCTTCTCGACCCAGACCCTCGTCAACTCCTTCTATCCGCGCGTCTACCGCCCCGGTCAGCTCAATGTCGAGCCCGGCATCTCCGAGAGCACCCGCGCCGCGCTCAGGGCCCTCGGCCACACCGTGACCGAGATCGGGGCCTGTGGTATCGGGGCCGTGGTCAGCCACCGCGAGCCGGAGACGGGCGTGCTCTCGGCCGGGGCCGATCCGCGTCGTCCGACGTACGCCCTCGCCTGGTAGGGAACGACACGTCCTGTCCCCGGCACAGGAGACGCCTCATGACCGCAAGTCAGAGCGACAAGGCCATCCGCTTCCGCGCGATGCATCAGGCCTCGGAGGCCTTCGTGATTCCAAACCCCTGGGATGCCGGCTCGGCGCGCATCCTCGCCGGGCTCGGCTTCCAGGCGCTGGCGACGTCGAGCGGCGCGTCCGCCGGCATCCTCGGCCGGCGCGACGGCACGGTGATGCGCGACGAGGCGCTGGCGCATGCCCGCGCCGTCGTGGAGGCGACCGACCTTCCCGTCTCGGCCGATCTGGAGAAGGGCTTCGGCGACGCGCCGGCGGCGGCGGCCGAGACCATCCGCCTGGCAGCCCGGGTGGGGCTGGTCGGCGGGTCGATCGAGGATGCGACCGGCGACAGGGCCAGACCCCTCTACGACATCGGCCAGGCGACCGAGCGTGTGGCGGCGGCCGCGCAGGCGGCGCGCGCGCTCCCGTTCCCGTTCACCCTGACCGCGCGCGCGGAGAACTTCCTGCGCGGCAACCCGGACCTGGACGACACCATCAAGCGGCTGCAGGCCTTCGAGCAGGCCGGGGCCGACGTGCTGTTCGCGCCCGGCCTGCCCGACCTGGACGCGGTGCGCGCGGTGTGCGCCGCGGTGTCGAAGCCGGTCAACTTCATGGTCGGCATCAAGGGGAAGTCCTTCACGGTGGCCGAGCTCGCGGCGGCCGGCGTGAAGCGGATCAGCCTCGCCACCTCGCTCTATCGCGCGGCGATGAGCGGCCTGCTGGACGCCGCACGCGAGGTGAAGGACCACGGCACCTTCAGCTACCTCGACCACGCCCTGACGACACAAGAGCTGAACGGCTTCATGCAGGGGTGACGGGCGGTCGGGGGAAAGGACGGGACGCATGGCTCGCCGGAAGATCGTGGTCGCGATGATGATGCACGAGACGAACACGTTCTCCCCGGTGCCGACCCCGCTGGCGTCCTTCCGGCCGCTCTCGGGCGACGCGGCCATCGAGGAGTTCGGCGACACCAACACCCAGCTCGGCGGGTTCCTCGAGGTGGCACGAGAGACCAATGCGGAGATCACCGTCCCGCTCGCCGCGGCCGCCCACCCGTCGGGCTATGTCGAAAAGGCCGCCTACGAGGACATGTGCGACGCGATCGTGGGCGCGATCAGGGTCGGGTGCGACGCGGCGTTCCTCGCCCTGCACGGCGCGATGGTGGCCGAGCACCTGGATGATGGAGAAGGCGAGCTGCTGCGGCGGGTCCGCGCCGCGGCGCCGCGGCTTCCGATCGCGGTCGGGCTCGACTTTCACGCGCACATGACGGCGCGGATGGTCGAGAACGCCACCGTCATCACCGGCTATCGCACCTATCCGCACGTCGACATGGGGGAGACGGGCCAGCGCGCCGGGCGCACGCTCGTGCGGGCCCTCGACGGCGAGGTCGTGCCCGCGATGGTCTGGGGCTCCCGCCCGATGATGACGAGCACGCTGGTGCACACGCCGTCCCGGCAGCCCATGAAGGACATCATGGACATGGCGATCGCCGCCGAGGAGACGGGCGCCGTGCTCAACGCGTCCGTCTTCGGGGGCTTCCCGCACGCCGACGTCCCGCACCTCTCCTGCTCGGCGGTGATCGTCTCTGACCGCCGGACCGCCGAGGGCCGAGGGCTGCTCGAGCGGCTGCTGGGCCAGGCCTGGGAGCGCCGGGAGGCGTTCCTCTACTCGGGCGCGCCGCTGGCCAGCCAGATCGCGCGGGCCAGGACGCTCGGCGATGGCCCCATCCTGCTCGTGGATCACGGCGACAACACCGCGTCTGGTGGGACCCAGGACGTGATGAGCGTGATCGAGGAGGCCATGCGGCAGGGACTCGAGGACGTCGTCGCGGGACCGATCTGCGATCCGGCCACTGTCGGGCGCGCCGTCGAGGCCGGGACCGCCGCCAGCGTGACGCTGGATCTGGGCGGCCGGGTCGACATGCCGCAGATCAACCTCATGGGCAAGCCGCTGACCCTGACCGGCAAAGTGACGCGGATCACCGAGGGAGAGTTCGTCGTCACCGGACCGATGGCCACCGGCACGCGCGTACGGATGGGCCGCACGGCGGTGCTGGACACCGGGGCGATGCAGGTCGTGATCTCGGAGCGGCGCAGCGAGCCGTTCGACCTGGGGGTGTTCACCCACTGCGGCATCGACCCGCGCCGGAAGCGGTACGTCCTGATCAAGTCGCGGCAGCACTTCCGAGCCGGCTTCGAGCCAATCGCTAGGCACATCGTGATGTGCGACGGCGACGGCTGCACGAGCTCCGATCTCCGGCTCTTCACCTACGCGCGCCGCCCGAGACCGCTCTACCCGTTCGAGCCTTAGGCTCAGGCCTTCTCGAAGTCGATCCGCTCGTACACGGGCAGGCCCTGGAGATGGCGGCGCAGGCAGTCCAGCCCCAGCTCGACCGCCCCCAGGCGGACCCACTCGCGCCCGCCGACGATGCGACTGCGCCGGGACGCGGTGTCCCGCTCGGTGGCTATCGCCAGACAGATGGTGCCCCCGAGTTCGATGCGATCCCCACCCTCGTCGAGATCGATGAGGACGGCCAGCGCATGCGTCGAGGCCGTCTGACGTCGCGCGGCCTGCGCGACCGCCTCGGCGGTCTCGCGCGTGATCCCGGCCGTCGAGGACGCGGGCTCGAGGCCCACGGCCGCGCGCACGAGGGCGAGGTCGCGGGCCACGACGCCGCGGTGGAAGACCTGTTCCGCTCCCGGGAGGTGGGCGAGGCGGGCGGCGATCTGCCCGCTGGTGAACGTCTCCACGGTTGACAGCGAGGCCTGCCGCTTCGCGAGCTCCTGCAGGACGACACCCTCGAGCGTCTGATCGTCCTCCGCCAGGATGAAGTTGCCGAGCCGCGAGCGCACCTCGCGCTCCACCGGCTCGAGCTTCCTCCGGACGTCCTCCATGTCGGTGCCGCGGACGGTCAGCTTGGTCTCGAGCTGGGGATAGTGAGCCCGGAAGCCAAGCTTGACGCTCCCGTCGGGCACGAGCGCCTCGACTCCCGTGAGCAGCGAATCCACGTGCGATTCGCCGAGCCCGTAGGAGTGGAACCGCTTCAGATAGATGGCCGTCTGCAGGCCGCTGCGCGCGAGCAGGCGCGGGATGACCTGCTCCTCGAGCATCCGCCTGAGCTCGCGCGGCACGCCCGGCGTGAAGAAGAAGCGCGCCTTGCCGAGGTCGAGCGCGAAGCCGCAGGCGGTACCGATCGGGTTGTCGATCAGCTCCGCGGTGGCGGGCAGCATGGCCTGCTTCCTGTTGTTCGGCGGCATGACGCGGCTGCGGCGATGAAAGAATTCCTCCATCCGGCAGAGCCACGCCTCGCTGAGGACGAGGTCGACGCCGGCGGCCTGGGCCGCCACTTCCTGCGACAGATCGTCCACCGTGGGGCCGAGGCCGCCGTTCACGATCACCGCGTCGGCGCGCTGCCCGGCGAGCTGGAACGCCTGCAGCAGGCTCTCCCGGTCGTCGCCGACCGTCGTTTCCCACTGGACCGAGAGGCCGACCTCCTCGAGCTTCTGACTGATGTAGCTGAAGTTGGTGTTGACGATCTTCCCCGTCAGGACCTCATCGCCCGTGCAGATGATCTCGAGCCGCATGGCTAGGTGGCCTGGCCAGCCAGCGCCGGCCGGTCGGACACCGGCAGGCTCGGCCCCATGAGACCGCGCCCCACGATCACGACAGACATGGCGGCAAGTCTAGCGGATTCTCGGGATCCTGTCGCCGCGAACCACGCTATGCGCGAAAGCGAGGCATGACCTCGCGGGCGAACAGCTCCATCGAGCGGCGGATCTTCGCTTGCGGCAGGCCGCCGAAGTTCATCCAGCAGAGCACCTGGCCGACGCCCATCGCGCGCATCATCTCGATGTGCCGCGTCACCGTGTCGGGCGACCCGAATGCCAGCGTCTCGGCGACGAGCCCCTCCCAGGTCACCTTGGCGAATCGCTCCGCGGCGGCGCGAAAGCCAGGCTGCAGGCTCGGGTGCGCGTCCTCGATGCGGTCGGGCACCTGAAAGCGGCGCAGGGAGTCCTGATACCACATCTCGGCGTCCTTGGCCTCGGAGAGCGCCTGCGCGTCCGTCGGGGCCACGTAGATCTGCCGCGACACGCCCCAGTGCTTCATGAGTTCGGCCGTCTCGGTCTCCCCACGGCCCTGCCGGCGCAGAGCCTGCAGGTACCTGTCGCGGCGCTTCACGAGCTGATCGACCGGCCCGGTGAGGATGGAGTTGAGCATGGGCCAGCCGCGGGAGGCCGTGCTGTCGATGCCGTCGTCGCTGCCGCAGACCTGGTAGATCATCGGGTGCGGCCGCTGCACAGGCTTGGGAATGACGCGCGCGTCCCTGACGGTGAAGAAGCGCCCGTCGTACGAGAAGCGCTCCTCGGTCCAGGCCCGCAGCATGATGTCGACGGCCTCGTCGAACCGCTCGCGGTTCTCCTCCTGCGGGACGTGATAGCCCCGGAACTCGGCGGGCCGATTCCCGCGACCGACGCCGATATCGAGCCGGCCTTTGGAGATGACATCGACGAGTGCCAGCTGCTCGGCGAGCCTCAGCGGGTGATGGAAGGGCAGGATGGCGGCGGCCAGCCCGATCCGGACCCGCCGCGTCCGGCAGGCGGCAGCGGATGCCAGCGTGGCCGGATCGACCGCCAGGCCGTAGTCGATGAAGTGGTGCTCGGTCAGCCAGATCTGGTCGAAGCCCAGTTCCTCGGTCCACTCCATCTGTTCGAGCTCGCGGTGGACGACCTCGTCGTGGGTCAAGCCGGGGGCGGCTTGAAAGAAGAAGAAGGTCCCGAACCGCATGCGCCGTCCTAGCCCGTCAGCAGGGCGCCAGGAACCTCGCGCGAGGCCGTACCCGCCGCCGGCGGGGCGTCATCCACAGGCGATCGCGTACACGTCCTTGACGTCGTCAGGCAGGCGATGCTCGTCCCACGTGCGGCCCCCGTCCCGAGTGCCGAAGACCTGGCCGACCCGGCTCACGCAGTAGACCTGCTCGGGATCGCCAGGGTGCAGAGCCACGGCCATCATCGTGCTCTCGGCCTTGACCCCGTGGTCGAAGCGCGTCCACGTCCGGCCCAGATCCAGGCTCCTGTAGAGCGAACCGTCCTGGCTGCGCGCGGCCGGGCTCAGGCAGGCGTAGAGCTCGTGCGGATCGTGGGGCGACACCCGCACGTCCCGCGCGTACGTAAGCGGCGAGAAGCGGCCGACGTCCATGTTCTGCCAGCTCCCGCCCCGGTCGTCGCTCTGGAACAAGCCCATGCGGACCGCCAGGACCACGGTGCCCGGCCGGGCGGCGCTCACGCAGAGGGCATGGCCGTCCAGCATGCCCTCGAGGTGGCTGTCGCTGTCGATCGTGCTCCTGAGCTGCGGCAGCTCGGCGAGCTTGAGCAGGTCCGAGCTGCAGTCGTCCCAGGTCTCGCCGCCGTCCAGGCTCCGCATCACACCCCCGACCTCGAGCGCCGCGTACAGCTCGTCTGGACGAGCGGGATCGGCTGCCAGGCGCATCACGCGGCAGGTGAACGACTTCATCTTCACGCGCTCGGGCTGCGTGGCCGCCGGGAGCCGCCGCCAGCTCTCGCCGCCGTCGTCGCTCCGGTAGACGCCGACCGGTGAGGTGCCAACGTACAGGATCCGCGGATTCTCCGGATGCACGAGGATGGACCAGACCTCGGTGCCGTCATCGGCGAAGTCGAGCCGCTCCCACCGCTGTCCCCGGTCGGTGCTCCGGTACGGGCCGCTCCTCGTGCCAAGATAGATGATGCCTGGATTCGTCGGGTGCACAGCGATCGCCTGGACCTGCATGACCTCGGGCAGCCCATGGGTGAGCTGTGTCCAGGAGCCGTCTCCGATGGCCCGCCGGAAAATCCCTCCACGAGTCCCCGAGCCCGACCGCGCTGCACCGACGTACACGTGCGAGAGCTCCGACTGATTGTTCATGGGTAGCTTGTCTCCCGTTCCTCTCCCTTGGACGCTGACCGCTCGCCGTGGCAGCCCTTTCATCGATCGTCGCATCCAGCGGCGCGAGTGTAGCACGGGCGTCAGGGTGCCATCGACACGCCGCTTGGCCTACTATAGCGGCTGGTGTGCAGCTCCAGCAGCAGGTCACTACGAGGCAATCGGAGGAATGACATGCATGATCTCCTGCTCAAGGGTGGGACCGTCCTGGATCCGTCCGCGGGGCTCGATGGAGTCCGCGACATCGCCGTCCAGGGCGGCGTCATCGCCCGCATCGCGCCCGACATCTCCAGCGCCGAAGCCACGCGGACGATCCAGGTCGCCGGGAAGATCGTCACCCCCGGCCTGATCGACCTTCATGCGCACGTGTTCGAGGGGGTCAACCGCACCGGCGTCCATCCCGATCTTGGCGGCGTGTACGCCGGGGTGACCACCATCGTCGATGCGGGCAGTGCCGGGGCGGCCACGTTCGGCGGGTTCCCCCGGCACATCATCCCGCGCTGCCACACGGAGATCATTCCATTCCTGCACATCTGCCAGACGGGGCTCGCGACGATGCCGGACATCATCGCGGAGAGCAGCGTTAATCTGGCGGACACGCTACAGGTGCTCGATCAGTACAAGGGGCTCATCTGTGGAGTCAAGGCGCGCATGGTCTCTCCCGCGCTCGAGATCATGGGCATGGAGATGCCCCGGCTGGCCAAGCGGGCGGCCCGGGAGAGCGGCACGAAGCTGATGGTCCACATCGGAGATACGGAGAAGCGCTACGACCCAACGGTGATTCGCTCACTCCTGCCGCTGCTCGAGAAGGGCGACATCCTCACGCACTACTTCACCGCCAATCCCGGCGGTGTCCTGGACGCCAACGGGCGGCTCGTTCCGGAGGCCCGCGAGGCCGCGGAACGCGGCGTCTGGTTCGATACCGCCTACGGACGGATGAACTTCAGCTTCGACGTGGGGCGCCGCATCATCGACCAGGGCCTGCTCCCGCACTGCATCAGCACCGATCTGACCGTGCCGGGCCGGATCCAGACCGTGCACAGTATGACGGAGATGATGACCCGCTTCCTCGGGCTCGGGTTCACGCTGTCCCAGGTGGTCACGATGTGCACGGCCAATCCGGCGCGGGCGATCGGCGCGTCCGATCGCCTGGGGAGGCTGGCGGCTGGGCGGCAGGCCGATCTCTCGGTCCTGGAGATACGCGAGGGCGAGTGGGTGGTCTACGACGTCCTGGGTGCGAGCCTGCGCGTCACCCAGGCGGTGGTCCCGTTCACGACGGTGAAGAGGGGACAGGTCTTCACGCCCGACTGGGGACCTCGGCCCTGGGGCTGGGAGCCCGACCGCGTCCTGCCGGTGGGGGCGTCGACGGGGGGCTGTTGCTGACCTCCGCCGCGCCGTCGTTGACTGGGCCACACGGCTGCCATAGACTCGCCTGGCTCTCGGAGGCGACCTCGGAGCCGCGAGGACGACGAGGCTGGAGTCGTCACCTCTTCTCACCTACCAGAAGATACTCGCGTTCGCTTCAGTGGCGCGAGGGAGGGACACATGGGCAAGAAGATCTTCTTCGCTGGCGCGGGTGCCATCGGAAGCTACCTCGGCGCATTCCTCTCGCGCGCCGGTCACGACGTGACGCTCGTCGACCCGTGGGCCGAGCAGGTCGAGACGATCCGTCAGCGCGGCATCTCGGTGACGGGTCCACACGACCCGTTCGCGGCGAAGCCGGCGGCCGTGCATCTCAACGAGGCGGCCCGGCTGCCGCGGGACTACGACCTCGCGTTCGTCGCCATGAAGGTCTATGACACCGCGTGGGCGTCCCAGCTCGCCCTCCGCCACCTGGCGCCCGATGGCTACGTCGTCGCCTCCCAGAACTGCTGGCCGGACGCGGTGGTGGCGGCCGCGATCGGGGCCTCTCGCACCGTCGGCCTGGTGATGTCCAAGATCGGCGTGGCTGTGTGGAAGGCGGGCGAAGTGGAGCGGGGCATGGAGAAGGGGCAGGGCAAGGGGCACGACGTCTTTCGCGTGGGCGAGCACGACGGGCGCATCACCCCGCGCGCCACGGAGCTGGCGGAGATGCTCTCGGTGATCGACGGCGCCCAGGTGACGGACAACCTCTGGGGCGAGCGGTGGGCGAAGCTCAGCGCCAACGCCATGGGCAATCCGGTCCAGGCCATGACCGGACTCGGCTCCCTCGAGATCGCGTCCAGCGAGGTCGGCCGTGCCATCACGATCCATCTCGCCGCCGAGTCGGCGCGCGTGGGGCTTGCGCTCGGGTACCGGGTGCCGAAGATCAACGGCGCGGAGGCTCTGCAGTGGGCCGACGCGAGCCGGCGCGAGACGTACGAGGCCCTGGACAGGATGCTGACCCCCGCCGCCGGCAGCCGGCGCAACTGGCGGGCGTCGATGGCGCAAGACGTGGCCAAGGGACGGCCAACGGAGATCGACTACATGAACGGGTATGTGGTGGCCCAGGGTCGCGAGCGCGGCGTCCCGACGCCGGTCTCGGCGGCAGTGGTCGACGTGATGCACGAGGTGGACAAAGGCACGCGCCAGCCCGCGCCGCAGCATATCGAGCTGGTGCTGCGTCGCGCCGGCGTCTAGAGCGTCCCGGACCATGGCAGCGATGCTGACGGTCCGGAACATCCGCGCGCGGCCGGTCATGGCGCCGTTCAGGCGGCCACCCGTGTCGGCGAGCGGAGCGCTCCCGCACGCGGCGCTGGTGCTCATCGATCTCGAGACCGAGGAAGGTCTGACCGGACGGTCCTATCTGTTCGGGTTCGCGCCGTGGACGCTCCGGCCCCTCGTCGGTTGCGTGGAGGCCATGGGCGATCTGCTGAAGGGCGACGGCGTGGCGCCCCTCGGCATGGAAGGCAAGCTGCGCCAGCGGCTGACGCTGCTCGACACGCCGGGACTGGTGGGGCTGGCGCTGGCAGGCGTCGACATGTGCGCCTGGGACGCGCTCGCCCAGGCCGCCGGGCTTCCACTCGTGAAGCTGCTCGGCGGTGAGCTGCGGCCGGTGCGCGCCTACAATAGCTGCGGTCTCTGGATCCAGCCCGTGGAGAAGCTCGCCGACGAAGCGGAAGCGCTGGTGGCGGAAGGCAACTTCAGCGCCATCAAGCTGCGCCTCGGGCGCGACAATCCGGCCGACGACCTCGCAGCCACGCGCGCGGTGAAGAAGCGCGTGGGGGACAGGATCACCCTCATGTGCGACTTCAACCAGCGCTTGACGGTCAACGAGGCGATCCAGCGCGGTCGCATGCTGGACGACGAAGGGCTTTACTGGATCGAGGAGCCGGTGCGCCACGACGACTACGCGGGCTCCGCGCGCATCGCGGCCGAGCTCAGCACGCCGCTCCAGACCGGGGAGAACCTGGTCGACACGTTCGAGCTGCTCAACGCGCTCGAGGCCCGCGCCATGGACTACGTGATGCCCGACCCGCAGCGCATCGGCGGCGTGACCGGCTGGATGCGCGCGGCGGCGATCACGCAGGCCTACGGCATGGAGATGTCCAGCCACCTGTTTCCCGAGTACAGCGCGCACCTGCTCGCCGCGACGCCGACCGCCCACTGGCTGGAGTACATGGACTGGGCCTCCCCGATCGTGGCGGAGCCCATCCAGGTCAGGGACGGGTATGTCCTCATCCCGGACCGGCCGGGCAGCGGCATGACCTGGAACGAGAAGGCTGTGAGGCGATATGCGGTCGCGTGACGAGGCGAGTGTCGGCCCAACTATTGATACCTGCATAACTAATGTCCTATTCACGGGGAAAAAAGAGTGGCGTCGCGTCGAAGAACGAGTGCGCCGCCGGTCAGGGCCGGCGCCGTCATTGCGAGGGCAGCGACAGCACGCGAACGCGCACCGGAATGGTGCCACCGTCGCCGGCGCCCAGCTCCTGCGCGGCAGCGTAAGACAGATCGATGATCCGGCCGGCCACGTGAGGACCGCGATCATTGACGCGAACCTCGACCGAGCGGCCGTTCCTGAGGTTCGTCACGAGGACCCGTGTGCCCAGCGGCAGGGTGCGATGGGCAGCCGTGAGCTGGTGCATATCGTAGATCTCGCCGCTTGCGGTGCGGCGGCCATGGTGAGGCTGGCCATACCAAGATGCCTCACCGGTCTGACCGGCGGCTCCTGGCCTGGTCTCCGGAACCGTCTCGGGCGCTGTCTCGGGCATTCGTTGCGGTGACGGGATGGTGGCGGAAGGCCGGGGCGTGGCGCAGCCGGACAGTGCCATCGTCAGCGCGACGATGCCGGCCCATGGACGCATCGCGCGGTCCCCGGTCAGCGCGAACATCAGAAACCCGGGACACCGAGTTGGGATCACGACCGTCATTAAACCTCATTTGAACTGTCTTTTCTTCTGCTAGAGGATGCTTCAAGCGCGACATTGCATCTGGGAATATTTTACTCGGTAGAATCTACCGAGACCGTAACGATTTTTCCTCAATAAGCACCGATAAAATCAACCTGTAGTTGTCGATTCAGCCAAAGACACCCATCAGTTGCGTCGGCATTGCCCTTGCGTGCGGTTGGCGCGTTGCTGACGGCCGGCGGGATCAGTGGGAGAGCGAGCAGGCCAACCAGGTGGACCTCGGAGGAAGCATCGTGATCAAGGCCCTGTGCGAGGCAAGGCTCGAGCGCGAGATGGTGAACTCATGACGACCGACGAGCTCCTGAGTGACCTGCGCGAGTCCGAGACCGATCTGGTAAGAGTGATCGAAGCGGTAGTCCATGACCGCCTTCCATACATCGTGGTGTCCTCCCACGCGGTGAAGGCCTGGAAACAGCGCGAGCCACACCATTTTGCGAAGGTCGCCGGATGGCTGGCTGCCCGCAACGTGGCCATCGTGCAGGTGTGAGCCTGCGCCTCGGGAGGTAGCCTATGAGCCTCTGGGATGGGACTCCACGTCTGGACGGCATTCAGGTGCTCGTGGTCGAGGGCGTGCCACACGTGCGCGGGATGGTGGTCGATGCCCTCGAGGAATGCGGCGCGTGCGTGACCGCGGTCGATTCGGCCATCGAGGCCCTGGCCATTGTCAAGCGCGATAGGCCGGACGTGCTCGTGAGCAGCCTATCCACGCACGACAAGGACGGCTACTGGCTGATCCGGCAGGTCCGCAGCTTGCCGCTCCACGAGGGAGGCGATATTCCGGCTGCGGCGTTCACCGGACGCGCGACTCGAGAGGACCGCCTGAACGCGTTGCGGGCTGGATTCCAGTTCCACGTGCCCAAGCCGGCTGATTTGCGCGATCTGGCGGGCGTCGTCGCGCTTCTAAGCCTCCATCGGAAGTCGCGGGTACTGGTCCACTAGGTCGCCTGCCCGCACGCGCGCTGCCTCGACGGTTCGGGCCTACTGCTGATACCCAAACAGTCGCCAGACGCCGTCCTCGCGCCGGGCCACCTCCAGCTCGCGCTGCCACGTCAGGACCGGAACCCAGCGACCCAGCCATCGCAGGCGCCCGGCTACCTCCCCCGACGAGTAGACCCACGCGTGATCGCCTACCATCCTCACCGCGTCGATGCGGACGCGCGCGGTCAGCGTATCGTAGAGGGCGAACATCGCGGGGATCTCCTCCCGCAGCGTCGCCTTGGTCACCGCGCCCGTGCGGTACCGGTCGGAGACGTGGCTGAGGACGCCGACGGTGTCTTGGCGCTCGAACTGCTGGACCGCGCTCGCGAGCGCGGCCTGGAGCTGGCCGACCACTGGGGGAGGCGCGGCTGTGCCGGGAAGCTCCGGAGGCGGGCCTGGCGGAGGAGGTTCGAGCCCCCGCGCGGTCGAGGTCGCCGCGGCGAGCCAGATCGCCCCGGCCAGCGCCATGGTGAGCCCGAGCGTCCAACCTCGGTTCCACGCCCCCATGCCATTCACGCTACGCCTTGAATCAAGCCCCGGTGAGTGTTGGCGGCCCGCGGGGTGACCGCGTCGACGGCAGGCTAGTATGGCAGGCTTTCGCGTCCCATCATCTCGCGGGCCACGATCATTTTCATGACCTCCGCCGCGCCGTCGCCGATCTCGAGCCCGATGACGTCGCGCATCCGCTGCTCGAAGGGCAGCTCGTCCGTGTACCCGTAGTGGCCGTGGAAGAGCAGGCACTGGTGGATCGTCTCGACCGCGAGGCGTGGCGCCCACCACTTGGTCATCGCCGACTCCTTCGTGTGGGGCCGGCCGTGGTCGGCGAGCCAGAGGGCGCGATAGCATAGCCACCGGCACGCGTCGATGTGTGTGGCGGCCTCGGCGAGGGCGAAGGACACGCCTTCGAAGGTCGCGAGAGCGCGCCCGAAGGCCTTGCGCTCCTTCACATAGGCCATGGTCTCCTCGAGCGAGACCTGGGCGACGCCGAGGCAGGCCAGCGCGATGCCGACACGGTTGTAGTCGAACCCCTGCATGACCTGGTGGAATCCTGTCCCTTCCTCGCCGAGCCGGTGCGAGGCGGGGAGTCGCACGTGATCGAACGCGAGCACCGCGCGGGAGATCGCGCGGGTGCCCATGTCGCGCAGCGGGCTCCGGGACACGCCCGGTAGATCGAGCGGCACGAGGAAGGCTGTCACGCCGCGAGCGCGACCGGCGGGGTCGGTGCGGGCAAACACGATGGCCGCCTGCGCGACCATCCCGAGGCTGATCCCGGATTTCTCTCCGGTCATGAGGTAGCCGTCGCCATCGCGCTCGGCCCGGCAGACGAGATTCGCCGCGTCCGAGCCCACGCCCGGCTCGGTCAGCGCCAGCGCGATGGCGACCTCGCCTCGCGCCGTGGGCGGCAGCCACCGCGCCTTGACCTCCTCGCTCCCGCTCCGGCCCAGGATCTCGCCCGCCAGCCCCGCCAGCTGCAGGCCGTAGGTGCAGGCGAAGTCGCCACGGGCGATCTCCTCCATGGCGATCCCGAACGTGAGGTAGTCGGCCTCCTGCCCGCCATAGGCCGCGGGCATGCGGAGGCCGAGCAGGCCGAGCTCGCCCATCTGGCGCCAGGCGTCCCAGGGGAACTCCGCGCTCTTGTCCCACCGAGCCGAGTGGGGCTGGAGCTCCTTGCGTGCGAAGCCGCGCAGCGTGCGGACCAGCTCTTCCTGCTCGGGACTGAACGCGAGATCCATGGATTCCTTTCGGCTACGCCGTGTGAAAGACGGGCGTGCGCTTCTCCGCGAAGGCCCGCAGGCCCTCGGCGGCGTCCGGGGAGCGCATGTGGCCGGCGACCAAGTGAAGCTCCATCTCGAGCCCGCTGGTCAGATCGACGTCGAAGGCCCGCTGGACCAGCGCCTTCGCCGTGCGGCTGGCCGAGGCGCTCTTGGCCGCGAGGGACGCGGCCATATCGTCGACCACCGCGCCCAGCGTTCCCGAGGGAGCGACGCGATTGACGAGTCCCCAGGCGAGCGCCTCCCTCGCGGTGAGCCAGCCGCCCAGCAGCATCAGCTCCTTGGCGCGGCGGGCGCCGATCAGGCGAGGGAGCCGCTGGCTGCCGCCGCCGCCCGCGACGAGGCCGAAGTTGGCGTGCTGGTCGCCGAGCCGCGCGGCCTCGTCCGCGACCACGAGATCGGCGACCAGGACGAGTTCCAGGCCGCCGGCCAGCGCCAGGCCGTGCACGCCGGCGATGACGGGCACCGGGAGCGCCTCGATCCGGTTGAAGACGCGGTGCCAGAGCCGCATGAAGCCATTCCACCGCTCTGCATCCGGCGACAGCGCCTTCACCGCCTTGAGATCGGCGCCGGCGCAGAAGGCGCGCCCGGCGGCGGTGAGCGTGACGACGCGGACACCCGGATCGCGCTCGACGGCCTCGCACACGCGGTCGAGATCGGCGAGCAGCGCCGGGCTGATGGCGTTGAGCTGTTCCGGACGATTGAGGACCGCGCGCGCGATGCCGTCCGTCGCCGCGTAGGTCACGGTCTCGAGGTCCACGTCCATTCCGGTCCCCCCTCGCCGCGCTCGTGCCCGCGGCAGCTCGGCCGTGGGTACTGGGCCAATGTGCTTCGCCAGATCTACTCAGCCCTCGCTTCGCAGCGGGGCCGCTCAGCTCGAACTGCCGCGTTCTCGGTCGGCAGCAGCCCTCAACGTACACCGACCTCGGGCCGGCACGCCTCCCTCGGGCCTCGTCTGGCTCGGCTCGAAGACCACGCACTCCCGTGAGCCGATCGGGCTCACATCATGGTGTATCCGCCGCTCACCGACAGCGTCTGGCCCGTGACGAAGCTCGCGGCATCCGAGGACAGGAACACCACCGCCTTGGCCACGTCTTCGGCCTTGCCGATGCGCCGAAGGGGATAGGCCTTGGCGATGCGCGCCTGCATCTCGGGGGTGTTCCAGGCGCGATTGCTTTCCGCGGCCCACATGCTGAGTCCGCCGAAGTCCTCCTCCGAGGCCGGGATGGTCATGCCGGGACAGACGACGTTGAGCCGGATGCCATACCGCCCCACCTCGCGCGCCACGCTCTTGGTCAGCGCGATGACACCCGCCTTGCAGGCGCCGTAGACCGCCTCCCGGAACTCCCCCATCCGCCCGGCGTCCGAGCCCAGGCTCACGACGGCGCCCGACTTGCGCGCAATCATGCCGTCGAGGACGGCCCGGGTGCAGTTGATCATCCCCCAGAGATTGAGCTGGATCTCCTTCTCCCACTCGGCGCGCTCCTTCTCGACGAAGAGCCGGTCATGGGTCCACCCCACGTTGTTCACGAGCACGTCGACGCGCCCGAGCCGGCCTTCCACCTCCCGCGCCATCGCCTGGACCGAGTCCCACTTGGTCACATCCGTGGCCACGGCCGCCACGGAGGCGGCGCCAGCCTTCTGGGCTTCGGCCGCCACCTTCTGGCCTTGGCCCTCGTCGATCTCGGCGATCGTGAGGTGCACGCCCTCTCCCGCCAGGGCTAGGCTGATGGCCCGCCCGATGTTGGAGCCCCCACCGGTGACGATGACGCTCTTGCCTGCCAGGTTCAGTTCCATCCGGTTCTCCCCTCTCTGTCGAGTCGTCCATGTCCGCCAGGCACGATCACCAGGCTATGGTCTGGCCGCCGTCCAGGTAGACCGTCTGCCCTGTCATGAAGTCCGATGCGGGTGAGGCCAGATATACCACCAGGGCCCCCGCTTCGCCGGGCTCGCCCGGGCGCCTCGCGGGGATCTTTGACAGGAAGAGCGCGCGCTTCCTGTCGTCCGCGAAGGCCGCGCGGTTGATCGCCGTGTTCATGTACCCAGGCGCCACGCAGTTGACCTGGATGCCATGGCGCGCCCACTCGGCCGCCAGGCTCCGCGTGAAGCCCTCCACGGCCGCCTTGCTAGCGCAGTAGGCCGCATACCGCGGCACCCCGATGCTGCCGTACATGGACCCGATGTTGATGATCTTGCCGCGCTCGCGCCGGATCATGGCGGGCGCCACGGCGCGGGCACAGCGGAACATGGAGGTGAGATTGGTCGCCAGGACGGCGTCCCAGTCCTCGTCCGACACGTCCACCGTCTTTTTCTCGAGGATGATGCCGGCGTTGTTGACGAGGATCTCGATCGGCCCGAGGAGAGCCTCGGCCTCCCGCACGGCCGCGGCCACCTGATCGCTGCGGGTGACGTCCACGCCGACCGCCCGGGCGCGGCCGCCCGCCGCCACGATGTCGGCGGCGGCCGCCTCGACGTCGTCGACCGTGCGCGCCGCGCAGGCCACCGCAGCTCCCGCCGCGCCCAGCGCCAGGCCGATGGCCCGGCCGATGCCCCGGCCGCCGCCGGTGACGAGCGCGACCCGGCCGGCCAGCGAGAATGCCGGCTCCACCGTCTCAGCGCTCACGACTGCTCGCGCCGGCGATCCGCTCGGCCACGAGCTGGCGCACGCGGTACTTCTGGATCTTCCCGCTGGGCGTCATGGGGAACTCCGAGACGATCTCGACGCGCTCGGGAAACTTGTGGCGCGCCAGCTGATGGGCGTCGAGGAACGCCACGATCTCGGCGAGCGTGATCGACTGGCCGTCGCGCGGGATCACGACCGCGCACGCGCGCTCCCCGAGGCGCGCATCGGCCATGCCCACGATGGCCACGCCGGCGACCTTGGGATGCGTGTAGAGCAGGTTCTCCACCTCGACGACCGGGATGTTCTCGCCGCCGCGGATGATCAGGTCCTTGGTGCGCCCGGTGATGGCGAGGTAGCCGTCGCCGTCGAGCGTGCCCCGGTCGCCCGTCTTGAACCAGCCGTCCGGCGTGTGGCTCTCGAGGGTGAACTGTGGCCGCTCGAAGTAGCCGACGAACTGGGCCGGCCCGCGGACGAGCAGGTCGCCCTCGGTCCCGGCGGGGACGTCATGGCCGTCGAGGCCCACCAGGCGCAGCTCCATGCCGGGCAGCGGCGAGCCGTCGGTGGTGAAGACCTTCTCCTCCGCGTCCTGCAGGCCGTTGCACGTCACCAGGCCGTTCTCGGTCATCCCCCAGCCGGCCGAGATGGCGCAGCCGAGGCGCGCCCTGCCGTCGCGGACCAGCTGACGCGGGATCGGCGCGCCGGCCGACTCGAAGAGCCGGAGGGAGCTGAGGTCCGAGCCGGTCGGGGTGTAGGTCAGATCGCGCAGGAAGGGCGTCGCGCCCATCGTGAAGGTCACGCGCTCGGCCTCGATCAGCCGCGCGGCTTCCTCGGCCTTCCACATGTCCATCCAGACCACCGTTGCGCCCAGGAGGAAGTTCAGGCAGTAGCCGTAGAGATAGCCGGTCTGGTGGCCGAGCGTCGAGGCCATGAGCAGCACGTCCCGCTCCGAGAAGCCCAGGCGCTCGATCGCGCCGTAGATGGCCGCCAGCGTGGTGTTGGGCGTATGCATCACGCCCTTGGGCTCACCCGTGGTCCCCGAGGTGAACACGACCTCGTTCACGGTATTGGGCTCCGTGCCCTCGAGCCCTCCTCGGCCCGCCCGCGCCTCCCAGGCAGTATCGGTCAGGGTGCTGAAAGGCTTCTGGCCGGCGGGCGCGGCACCCCGGGCGACGAAGACGTGTTCGAGACGCGGCAGCGCGGGCCGGAGGGCCGCGAGCATCTCCGTGTAGTCGAAGCTGCGGAAGATCGCCGGAACGATCGCGACCTGGGACCCCAGCAGGCCCAGCATGAAGCGCAGCTCACTGGCTCGGTAGGTCGGAGGAATCGGGTTGACCACGGCGCCCAGTCGGCCGGCGGCCAGCAGGACGAGCACGCACTCGTTCCAGTTGGGGAGCTGACAGGAGACGACGCTGCCCCGATCGACGCCGTGCGCGCGGAGACCGTGCGCGACGCGCTCGACCGCCCGGGCCAGTGCCTCGTAGCTGTAGCGCCCCTGACCGTCCACGAGGGCGGTCTTGCCGGGGCGGGTGCTGGCCCAGCGGTCGAGATAGGTTTCCAGGGTTTCGTTGCGCCAGAGCCCGGCCGCGGTCGACTCGCGGATTCGCTCCGCCGTGAGGCTCGTGTCCATGGACGACCGCTGTCAGGTGCGGAACTTCTGGAAATTCACCGGGCGCTTCTCGACGAAGGCGTTGCGGCCCTCCATGGCCTCCTCCGTCTGGTAGTAGAGGCCCAAGGCCGTGTGGGCGAACTGGGCGACGCCGGCGCGCGGCTCGGAGTCGATGTTGAAGGACTGCTTGGCCAGGGCCAGCGCCGTGGGGCTCTTCTCGAGCAGGGCCGCGCACCACTTCTCCGTCTCCGCCCGGAGGTCCTTGAGCGGGACGACCTTGTTCACTAGTCCCATCTCCAGCGCCTCCTGGGCCGTGTACTGGAGGCAGAGATACCAGATCTCCCGCGCCTTCTTCTCGCCGACGACGCGGGCCAGGTAGCCCGTCCCGTGGCCGGCATCGACGCTCCCGACCCGTGGACCGGTCTGTCCGAAGATGGCCGTGTCTGCGGCGATGGAGAGATCGCAGAGCAGGTGGAGCACGTGGCCGCCGCCGATGGCAAAGCCGTTGACCATGGCGATCACGGGCTTGGGGATGTGGCGGATCGCGCTGTGGAGAGCCTCCACGTCCATGGGGCGCCGGGCTTCCGAGCCTGCGGCGCTCGGCGCATAACCTTCCTGGCCCCGCTCCTTCTGGTCGCCGCCGGAGCAAAAGGCCTTGTCTCCGGCCCCGGAGAGCACCGCGACGCCGACGGCCGGATCCCAGCGGGAATCGAGGAAGGCCTCGGTCAGCTCGGCCACGGTGCGCGTACGGAACGCGTTCCGGACCTGGGGCCGGTTGATCGTGATCCAGGCGACTCCGTCCTTCTTCTCGTACAGGATGTCCGTGTTGGTCATGAGGCCTCCGTGAGAAATAGGTCGGCCAAGGGCTCGCCCCGGTGCTCATCGGGCGTCGGCGCCGTGTGGCGCGACGAACCAATGAAAGACGGAGCGATCCCCGGCACGGTGGGAACTGGCAGCAGCCCGACGCCGGACCGGTCGAGCCAGGCGATGATTGCCTCCAGGTGCGGCTGTCGGAGAAAGTCGTGCTGCGCGAGCAGCATCGCGGCCACCCAGCTTCAGAGCTTCAAGGTATGATCTCGAGCCATCCTAGGGATGGGTCGGAGTGCTGTCAAGGGCCGGCAGCTTTCGTTGATTTCGAGCTTGGGCCACGATGGCTCCACGCGCGCCGGTGGCTGCGTCATAATCGGGATCATGAGCTGGACGAACCGGGCGCGTGCCGCGAGCCTGCTCGCCGTCTGCCTCGTGGGAAGTCTCACCGCCACTCGCGGGCTGGCTCCGGCCGTCGCGACGGAGGGGACCGACGAAGTCCTGGACCTCCTCCAGATCTCTCCCGAGCAGCGCCGCCGTCTGGTCCGGGGCGAGATCATCTCGTATCCGGTCACCGAGAGCAGCGACAGGGAACTCGCCGTTGGCCTCGCTATCTTCGTGCTGGCTCCGCCGAGCCAGCCGGTGGAGTACCTGACCTCGGGACAGCTCATCGCCCAGGACGTCACCATCACCGACTTCGGGATCGTGCCCGACCCCGCGTCTCCCGAAGCCCTGGTGGGGCCCCGGTTTACCGGGAGCGAGCGCGATGAAGCCGAGAGCCTCCTCGAGGCCTCACCGGGATCACGGTTCAACCTGTCGTCGACCGAGATCGAGACGCTTCGCGCGCTCAGAAGTGCTGCCGGGGGCTCGGCCAGGGCCACCGGCGCGGACATGGCCTCGGATGCCTACCGCCGCCTGCTCCGCCAGCGCTTCCACGCCTATCAGCAGGGCGGCCTCGCCGCGATCGCTCCCTATGCGCGGAGCGGCGGCGCCGTCACCGACCCGGCGGCCGAGCTCCGAGGGGCCGCGTCCGATGCCGATCGTCTCGCCCGCTACGGCGCGGAGCTCCGGGAGGCGCTGCTGCGATATCCGGCTCCGCAGGCCCTGCAGATGGCGAGCCGCTTCTACTGGATTAAGCGGCGCATCCAGCGGCGGCCACAGCTGAGCCTGGTCCACGAGATAGCCGTAAGCGGCCGGGACCCGAGCATCCTCGTCGAGCGCACCTTCTACGTCGGGCACTCCTACAACGCGGGCGAGATCATCACCGGCGCCCACGGGTACCAGGACGGGACCGTGGTCTTCTCCACGAGCCGCTTCTCGACCGACGAGGTCCTCGGTGTCGGCAACCAGCTCAAGCGGTCCATCGGGCGCGCCCAGCTCAGAGACGAGATGCGCAAGCGCCTCGACAGGCTGCGCGCGTCGCTGAGCCGTCCCCCGTCGGTCCAGAGCCCCTGAGAGCCATCGAGACGTTCTCCAGAGGTCAGCCTTGCGTTCGTTACTCCGTTGCGTAACACTTGATCCTTCGGATTTGCCGGAGAGGGGGGAACGCGCGACGTGGCTGAAAAGCCCAAGGGCGCCCAAGGGCGTCCTCAACACAAAGAGCCGGCTCAGGTTACGCCCGAGCCGGTCGTCGAAGAGCCGCGCGCGCCACAGGCCGCCCTGCCGTTTCCGATCGTCGGCATCGGCGCGTCGGCCGGCGGCCTCGGGCCATACAGTCAGCTCCTGGGCGCCCTGCCGGCCGATACTGGCATGGGCTTTGTCCTGATCCAGCACCTCGACCCCACCCACCCGAGCATGCTGAGGGAGATCCTCTCGCGCCAGACCCCCATGCCCGTCGCCGAGGTCACGGATGAGATGGCCGTGCAGCCGAACCACGTCTACGTCATCCCGCCGGGCGTGACCATGGGTATCGAGGGCGGCATCCTGCGACTGTCGCCGCGGACCGAGGTGCGCGGCCAGCACCGCCCGATCGACCACTTCTTCGAGTCGCTGGCCGAGGATCAGCGTCACAAGGCCATCGGGGTCATCCTCTCAGGCAGCGCCACCGACGGGACGCTGGGGGTGGAGGCGATCAAGGCCGAGGGAGGGATCACGTTCGCCCAGGACGCCACGGCCCAGCACACGAGCATGCCGGAGAGCGCTGTCGGGGCTGGCTGTGTCGATTTCGTCCTTCCGCCTGCCCGGATCGCCCAGGAGATCGTCCGTATCAGCCGGCATCCCTATGTAGCGTCAGGAGTCGATGAAGCTCTGCCCGTCCGGCTGCCCCTGAAACCGATCCTGGATCATCTCCGCACGGCCACGGGAGTGGATTTCACCCACTACAAGCGACACACGCTCTATCGCCGGATCGTTCGCCGCGCGGTCCTGCACAAGCTGGAGGGACTCGATGAGTACGCAACAATCCTCCGGAACAATCCTGACGAGACGGCCGCCCTGTACCAGGACGCCTTGATCGGCGTCACGAGCTTCTTCCGCAATCCGGAAGCCTTCGAGGTTCTCAAGAGTCGGATCTTTCCCAAGCTGACCCAGGATCGATCCCGCCACGAGCCGATGCGCATCTGGTCCCTGGGCTGCTCGACCGGCGAAGAGGCCTACTCCCTCGCCATGGCCTACACCGAGTTCGTCGAAGGCTCGGGACTGCAGATCCCGCTGCAGATGTTCGCGACCGACTTGAACGGCTCGAGCGTCGAGAAAGCACGGGCGGGGCTCTACTCGAAAACCATCGTCCAGGATGTCTCGCCGGAGCGGCTGCGGCGCTTCTTCGTCGAGACGGACGGGGCGTACCGGGTCAGCAAAGCCATCCGTGACACGGTCGTCTTTGCCCGGCACAACGTGCTGACCGATCCGCCGTTTTCGCGGATGGATCTCATCAGCTGCCGCAACCTGATCATCTACCTCGAGCCGCCGCTGCAGATCAAGGCGGTCGGCGTGATGCACTACGCCCTGAAGCCACAGGGGGCGTTGTGGATGGGGAGCTCGGAGGCCCTCGGGTCGCTCCATGACCTCTTCGACGTGGAGGACGCCAAGCACCGGATCTACGTGAAGAAGCCGGGCCCGCCACGCCCGCTGATGATCGCAGTCCCGGGCGATCGCAGGGTGGAGCGGCACGGCGGTAACCAGCAGCGGCAGGAAGGCCGCGCCCCGGCACTGGACATCCACCGGGAGGCGGACCGAATCCTCCTGACGAGATATGCCCCCGCCAGCGTGCTCGTCAATGCCGACCTGGACGTGTTGCAGTACCGCGGGGAGACGGGCCCCTATCTCGCGCCGTCGCCCGGCAAGGCCACGCTCAACCTGCTCAAGATGCTGCGAGAGGGTCTGCTGGTGGGAGTGCGTGGGGCGCTCCACAAGGCGAGACGGAACGACAGCCAGGTCAGGGAAGAAGGCCTGCGCGTCAGGTCGAACGGGGGCTACCGGCACGTGAACGTGCACGTGATCCCGGTCAGGGGAAGCCATGCCGGCGCAGAGCAACACTATCTGGTGCTCTTCGAAGAGGCCGCACCGGCCCGCGCTAGGCCCGGCACGTCAGGTCAGCGCAAGGCCGGCACCGCCGGCGGAGCCGGGCGGCGGGCGCAGCAGGCGACCGAGCGGGAGGCTGCGCGCGCGACAACCCAGGAGCTGGCCGCCACCCGCGAGTACCTCCACTCCGTCATCGAGCAGCAGGAGGCCGCCAACGAAGAGCTGCAGCGGTCGAACGAGGAGGCGCAGTCGGCCAACGAGGAGCTGCAGAGCATCAACGAAGAGCTGGAGACGTCCAGGGAGGAGATCCAGTCGAGCAACGAGGAGCTGGCCACCGTCAACGAGGAGCTGCACAACCGCAATGTCGAGCTCAGCCAGAGCACTGATGACTTCGCGAACCTGCTGGCCAGCGTCCAGCTCGCCATCGTGATGCTCGGACCGGATCTGCGCATCCGGAAGTTCACGCCCATGGCCGAGAAGATGTTCAATCTGATCGCCTCCGACGTGGGCCGTCCCTTCACCGATATCCACCTCGCCGTGGATGCCCCTGACCCGAAGCAGATGCTGAGCGGGGTCATGGACACGGGCAGCGCCACGGAATGCGAGGTCCGCGACCGGGAGGGACGCTGGTATATCCTGCGCGTCCGGCCGTACCGGACCGTCGGAGGCAGGATCGACGGCGTCGTGCTGGTGCTGATCGACGTGGACGCCCTGAAGCGCGGTCAGGAGCTCCTCCGCCGTCAGACCGACCTCCTGGAACAGACGCACGCGGCGATCTTCATGTGGGACCTCGACGGAGGCATCACGTACTGGAACCGGGGAGCTGAGGAGAGCTACGGCTTCACGAGGAAGGAGGCCCTGGGCAGGAAATGCCACGAGCTGCTGGCCACCTCTCCGCCGGCGAGCGCCTTCCTCGAGGCGCTGAAAAGGGACGGCCACTGGACAGGAGAGCTGACCAGGCTGGGGCGTGACGGCCAGCCGGTGGTGGTCGACAGCCGGATGGTCGTGGAGCGGGCCACGGATCGCCGACCGCTGGTCTTCGAGACCAACGACGTCATCACCGATCGCAAGCGGATGGAAGTGACGCTGCGCCAGCGGGCAGACGAGCTGCTGGCAGCCGATCGCAACAAGGACGTGTTTCTGGCCATGCTCGCGCACGAGCTTCGCAACCCCCTGGCACCGCTCAGCAACGCCCTGGAGATCCTCAAGCAGCCCGGCGCGCCTCCGGCCATGGCCGAGCGGGCCATGGACGTCATGGGCCGGCAGATCCACAACATGGCGCGGATGGTGGACGACCTGCTCGACGTCTCGCGAATGACGCACGGGAGGATCCAGCTCCGGAAGGAGCCGGTCGACCTCTTGACGATCGTGGACCGGGCCGTCGAAGCGAGCCAGCACCACATCGACGAGCGCGGACAGATCCTGACGCTCTCGCTGCCCGCCGGGAGCGTCTACCTGGAGGCCGACGTGGTCCGGCTGGAGCAGATCCTCAGCAACCTGCTCAACAACGCGTCGAAGTTTTCGCCGCGCAGCGGACAGATCTGGCTGACTGTCGACCCTCACTCCGGCAGCACCGGCCTGGTCGTGATCCGGGTGAGGGACAACGGGATAGGCATCGCCCCGGAGAATGTGTCCCTGGTCTTCAACCTGTTCATGCAGGCGGATTCGACCCTCAATCGCACCACGGGAGGACTGGGCATTGGCCTGACGCTCGTGCAACACCTCGTCGAGCTGCACGGGGGAACCATCGAGGCTCGCAGTCCCGGCCTCGGACAGGGCAGCGAGTTCGTGGTAAGTCTGCCCGGCCTGGCGACGGCGCCTCGGCAGGCTCGCGAGGTTTCGTCGGCTGAAGGATCCGATCCAGCGTTCGGCCGTCCCGGTCACACGTCCGGCCGGTAGCGTCACATGCTCGAGTCCGCGCCGGCAAGCTCCCGCCCGCGGGATGCAGCCATACGCGGCGCGGCGGTCACCTTGGCCGCGGCCCCCTCGAACTGCCGATCCATGTGTCGGGTACACGACAGACATCGCCCGCGCGGCCGTATAGAGTACAGCGCAATCGGACAATCCGCTCGTCGAGCGCCCATACGAGGAGACGATTCTGTCGGACGGGTCGAGGCACGCCGCGTCGGTTGAGAATCGAATTCTGGCCGGTCTGCCGCGCAAGGAGTACGCGCGCATCCTCCCGGGCCTGGCCCGCGTCACCCTCAAGGCCGGCCAGGTCCTGTACGAGCCGGGCGGGGTCATGCAATGGGCCTACTTTCTGGATGACGCCAGCGTGTCGATCCTGTTCCTGGCCGAGGAGGGGATGTCGATCGAGGTGAGCCTGGTCGGTAACGAAGGGGTGATCGGCATTCCGATCGTGCTCAGGTCTCACGCGGTGCCGTACCGGATCGTGGTCCAGGGACCTGGTGTCGCCTGGAGGATGAAGGCCGACGCGCTTCGAAAAGAATTTGACCGATGCGGCCCGCTTCACAAGTCGTTGCTGCACTACGTGCACACGTGGATCGTCCAGCTGTCTCAGTCGAGCGTCTGCAATCGGTTCCACTCGACGCGGCAACGCCTCTCTCGCTGGCTGCTGGCTTCCCAGGATCGTGCACGGTCAAACGAAGTGAGGTCCACGCAGGAGTTTCTCGCGCAGATGCTGGGGGTGAACCGCGGCAGCGCCAGCCAGGCGGCCAGCGCCCTGCAAAAGGCCGGGCTCATCCACTATCGCCGGGGGCGCATCACGATCCTCGATCGTTCCGGCCTGGAAGCGGCAGCCTGTGAGTGCTATCGGGTGGTCAGATGGGAGTTCGATCGCTTCTTCCGCGCCTAGCGCGTGGACATCCAGAGAGAGGACGGCTCGGCCTCCGTGATCTGTTCCCCTCGGCGCTGTCGGGAGCGTCCTGAATGAGCCAGGAAACGCCGGCGGATGTCCCTCGTCGAATCCTGGTGGTGGATGACGACGCCGACGGGGCGGAGACGCTCGCCATCGTCCTCCGCTCGGCTGGACACGATGTGCGGGTCGCCTCTGACGGTCCGGCCGCCCTGGACGTCGCGATCGACTTCCGGCCCGACGTCGTGTTCCTGGACGTCGGCATGCCCGGCATGGACGGCTACGAGACAGCCCGACGGCTTCGCCGGGAGGTAGGCCTTGACAAGGCGCTGCTCGTGGCCCTGACCGGGTACGGTCAGGTGACCGACCGCCAGCGGGCGGGTGAAGCCGGCTTCGATCATTTTCTCGTCAAGCCCGCGCCGCCCAAACTCCTGCGGGAAATCGCCATGCAAGCGCGCCCGCCGAGCGAGCCACCGCGCGGGACGCAGCCGGCGCGGTAGGGTGGCGCGTCACCGGGCGTAGCTTCGCTGTTCGAGCAGACCGCGCAGGCGGGTGTCAGAGAAGCGCGCGGGCGCAACTCTCCTGGCGGGCCTGGCTGGCACGAGGTATGGTAGGCGCGATGCGGCGCCCTCGGCTCGGCCCCGTCGCTCGGTACTCGGTGGCGGTCCTCTGCGCGGTGGCCGCCATCGCGCTGAGGGCCTCGCTGACCTCCCTGTGGGGCTCGAAGTTTCCGTATCTGACGTTCCATCCCGCGATCCTCGTGGCGGCCTGGCTCGGAGGGTTGGGCCCCGGGCTCCTGACCACCACCCTCTGCGCGGCCGCAGCCGTCTACCTGTGGATCCCGCCGACCTATTCCCTGCGAATCGACGCGCCGGGCGATATCGTCTCCCTGTGCGCGTTTCTCTTCATCGGCGTGACGATCAGCATCTTGATCGAGGTGCTCCAGCGCCGCGAGCGGCAGCTCGACAGGCTCGTCGAGAGCATCAACGACGCCTTCATCGTGCTCGATCGCGACTGGCGGTACGTGTTCGTGAACGAGCGGGCCGCACAGCTTGGCCGACGGTCACGGAAGGAGCTCCTGGGCAAGCGCATCTGGGATGAGTGTCCGGACCTCGCGGGGAGTGCATTCGATCTCGAGGCTCATCGCGCGGTCCAGGAGAACGCGACGCGCCGGCTGGAGTTCTTCTACGAGCCGTTCCAGGCGTGGATGGATATCCGGCTGTATCCTTCGCGAGAGGGCCTCGCGATGTACTTCCAGGACGTCACGGAGCGAAGGCGGGGCGAGCTCGAATCCTCGTACCTGACCGCGATCGTCCAATCCTCCGAGGACGCGATCATCAGCAAGGATCTCGATGGGACGATCCGTTCCTGGAATCCCGCCGCGGAGAAGATGTACGGCTTCACGGCGGCGGAGGCCGTGGGCCGACCCATCAGCATCATCATTCCGCCCGCCCGCCTGCACGAAGAGGACGAGGTGCTGGAGCGCATCCGGCGAAGCGACACGGTGGAGCATTTCGAGACCGTGCGGAGGCGCAAGGACGGCAGTCAGCTGGCGATCTCCCTCACCGTGTCTCCCGTTCGGTCTCCGTCCGGCGAGATCATCGGCGCGTCGAAGATCGCCCGGGACATCAGCGAGCGACACCGGGCCGAGGAGGAGCGGAAGAAGCTGCTGGCCCGCGAACAGGCGGCCCGGACGGAGGCGGAAGCGGCGAGCCGCGCCAAGGACGAGTTCCTGGCGGTCCTCTCGCACGAGCTCCGGACTCCTCTAAACGCCGTGTATGGGTGGGCGAACATGCTCAAGGCGGGCCGCCTCGACGAGGCGACGGCGGCCCGTGGGCTGGAGGCCATCGTGCGGAACTCCGAGGCCCAGGTCCGGCTGATCGACGACCTGCTGGACGTGTCTCGCGTCGTGTCGGGCAAGATGCGGCTCGACGTGCAGGTGGTCGATCTCCCGAGCGTGATCGGGGCGGCGCTGGATGCCGTCGGTCCCGCCGCCGCGGCGAAAGAGATCCGACTCCAGAGCGTGCTCGACCCGCGAGCGGGACCGGTCACCGGGGATCCGAGCAGGCTACAGCAAGTGGTCTGGAACCTGTTGAGCAATGCGGTGAAGTTCACGCCAAAGCGCGGCCGGATCCAGGTACACCTGCAGCGGGTCAGCTCTCACGTCGAGATCGTCGTGAGCGACACGGGGGAGGGAATCTCGGCTGACCTCCTGCCGGTGATCTTCGATCGCTTTCGGCAGGGAGACAGCTCGAGCACGCGGGAGCACGCAGGGCTCGGGCTGGGCCTCTCGCTCGTCAAGTACCTGGTCGAGCTGCACGGCGGCAGCGCGACCGCTCAGAGCGACGGCAAGGGGAAGGGTGCCACCTTCACGGTGAAATTGCCGCTGACGATCGTGCAGCCCCCGCCTGGGTCGGCCGAGCGCCGTCATCCCACCGCCGACCAGGGTCTGACCACCACGGGCGGAGCACGGCTCGATGGACTGCGGGTGCTTGTCGTCGATGACGACGCGGACGCGCTCGAGCTTATCTCGACGATCCTCGGTGCCGCGGGAGCGGCCGTCACGACCTGCCTGTCCGCGTCCGAGGCCGTGGAGATCCTCCGGCAGTGGGCGCCCCATGTCATGATCTCCGACCTCGAGATGCCGGGTGAAGACGGCTATTCGCTGATTCGCAAGGTGCGCGCCCTCGACCGCGCCAGCGGAGGCGGCATTCCGGCGGTCGCTCTGACGGCGTACGGCAGGATGGACGATCGGCTCCGCACGATGTCCGCCGGGTTCAACATGCATGTGCCGAAGCCCGTGCAGCCGGCCGAGCTGACGGTCATCGTCGCCAACCTGGCGGGACGCTAGGGACGGCGATCCGGCAGCCTCCGGCTCGACCCGGGACGCGCGGACCCCTTCCCCGCCACGGCCTCCCTCCGGTGCCGGGTGTCGGTCTTCTTGACGACCTGACCAGCTCCTTCGGTACCCGTCGCCGCAAGAGACTGATTCGATTGGGCATCGCCCTTCGGCATGATCAATGCTGAATCCTCTCTGCACCTGCGTTGACAGGACCTCGATGGGGGAGGCAGCAGATGAGGGACTGGATGGCGTTCGCGACGGCGCTCGTGACTTCATTGCTCATGTGGATGCTGGTGTTCTAGGGTTGTATGGGACCGCTCGCTTTGCTGCCTGGCTGCCCGCGCTGCGGCTCGACCTGCCCGCAGCGCGACGACTGCGCGGTCTGCTCGGGCAAGGTCGTTTGTGCGCGGTGCCTGTTCGGGCCGAGGGTCGAGGACGACGAGATCCACGCGACGCTCGAGCTGAACGGGTAGGAACCGTCCGGGCGCGGCCCACGGCGGCCGCAGGAGATGCCCGGGTCTACGGCGCGGGACGGGGAGCGGGAGGGGGCGTGGGCGTGGGAGGCGGCAGCGGCGGCCCCAGCCGGAACGACTCTTCGAGCTCCGGGGTGACCCGGCGCATCTGATTGGTGATGCGCGCCGCGTCCGTGGGGGTACCAACGACCCGCGGCGTGATCAGCAGAAGCAGTTCCGTCTTCTCGATCTTCTCCTCGGTGGACCCGAACAGATAGCCCAGCACCGGAATGCGGTTGAGGAAGGGGATGCCGGTCTTGATGTGGGTTCGCTTGGTCTGGATGAGCCCGCCCAGGACCAGGGTCTGATTGTTCAGCAGCACCACCGAGGTCTCCGCCTCGCGCTTGGTGAAGCGGGGCGAGTTGATGGGAGGCGGCTCCGGAGTGCCGACCTCGTTGACCTCCTGCTTGACGTCGAGCGCCACGGTGCCCTGCTCGCCGATCCGCGGCGTGACGGTCAGGATGATGCCCGCGTCCTTGTACTCGACCGTCTGCGTGATGGAGTTGGCGGTGCCGCCGCCCGAGGCCACCGGTACCTGCTGCGAGGTCACGATGGGCACCGAGGTCGAGACATTGATGATCGCCTTCTTGTTCTCGCTGGTCATGATGGACGGGCTCGACAGCACGTTGACCCTGTTCTCGCTGGCGAGCGCGTTCAGCGCCGCGAGGAACTCGCTGGCCGCGAAGGTGAAGACGTTGAATCCGAGCGTGTTGCCAGCGAGGCTCCCGCCGCCGGGAATCAATCCCTGAGGCGGTCGCGAGGGCAGGATGCCGGTCTGAGTATTCGGGATGGCCGTCTGGGTATTGCTGATGTCGAAGCGCCCGCTCCGCACCGCCCACTCGATGCCGAGCTTCGTGTCATCGTTGAGCGTGACCTCGGCGGCCAGCACCTCGATCAGCACCTGCCGCGCCATGCGATCGAGCTTCTTGATCGTCTCCTCGATGTCTCTCCAGAGCCGCGGGAAGGTCGTCACGATGATGGCATTGGTGACGTCGTCCGAGATGAAGCGGAGATCGGTGACGGGTCCCCCGCCTTCGACCGGCACCAGGGGCCGTGGCGGTGGCACGACCAGCGTCAGAGGGGGCGGAGGCGGCGGTGACGGCGGGGTGGTGAGTCCGCCCGTCGCGAGCCCACCCTGCCCATACGGCGGCGTGACGCGGGCGGCCTGGACGGCCCGGTCGCCCCGGCCGTAGATGGCATCGAGCGTCGCGGCGAGGTCCCGGGACTTGGTGTTCTCGACGAAGTAGATGAAGACGCGCTGCCCGCCGTAGATGTCCACGTCGAGCTTCTCGATCAGCTTGCGGATGGTCTCCATCTCCTGCTTGCGCGCATGGATGACGAGCGAGTTGGACCGCCGCTCGGCGACGATGAGGGGCGGCCGCTCGGCGGCCGGCCCGGCCTCGGGTGCCGGCGGGCGCCCCGGCACCGGCGCGCCGGGCGGGGTCGGAGGCGGCGCGGGCGGGGCGGGCAGTCCAGGGACGGCTGCGCCCGCGCGGAGGCGGCCGCTGGCGAACATCTGGTTCAGGAGCTGCGCCAGCTCCGAGGCATCCGCGTTCCGGATGGGAATGATCTGCAGCTCGTCCACCGCCACCTCGACGTCCACCAGCTTCAGGATGTCGAGCACGCGACGAATATTGGCGGCCGTGTCCGTGATGATGAGCAGGTTGGTCTCGCGATGCGCCGCCACGGCGCCCTGCTGGGGCACGAAGGGACGGAGAAGGTTGACCGCGTCCGCCGCGCTGATGAAGTGGAGGGGCACGATCTGGGTGAGGATCTCATCCCCGGCCCGCGACGGGTCCGGGTCGCGCCCGACCACGGTCCTGACGGAAGCCTGCGGTGCGCCCTCGCGCGGAATGATCCGGTAGAGGTTGCCCGAGCGCACGGCGGTCAGGCCATTGACGTCGAGGATGGTCAGCAGCACGTTGAAGACATCGTCGGCGGCGATCTTGCCGATGGTCTGGACCGTCACCTTCCGGCCCCGCGCCTGCGGCGACAGCACATAGTTGAAGCCCACGATCTCGGCGGCCGCCTGGATCACGACTTCGATATCGGCATTGTCGAAGTTGAAGACGATGGTCCGCGGTGAGGCGGATCCGGCCTGTGGCGGCGTTGGCGCTCCCGGTGGGGCGGCTGCGGGCGCAAGCGGCGCCGGCTCCGGCGGGCGTACAGGGCCCACCGAGAGCGGCGGCGCCGGGGCACCAGGAGATGCCGGTGACGGAGTCGGGGTGCTGGGGAGCGGGGAGATCGCCGGCAGCGGGACCGGCTCGGTGCGCACCTCGACGCGTGTCGGGGACGGCTGGGCGGCGCCCGCGACCTTGCCGGCGCGTCCCGCCCGTGCCGAGCTGCACGCGCCGAGCGCCAGGGCGGCCAGCAGGAGGCATGCCGTCCTTCTGTGACTAGTCATTGCCGGGTTGGCCTTGAGGCAGAGCGCGTCGCCTGAGTTGCGGAGACGTCGGAAGAGTAGGCGAGCCCGGGGTCGCGGATGGTGGAGAGACGGCGCCCGGTGGCGGCGCCGCCGGCGGTGCCGTCGGCGGAGCTTGCTGCCCCGGCCCCGCGGTGACCGGGGGCGTCCTGGGCTTGGACGGGTCCTGCAGCAAGACCTCGAGAAGACCTTCGGGTCGCGCGATCACGACCTTGTCATCGGTGATCCGCTGGATGCGGCCGCCGCCGATCATGTCGCCCACGGAGTAACCGGCCACCCGCTTGAGGCCGGGCTCCTCGAGGAAGGCACGGCTCTTCGTGCCGTCGATCACGACGCCGTGGAGGATGGGCTTGGCCACGGGCGCGGCGACCGTCGCCGTCTCGCTGCGGCCGGGGTTGAAGAGGTTGCGCGCGGCGATTACCGCATAGGCCGGCAGGCCGGGATCCACGCCGCCCGGTACCACGGCGGGTGGTGAGATGGTCGCCACGCGCACCATGGCCGGCGCCGGTAGCGGACGTGTCACGACGAGCGTGCGCACGATGGCTGCGGCGAGCCCGATGCTCGCGATGCCGAGCGCAACGTTGAGGACGAGCAGCCAGCGCGACATGGCTAGTTTCTTCCGGCTCCTGATTGGGGGAGGAGATAGCCCGCCACGGTCAGGGAGGCCAGGAGCTCTCGCGGCTGCCCGACGGCGACGACGCGGACCTTGATGTCCCGAACCGTGAGAAGCCGAGCCGTATGCTCGATCTGGTGGAGCAGCGTCGTGATCTCCCGGATACTTCCCGCCACGGTGAGCTCTATCGGCACTTCCAGCAGCCCCGCCCGATCGGCGGGCGGCAGCACGCGCTCGCTCCGCACGTCCACATTGGCGGCCGCCGCCACCTCTTTCACGAGCTTCTGGAGCTCCGAGGCCGCCAGGGGCGGAGTCGGGCCAGAGAGGAGGCGCGCGGCTTGCTCCTCGAAGCCCCGCGCGGCCTGATTCAGCTCCTCGGTCAGCCGCGGCCTCTGCGCGATCAGCCGTCGCCGCGCCTCGAGCGTGGCCTCGCGCGTGGGCGCCAGCTCGGCCAGCTGCCGGTTCCGGACGATCAGCGGCTCCACGACGTAGAGATAACCGGCGAGGATCAGCAGGCCGGCCACGGCGAGGCCGATGAGGGTGCGCTCGCGACGGGACAGGCTTTCCATCTTAGCGCCGCTCCCAGCTGGCGCGAAGCCGGAACTGCTCCTTGCCCTGTCCCCTGGTCACCGGGGAGGTGAACTCGACCCGCTCGAGCCAGGGCGAGCCCTCGAGCGTCGGGATGAGCTGGCTTGCGGCGCTGGCCTGGCCGATGATCTCCACACCCTGGCTGTCCATGCTCAAGGACTGAAGCCAGGCGTCCTGCGGCACGAGATCGGTCAGGTCGCGCAGGAAGGGCAGGGCATGCAGCCCACCGGCTTCCACGCTTTGAAGCGCCGCGACCAGCTTCTTCTTCTGCGCCACCTCGGCAGCGAGCCGCTGCACCGTCTTGACCTCGGGGTCGAGCCGACGGATCTCCTGGGAGAGGCGGTTCACGTACCGGTCGCGCTGATAGGCCTGCGCCCCCAGCAGCCCGATGCCGAGGATGGCTGTGAGACCGAGCATGACCGTCGTGAGGGCCTGACCCCGCGACACCTGCCGCGGGCGCAAGGCGGGTGGCAGCAGATTGATGCGCGGGTGCGATGAGCCGACCGCCACGGCCAGGGCGAGCAGCGCGGTGGCGCGGTGCTCCTCGGGGAGGGCATCGACGAGCGTCTGGATATCCGGCGCATACGGAGGCTCCGAGACGGGGGCGCCCAGCTCGGCCAGCGCGGACGCCGAGAGGAAGCGCTCGGCTTCGTCGCCGGAGATCCACAGCGCCTGGCAGTCGCGCCACTCCAGGAGCGGCAGGCTCCGCTGAATTTCGTGCACCAGCTCCTGCGGCGTCTCGGCGGGTACGGAGCGACTCGAGCGCACGAGCCCTCGCCCGAGGAACACCAGGTCTGTGCGTCCGTCATGGCGATGCGCCCACACGGCGCGCTTGGGCTCGACCTTGCGCGGCAGGAGCGCCCGCAGATCGTGGCAGGCGATGGACACCGCGCGAGGTCGGCGCTGGGCCTCGCGGAGCAGCCGAAGGATCTGATCCACGGTCCGCGACTCGCAGGCGCCGACCAGCACGCGCAGCGGCCCCCCGGCCTTTCCCGAGCTGATGCTCCAGTCGCTGGCTATGTCCTCGGGGGGGAAGGGGACATACAGCTCGAGCTCGAAGCGCACCATCTGCCCGAAGTCGGCCCCGTCGGTCCGCGGCAGCTCCAGCACCTTGACCACCACGAGGTTGCGGTCGAGGCCCACGCGAACCCGGCGCCGCTTGTAGCCCTGGCGGTCGAGCTCGCCCGCCAGACGCCCGCCTGGATTGTCACCGATGTCGAGCGTGATGCACTCGAGCTCCCCGCGCGAGGACAGGACGGCCAGCATCAGCCGGTCCTTGTCCATGAAGAGTCCGGCGCGCGGTTTCATCGCTCGGCCGGCCGCCAGGACAGGACGACCACCCGGACCGCGGGCCTCGCAGGGCCGGTCGGCTGGCCCGAGCGGCGCTGGACCACGGTGACGATGCGAGCCCGCGGCTCGCCGGCCATCAGCCCCTCGGCCTCGATCCTGAAGGTGGCGCTGCCGACGGCCAGACCCCGTCCGACGAACTGCCCGGGGACCGCGGTATAGGGCCCGCGCGCGCGAGTCTGGGTGATGCTCTCGACCTCGGCGTCGGAAAGCCCCAGGGCCTTGAGGACCGGTTCGCGCGCCGTGTTGATGTTCACGGTGTTTCGCCCGGTGATCGTGACGAGATCGGCCAGCCCCTGGTGTCCCCGCTCGCCCGTGTAGATCTCGCGCGTGACGCCGCGGATCTGGAGCAGCTCGGCCGTGTCCTGGAGCGCGCCGTTTCGCGCGCGATAGGGCACCGGCAGCTTGAGATAGAAGTCCTCGCTCTCGGCGCCGTTGATCCGGTGGAGATCGTCGGCGTCCTTCCAGTCCTGGAGCGAGTCATTGATGACGTCGCGGACCGACTTGTCGAGGCCCACGGCGGTGAGCAGGCGGTCCACGCGGTCCGGAGTCGCCGCATTGAGATTGAGCCGCGCCTCCTCGTCCGTGAGCGTGTACGAGAACTCGCCCGCGCCCAGCGCCACCCGCTGGCGGGGCAGCCGGGGCAGCTTGACGGGAAGCGCCGAGCCGTCCGAGACGCGAAAGAAGACGAGCGTGCCGTCCCGGTCGACCGCCTGTATGCCGCCCGGGCCCAGGATCTCACGGATGGCCTGCTGGACTGCGGCTTCGGCCAGATGGGCGGCCAGCACGCTGTCCTTGTACGAGCGGACCATGGAGGCTTCGAGGCGCATGGAGACCGCGAGCTCGGTGACGACGACGCCCAGGAGCGCCAGGATCAGCAGCACCACCAGGAGGGCGAAGCCACGCTCGTTCTTCACGGCGTGGTCACCGGGAAGGAAATCAGGAGCGGAGGCTGCTCGACGGTATGCGAGGCCTGGGTGATGCTCAGCGTCGCCTCGATCGCCACTGGAAGGGCCTTTTCCACGGCCGCGTCCCAGCGATCGGTCCACGTGCGATCTGCGTCCCGCAAGTAGCGAAACGCTATGGCGGTGACGCTGCCGTCGACGACCGTGGGAGGCAGGCGCTCGAAGGGCTTGTCGTTGGGCAGGGGCTTCTGACGGATGGCCAGCCCTGCGCCCGCGTCCTGCGACAGCGTGACCGCCGTGTACGCGATGGGCTCGGCCAGCGGAAAGGGCGCCGCGGCCGTGACGAAGGCCACCCGGTCGGGCTCACCCTCGAAGAGCAGGCGCGCCGGCTCCTGGCCTGTCGCCGACATCTGGTAGGGATGCGCGGCGGCCAGGGTGCGGATGACGATCTGCGTGATGCTCCGCGTCCGCTGGAGCGCCTCGGCACGCTCGTCGCCCCGCTGCCAGGCCGCGAGCCCCACGCGCAGTCCCGCGAACATGACGACGAGCAGCGTGGCCGCGATCGTGAGCGCGATGACCACCTCGACCAAGGTGAAGCCTCGCTGGCGCACGGCGGTCACGGCGTGGCTGCCGCGCCTTGCGCCAGGCGGAGAGTCGCCACTTCCACTGTCCGTCCTCGCCCCCAGCGGACGGTGACTGACAGCGAGAGCAAACGTGGCGGCGCGTCACCGGCCGACGTCAGCTCGTCCGGGACCGCCACCACGCGTGTCAGCCGGTCCCAGGCAAACTGGCCTTCCTGACCGCTCTCGATGCGCTCGGTGGAGACATCCGCGCCCCGCGCGAGGCGATCGGCAAGCAGGACGGCCTCCTGATGATCGCTCGAGAGCTTCAGGAGCCGCAGGCCCTGGGAGGCCAGCTGGACGAGGGTGACCACGGCCACGCTCAGGATGACCATGGCGACCAGCACCTCGAGAAGCGTGAAGCCTGCGCTGTGCCGTCGGCTCATAGGTCGAGCCGCTTGGTCGTGACGCGTCCGGTGAGCGCATCCACCGTGATCAGATACGATCGGAGGCCCGGCATCTCGACGCGGAGCCGTCCGCCGCTCGATATGCCCTGGGGCAGGAAGGTGATGACGCGCGCCGTCGGTGGATCGACCGTGATGCGCAACCCGGGCGCGAGCCGCCGCCTCGCGGTCACCGCGTCGCCACTCCGTAGCTCGATGAGGCCCTGGTCCGTCCTCACCCGCACCTCGTAGGGATGGTTGCGGGCGATCGCATGCTCGCGGGCGGCTCGCACGAACGTGGCAATGCCAGCCGCCTCCGCGCGAGTGCGGAGTGTGTCCATACCCCGCGCGATCGAGGGCGCGGCCACGCCCACGGCCAGCGCCAGGACGAAGAGCGTCACGGCCAGCTCGATGAGCGTGAAGCCGCGCTTCACTTGACCGACCAGGAATCGATGTCGGTGTTCTCGCCGTCGCCGCCCGGCGCGCCGTCGGCGCCGAGGCTCCAGATGTCGAAGTCGCCGTGATCTCCCGGGCAGCACTTGTACTGATACGGCTTACCCCAGGGATCCGCCGGGACCGCGTTCTTCTTGAGATAGGGGCCGTTCCAGTTGGGGACGTTCGGATTGCGCACGAGCGCCTCGAGGCCCGCGGCGGAGGCGGGATAGGAGCCGACGTCGAGACGGTACTGGTCGAGAGCGGCGCTGAAGAGCTCGATCTGGGCGCGCGCGGCGGCCTGCTTGGACTGGCCCACGCGGCTGAAGAGGCGCGGCCCGACGAGCCCGGCGAGGAGGCCCAGGATGATGATGACCACGAGCAGCTCGATCAGCGAGAAGCCGCCGGAATTGTGGAGGACACGGAGCCGTGCCGGCAACGCTCGGTCTGTGCCTCGTGATGGACTCATCCTTCTTGCAGCATAGCGAGTTCTCGTCAACGAGCGGGCCGCATTAGATGGGGATGTCCGTGATCGACAGAATGGCCATGAGCATGGCCACCACGATGAAACCCACGACGAGACCCATGGCGAGGATGATGCTCGGCTCGACCAGGGCCAGCAAGCGCTTCACCACCTTGCGCGTGTCGCTCTCGAAGGTGGCGCCGACCTTGAGCAGCATCTCTTCGAGTCGTCCCGTCTCCTCGCCGACCCGCACCATGTGGATGGCGAGCGGGGGAAAGACCCCGGTCTCCTCCATGGGTTTGGAGAGACCCGCGCCGCGCCTGGCTCCCTCGCTCAGGCTCTCGATGGCCCGCGCGACGACCAGGTTGCTCATCATCTCCTTGACCACGTCGAGGGCTGCCAGCATCGGGACGCCGCTCCGGAGAAGCGTACCGGTGATGCGGGCAAAGCGCGCCACTTCGGTCTGGACGATGACGGCGCCGATCACGGGAAGTCGCAGCAGGAGCTGATCGGCCCGGAGCCGCCCGGCAGAGGTCGACAGCCAGACCCGCACCGCGAGCGCGCCGCCGAGTCCCGCCCCCACGAGAGCCCACCAGTACTGGCTGAGCCAGGCGCTCAGCGAGAGCAGGATCTGGGTGGGCCAGGGAATAGTGCTGCCGAGGTCGCGGAAGATATCGGCGAAACGCGGGATGACGAAGGTCATCAGGAAGACCACCGCCGCGGCGCCGACGCTAGCCAGGAGGGTCGGGTAGATGAGGGCCGAGACCAGAGTGTCGCGGAACTCCTGGGCCTCCTCGAGGAACTCGGCCAGGCGGCGAAGCGTGCCCTCGAGCACACCGCCCCGCTCGCCCGCGCGGACCATATTAATGTAGAGGCGCGAGAAGGGCCGGGGGTGGTGCTTGGCGAGCGCCTCCCCCAGCGAGCTGCCTCCACGGACGGTTCGCAGCAGGTCGCCGGCGATCGTGCGCAGGCGCGGATTCGGCGTCAGCTGTTCCTGGATGCCCAGCGCCCGGTCCAGGGGAAGACCGGCCTCGAGGAGGGTGGCAAGCTGCTGGGTGAAGGCGACCAGCTCGCGGCCCGGAACGCGGCCTTGGCGGCGCCCAGACCACTTGAGACCGGCCACCACTGCGCGCTCTCGCTGAGGAGCGACCTGGATGGGGAAGCAGGCGTCGCGCTGGAGGCGCTCGACGACGCTCCGCGCGTCTGGGGCTTCCATGACACCGTCTATGGTCTGGCCCCGGGGATCCGCCGCCTTATAGACGAAGACCGGCACGCTCCCTCTCTCGCCCCCTCACCCTACCCTCTCCCCCGATGGGGGAGAGGGAGTCGGGAGCCTCTGCCCTGCATGTGACTCTCGTGCACCCCTCTCTTCCCGCTGGGGAGAGGGAAGGGTGAGGGACCCCGAGCATCTCGCTCTCTTACACCCCTCTCCCCTCTGGGGAGAGGGTAGGGTGAGGGGCTCCGTGCATCCCGCTCTATTACCCCTCTCCCGCTGGGGAGAGGGTGGGGTGAGGGATTAGGTGTCCTCTTGCGTGACGCGCAGGATTTCCTCGACCGTGGTGATGCCCGCCCGCGCCTTGGCCCAGCCGTCGTCGCGCAGGCTCACCATGCCGTGCTCGATCGCATGGCGCCGAATCACTCCCGAGGGTTTCTTGCTGAGGATGAGCCCGCGCGCCTCTTCGGTGATCAGGAAGAGCTCGTAGATACCGGTGCGGCCGCGGTAGCCGGTCCCGTGGCAGTCGTCGCAGCCTTTGCCTCGCGACAGCTCGATCCCGATCGCGTCGGCGACGCCAATGGCCAGAAGATCGCTCGGATCCGGCTGATACGGCGCCCGGCACGCATCGCAGATGCGACGCACGAGGCGCTGGGCCAGCACGCCGTTGAGCACGGAGGCCACGAGGTAGGGCTCGGCGCCCATATCCTGGAGCCGCGTGACGGCGCCGGGCGCGTCGTTGGTGTGCAAGGTCGAGAACACGAGATGCCCCGTCAGCGCGGCCTGGATCGAGATCTCGGCCGTCTCGAGGTCGCGGATCTCGCCGACCATGATGACGTCCGGATCCTGGCGCACGATGTGACGGAGCCCGGTGGCGAAGGACAGCCCGATCTTCGGCCGGATCGGAATCTGGTTGACGCCCGTCAGCTGGTACTCGACCGGGTCCTCGATGGTGATGATCTTCTTCTCCGGCGAGTTGATCTTGTCGAGGGCGGCGTAGAGGGTCGTGGTCTTCCCCGAGCCGGTCGGCCCGGTCACGAGCAGGATCCCGTGAGGGCGCCGGATCAGGCCGTCGAAGACCTCGGCCACCCTCGGCGAGAAGCCCAGGCGATTGAAGGGCAGGAATACCGACGACCGGTCGAGGAGGCGCAGCACCAGCGACTCGCCGTAGACGGTCGGTACCGTCGACACGCGGATGTCCACCCGCCGCCCGCCCGCCGTCACACGGATGCGTCCGTCCTGGGGCAGCCGCCGCTCGGCGATGTTCATCTCCGCCATCAGCTTGATGCGCGACGTCAACGCCGCCTGCAGCCGCCGCGGTGGCGACTCGCGGTCGTAGAGAATGCCGTCGATGCGGTAGCGGATCCTCAACCGCTCCTCGAACGGCTCGACGTGGATGTCCGAGGCCTCGGAAGCCACGGCCTCGTCGATCAGCAGGCTGACCATCCGCACCACCGGGGCCTCGAAGGCCATGTCGCGAAGGTGATTGACGTCCTCTTCGCGATCTCCTTCGCCCGCTTCCGGGGATCCCATGCCTTCGACGATCTTCTGGAGAGGAGTGGAGGCGCCGTAGGCGCGCTCGATGGCCTCGAGAATGGCGGCTGCGGGCGCCACGCAGAGAGTGACCCGGAGTCCCAGGGTCTGCCGGAGATCGTCGAGGAGCAGGGGATTGGCCGGGTCGGCTGTGGCCACGGTCACCGTGGTGCCGTCGACCGCCACGGGGCAGGCCGTGTACTGGCGGAGGTACTTGGCCGAGAGGTTCTTGATGATGGGCGGCGTGCTGGGCAGCTCATCGACCGCCAGGTACGCCAGGCCGTGCTGTTCGGCGACGGCCCGCAGCACCTCGTCCTGAGAAGCCGCGCCCATCCCAACCAGCGCTTCGCCGAGCCGTTGGCGGTCGTGCTTCGCGCGCGCCAAGGCGTCCTCGAGTGTGTCCGGCGCGATGATCCGGCGCCCCAGAAGAATCTGGCCCAGTCGCTGGGCGGCGGTCACGCGCTTGTCGTTTGCCACGATATGCGAATTATCGGTCTAGAGCCTGAGGGCCGTCAACCTTTCTCCTTCGGAGGGGATCCATCGCCGGGCGGCGGAACGCCGCGCAACTCGTCCAGCCAGGCAGGAATAAGGGAAGATATTCGCCCAGAACCGGGTACATGGCCTGAATATGCCCGACCAGGCGCCTCGTCGCTCAGCCCGTAGATCTCGAACGTGAGCACGTTCGGTCCAGCGCTGGCGCCCAACCGTCGCAGGATCACCGGATCAACCTCCTGTAACCGCGCTGGCCACCGCGTCAAACCGGCCGCAGCCGGGAACTTCGGGGTACCTTCGGCGGTTTGCCAGACGCTTCGGCGGAGCTACCGGACGGCGCCCACACGCGGCCGTTCCCCTGTCGTGCCCTCGCTATCGCGAGGCGGGCGAGGGCAGGAGGGGCGCTGGCGTCCATGCGTGGATGATACGTGGACGGCAGACGGGTGGTCAAACCACGCCGAGCGCTTTGCCCCTTCTGTCGGTGGTCGGCGGGGTGAGGATGACCTTGGAGTGATCGAAGAGTGGCTGGAGCGGCCGGGCGCTCTAGCGTCCGAGGCGCTGCTCGGTCTCCTCGATCCGGGACTGGAGCACGGGGAAGACTTCCCCCGGCTCACGCCCTGTTATATCGTGTGAGCATGGAGAGCGACATCAGCGAACACCGTGCCATCGCACGCCATGACGACCGTGCCGACCTGCCCGCGGCGCAGCAACAGTGGGCGACCGGTCTCGAGGATGGGCGCGCCTACGCCCTCCTACCTGTCCATGCCAGCAAGCTGATGATCCTGATTGATACCCCCGACTACGCGGTGGCGTAGTCCGCACCATGCGTGAGCGGACGCCTCACCCTCACCCGGGCCCTCTCCCTCCCGAGGGAGAGGGAGGCGTTCCGGTTCCCTCGTCCCGGAGCGACCATGTTTTCCGATGCCAACTGACAGGTTGAGGTGGCTACGATGATTCGACGCTACGTGGACGAAGCCCTGCGCCGGGCGCGGTACGACAAGCTCGATGACAGGACCTTCTGCGCTGCAGTGCCGTCGCTCCGGGGCGTGCTCGCGACCGGACGCACGCTCGAGGCCTGCCGGGAGGAGTTGGGCGAAGTGGTCGAGGAGTGGGTGCTTGTGCGCGTGGCGCAGGGGCTCAGCGTGCCTCCCCTGCGGAGCGTGACGGTGAGGGTGACGAAGGCCAGTTGATGCCGGCGTGGGGGCCGATCCCACGCCGAGCACTGATCCAGGGGTTGCGAGCTCTCGGCTTCGGTGGTCCCTTCTCGGGCGGGAAGCACAGTTCATGGTGCGCGGCGACCTCGTCCTGACGATTCCGAATCCGCACGGCCAGGACATCGGCGTGGGGCTGCTCGCGCGGATTCTCCGCCAAGCCGGTGTGTGACTAGGGCGCAGTGGGAGCGGATCTGATCATCGCCCCGGTCTTCGCAGGCCGGTTTCCCTCTCTTTCGTTGCGAACGCCGTACGAGCCCGGCGGTGATCCAGGGGCGCGAAGCCAGGCAGTTCCAAGGCCCCTCAAAGCGGGCGTGTCAAGACAGGTGTCAAGGCTGACCTGTCAAGAACGCGAACAAGACCGCACGAGCGGCAGCGCCTGCACCGTCGACGCTCGGAGCAAAGTAGGCAGAACTCGTGCCGGACTCCAGCGTGGCCCGGACCTGCCCCCAGATGAGGTACCAGCCGCTATGCTCGTCCAACGCAGCGATGACGGCCCCGCCCGGGGATCTTGAGGGCGACCTTGGGGCGATCGAATAGTGGCTGGAGCGGCCGGGCACCCTAGCGTCCGAGGCGCTGCTCGATCTCCTCGATCCGGGACTGGACCGCAGCCACCTGCTGCTTCAGCTCTGCGAGGTCGCGCTCGAGGATCTCGCGCCGGCCGCTCTCGTCGGCGAGCCCGGCCTCGCTCCGGCGCAGGGTTTACGTGATCGGGTGGTACTCCTGCTCGAGCCGCTCGAATCGGCGGTAGATCTCATCGAAGTGCCCGAGCATCTCCTGTCGCAGCTCGGTGAACCGGAGGTCTACCTCGTCGAACCGGCGATTCACCTCGCTGAACCGGCGGTCGATCTCGATGAACTGGTGTCCCAGGAATTCGACGAGCTGCTGGTACTCGCCCGAGGTCATGGACCCTATCTATCCCAGGTCCCGACCCTGTTCAAGTGTGTCCAGTTATGGACAGGCGGACCCGCGGCGATTCGTGGTCGCCCTGGCGCGGTGCTTGCGCATCATTCCGCGAACATCTCTTGTAGGCGCTGAAGGACCGCCGTAACCGTCTGCGGTGTGAGCCGACCTAGTCGGCGAAGCAGGCGTTCGGCATCGACCCTGCGGAACTGGTCCAAGGCGACGAAGCCAGATCGGCGCTGAAAGCGACACGGCACCCGCCATGGATACGTTCCCCCGCCCGTGGTCATCGGAGCGATGATCACTGTGCGTAGGTATTGGTTGAGCTCATCAGGTGACACGACGAGGCAGGGACGGGATTTCTGAATCTCGCTGCCAAGCGTGGGATCCAAACGAACGAGATGGACTTCGCCGCGGGCCCGCCCGGCCCGCGTTACTGCCACTCCCATTCTTCCCGATCGAAGCGGGTGGCGGTCGGCTCATCGAGCAGGTCAGCATGCCCCTGCTTAGACATGGCCCGCGCCGCCTCCGCCCAACCCATCCGGGGGCGCCGCGACGAGCTGCTGATACTCGGCCGAGGTCATGGTCCCTATCTATCCCAGGTCCAGACCCTGTTCAAGTGTATCGACCATTGGACATCGCCCGAGAGAGTGGCTCGAGCTAAGCTGCGACAGGTTGACCAGGCGGCGAGGCAGGGAAGCCACGACCCGCCCAGTCAGTTGAGCGCCACCTTCGGGTGTTGACGGCCCGGGAGCGGACGACAGTCCTCGATGCGATCGGCCGTCAATTGCTTCAGGAGCCGCTCAAGGAGACTCGACACCGGAAACCGTTACGCCCCAACCCGGTTGCCCCGTGGGACCTACGCGTGGGCCAGCTCGAATCCTCTACGAGGTGACCGGGGCGGAGAGCGGAGTGCTTCGGATCCTCGCGGTAGGGCGGAAGCGTCGCAACGTACTAGTGGTCGGTGACAAGGAGATACGACTGTGAAGAGGCTCAAGCTGTCATCGGCTGTTCGACCACTCGCGGACTACGTCGCCGATTTCGGCGACGAAACGGTTGTCTTGACCGAAGGTAATCGTGCGGTCGCGGCAATCGTTCCGTTAAAGAACGTTGATCGCGAATCACTAGCGCTGAGCCAGCATCCCGAGTTTCTCGAGCTCATCGTCCGCTCACAGGCGGAGTTCGCTCTTGGTCGGACCATCTCACTGGACGAGATGAAGCGTCGCGTGCTGTCCAGGCGCTCGCCGAAGAAAGGCATGCGGCCGACGGCGCGCAAGGGGCGCCGCGGCTGATACCGGCGTTCAGCGGACAGCGGCAGAGTCGCAGGCGGCGAGCCGAGCTTCCGGGTTATACTATTGGTATGAAGACAGCGATCTCCATCCCAGACGAGGTGTTTGCCGAGGCGGAGAGGCTAGCGCGGCGGCTCAAGAAGTCTCGGAGTGAGCTCTATAGCCACGCCCTTCGAGAGTATGTCGCGAGACACGGCCCGGAATACGTCACCGAGACACTTGACCGAATGTGTGCCGCGTCTCCACCAGAGAAGGACTTTACTACGGCGGCAGCCAGGCGAACGCTTCGGCGTTCGCCATGGTGATCGCTCAGGGCGAAGTGTGGTGGGCAGACCTACCCGAGCCGTCAGGGTCGGAACCCGGATTCCGACGACCAGTCATTGTCGTACAGGGTGACGCGTTCAACCGCAGTCGGATCGATACCGTCGTGTGCGTGCCGCTGACCAGCACGCTGCGCTGGGCCGACGCTCCAGGCAACGTGCTTCTTGAGGCGAGAATGACGGGACTCCCCAAGGACTCGGTCGCCAATGTGTCGCAGATCGTCACTCTGGACAGAGCCTCGCTGACGAAACGTGTCGGGAAGTTGTCTAGTGCAAAGCTGGAACTCGTGCTCTTCGGCATCGATGTGGTGCTCGGGCGTTAGTTGCCGCCGAACAACCCGCTTCTGCGGACAATGTGCGGGCGGGATCCAGGAAGAAACCACAGCGCTGGGCGTGCCTTGCCTCACCCTGCGCGAGAACACCGAGCGCCCAATTACGGTGAGCCGCGGAACCAATCGGGTCATCGGGGCATGGAGAGCGAAGTCAACATGCACGATGTGGTGGCACTTCTCGAAGATGTGCACGCCAGGCATTTCGAAACCGATCGCCCGCTATTGCTGCGCCGCGGGCAGGTCGGCACCATCGTCATGACCTACGATGGCACGGTGTTCCCGGTCAACCACGCAGGACCTCGTCGAGGTACTGGCGGTGAATGTGGCGGAAACCCTCCCAGGCCCGTGCCGTGCGGATGGCGACGGCATAGAGTGCCTCCTCGTCCCGCGCATAGAGGACCGTGCCTTCCTTGAGGACCCGGCTCCGGATGTGAAGCGGCAGTGACTGGAAGACCGCCACGTCGAGATCTCCCTCCGCCAGGTACTCGACCCGCTTCTCCGCCCGGTCGCGATCGGAGCGCGCTTCCTGCCCGAGCACGAGACACACGTCGAAGTCCGAGCTGGGGGAAGCCTCTCCACGGGCGCGGCTCCCAAAGAGGAGCACCGCGAGCACGTCGGGATCCGTCCTGGCGCGGGCGACGAGGCGGGCAAGGGCAGGAGAGTCGCTGGCGTCCATGCGCGCATGATACGTGGGTGGCTGAGGGGTGGTCAAACCACGCCGGTCGCACTGGCGCTCGAGGCGGTGCTCCAGATGTGGAGAGGCGGCCGCGCGGCGATTTGTGGTCGCCCTCGCGCGGCAGCGGCCGCTGGGCGCGCATCGGCGGGATGCCCGCACACGTTCTGAGCGAGGCAGGGGTTCGAGAGCAGCCTCCTGGCGCTCTTGGCGTTGTTCCCGATCTGAATGAGGACGTCGGGCCGCGTGGACTCAAAACCGAGACGGCGTGACCTCTGTCTGATTCTCAGCCTGCGGTCGCTTCGGCGTATTGGTAGACGCGAGCCTCACGATCGCTGCGCCCGTGGCGGAGTTCACGTTGAAAATTGTCTGCTTGCCGAAGTCGATCACACAAGGCGCCGGTCGTCGGGTGGAAGGCGAGATCGAGCAGCAGGTTGCTCGAGCAGGCGACCGCCACCTGACGCAGCAGGTGGCCGTTCGAGCTGAAGACGAGGAGTGTCTCGGGCCCGCTCGATTTGGTCACGTCGAAGGTGGTGAGGTAGACATTGCCGGTCGCATCCACGGTGATGCCCTCGGGATGGGCGGCGCCCGCCGGTAGCGTGGCGAATGTGTTCGCCGCTCCGCGGCCCCACGCGAAAGCGCTCGGCGTGGAGAGGGCCAGGGTGAGCAGCATGGCGAGTACCGTGCTTGTCACCCGTTGCATCGTTCGTGTCCTCCTCGTGTGATGGTGCGCTCAACCGCACTACTTCCTTCGAGGGCCAGGATGGCTCGCGCTCGAGCTCGTCGGCGAGTCCCGCCAGTTGTGGACAGGCGGGAAGCCCGCTCACATTCTGGCGATCGAGACCCCCCCCTCCCCAGCGCGCCGCCTCCTTATCGCTGCGCCGCGGGTTCGGCGGCAGCGTCGGGATGATTTACGATTAGCACGCGAGCCACCGATGCAGCCTTGCGGACCGCTAGAAAAAGCGCGTCGTTACCTCATTGGATGATCTTGGCACTATTCCTGCTTCTTGAAAAGACGTTGCCGTGAAGGGAACCATATCGAGGAGGAATGGGGAATGCTCAGAAGGCTAGCGGGCGTGATCGTGGCCGTAGTCGCATTCGTCGCGGCGCCGTTGGTGGCGCAGGCCGACTCGATCACTGATCTCGGAGTCGTGTACGAGGCCACTTATGCGCTCGTCGGCACGGGGACAGGGACAGAGACCTATCAGGTGACGGTCACCGCCCAGACCTCTGGGTCCACGCTGCCGGGGAGCTTTCTGACCTCACTGGCGATCAAGATCGCGCCCAGCATTGATAGTTTCTCGCTCGTGAGCGGCCCAGCGGTAAGCACGCTGACGGCTGGCGGCATCGACGCAAAGGGATGCAGCGGTGACGGAGGGGGCTTTGTCTGCGATGCGTTCACGCCGATCTCCATGCCGGGCGGCCTTGTGACGCTCATTCTGAACGAGACCATTGAAACGGAGACGTTGTTCACAGGCGCTCTGGAAGCCTCGATCAAGGCCGAATACTGCATGGTGGAAACGGGCATTGAATCCACCGACCTGAACTGCCCGGAATCCCAGAACGGGGGAATCACCTCAAGGGGTATCAGCTTAACACCCGTGCCCGAGCCCATCACGATGGTGCTTGGTAGCACGGGCCTGCTCGTTCTGGGCTACGCTGCTCGGAGGCGCTTGTTCGCGCTTGGAGTCGGCTCGAAGCCGAGAAGGGAGTAACTGCAGCGGTAGCGCCGCCAGAGAAAGCCGCTCAGTCCGATCAATCCGGTGATGGCAACCAGTACGCCCATCGAGGGTTCGGGCACCGGTGCCAGGCTCCGCACTGAAATCAAGGCCTGTATCCGCGTTGGCTCAGAAGAAAGTTTGGTCGGAGTTAAGGGGCTGGTCGAGCTGGAGCGTATCGGTGACGGGGTCATAGCTGGCGGTATGGCCTTCCGGACCGAACAGTGAGTTGAACTGCAAAGCGAGGTCACCCAGAATCTGGGCATCGGTCTCGCCAATCCCAGGCGAGATGGTCGCGATGTCAACGCCTGAGGAATCCGTCGGCACGCTCGAAGAAGCCGAAGGCGACGACCGATTGCGCGCCCGTCGGGTCGACGCCTGTCGAAAAGCCCATACTCGATCCCGACCCGCCCATGCTGGGGGTATAGCTCAGCTTGGCGGGCAGTGGCCCATCGCCTGGTGTCCAATTCGCGCCGGTGCCGTACTCCTTCGTGGGGTCCTTCACCGTTTTGGGTTGGCCCGTGAGGCCGCCAATCGTGATCGTCCCATATCCGTTGGTCCCACCCTTCGGGACGAACACCCAACAACAGAATCTGCCCAGTGGATCGAATTTACTTGGAGTCGGCTTCCCTAACCGGGCTTGTCGCTGGTGTCAAGGGACTCATACATGACCCTAATCGATGACGCTTACTCCCGCGAGAGAACGAGGGATTAAGGTGAGGGGAGGCGTACCCCGAGAAAGACGCTTTCCCTAGGGCACTGTAGTCACCGCCGTGGCCATCGAGCCGTCGGCGAAGGTCGCCGTCAGCGTCAGCGTGTTCCCAGACAGGAACTCGGTGCCCAGATAGTCCGACGCGAACAGGACGAAACTGCCTCCGTCGGTCACCGCGAAGTTCACGGCCATCGTCCCGGGCGCGTTCAGCACTTGCCCGTCCAAGGTCGTCGCCACGGCCAAGACCCAGTATGGAGTCGCGCTGTCCGTGTCCCAGATTCCCGGCGCGTTGCTGTCCAGGCGCAGGCCCGTCACGGTCCGTCCCCCGGCGGCACTCAGCGTCGCTGTCAGGGTTCCGTCCAGCGCCCCGTCCGGGG
>Ga0137373_10000072_pt1 | contig 88125 bp, 87 predicted proteins | sample SagtaG_5_FD_104912 | JGI IMG/M metagenome (GOLD analysis project Ga0137373, IMG submission 104912) | Vadose zone soil microbial communities from Sagehorn Ranch, Mendocino, California, USA - Sage1_R_80_16 metaG | ecosystem: Environmental > Terrestrial > Soil > Vadose zone | place: USA... | reverse complement strand
TGAGTGGCTCATCGAGCGCCACGGGCACATGACACCGAGGGAGGCCTACGAGGTGGCGATGAAGGGCGCCGCCGCATGATTACGGAAGGTCACCGAAGTGTCCAAGGAACCGGGGCCGGTTCAAGCGGGCCGAGATCAGCCTCGTGCGCGGCCGGGTCGCGTTGCAGTCGAACCGCGTGAACGAGGCGCCGATCCTGCTGCTTGATGCCGCGAAACGCCTCGAGCGCCTCGATGTCCGCTTCGCGCGCGAGACATTCCTGGAGGCGCTGTTCGCGGCGGCCCACGCCGGCCGGCTGGCGCGCAGCGGCGGCACCGTGCTCGACGTCGCGCTGGCGGCGCGCGCCGCCCCGGCTCACCCGACGCCGCGCGCGCCGGACTTGCTCCTCGATGGTCTGGCGGTCCAGTTCACTCAGGGGTTCGCGGCCGGGGTGCCGCTCGTTCGGCGCGCGCTGAACGCGTTCGGCAGCGAGATCCCGGCGGAGGAGGAGCTGCGCTGGCTCCGAGTCGCAGTCATCAGCGCCCAGAACGTATGGGACGACGGGCTCTGGATAGCGTTCGCCGAGCGCCGGGTCCAGCTGGCCCGCGAGATCGGCGCGCTGAGCGAACTTCCCCTCGCCCTTACGCCGCGCATCTACACGCACATGCTCGCGGGCGAGCTCACCACGGCGGCGGCGCTTTTGGAGGAGGTGCAGGCAGCGACGGAGGCGACCGCGAGCATGCTAGCGCCTTACGGTGCCGTCGGCCTTGCAGCCCTGTGCGGCCGTGAGGCCGACGCGCTCGCGCTGATCGATGCGAATCGAAAGGACGTCGAGCGGCGCGGCGAGGGAATAGGCGTGACAGTGATCGCATGGGCGAAGGCGGTCCTGTACAACGGCCTGGGCCGCTATCAGACCGCGCTGGCGGCGGCACAGGAGGGAACCAGCTACGCCCACGACATGGCGTACTTGGCACTGGCCGAGCTTGTCGAGGCATCCTTGCGAAGCGGCAAGCGCGAGGTAGCAGTCGACGCTCATCGCCGGCTCGTCGAGGTGACGAAGCCCAGCGGCAGCGAGTGGGCGCTCGGGATCGAGGCACGCTCGCATGCGCTGCTGAGCGACGGCGAGATCGCTGAGCAGCGTTACAGGGAGGCGATCGAGCGCCTCAATCGAACGCGTATGCGAGTCGACCTCGGTCGGGCGCACCTCTTGTGTGGCGAGTGGCTCCGTCGCGAGCACCGGCGCGTTGACGCGCGGACCCACCTTCGAACGGCCTACGAGATGTTCTCGTCCATGGGAGCCGAGGCGTTCGCGGACCGGGCGCGGCGCGAACTCCTGGCCACCGGAGAGACCGTCCGAAAGCGCACGGCCAACACCCGCGACGAGCTCACCGCACAGGAAGCGCAGATCGCCCGCCTCGCGCGTGAAGGGCTCTCGAACCCGGAGATCGGGACGCGCCTGTTCATCAGCCCCCGCACGGTCCAGTACCACCTGCGCAAGGTGTTCACTAAGCTGGGCATCACCTCGCGGGTCCAGCTCGAGAGCGTCCTGCCCTCGGACACGAGGCCATCCGAGGATAGGTAACGCCACAGGCAGCCCGGCCGATCGCCCTGTGCGGTGGCGGATGCGACCATCTCCCGGCTTAGGGGACACTCCGCCAGAGAGGAATGGACCACGATCACCCACGCGAGTTCGGCTACTGCCTCGCTCGGGAGGCGCGCGACCCCCGGCGTCTCGTCGAGACGGCGCGCCGATCGGCAGGCGTGGACCCCGACGAGCAGGGTCGGTGACGAGAAGACGGTGGAGGGATACCTGGGCTGATGACGGACGCGCCGCAGGAGGCACCCGAGGGGTTCCGCGAGGAACCGAGGTATGAGCGGACCGTGGGGCGCGTCTACCGGAACGACCGGATCGAGGTGACCTGGGAGCCAGCGTTTTGCATCCACGTCGCGGAGTGCCTGCGAGGGCTTCCCCTGGTATTCGACCCCTGGCGGCGGCCGTGGATCGTCGTCGACAACGGCTCGCCCGATGAGATCGCCGAGGTCGTGCAGCGGTGTCCGACCGGCGCCCTGCACTTTCGACGCCTGGACGGCGGCCCGCAGGAGGCCGGGCCCGAGGAGACGACCGTCCAGCTCCGGCCCAACGGTCCGCTGTTCGTGCGAGGGAAGACCCGGATCGAGAACCTCAACGGACATGCGGTCCGGGAGGACTTTCGCGTCGCTCTGTGCAGATGCGGCGGATCAGAGAACAAGCCGTTCTGCGACGGGACCCATCGCAAGATCGGGTTTCGGTCGGCCTAGCCGATGTCCACCGCCCGAACTGGTGGAAGTCCGCTCGCCGCCTGCTCCCACTTCGACCCGGCATCCTCGCTCACGTAGATGTCTCCGTCGACCGTCCCGAACACAGCGGTGTCGTCGAGGGCCGACAGGCAGCCGGTATCGATGTTGTCGTCGAACCAGTCGGGCAACCCGTCAGTGCATCTCTCGAACGGTTGATCCATCGCGATGGTGGTGCGGTACACGGCCGCTCGTCCCCCCCGAGGTCCCGCGGACGCCGTCACGAGGACGACGTCGCCTGCGATCGCGACGGCACGGGCGTACGTCGAGTGGAGTCCGTCCGTGAGCACGTCGTACGAGTCACCACCGTCGCGAGAGACGCACAGGCCGATCGCACCCGCCGCGAGGATCAGCTTGGGATTGGTCGGATGGGCCAGGACCTGATGCACGTCGGCGTCGACGTCGATCGTGGGCTGCCACGTCTCGCCGCCATCTCGGGACCGAGGGATCCCCCCGACGTGGACGTTCACGTGGAGGGTCCCGTCCGCGGCCTCGGCGATGGAGCGTGTATCCGGCGGTCCGCCCCACGGCGTGTACCAGTCGTCCCTGCCCGGCACCGCATCGAAGGATTCCACGACGTCTCCATCGCGCACGAGATGAGCCCGGGCGGTCCCGACGAAGAGCCCGCGCTGCGTGCGGGCGAAGCAGGTAGCGTCGTCGACATGGGTGAGCGTCCCGCCTCCGGGGGCGATCTCGACGACGTCGCCGCCATCGGTGAGGACGGAGCGCGCGTCGAGCCACATGGCCCGGTTTCCGGTCAGGAGCGGACCACCGTCCAGCTCGGATACCCCGTTCTCGGTCCCGACGAGGATCATGCTGTCACCTCCTCATTGGAAGCCGCCAGCTGGAACGAGCGGCGTTCTCGTTGGTTGCTCCTCCTTCAAACTCTGGTCGAGCGGACCGATCCGCTTTTCTTCATCCATCGTGGCTCCTCACGCCGGCGTCAGGGCAGGCTTTCTGTGAAGTGGCGGACGATGTCGGCCACGGCGCCGGGATGCTGCAGGGGGACGTCGTGGATGCCCTCGATCCACTCGAAGCGCACGACTCCGTCGATCTGGCGGATCTCCGTCTTGGCCACCTCCTTGGCCGCGATGACAGTTCGTTCGGACTCCTCCATCGTGTCGGGGCACGTGGCCACCACGAGAGTTGGAACACGCACCCGCCTCAGCAGCCCGAGGGAGTCCTGTTCCCACATCGCACGCAGGATCCTCATGTGGTTCGCCCGCGACAGCCTGGGCCGGACCCGACCGCTTTGATCGACCCGAACAAGTGACCGAGCCACCGCCTCTAGCTCAGGAGTGAACTCCATATCCGCCGGCATGAACCCCCGCACGGTCGCCAGGAACTGACCGACGGGCGTGCCAGCGATGGGTGGCGGAGCCAGGGACTGCTTCGCGGTCTTCCAGTCCATGCCGTCGCGCAGCGTTCCGAACCCGCCATCCAGGAGGATCAGGCCCGAGACGAGCCGGGGCTCGCGGACCCCAAGCTCGAGGACGACGTTCGCCCCCCATGAGTGCCCCAGCACGATCGGGCGGCGGAGCCCCAGTCCGCGGATCACGGCGACCGCGTCCGCGGTCATGTGTGCGAACCCGTACTTCGACGACGGCTTCGAACTCTCCCCGTGCCCTCGCTGGTCGTAGGCGACGACGCGGAAGCCACGCGTGAGCCTCGGCGCGACCAGATCGAAGATGTGCGACGTGGACGCCAGCCCGTGCACCAGCAAGAGATCCCGCCCGGTCCCGCCGAGGTCGCGCACGGCGAGCTTCACACCATCTGCACCGGCGCCATCGGCGACGAGGACCGGTTGGGCGCTCATCGACCGACGGCGGCCGCCCGCTCCAACGCGTCGAGCGGGATCTCGAACATCAGAACCCCACCGATTGCAGGATGAGGACGACGTGGATGCGCCCGGGGTTCTCTTGGTGGATCTCAAGGATCTTCCCGACACGGCTGTTCTGTCCGTATGCGGCGAACGCTCGGGCGTCTTCGAGCGGCAGGCTGTGCTGGAAGATCCGCTCGTGCGCCTCCTCCATCGTGGATACGAGCTTCTGCGCGCCGACCACGAAGATGACGTTGGCGGCACCCCATACGTAAGAGGCGAGCTGGCTGCCCGAGGCCGACGCCATGACGAGCGCTCCGTCGCGGGTGATCGCGTGAACGCTGCCGAGGGCGAACTCGGGCTGTCCGGCGATCCCCTTTATCTCTTGCAGCTGGGTGGCGAAGTCGAGCGCCATCATCTTGTTTGCGCGCCGATTCATACCGCTCGCCGTCGTCGATCGCGGCCGCGATACCGGTCTCCTGGAGCGTGACCGAGGTATTGATCATCACGGATGACCCTCCGGGGATGCGGGCGAGGACAGCTTCGCGGGCGGCAACGAAGTCGTCGACAACGTCGACGCTGAAGCCGTGCTCTTCGAGAGCGACGACGGTTGCGGCGAGCGACTCCTCGTCAGGCAGCCTCGTGAAGCGCTCGGATTGCTCGACCGTGGTCATTCTGGCGCCCTCCTGTCGGGATACAGCCGAGGATGAGGACCTGCGGGTCGCGTCGCATCCGCTGATGGCCAGTCGGCGCAGCCTGTCGATAGACGTGTGACCGTCGGCGCAGCCTGTCGATAGACGTGTGACCGTCGGTTCGTTGGCAACCTGGCGCGGGGCGGACTCTCGAACCCAAAACGCGGTGCCGCCTCCCGGCGACCCGCCATTCCGTCGCCGTAGCGGGCTAGCCAAACCAACTGTGCACTGGCGGATGCGACCACCGCCATCTGGGAGCACGCTCCGTGGATGAGTCGCGCCCTCGCCAGACAAGTCGAACGCTCGCTCGCGCTTTCGTCCGACCGGGGCTCTCCCGTGAGCGACGGCGGCCGGCTGCTCGCGAAGCCGTGAACTATGTCGACCTGGACCGAGACGCGACGTTCGCGTCCGTGACGGGAAGGACAAGGAGGAATCGATGAGCACACAGGAGACACCAATCGCGAAGACCACCACGTCGGGCGCCGACGTCCTGCCAGACTACGCGCCGGTCCCGCCCTCGTCGCTCGGCCCCGCGCTCAACGACCAGGGGTACTACGTGGGACGAGTCGAGCGGAACCTGTTCTGGGTCACCGATGGCACCTATCAAGCAGCGTTCCTGACCACCCCCGACGGCGTCATCTTGTTCGACGCGCCGCCCACGATCGGACATAACCTCCAGCGGGCCGTCGACGAGATCGCCGCCGCCAACGGCGTGAGCAACAAGGTCACCTACCTCTTCTACTCGCACCATCACGCCGACCACGTCGGCGCCTCGTCACTGTTCGACAAGAGCGTCACGCGCATCGGTCACGAGGAGACCCGTCGGCTCCTGCTTCGGGACGACGACCCGGCGCGGCCGCCGAACGAGGAGACCTTCCAGGACACGCGCACGCTCGAGATCGGCGGGGAGCGGATCGATCTCGCATGGCACGGCCCCAACCACTCGCCGGACAACATCGCCATCCACCTGCCCGATCACGACACGTTGGTGCTGATCGACATCGTCAATCCGGGCTGGGCCCCGATCTATCTCTCCAACCTCACAGAGGACATCCCCGGCTACATCGAGGCGTCGGCAAACGCGCTTGCTTACTCGTGGAAGCACTTCATCGGCGGACATATGGGCCGGCTCGGCACGCGCGACGATGTGACGCTGCATCAGCAGTACATGGCGGACATCTCCGAGAGCTCGAGGCAGGCGATCACGAGCGTCGATCCGACACCGTTCTTCGTGAAGTATGGCGAGAACGCCTGGGCAGCGGTCAGGGGCTACCTGGACGAGATCGCTGCCACCGCAGCGGCACCCGTGATCGAGAAGTACACGGGCGTGCTCGCCGCAGCGGACGTGTTCACCGAGAGCACGACGTTTCAGGTGATGCAGTCGATCCGGCTCGATCTCGGTCACGGGTCGTACGTGCACCCCTGAGCGCGATCGGAGTCAAGTTGAGCACCCGCCATCATCGGAGTTGGCAACATCGGGAGTGCGTTGGCCCGGAACATCGTCTCGACGGTGAAGCAAGCCAAACGGTTCGCCGTTCCGGTCGTGCATTCGACCGTCAAGGTGTGTCCGTCGGGGGCAGCCCACGGTCCCCGAGCTCGCGGAACTCGTGGAGGACGACCCACCCATCGACTGGAGGTAGAACCCATGGAGTACGAAGAGACTGCTGTCTCGCCGGATGGACAGGCTCGGGATCCCATGGCTGGCACCGATCCGCGGCGGTGGTTCGCCCTCGTCGCCATCGCCGCCGCCCAGTTCATGGTGGTCCTGGACATCGCCATCGTGAACGTGGCCCTGCCGTCCATCGGCCGTGAACTGCACTTCTCGGAGGCCAACCTCCAATGGGTCATCTCCGCTTACGCCATCGCGTTCGGCGGGTTCCTGCTGCTCGGCGGGCGCCTCGCCGACCTGTGGGGGCGCCGGCGGATGTTCATGGGGGGCGTGATCCTGTTCTCCTTCGCCTCCCTCATGTCCGGCCTCTCCTGGTCGGAGGGGTCCCTGATCGCCTTCCGGGTCCTCCAGGGCCTGGGCGGGGCCATCCTCTCCCCCGCCGCCCTCTCCATCCTCATGACCACATTCGCCGAGGGCCGCGAGCGCAACGTGGCCCTGGGCGTGTGGGGAGCAGTGGCCGGCTCGGGCGCGGCGGCCGGGACCCTCCTGGGGGGCGTGCTGACCAGCGGGATCGGCTGGGAGTGGATCTTCTTCGTGAACGTGCCCGTGGGCGCCCTCGTGGTGGCCACGGCCCCCTGGCTGCTGCGGGAGAGCCGGGCGGAGGGCGAGCGGGGCTCGGATTTCGCCGGCGCCCTCACCGTGACCGCCGGGCTGATGCTCCTGGTCTACGCCATGACCGAGGCCGCCACGAAGGGCTGGGGGAACGGCCGGACCATCGGGTTCCTCATCGGTTCGGCGGTGCTCCTGGCCTCGTTCATCGTGATCGAGCTCCGGACCCGCACCCCGATCATGCCGTTCCGGATCTTCCGGCTGAAGACACTTCGGGCGGCCAACCTCGTGGCCGTGCTGGTGGGGGCGGCGTTGTTTTCGCAGTTCTTCCTGCTGACGCTGTACATGCAGAACGTTCTGCACTACTCGGCGATGAAGACCGGGGTGGCCTACATCGCCTCCACGGCGGCGATCATCGCGTTCTCCGGGATCGGCCAGGCCCTGGTGACCCGGTACGGGGTGAAACCCATCCTCACCGCCGGGCTGGTCTTGGCTGGAGGCGCCATCGGGATCTTCTACACGAGGCTCCCCGTCGACGGGACCTACTGGGGCGACCTCTTCCTGCCGTTCATCCTCACCGGGATCGGGCTGGGGCTGACCTTTGTGCCGTTCTCCATCGCCGGGCTCACCGGGGTGCCGCCGCGGGACGCCGGCCTGGCCTCAGGGCTGATCAACACCAGCCCCCAGATCGGCGGGGCCATCGGGCTGGCCATCGCCAGCACGATCGCCACAACGGTGACGACCCACTTCCTCGCCTCGAACCCGCAGGGCAATCCGCTGCAAGGCGTCGTAAACGGGTTCCACGCGGCGTTCATCGCGCAGGCCGCATTCACGCTCCTGGGCGCGGTGGTGGCGCTGGTGATGATGGAGGGGAAGGCCAAGGTCGAAGTGGTCTCGGGCGCTGAGGCCGTGAAGCTGAGGATTGAAGCCTGAAGGCATGGTTCGAATCGAGGATGACCTGATGAAGGGCACGTTGGGATCGGACGGCCTCGAGGTGTCCGTGCTCGGACTCGGCTGCATGGGGATGTCCGAGTTCCACGGACGGGCCGACGAGGGCGAGGCCATCGCCACCATGCGCCGGACCCTCGTAGAGCCACCTGTTCGCCGATACGACGGAGGGATCTGATGAAGCGAGCAGACCGCCCTGTCGGGATCATCGGCGCCGGTCGGCTCGGCCAGGCGATGGCACGCGCCGCGTTGCGCGCCGCCCGACCCGTCGTCATCGCCAACAGCCGTGGCCCCGAATCGCTGGCGTCGGTGGTCTCCGCGCTGGGCGACGGAGCATCGGCGGGGACCGTGGCCGACGCCGCAGCATCCGCAATCGTGGTCATCGCCGTGCCCTGGACGAGCGTCCCAACGGCGCTTGAGGGACTCCGGTGGGACGGTCAGATCGTCATCGACGCAACGAACGACTTCGACCCCCAGAACCTCGACGGAAGGACGTCGAGCGAGATCGTTGCCGACCTTGTCGCTGATGCACCCGTCGTGAAGGCGGCGAACACGTTGGCCGCTGCGGTGCTCGGCGCCGATTCGCGCGAGGCGGGAGGCCAGCGTGTGCTCTTTCTCTCAGGCGACGAGAGCGATGCGAAGGCCGAGGTGAGCGGACTATTCCAAGACGCGGGCTTCTTCACCATCGACCTCGGCGACCTGATCACCGGCGGCGCGATGCAAGAGATCGGCGCCCCGCTCGCCGGCGCCAACCTCATTCGTCTTCCCAACGCAAGCTGATGAGGGGGAGGCTGCCAATCCGACGCCAACCGAAGGGAGATCCTCCGTGAGCATCGAACAGCAAGAGAACCTCGACGCGATCCTGCGACAGTCGGCCTTCCCCGCCGACAGCGACGTCAGCGAGCAACGGCGACTCCTGAAAGAGCTGCTGTCGGCGCAGCCGCTGCCTGCCGAGGTGACCGTCACCGCAGCCACGCTGGGCGGCGTCCGAACGGCCGAGATCACGGTCGATGGGATCGAACCCCGCCATGTCGTCATGTACTTCCACGGTGGCGTATACGTGCTGGGGGACGCCTTCCTCGTCGCCGACCTGGCCTCGCAGGTCGGCCGGCGGACGGACGCCAAGGTCATCTCCGTCGACTACCGGCTCGGACCCGAGCACCCGTATCCGGCCGGGGTCGACGACGCTCTTGCGGCGTATGAAGCCCTCCTCGACGACGGCATCGCCCCATCGGAGATCGTCTTCGCGGGCGAATCCGCAGGCGGCGGACTCGCCATCGCCACCCTGGTCAACGCCCGCGACCACGGGCTTCCCCTGCCTGTCGCAGCCCTCGTCATGTCACCGTATGTCGACCTCACGCTGGCGGGGGCCACGATGGAAACCAAGCGCGAGGTCGACCCGCTGCTCAGCCCAGAGGCTCTGCGCGCTCGGGTCACCGACTACACGGCCGGCCAAGACGCCGGCCTCGGCCTGATCAGCCCGATATTCGCCGAGCTGTCCGGCCTGCCGCCGCTGATCATCCAGGTGGGATCGCACGAGGTTCTCCTCGACGACGCGATCCGCCTCGCCGGTGTGGCCGCCACCGCCGACGTCGAGACCACCCTCGACATCACTCCGGGGGTGCCTCACGTCTTCCAGGCGTATCACCCGATCCTCGATGAGGCGGTCGCGGCGCTGGAGAGAGCCGGACAGTTCCTGTCGGCGCATCTCACCGGATCACCGACTATGGAGGCCCGAACAGCATGAGTGAGATACAAGGCGTCGCTCGGGTCAAGTTTCACGAGGGGAAAGTCGAGGAGTTCAAACGCCTGTGCGCGCAAGTCATGGACGTCGTGCGGGCCAAGGACATCGGAACGCTTCAGTACGTGATCTACCTCAACGACCATCAGTCCGAGGGCGTCGTCTACGAGCGATACCAAGACTCCGAGGCGGTCATCAAGCACGCCACGAACGTTGGCGATCTCATGGAAGCGATCTTCGCGACGGGATCGGTTTCCAGCGAACTGCTTGGTGAGCCGAGCGCCGAGCTGACCGCTGCAACGGTTGGCAGCGGAGTCTCTCTCTTTCGGCCGTTCCTCTCCATGTAGAGGTCCCTTGCCGGCTTCGGCAGCCGTCGGGCCTTCCAACACGCCGATCCGTGAACGACAGGAGTTCGAGATGAGCGACTGGAACGCGAAGACCATCGAGGAGTTCCGAGCGAACGAGGGCAAGGTTGGCGGAACGTTCGAGGGCGCTCCGCTGGTCCTGGTGCATCACCGTGGCCGGACGAGCGCGCGGGAGTACGTCAACCCGATGATGTACCTGGCGCACGACAACGATCCGAACGTCATCTACGTGTTCGCAACCCGAGGTGGAGCACCCATCAACCCAGACTGGTACTACAACCTGACCGCCGCCGGTGAGGGCAGCGTCGAACGGGGAACGGAGAGGTACCACGTGACCGTCCGCGATGTGATCGGTGATGAACGCGATCGCATCTACGCTGAGCAGGCTCGGCGCTACCCGGGTTTCGCCGAGTACGAGCGCCAAACGGAAGGTCTTCGGACCATCCCTGTGCTCCAACTTCGGCGCGCGTAGACCAGAGATGGAATCGATCCGACTCGACCTCGGTTATGCCTCGCATGTCCACCCTTGAGAGGCCTCGGGCACCCGTCGCGGGTCCAGAAGCGCGCGAGTTCCTGCGACAAGCCGACCCGGTCCTCGCGCGACTCATCGATGCGCGCCCGGACTTCCGTCCGCGCGCGTGGATGGACGAGCTTCCTCCGCTCGACGCATTCGGGACGTTGATCTTCCAGGTCGCCGGGCAACAGCTCTCCGTGCGAGCGACTCGGACGATCCTCTCGCGTCTCGAGTCTCACTTCGGAGAACGTCTTCCGTCGGCCGCAGAGCTCCTCGCCGCGGACCCACAGGTCCTTCGAGAGAGCGGGCTCTCGCTCCGCAAAGGCGCGACGCTCCGCGCGCTCGCCGAGCGGTTCGTCGACGGACGACTGAGCGACGAGGCCTTGGCGCGGATGACCGATGACGAGGTCGAGACGACGTTGACAGCGATCCCAGGCATCGGGCCATGGACGGCCCACGGTTTCCTCCTGGTCGCGCTCGACCGGCCCGATGTCTTCCTGCCGGGAGACATCGCCCTCCGCCGCGCGATCCAGCGAGCCTACGGGTTCGACCACGTGCCGTCGGAAGAGGAGCTGATCCAGGTTTCCGATCGCTGGCGCCCGTATCGAAGCCTCGCGGTGAGCTACCTGTTCGCGTCCGAGTACGACGGTGAATCGCCGAGCCCGCCCATGACTTCCTCTCCCCCAACGAGCGCAGCTCCGAGAGGTCACTCTCGACCGGGCGGCCTCGTGCAGCCTCTGAGATCCACGCGCGGAGACCATCAAGCCGGGCCAACCAGAGCGCCGTCTCGCAGCGTGTTCTGAGATGTCGGAGTGCCTCGTTTTGAGAACACTCCTTGCCGGCCGGCGGATCTGGACACTCGCGCACGATCCGGTCGTAGGCCATCGCTTCCTCTGTGGCCCCGCCGTCCTCGCCCCAGTGCAAACGCTCTGGCGCCGGAGGCCGGCTGTTCCGGAGCCGTTCCAGGATGTCGTTGTCTTCGCCGGCCATGGCGCTACATCCTCGGGATGGCGTTGACGTCATCTTCCGTGGACCGCGTGTCCTCCGGGATCGCGAACTCGAAGCCGGTGCCGATGAGATCGCCGGCGATCGAGATGGCGCCTTCACGCGCCTGCTCCCACAACGCCGTCATGTCATGCGGGTCGGCCGCCAGCATCTCAACGGCCGACTGGGCGAAAGCTTCCCGCGCGGACTCGGGAAGATCGGATACTTCGCGCATGGCAGCCACCAGAACCGCGTTCTGTTCGGCGCGGGTCAACTCGCCGGTGTTTCGCGAGTTGGCCAGGTTCATCGTGATGATCGCGTAGCCGTCTTCCAGATGCCGGACGATCTTCTTGTCGGCCACCGGCTTGGTGTATTTCGCCTTCTCTGCCGCCTCCTTGTCGGCTTCGGCGATATGGGTGGCGACGCGTTCGGCATAGCCAGGATCGACGGCGTGCGACTGATGGACGTCGCTGCCATGACGGCGGCCGGCCGATGCGGCTGGGGCCACCGGCGCTGGCGGCGTGGACTTCCGCGGCGCGGTCATGCTGGGGCTTCCAGTCGGCGGCGCCGGCGGATTGGAGCCAGGCGGCAGCGGCTGCTTCTCCGGCGTCGGTTCCGGGACGCGGATCAGACTGCGATCCGGGGAGAGGCGATGGCGCCTTCTCGCCCGTCTGCGTTGAACCGGCCATGATGGCCTCCTATCTGCCCCTATGCGGGGCCGTAATCGCCGTCTGCGGACACGATGTACCGCCGATCGGCGAGTGACGCTTGGATTCCTAGATGGCCGAAGGCTTCTTCCAATTCCCACTGGGAAACAATTACTGGCGCGCCTTCGTCTATGAGGGCGATCCGCCGGCGCGTCTCGGCCGTGCTGTATGGCGCGCCCAGTCGGGCGGCACGTTCTTGGACCGCCAGCAAGGCCTCGAAGTGCCGCCGGAGAGCACCGCGGATGGTCGCGTCTCCGCGCGGACGGCGTCCCGCCGGCATCAGCGTTCCACTTCCTTCGCCCATCGAGCTCGGGCGGCGGCCCGCGCGTGTTGGCTGGTGGCCGTCGGGCGTGGCGCGCCAACATCCGCCAGCGGAAGGCCCAACTGGCCTATCGCGCGAAGCATGACGTTCTCCTGCTGCCGCCGTTCGGCGAGGGACATCTTGCCGCCGTCCAACCGGTCGATCTGGTCGGAGATCATGTCTACGAGCAATTCCTCCGACTCGTTCAACGGATAGGCTTCGCGGACCTTCGCGGCCCAGACTTCGCCGCGTGTTCGCCTCGTAGTCATCATTTCTCCTTCGTGCCGTTTCCATGCCGCCGGCCGGCGCCGGCAGCGCATCGGAGTTCCTGGCTCGTTTCGCGGCACATTTCCATGGCCGGCCGGTGTGGAGCCGGCATGCAAACGCAGACCGGGATGCTAAGACCGCCGTTCAGCGCGCGCAGTCGGCGAAGGGGTGATACGCCAGGTGCGGCAGCGCTTCAACCGCCCGATCCCGCGCGGCGCAGTTCATCGTTCTCCTGCCGAAGCTGGGCGACCGTGCTGGCGCCCGTCGCGACTTGCCGGGACGCCTCTTCGGCCTCTTTCTCCGCGTCGATCGCTTCATCTCCGAAGAACGCCCGACGGATCGGTTCCGCCGACGTCCGAAGAACGGCGAACAGGGGATCGGTGACGGGGAGGCGTGGCAGTGGGCGAACGCCGTGCCGAACGGCCCACGCCATGATCGCCGCCTTCCGATCGAGCGGCGCTTCGAGGAACCATTCCTGAACCCTGTTCGGCAACGTCATGGCCGCCAGGCCGTCGAGCGCCTTATCAACCGCCGCCTGCAGTTCTTCATCCATCGTTCATCCCTCCTCCGCTCGCCCCCAAGCGCCTGGCCGAACGCGCCCGACGTGAACCGAACAGCGGATCACGCCATGGCGCGGGGATACGGTCGCCTTGCATCCTGGCGCCGCACATGGCGCCACGACGGGCAGTTCCCGCCGGTCGCGCGGTGCCGGTCTGGCCCGCGTTGTTGAAGACGTCGCGCCCCGCACGGCCTCGATGACATCGACGGGCACGCGCATCAGTCGGGCGGCATGGCCGACTTGGCGCCGTTCTTGCCGCTGACCGCCGTGCCGCTGCAAGCGCCAGGATCGCGTGTGCGACCGCCCGCAGGGCCTCGGCCGCGTCCTTGTCGGCGCCCCAGGAACCTTCGGCCCCGAGTGATTCGAGAATGGCGTTTGCTTCCGCCCAGTGATCCATCATGGTCTCCTTGTTCATGCCGGCGGCCGGCCGACAGCGGTCCATGCCAGGGGGTTCGTGCGGGCAGCACACGGGCCGCGCTACGGGCACCCATACGGGCACCCATGCGGGCACCGGTGCGGGCTCATATGAGTGGGAGAGTCCCGAGTTTCGAGGGCTCGGAGTCCTTCGGGGCCTCGCTTACGCTCGGCCGCCTCGGAGCGCGCTGCGCGCGTGCCTAGGCGGCACGCGCTTGCGCGCTTTAGGCTTTGAATGGATCGCTCTTTGGAACCTGCGGCCGCCGAACCCGGAACACTGCCGGCTTCGATCCTGGCGGGCTGCGGCGCAGGGCATCCGCGGTGATCCGCGGCAAGGCGAAGTTCATCTTGCCGGTCTCCGGATCTTTCTGCCAGCGCCAGATGTACGCCAACCGTTCCAGTCGCCGATACGATCGTTGAACGTTCGTCCGCGGCGCTTCCACCTGGTCGGCCATCCACTTCGAGCCGGCAAGAACTTCGCAAACGCCAACCCGCAGCGCCGTTTCGACCATCACGTCATACACCGCCCGATCGAGCTCCGATAGCAGCGGGTCCATCGCTGCCACCTCATCCCGCGCGATCTTCAACTCGCGAGCGATGTCGCCGCCGCCCTTCTTCGGCCGCGCCTTCGTCTTGCCGGCTGGATGCGCCGGAGCCGGCGCATCTTCCTCCGCCTCCGCCTCCGCGCGCCGATCCTGGCCGATCTTTCGCGCTTCCTGATCCAGTCCCGGGTTCCAGCCGAACTTCCGGAGAACGCGCTTCGCGGCAGCCAAGTCGGCCGGCGCCCGCAGGAAGCTGTTATCCGCCAGTTCCCAGCCATGGAAGACCATGTAAAGATACGCCTTCGCGCCCCGGTGTTCGGGCCTCAAGTTCGCCATATCCGCCCGATATAGCTGTTGGATCTCTTTCGGGCACCGCTTGACAAAAGAAACCTCCGCCGTTTCTGCGGCGGAGGAGATCTTGCGAGTAGCCATGATTCTTCATATCCTTCCGCTGGGGCCGATCATCCGCCGGCAATCGCCCTGCCGGGGAACCGAAGTTCCCCGGCCGGCGACGTTGTCCCAGCGGAAGGGACGGCAGCCGTTCTCGGCCAACGAGCGGCAGTGTAGCGCGCATATGAGTACATCCATCTTCGGGGACAAACCGAAGATGTCTCGCACCGGCATCTTTGCCGGAAGAACGGGGCCGGCGACTTCGTCCCTCATGCGCGAAGCGCGACGGGATCGAGCGGTCGGCCGGCCGAAGCCTTGCGGGATGGCGGCCGGCGGGCCGGCATCCTTCCCTCGTAATGCCGGCGGGTTTGGGAGACGGATTCGGGCCGGCCATCCTTGTTATGTAGGCCGGGTTGGGCTACGCCATCGGCCCATCCGCCTTCGTTATGCAGGCGCGGTTGGACGACGGCCCGCGGTTCCAGGCACGATCGGCAGTCGGAAATGAGGCCAATCGGCCCAGTGGAATCCCGGCATGTCTATTGCATCGCCTACTCCCGCGAGCCGAAGTTAGACCTATGGATCGGCGAAGGGAGAGGGAGATGGCGGGAAACCGCTTCGAAGTCCGGCCGTTCAAGGTCGGCGCGATGACGTGGTGGGCGCTGTGGGACCGGAATCGGCGCCAGTTCCGGCTCGGCAGTGCAACGGAACGCCGCACGGATGCCGATCGTCACGCCGTGATCCTGAACGGCCTGCCCGACTGCGCATCCTGTGCCGGTTGGGCCGGCGCGACATGCTGCGGGGCGTTCTCCGCGGAGTGCGCCGGTTGCGATGAGTGCAAGGCGATGGCCGTGGAGATCGGCGAGCCGATCGTCTGCGGAGAATGTGGTCGGGAGAGCCGGCCATGAACGTCCAAGAGCGTGCCATTCTGGCGCGGTCAGTTGATCGCCACGGCGATCGGAAGGGAGAGGGAAACATGAACGCTGCGGAGAAGAACGCGGTGGATCGGAAGCGCCAGACGCGCAAGCCGGCGGCCTCGAAGCCGGCGCCGGCCGCCACGCCGTCTGATCTGCCGGAGACGGCGCCGGAGACCAAGCCGGCGAAGAAGACCGCGCCAGCGAAGAAGAAGCACGGCGCCGACCTCGCGGCCCTGACCAACGCCGAACTGCGAGCGAAGCTGCTCGCAACGCCGACGATCTCCGACTCGCGCTGGATCGGCAACCGCGGGAACCCACAGCGTCTGCCGAAGGAATCCCGGACGGACTTCGTGAATCGGGTTCTGGGCGGCTGATCCCGCCGAACTGCCCCGGAGGGAGCCGGCCTCGTGCCGGCTCTTTCCATGTAGCGCAGCCTGGGCGAACGGCCGCCGGCCATCCGGGCAAGATGCAATCCGCGAGCATGCGCTGATCCCGCCCCTTTCGCTCTGCGGTCCGGTGCTGAACATCAGGAAGTTCTCGCTGATCCCCTTCTCGTCCCAGGACCTGGTCGAGCAGGGAACCCTGGGCCCGCGGATGCTCCGGTTCCTTGCCGCCTGCGTCCGGGGCAAGGCCAACGTGATCGTGTCGGGCGGAACGAGCTCAGGGAAGACGACGCTGCTGAACGTGCTGGCTTCGTTCATCCCGGACGGCGAGCGGCTCATCACCATCGAGGATGCGGCCGAGCTCCGACTCGGCAAGCCGCACGTCGTTCGCCTCGAGGCGCGGCCTCCGAACGTGGAGGGGCGGGGCCAGGTCACCGTGCGGGACCTGGTGCGGAACGCGCTCCGAATGCGGCCGGACCGGATCATCGTCGGCGAGGTCCGAGGCGCCGAGGCGCTCGACATGCTCCAGGCGCTGAACACCGGACACGAGGGTTCCCTCTCCACCGCGCACGCGAACTCACCGCATCACCTCCTCTGGCGCCTGGAGACCATGGCCCTGATGTCGGATGTGGAGCTGCCCGCCACCTACATCCGGGAACAGGTGGCGGCTGCGGTCGACGTGGTGGTGCACATGGCGAGGCTTCGCGACGGGCGGCGCGTGGCGCTGCACGTCAGCTCGGTGGAGGGGTGCCGGGACGGTGAGCCCGCGGTGCGCGAGGTGTTCTCGTTCCGGCTGCGCGGCGGTGGCGGCGCCGGCGGGGAGTTCGTGGCGACGGGGGAGACCCCCGAGCTGGTCGACGTCCTCGCCGAGAGGGGGGCGCCGCTTCCGCCGCATGTCTTCGCCCCGGGTCCGGACACGGACCGCAGGCGGGTCGAGGGAGACTGCGCAGGCTGGCGTCACGCGGCGTGGGAGCGCATCCCGATCGGCGTGGGCGGCGCCGTGCTGGAACCGCCCGGGCGGGAGGATCCACCGTGAGCCCCGACGTGCTCGCACCGGCCCTCGCCGGAGCCGCCGTGGTGCTCGCCGGCCGAGCCGTGGCGAGGGGCGAGCGGAACCGGCTGCTGGCGCGTGCCGGAGCGCGAACGGTTGGCTCCTCGACTCGGGTCGACGTCCGGGAAGGGATCCGCATCCTGCTGACGTCTCGCGGTACGGGATCGCCGCGGCGCCGGATCGCCACCACCGTGGCGGGGGTGGGTCTCGGGACCCTCGCGGGCCTGGCGTTCGCTGGAATCGTCGGCGCGGCCGGGGGGGCAGTGACCGGCGTCTGGGTTCCCAGGTGGCGACGGGCCCGGCGCTCCGAACGTCGCTTCGAGTTGATCGAGGATCAGCTGGCGGACTCGATGGACGGGATCGCGGCGGCGCTCCGAGCGGGCATGTCCCCGTCGCAGGCGCTGGCCTTCGCGGCCGATGAGGGCTCGCCGCCGCTGTCCGACTCGCTTCGCGCAGTCGTCCAGCGCGTGTCGCTCGGGATGCCGTTCGACGAGTCGCTCGAGGTCCTCGCCCGGCAGGAGCCCGGAGACGACGTCCGCCTCGCCGTCGCGGTCCTGCAGCTGCAGCATCGGGTGGGCGGGGACGTCCCGGTCATCCTCGACGACGCGGTCCGGACGCTCCGGCAGCGCGTCGCGGCCGCCGGGGAACTCCGGTCCCTCACGGCGCAGGCGCGGCTCTCGGGGACGATCCTCGGCCTGCTCCCGATCGGGTTCTTCCTGTTCATGTCCGTGATCTCGCGCCACGACGTCACCGCGGCCCTCTCAACCCCGATCGGCTTGATCGCGGTGGTCGTCGGTCTGGCGCTCGACGGATCCGCATTCCTGTGGATCCGCCACCTGCTGCGAGGGGCCTTGTGATCGTCACGAACGGGGTCGCACTCCCCGGCACCACAGCGATCGCCGGGGCGCTCCTGGGCGGAGGCGCCGCTGCCGCCTTCGTCGCGGCCGCCGGAGCGCGCGTCGACGGGGCCGTGACCAACCGGCTGCGTCTCCCGCACGCGCGACGATCGCCCGCCGGCGTCGCCCGCGGGGTCGCGATCGCCGTGGGCAGGACGAGGTGGATCTCGAAAATGGCCCGAGGCGAGCTCGCCCGCGCCAGGGTGGAAGCGGCCCACGTGCGGCTCGACCCCGACGTGTTCGTCGGGTGCAAGGGGCTGGCCGCGATCGTCCTGGTCGCGACAGTCCTCCCGGGTCCACTGCCGGCACCGCTGTTGGCTCCACTGCTCGCGGCCGGCGGGCTGGTCGGCCCCGATATGGTCATCGCCCGCATCGCACGCCGCCGGCGGCGACAGATCGAGGCCCAGCTCCCTCAGTTCCTTGACCTCCTGGCGGCGGGGTCGACGGCCGGACTGTCCGCGCTGCTGGCGCTTCGGCGGGCCGCGGCGTCGGTGGCCGAACCGTTGGCCGAAGAGCTCAGGATGCTGCTCGCCCGAGTCGACCTCGGCGCGCGATGGCGACCCGAGCTCCGGGCGTTGGCAGTCCGGCTGGAGCTGGCCGATCTGAACCGCGCGGTGATGGCGATGGCCCGGACCGAATCGTTGGGGACCCCGCTGGCGGAGTCGCTTCGCCATCGGGCCGACGAGGTCCGGGAGTCGAGACGATCACGGGCGGCCGAGCTGGCACGCAAGGCGCCGGTGAAGATGCTGTTCCCGCTCGTGTTCATGATCCTGCCCGCATTCCTCCTCCTCACCGTCGTGCCGGTGCTGCTCTCGACGCTCCGGTCGGTCCGATGAGAGGAGGTGAACGCGATGTTGCTGAAGCTCTACGCTCGCCTGCAGACGATGTTCGTCCGGGAGGAGGGGCAGACCACCGCGGAGTACGCGCTCGTGATCCTGGCGGCGGTTGCCGTCGCGGTGGTCCTGATCGCCTGGGCCAGGTCCAGCGGCAAGCTCCCGGCCTTCTTCGACAAGATCATCGACAGCGTCTCGAGCAACGCCTGATTCGGCTTCAGGCACGGGGCCGGCGGACCGGGCCGGGACGCGGGCGACTCCAGGGCGAGCGCGGATCCGCCGCCCTGGAGTTCGCGATGGTCCTGCCGTTGCTGCTGATCGTGACGCTCGCGATGGTGCAGGTCGGGTTGGTGGTCCGGGATCGGCTCGCCCTGGCCGACGCCGCCCGGGCGGGGGCCCGCGAGGCGGCGGTCACGGACGACGACGGTCGGATCCGGGCCGCCGTCGACCGCGCCGCCGCGACGCTGGCCGGCGACCGCATCTCGATCGAGGTCGGGCGAGACGGAGGGCGGGGGCAGCCCGTCACGGTCTCGCTCACCTACGCCGACTCGACGTCCATCCCGGCGGTGGCGTGGCTGTTTCCGTCCGCCATGACGCTGCACGCCCAGACGACCATGCGGCAGGAGTTCGGATGACGGTCCGGTCCGAGCGGGGGTCCATCAGCCTCCTGGCCGCGGGCGTGATCGTCCTGGTCGGTGTGATGGTCCTCGCGACCGCCGACGTCACCCGCGCCCTCACCGCGGCAGCGAGGGCGCAGGCGGCTCCGGACGCGGCCGCCCTCGCGGCGGCCCAGGAGATCGTGGAGCCGTCGGGGGAGGATCCGGCCGCCGCGGCGGATCGCTACGCGGTCGCGAATGGCGCTCAGCTCGTGAGCTGCGACTGCCCCGCAGGTGGGTCCGAGGCGGTGGTGACGGTCCGGGTCGAGATCTCGGGCCTCCTCCTGCTCCGATCGGGTCGCCAGACGACGGCGACCGCCCGGGCGGTCGTCGATCTGACCGGTGCCGGTTCGTAGGCCGGAACCGGAGCGGTGCGGGGTCGACACGCCCGTCGCTCGTGCGTACGGCCCCCGGAACCGGGCCGAAAGTCGGGGGCGCGGGAAGGGGGGTGCCCGTAGAATGGCCGGGCTGTGAATCGAGTAGCCCGATCGACCAGGCCCCTGCGCGGGGCCCGCCGCCCGTTCGGCGCGGTGGACTACACGCTGGCCAAGCGCGCGCTGCTGCGGGAGTTCCGCAGCGGGCTGCTCACCCGGCTGGACATCTGCGACGCCCACCCCGAGCTGCTCCGCGCGGCCAAGTACGTCGGCCGGCGGACCAACCGGGCCTGCCCGATCTGCAAGAAGGAGGAGCTCCGGCTGCTCGCCTACGTGTACGCCGACGACCTCAGGGCGGACAACGGGCGGGTGTGGGAGCTCTCCGAGGCCCTCAACGTCGCGGCCGCCCATCGCGGTGGCGCCTGCTACGTCGTCGAGGTGTGCACCGGCTGCTCCTGGAACCACCTGTCCCAGGTGTACCGGGCCCGCTCGGCCTCAGCCGGCTGAGGCGCCCTCCGGGGCCGGCCGGCCGGTCCGGCTCGCTCGACTCCCGCCGAAACCACCCGAACGGGCCGCCCAGAAGGCCTCGCATCTCAATCGATCCGCTGCACCGATTGCCATGTGGTACGGGACACCCCTGGGTAAGATCATCGGAGTCTTGGCGCTCGACTCCACTTCCCAGCGCCCTTCGCGGGGCGGCAAGCACGCTGCCTCCAGGACCAGGAAGGCCCCCCAGCGGCAGGGCGCGAAGAAGCCACCACAGGCCACCCCCGGCAAGGCGTGGTCTGCGGGGCAGCCGAACGGCAAGCGCGCCCGGCCGAGGAAGCGGGGGTTCTTCCGACGGTACTGGTGGGCCTTCGTCGCCACGCCCCTCGTCCTGATCCTGGCGCTCGTCGCCACGCTGATGTACGCCTACGCGCACATCCAGCTGCCCAACGAACCCCCGCCCGCCCAGACCACGTTCATCTACGACCGGTTCGGCAACAAGATCGGTGAGCTGCACGGCGTGTACAACCGCACCGAGATCCCGCTGTCCCAGATGCCGAAGGTCCTGCAGGACGCGGTCATCGACACGGAGGACAAGAGCTACTACCACCACGGCGGCATCAGCGTGTCCGGGATCGTCCGGGCGGCCTGGCAGGACCTCCTGCACCACAGCGCCGTGCAGGGCGGCTCGACGATCACCCAGCAGTACGTGAAGAACGTCTATACGAACGGGGAGCGCTCGATCTTCCGCAAGGTCAAGGAGGCCCTGTACGCCATCAAGCTCGAGCACAAGTTCTCCAAGGACGAGATCCTCGAGATGTACCTGAACACGATCTACTTCGGCCACGGCGCCTACGGCGTCGAGGCGGCCTCCCAGACCTACTTCCACCACTCCGCGCGGAAGGACGACGCCCTGGAGTCGGCCACGCTGGCCGGCATGATCGCCTCGCCGGGCCGCTTCGACCCCGTCGAGCACGCGACGGCCGCCAAGGCTCGCCGGAACTACGTCCTGGAGCAGATGGTCAAGCAGGGACATCTGGGTGCGTCCGAGGCCACCCGGCTCGAGGCCAAGCCGGTCAACGTGTTCCGCGACCCGAACCGCAGCCGCCAGAACTTCGCCTACTTCATGGACTACACACGCCGGTGGCTGTTGCACAAGTACGGCGACGAGCTGACCTACGCGGGCGGCCTCCGGGTCACCACCAGCCTGGACCGGCGGGTCCAGCACGCGGCCGAGACCGCCATCGCCGACCACCTCGCGGCGAAGTCCGACCCGTCGGCGGCGCTCGTCGCCATCGATCCCCGGACCGGGGAGATCCGGGCCATGGTGGGCGGGCCCGACTTCGACGTGCTGACCAACAACGAGAACCTCGCGGTCGCCCCCTCGCGGCGGCAGGCCGGTTCGGCGTTCAAGCCGTTCACGCTGGCCGCCGCGATGGGGCAGAAGTTCAGCCTGAACTCGTACTGGCAGGGCCCCTCGCAGATCACCATCGACGACCGCCGGTGCTACACGACGGACCCCGACACCGGGGAGTACGGGCCCTGGACCCTGTCGAACGCCGGCGACGAGGAGTCCGGAACGTTCTCGCTGGTCAACGCCACCGCCTTCTCGGTGAACACGGTCTTCGCCCAGCTGGTGACCGCCCTCGACGACGGGCCGAAGGACGTGGTCCGGACCGCCCACGCGATGGGAATCGAGAGTCCCCTGCGGCCGGTCTGCTCGATCACCCTGGGGACGCAGGAGGTGTCGCCCCTCGAGATGACCCGCGCCTACGCCACGCTCGCCGACCGGGGCGTCCGCCATTCCGCGACCCCGATCACGCAGGTGAAGTCGGTCGGGCACTCGATCGAGACGAGGCCGAACACGAAGGGCACCCGGGTCCTCGACGCGAACGACGCCGACCTGGTGAACTACGCGCTGCAGCGCGTCGTGGCCTACGGGACGGGGACGGCCGCCGACCTCTCCGACCGGCAAGTCGCCGGCAAGACCGGCACGACGAACAACGAGGCGAACGCGTGGTTCTGCGGGTACATCCCCCAGCTCGCCGCCTGCGTGTGGGTCGGCTACCACGCCGGAAACAAGCCGATGCACGACATCGAGGGCGTCTCCGACGTGTTCGGCGGAACGATCCCGGCCGCGATCTGGCACGACTTCATGACGCAGGTGACCCAGGAGCTGGGTCTCCCGGCTGTCGACTTCCACCAGCCCAGCTTCGTGGGTTACACGCGACAGGGGCCCATCGCCTCGCCCGCGCCGCCGCCCCCGTCGCCCTCCCCGACGCCGTCACCGTCCCCCACGCCGTCCCCGTCACCGTCGCCGATCCCGTCCCCGCCGCCCACGACGACGCCGCCCCCCACGACGCCGGCCCCCACCACGCCGTCCCCCACACTTCCATCGCCGACGGCCCCCACCACGCTGCCGGCCTCCTCGGCCCCGGCGAGTCCCGCCGCCCAGCCGTCGGGGGGCGGCGGGGGAACGGCCGGCACGAGCGTCGTTGCGGTGCGCCGGGCGGGTCCCCGCGCCCGATCTCCGGGCTGACCGGGCGGATTCAGGCGATCGCGTGGTCCGCGCTGGGCGGCGCCACGTCGAGCGGGAGGGTCGCCACGATGGACGTCCCCTGGCCCGGCGCCGAGCGGACCATGAACGAGCCGTTGGCGAGCTCGGTGCGCTCGCGCATCGACGCCAGGCCCACCCGGCCGGCCCGCAGGAAGTCCCGGGCCAGGTTCGCGTCGAATCCGACCCCGTTGTCCTCGATCTCGATGCGGAGCTGCCCGGCCACCGCCTCCACCGACACCCCGACCTCCGACGCGCCGGCGTGCTTCGTGGCGTTCGTCAGGGCTTCCTGCACGATGCGGTAGGCGAGCGTCTCGAGGTCGGGTGGCACGTCCACCAGCGCCCGGGACTGGAACCGCGTCTCGACCCCGGTCTCCCGGCCGAACCGCGCCAGGATCTCCTGCAGGGCGGGCACCAGCCCGCGCTCGTCCAGCACCGGCGGTCGCATGTCCGACATCAGGCGGCGGAGGCTCTCGTTCTCCTCGGAGATCTCCTCCCGGATCTTCTGGAGCGTGTCCGCGGCCTTCTCGACCTGGCCGTTGCGGAGCATCATCAGGACCGCCTCCAGCGACAGCGACGCGGCGGAGACACCCTGCACCGGGCCGTCGTGGAGGTCCCGGGCGATGCGGTTCCGCTCCGACTCGATCGCGGCGTTCGTCCTTCGGAGCAGCCGGGTCCGGTCCTCGTCCCGGTCCTGGAGGAACTGCAGCAGGGAGCGGATGGTCTGGTCGGCCACCTTGGCGGCCGTCACGTCGCGCACGATCAGCAACTCGCCGGCGCCGGGCAGCGCGCTGGTCCGGGCCTCCAGGTGCAGGTCCTGCCCCCGCCGGGGGAGCGTGGCCCGGCCGGTCTCCGGCAGCTCCACGAGCGAGGCGCCCCCCTCGACCGCCGCGGCCAGCAGCGACCACGGCACGCTCACCACCTCCGCCGGCTCGATCTTGAGCATGGCGCAGAAGGCCTCGTTGGCCCGGCGGATCACCCGCGAGCCGTCCAGCTCGACGATCCCGTCCGCCGCCGCGTCGAGCAGCAGCCGCAGCCGCTCCTCCGACGCCGACAGCGAACGGTGGAGCTCCTGCAGCCGGACCAGCGCGCTATCGGCCTGCTCGAGGGCCCCCTGCTTGTCGCCCAGCGCCTTCACCACCTGCTCGGAGGCGCGGGTCGACGTGATCTGGTTCATCACGACGCGCGCGGTTACCGCGGCTCCCAGCAGGCTGATGGCCACCGCCGTCTCCAGCTCGCTGGCCGAGCCGCTCAGTCCGGTCAGGGCCACCGAGGCCAGGCTGGCGCAGGCCACGCCCACCGCGATCGCGGTCAGCAGGCCGCGTCCCCATCTCGTCCGTGGCTGGGCCGGGGTGGGCGGCACCAGGCGGGGCTCGGCCCACAGCAGCGCGGCCAGGAACAGCGCGCCGAGGCCGAGGGGCAGCCCCACGAGCGGGTCGCCCGGCACGTACTGGCCGCGGAGCCACTCGTAGGCGAACGCCAGCCCCGACACGCCCAGGGAACCCAGGAACAGGCTCAGCCCGATGTGAACCGGGGACGGCAGCCACATGGCGAGAGCGGTCCAGGCGACCACCCCGGTCATCACCACGCCTGCCCACAGGCCGGCCGAGAACGTGATCATCGCCGGATGGGTCGTGTCTGGTCGCAGGACGACGAACACGAGGGTGGCGGACGCCACCGCCAGCAGCATGATGTCGGCCAGCACCTCGCGCCGGTCGCCGCGGGGGAAGTGGTCCCGGAGCTCGAACCACAACAGCGGCCGCATGAGGAGGACCACGCCCACCGGGATCAGGTCGACCAGAGCTCCCGGGCCGAACGGCCCGACCGGCGGCTTCACCAGCGCCGCCACGAGGAAGCCCGCCTGCGCGAGGGCCAGCGCAAGCAGGGTCTTGCCGTACCGGCGGGTCGATCGCCACGCGTCGCCCCGGCGGGCCGCCTGCAGCACGACAACGGCGGCGACCGCGGCGGCCATCGCCCCATACGCTGAGGAGAAGATCGCCCGGGCGCGCACGCCGCTCGGCATCGCCACCTGGGCGACCACCAGCGCGACGGCGCTCAGGGCGAGGAGCCCCAGCGGGGCGCGTGACGGTCTCGGCCGAGCCGCGTCCAGGGCGCCCACCGCGCCCGGCCGTGAGGCCGGCGCGGCTTGGGGCATCCGTTTCATGGAGCGTTCGGTGGGTGAACCTCGACTGGTGCCGGCCGGTGATCTCTGCATGGCTCAATGGGACTTATCGGCTGGAACCGAGCGCCGCTTCAGCCCGATCGGGCCCGGGTGGGCATTTCGTCCTGAAGACCTCGGCCTGGGTGGCGGTTGGCCGCTCGCGGATCCAATCAGCAACGGAAGCGCGGTCACCGACACCGACCTCGCACGGACGCCGACCGGTACCGACGCCGACCTCCACCGTCACCGACCGCGGGGGCCGGATGGGATCACTCGATCAGGCGACGGCGCAGCGCCTCGGCGACCGCGGCGGTCCGGTCGGACGCCCCGAGCTTCTCGAAGATGTGCTCGAGGTGCGTCTTCACCGTGTCCGGGGAGATGAACAGCTTCTCCGCGATGTCGCGGTTCGTGTGGCCGAAGGCGAGCAGCTGCAGGACCTCGATCTCCCGGGCGGTCAGCGAGTCGGCCTTGCGGTCGCGCTCCTTCACCGTGGAGAGCTCCTCGGCGAGGGCCACGACCAGCTGGGGGTCGATCACCATGTTGCCGCCGGCGACGAGCCGGACCGTCTGGATCAGGTGCTCCGCGTCGCGCGCCTTGAGCACGTAGCCCCGGGCGCCGGCGCGGACGGCCTCCACCACGAACTGGCGGTCGTCGTAAGCGGTCAGCATGATCACGCCGACCTCGGGGAACCGGTCCCGGATCTTCCGGGCGGCCTCGAGGCCGTCCATCTCCGGCATCCGGATGTCGAGCAGGACGATGTCCGGTGACTCCGTGTCGACCAGCGTAACGGCCTCCTGTCCGGTCGACGCCTCGCCCACGACATCGATGTCGCCGGCGGTGTCCAGATAACGCCGGAGACCCTGGCGGACCAGGGAGTGGTCGTCGGCGATGGCAACCCTGATCGTCACGCGGGATTCCTCCGAGCGAGCGGGCTCCTGTCGCAGCATGGTCTCGATCATGACCATTCTACGTTCGGCACGCAGCGCGCCGAAGTTGAAGGCTTTCGGGGAAAACTTCGAAGTCGAGGCGCCCGTCCTTCGCGGGCCCGGACCGGGGGATCGGGTTCCGTCAGAAGACGTAGTACCTGGAGACGAAGAGTGAGGCCATGATCGCCAGGCCGGCGGACGAGAGGGCCACGACCGCCGTGCGGGGCAACCGGCCGCGTTCGATGAGGACGGCGAAGACCCAGAACACCGGGAACAGCGGCGCGAGGAACCGGGGGTCGGACATGAACGCCCGCGGCGCGAAGATGTACGACAGCGGCGGCAGCAGGCATCCCCAGGTGAAGATCCCGTACGCCGGCCGGAACCGCCAGGCGGCGTAGCCTGCGGCGGCCAGGCACGGGATCACCACCAGCCAGTCGAGCAGGTGGTAGGTGTCGGGAAAGGTCCCCAGCCCGGCGAACGCCTGCCGGGTGGCGTGGCCGACCGTCACCCAGGGCAGCTCGGCCGTTCGCTGCCACTGCACCTGGGCGTGATACGGGGCCAGCCAGTCGCCGGTTCGTATCCCCCAGTACGCCAGGTACGACCCCAGCCCCACCACGGGCAGGCTCGCCAGCATCAGCCGCCCGGCGAGCCGCCGCGACGACGCGTCCACGCCGCCTCCCACCGGAAGCGCCGAGGGCGCGGCTCGGTCCCCGTGCAGAGTCCGGGCTCCGCCGTCATGCCGGATCACGCCGCCGCGCCGGGCCTCGAGGAACTGGTGGACCGCCTCCGCCATCAGCGCCGGCGCGAGCGCGACGCCCACGCTCCGGGTGAGTGCCGCCAGCGCCCCGAACGCGCCGGCCCACGCCCACCGTCGCCGCCGGGCCGCGGAGAACGAGGCCACGGCGAGCAGCAGGAACAGGGCCTCGCTGTACGGCGCCAGGAAGAAGAACGACGCCGGGAACAGCGCCAGCGCCAGCACCGCGGTGCGCGCCGTCGCGGTCGAGAACTCCCGCTCGGTGAGCCGGTACAGCAGGACCAGCCCCGCGACGAACGCCACGTTCGCCACCAGCAGCCCGGCCGCCAGGGGGTGCCCCCCGAGGATCCAGGACAGCCCCCGGACGGCCAGCGGGTACAGGGGGAAGAAGGCGGCGCTGCCGTCCGCGGCGCTATATCCGCCGTCGGCGATCCGCAGGTACCACAGGGCGTCCGCCCGCTCCCACCCGGTCACGAAGTTGTGCGGCCCGGGTGAGAACGACGGCGCCGGCCATCCCGGGACCCCGGTGGACGCGCCGGGATGGGGCAGCGTCCCGAGGGCCACCACCGCAAGCACCCCCAGCGCCACCCGCACCCCGAGGAACACGAGCAGGCAGTACCGGATTCCTTCCCAGGCAGAGGTGCCCTGGCCGCCCGCCCGGGCGAACAGCGCCCGGAGCCGGGTGGCCGCCGCGCCGGTCAGTTCGGTCACCGCCACGGCCGTGCCCTCCTCACGCGGACGGCCGCCGCCCCGGTCCACGTCACGCGCCGGCCCCGACCGCCGCCCGCCGTGCCGCGCGATCCTCCCCGGCCATCGCCGGTCCCTTCAGTTCCTCGAACGGTCCGGTCAGCCACGCCACCAGACACAGCACCAGCACGGCGGCCCTGGCCAGCACCGCCGCCTCGAACGCCCCGAAGGGTGCACCACCTCCGTTGTACGGGGCAATGGTGTGGAACCAGGTGAAGCGGGTGAGGAACACGGCGACGTCGGTGGCCTCGAACGCCACGAACAGCGCGAGCGGCCGGATCGTCCCGAGCGGCGGCAGCGCCACGACGAACAGCGGCAGGAGCCACACGCCGTACTGCGGCGAGTACACCTTGTTCGCCAGCAGGAACAGCACCACGGCGGGGAACGCCACCGTCCACCTGGGGAAGCCGGGGTCCCGCATCTGCCGCACGGCCCACAGCACGCCCGTCCCCACGACGAAGACGAGGATCGCGACGACGTTCACCGCGTTCACGGGGACGCAGCCGTCGCGCCCCACCAGGTGGCAGCCGATGTACCACAGGCTGTCGAAGTCGGACGGCCGGTGGGCGTTGAACCGGAAGAACTCCGTCCACCCCCGCCACCCGAACAGCGCGAACGGGAGGTTCACCGCGACCCACGTCCCCGCCGCGGCCCACACCAGGTGGATCCCCCGGTCCGGCTCCCGCCGGCGGAACAGCTCCGCGGCGAACGGGATCACCAGCAGCGCGGGGAACAGCTTGGCGGCGGCGCCCAGCCCGAACATGGCCCCGGCGGCCACGTTCCGCCCCCGGAAGAAGGCCAGCATCCCCGCCGCGGCGAACCCCACCGCCAGCAGGTCCCAGTTCATGAACCCGTAGATCACGAGCGTCGGGGCCAGCGCGAACCACAGAGCCCGCCGCCCGGCGATCAGGTACAGGCACACGGCCGTGACGCCCGCCGCGATGGCCAGCCACAGCACGTTCGCGTAGAAGAACCCGGCGTAGCCGGTCGACGCCCACGCCGCGACCCGCATCACGTACATCGTGAGCACCGGGTACTCGTCGCAGGTCTCCTGGTCGGGGCACCCGTTCAGGTAGGGGAGGCGGTTGCCGTCGAGGTGCTCGGTTCCGAGCAGGGGGACGATGTCGCTGTAGCACAGGTGCGAGTACTGCTGGCCGCTCCACCGTCCGGCCGCGCAGTCGGCCCGGAACCCCTGGGCCGGGTCCGGCTGGCTCTTCAGCCACAGTCCGGCGAGGCATGCCACCAGCACGGCGATCAGCACGTGCCCCAGCCAGACCTCGCGGGGACGGTGGCGATCGCGAGAAGGAGCTTCCGGCGGCGGCTCGAGTGCCTCCTGCATCGGCCGCATCATCTCGCACGGCCGGGCCGAAGCTCAGACGTGGACGGCCCCGTGGCGTACGCCGAACGAGACCGCCTCGAGCTTGGAGTGCACCTGGAGCTTGGCCAGGATGTTCCGGACGTGCGTCTGCACGGTCTGCTGGCTGATGAACAGCTCCTGGGCGATGCGCTCGTTCCGCTTCCCCTGGGCCAGCAGCTGGAGCACCTCCAGCTCGCGCTCGGTCAGCTGACCGAGCAGCACCTCCGCCCGACGCCGGGACTCCCGGTCGCGGGCCACCTGGTGCAGGGCGCGGGAGAGGAGCCGGGGGTCGATCAGGACCTCCCCATCCGCGGCGCCCCGCACGGCCGCCAGGACCTCCTCGACCGCCTCGGTCTTGGTGAGGAACGCCGCGGCGCCGGCCTCGACGCCCGCCACCAGGGCGGACTCCTCCTGGGACGCCGTCATGATGATCACGCTGGTCACGGGGGAGGCCTCCTTGATGCGCCGTGTGGCCTCGAACCCGTCCATCGGCGAGGTCGTGAACCCGACGTCCATGAGGACGACGTCGGGGCGCCGCTCCAGCACCAGATCGACCGCGACCGCCGGGTCGTCCACCGGGTCGCTCACGAGCACGATGTCCGGCTCGCTCGTGACGACCATGGCCAGGGAGTCCGTCAGGAGCTTGTGGTCGTCGCAGATCAGGAGCTTGATGGGCCGCTCGGAACCCTCCGCCACCTGCACCTCCACGGGGGCGAACAGACGCCGCCCCTCAACGCGTCGGTGCGCAGTGTAGCGGTGGCGCCACGTCCGGCGGGGATTTGTCTCGGTCAGCCGGGGGGGCGGACCCGAAGCGTGAACCGGTGCCCGTGCTCGGTCTCCAGGGAGAACGAGTCGGCCACCACGTCCCGGTCGACGTCGACCACCAGGGCGTCGTCGACCGGGTACAGCCTGGCCAGCCACTCGTGGGCGAACACCGGCACCCCGGCCACCGTGCCAACCTCGACCACGTCCGGGCCCGGGTAGTACCGGTCGTACAGGAACGGCGCCGTGGAGTCGCAGCATCCGGTGCCGAGGACCATCACCAGGTCCTCCCGCCCTGACGCCTCGACCGCCCGGACGGCCTCCTCGGCCCGCGTCGTGGCGGTCACTCGCACGCCGTCACAGCCCCAGGACCTGGTACCAGAACTTCTGGTCCTTCGTGGACTCCTGGGCCACGCGCACGTACTTCGTCTCGAGGTACTGGTTGAGGCCCCACACCCCGTGCTCGCGGCCCAGGCCCGACTGCTTGTAGCCGCCGTGCGGCGCGGCCGGGGAGACCAGATGCCAGTCGTTGACCCACACCGTGCCCGTCTTCAGACGCTTGGCGACCGCCAGGGCGCGGGCGATGTCGCGCGACCACACCCCAGCCGCCAGCCCGTAGATGCTGTCGTTGGCCTGCCGGACCGCGTCCTCGACCGACTCATAGCGGATCACCGACAACACCGGGCCGAAGATCTCCTCCTGGGCGATGACCATCGAGTTGTGGACTTCGCCGAAGATCGTCGGCGCGTAGTAGTACCCGCCCTCCGGGACGCCGTCGGTGACCCGGTGGCCACCGGTCAGGAGCTTCGCCCCCTCGTCCTGGCCGATCTGCACGTAGCGGTCGATGGTCTCGAACTGGGTCCGGTTCAGCACCGGCCCGAGGTCCGAGGCGAAGTCCATCGCGCTGCCCACGGTCAGCCCCTCGCTCAGCTCCACCAGGCGGGCGGTGACCTCGTCGTACAGCGCCGCAGGCACGAACAGGCGGGTGCCCGACAGGCAGATCTGGCCCTGGTGGAGGTACGTGGCCCACAGCGAGCCGGGCACGGCCATGTCGAGGTCGGCGTCGTCGAGCAGGATGTTCGGCGCCTTCCCCCCCAGCTCCAGCGACACGTGCTTGATGGTGCCGGACGCCAGCTGCATGACCCGGCGGCCCACCTCGGTCGACCCGGTGAACGTCACCTTGTCGACTCGGGGGCTGGTGACCAGCGCCTCGCCGGCCACCGGGCCACGTCCGGGGACGATGTTCACGACGCCGGGCGGGATGTCGGACTCGGCGATGATCCGGGCGAGCGCCATGGCCGACAGGGGCGTCTCCATGGCCGGCTTCACCACGATCGTGTTGCCCGTGGAGATGGCCGGGGGGATCTTCCACATGGCCATCATGTACGGGACGTTCCACGGGATGATCGCGCCGACGACGCCGTAAGGCTCTCGGATCACGAAGTCCCAGGCCTCGGTGGGGAACCCGTACGGCTCGACCGGCTCGCGGTACTCGAGGCGGGCCGACAGCTCGGCGATGTGCCGCCAGAACTCGTTTGAGTACGGCACCGAGAACAGGGTCGACATCCGCGCGGTGTGCCCGGCGTCCTCGGTCTCGATCGCGCCGATGTCCGCGGCGGCCTCGAAGATCCGCTGGAAGGCGTCGAGCAGGATGCGCGCGCGCTCGGCCGGCCGCATGGTCGGCCACGGCCCCTCGTCCGCGGCCTTCCGGGCGGCCGCCACGGCCCGGTCGACGTCCTCTGCGCCGGCCAGCGCCACGCGCCCGATGGCCTCGCCGGTCGATGGATTGTGGGTCTCGAACGTCTCGCCGGACGCCGAGTCGACGAACTCCCCGCCGATGAACAACTGGTAGTCGCGCATGACTCATTTCCTCCGGGATGGGCGCTCGGGACTGCTCAACTATCCCACTGACCGGCGGTCACCGCGACCTCAGGCGCTTCCTCGCTCAGGCGTCAGTGGTAGGAGTGCTCCTCGTCGGGGAACCGGCCGTCCTCCACGTCGGCCGCGTAGGCCCTGGCCGCCTTCGTGATCTCCTGGCGGAGGTTCGCGTACGGCTTGGCGAACTTGGGGTACCTGCCGCTGTTCATCCCGAGGAGGTCGGTGAGCACCAGCACCTGGCCGTCGCAATCGGGGCCCGCGCCGATTCCGATCGTCGGGATCTGCACCGCGCGGGTGATCTCCCGGCCGAGCTCGGAGGGGATGCCCTCCAGGACCAGCGAGAACGCTCCGGCCTTCTCCATGCCGGACGCCCACTGGGCCAGCCGCTCGGCGTCCTCTTCGGTGCGGCCCTGGACCCGGTAGCCCCCCATGGCGTGCACGGACTGGGGGGTCAGCCCAAGATGGGCCATCACGGGGATGCCGCGGCTCGACAGGGCCTCGGCGAGCTCCGGCATCCAGCCCTCGATCTTGACCGCGTGGGCGCCGCCCTCCTTGAGGAACCGGCCGGCGTTGGTCACGCCCTCCTGGACCGAGACCTGGTAGGAGAGGAACGGCATGTCGCCGACGATCAGCGAGTGCTTCGCGCCCCGGGCGACGGCTCTCGTGTGATGGAGCATCTCCTCCATCGTCACCGGCAGCGTCGTCTCGTAGCCGAGGATCGTCTGCGCCAGCGAGTCGCCCACCAGCAGCACGGGGATCCCGGCCTCGTCCAGGATCTGTGCCGTGGGGTAGTCGTAGGCGGTGAGCATGGCGAATCGCCTGCCTTCCGCCTTGAATGTCCGAAGGTCCCGGACGGTGATGCTCATCGGCTCGCGCCTCCTTTCGAGTGCACGGCGTATCTGCGCCCAGTCTACCCGCAGCCGGGGGCAGTCACGCCAGAAGGGGGCGATACGATCGATGTCGGCGGCCGCCGCGGCCGTCGTTTCCCTCGCTCGGCGCCGGGGAACCCACGGAAGGTCACCGCATGGTCGCGATCATCGAGCAGCTGGTGGAGTGGGTCGGTCCGGCGTTCGCCGTGGCCGGCTACTACATCGTGTTCGCGGGGGTGTTCGCCGACCGCTCGGCGTTCCTGGGGCTGATCATCCCCGGCGACGTGGTGCTGGCCGTGGGGGGGGTGTACGCGGCGCGGCACGACCTGACGCTCCCGGCAGTCATGGCGGTGGGGGCGGCCGCCGGCCTCGGGGGGGAATCCGTCGGGTACTGGCTGGGGCGCCGGTACGGGGCGCGGCTGCTGCGGAGGATCCCGATCCTGAACCGGTGGGCTGACGACCTCACCAAGGCCGAGGACTTCTTCGGCCGAAACGGGGGCAAGACGGTGTTCATCGGGCGGTACGTCTCGGTGGCGGGCACGTTCCTCCCGTTCGTGGCCGGCTTGTCGAAGATGCGGTACGGCCGGTTCCTGCTGTTCGACGTGCCGTCGGTGACGATCTGGGCGATCGGGGTCTCGCTGCTGGGCTACTTCCTCGAATCCCAGATCGACACGATCGACATGATCCTGTCCCGGTTCGGGTGGGGGCTCCTGGCGCTCCTCGTGCTGATCTTCGGCGGGAGGTTCGTGTACAAGCGCTGGATCAGGAAGGACGGCTCCTCGAAGGGCTCGTCGCGGGCGTCGTCCTCGAAGTCGGGTCGACGCAGCTAGGCCCCCCGCCGGGCCCGGCAGGGCAACGGCGACTTGGATGTCGGACCCTCCTGCTAGGGTCGCCTCCAAGGTGAGGTGATGAGACGATCTGTAGACTTGTGGGGTCCACTCCTGCTCCTTCGGGGGCCGTCTCAGTCCACAGGAGGTGGCTGTGCGCAAGTACGAGCTCATGTTGATCCTGCCCGCGGAGTCCGACGAGGCCGTCGTGACGCGCGTCGTGGACCGGATCAACCAGACCCTCGCCGACGGCAAGGGCCAGGTCGGGAAGCTCGACCGCTGGGGCCGCAGGCGCCTGGCGTACGAGATCGCGAAGCAGTCCGAGGGCTACTACCTGGTCGCCGACCTCGACGCGGAGCCCGATGCGATCACCGAGCTCGAGCGGGTCCTGCACCTCGCGGACGAGGTGATCAGGTTCAAGGTGGTCCACAAGGCGGCCTGACCGGCCGCAGGAGCTTCCCCCTCTCCCCGAGACGCCATCTTTCGGGGAGGGACGAGCTGGCGAGAAGGTGGTGGTTCAGATGGCGATGGGACAGGTGACGATCGTCGGCAACCTGACCGATGATCCCGAGCTGCGGTACACGCCGAACGGCGCGGCCGTGGCGAAGTTCCGCGTGGCGGTGAACCGGCGGTACAAGGACCAGTCCGGGGAATGGAAGGACGGCGACACGTCGTACTTCACCGTCAATGCATGGCGGTCGCTCGGCGAGAACGTGGCGGAGTCGCTCACCCGCGGCGCCAACGTGATCGTCGTCGGGCGGCTGCAGCAGCGGTCCTGGGAGACCCAGGACGGCGAGAAGCGAACCGTGATCGAGATCGAGGCCGACGAGGTCGGGCCGAGCCTGCGATGGGCCACGGCCAAGGTGGAGAAGCAGAGCCGGTCCGGAGGCGGTGACTGGTCCGCATCGCAGGACCGGGTGACCGTCGGCGGCGGCAAGGACGAGGAGACACCACTGGATGCCGGGTAGATCGAGCACATCGTCGAAGAAGCGTCCCCGCAAGGACGCCAAAGAAGAGAAGGGCTGGGCGAAGCGCGGCAAGCGCAAGTTCTGCCAGTTCTGCAAGGACCAGGTCAAGTACGTCGACTTCAAGGACACCAACCTGCTGCGGAAGTTCGTGTCCGAGCGGGGGAAGATCCGGGCACGCCGGGTGACGGGGAACTGTTCCCAGCACCAGCGCGACGTGGCGTCAGCGGTGAAGAACGCGCGGGAGATGGCGCTCCTGCCGTACAGCACGCGGTAGGAGGAGCCCTGTGAAGATCATCCTGCAGAAGGAAGTCGAGAAGCTCGGGGTCCCGGGCGACGTCGTCACGGTCGCCGACGGGTACGCGCGGAACTACCTGGTGCCGCGGGGCATCGCGATCCCGGCGTCCAAGGGCGCCGTCCGCCACGCCGAGTCGCTGCGCCGGGCCCACGGCACCCGGGTGAACAAGGCGAAGGCCGAAGCCGAGGAGCTGGCCGGCGCGCTCGCGGCGAAGCCCATCGTGGTCTCGGCGCGCGCTGGCGAGGAGGGGCGGTTGTTCGGCAGCATCACCACGGCCGACCTGGCCGAGGAGATCGCCAGGCAGGCGGGCGAGACCATCGACCGCCGCGACATCCATCTCGACGAGCCGATCCGGAGCCTCGGCACGCACGAGGTCACGGTGCGCCTGCACCCCGAGGTCGACGCCAAGCTGTCGATCCAGGTCGAAGCGGAGGAGTAGTCGTCCGCATCCACCACCACCGGTGGCCGACGGCCCCAGGTGGTGTGGCGCACGGTGCGGTGCCGTCTGTCTACGGCCCGGGCCGGTGCGCGTCGGCGTAGGTCCGGAGGATCGAGCGGGGGACCGTGTAGAGGTCGACGCCGCCGATCGAGCGGGGCCGTCCGAGCGGAGCGAACAGCGCCCTCCAGGCCCCCGGCGTGCCGTGCACGACCACCACGTCGCGCACGACGTTCGCGCCCAGGAACCGCTTCAGCTCCTCGTCCGAGTCCGCGATGGGCTGTCCCGAGTACAGGGCCTCCGTGATCGGCCAGTTCCCGAAATCCGCGGGCGCCCTGGTTGAGACGTTCCCGCCCGGCATCCGGAACCAGAACCCGGACTCCGCCTGCCACAGGGTGCTCTCGCCGTTCGCCCCGTACGGCTCGACCAGCACGTTCGCGCCCTCCGGGAGAAAGCGGCGGTACTCCCCTTGGGAGAAGAAGCGGGGCTCCTGGACGGGGTTGTGCCAGAACGGCGCGGTGATGTTCGGGAACAGCACGATCACGGAGAGCCCCGCCAAGGCCCACCGGCCCAGCCCGGGCCGGACCGCCAGCCACGCAGAGGCCATCACCGCGACGCCCAGCCACGCGTACAGCATGAAGCGGCCGGGGAGTGCGTATTTCAGCAGCGGGACCGAGAGCGCGGGCTTCCACGGCATGGTCATGGTCTCCTGGCCGCCGATGTGGAGCTTGGGCCCCAACGAGACCACGCAGACCAGCGCCGTGAGCGCGAGGAGCCATCTCGCCCACCCGCGGCGCCAGAACTCGATGGTGAATCCGGCGACCATGGCGAGGAGCGGCAGCCCGAAGTAGGCGGACTGCTCGGAGATGTCCCCCGTGAACATGGTGCTCACCGGGAAGAAGGTGCCGGCGCCGAGGTGCGTGAGCGACGTGGGCACCAGGAAGTTCACGAGGTCGGACGCGTACAACGTCGGGTAGAAGTCGTAGACGGGCGCGGAGTACGAGGAGGAGAAGTACGACCACAGCAGCGGCGACACCACGACCGCCGTGATCCCGTAGGCGGCGCCCACCGACACCCCCGCCCCGTACAGCGCCCGGCGCCGTCGGGGCATGGCGAGCGCAGCTACCACCAGGGCCAGGACCCCGAACACCGAGAGGGTCGTGAACACCTCCAGCGAGATCAGGAACTCGCCGGTGAGCGCGGCGGCCAGGCCGGCCACGGCCCTCCTGTGCGAGATCTCACCGCGGACGAGTCTGAGCACCAGCAGCGCGCACAGCGGCACCGGGAACACGAGCGACAGGTTCGGGTGGCCGAGCATCTGCCCGGTCACGTACACGGAGAACCCGAACAGGTAACCGCCCACGAGCGATCCCCAGAACTTCCCCGTGACCTCCCGGCACAGCAGGTACGCGGCCCATGCCGCCAGCACGGGAGCGAGCAGCGACATCGCGTTGTACGCGACCACCGGCCCGAACAGCAGCGTGACCGGCGCGAGCGCCAGGGCCGGCCCGGGGACCGCCGTGGCGTGGGTGAGATTGAACCCAACCGGCGCCCACACCTCGTGGGTGACGAGCGGGTTCAGCCCGTGCCCGACGGCGTGCGGGAACCAGGCCATGGACCACGCGTAGAAGCTCGGATCGGTGCCCCACCCGACGACCGTCGTTCCGGGATGCCGAAGGATCGGCACGCCGAAGATGCCGAGCGACGCGATGAGATAGGCGAGGAACGCCCCCGTCGCCTGCCCCCGGGTCGTCGAGCGAAGCCACCCGGCCGTGCGCCGGGCCCACGGTGTCGCCGCGTGTCGACGGCGTCCGGCCGGCTCGGCCCCGTCGCCGGTCGAAGGCGACGCGGCGTCCCGGTCGGGAGCGGTCGTCGTGGTATCGGCCGAGCGCGAGGCCGACCTGGACGTCCCGGAGCCGGCCATCCCCGCCATTCCACCCGTGCGGCGCGAACCCGTCAAGGAAGCACGTCCCGCCGACCCCACTCGGGGACCGTTTCCATCAGCCCGCGCCGGCCCCGCCGAAGCGCCCGCGCGGCCGACCGGTTGGCGACGGGTGGACATCGTGTCGGTGGCCCCGTCTACATTTCTCCACATGGTTGTCCACATCGGGGGAGTGCTGGTCGAAGCTGGAATGACACGAAATCCCGGGCAAGGCGGCGTCCGGACCAGCGCACCCCGTTTTCCCCATCGAATTCCTCCGTCGTTTCCCCTTCCCGGTTCCAGACGCCCGGGGATACCGTCGCGAGATTCCAGGAGGGGGAGCTGAGATGGCGCAGGCGACGGACGAGGTCAGGCGGGTCCGGCCCCAACGGATCCCCCCGCAGAACCTGGAGGCCGAGGAATCCGTGCTCGGCGCCATGATGCTCTCCGCGGACGCCATCGCCAACGTCATCGACGTGGTCAAGGCCGACGAGTTCTACCGCCGGGCCAACGCCTCGATCTTCGAGGCCCTCCTGCAGCTGTACGCGCGCGGCGAGCCGGTCGACGCCATCACCGCGGTCGAGGAGCTGAAGCGCCGCGGGCAGCTCCAGGAGGTCGGCGGGGCGCTCCGGATCCAGGAGCTTGTGGAGGCGGTGCCGTCCCCGGCCAGCGCCGTGCACTACGCCAAGATCGTGTCGGAGCTCGCGCTGCTCCGCCGGCTCATCTTGGCCGCGGCCGACGTCATGGAGATCGCCTACGCCGTGCCGGAGAACCCGCGGGAGGCCGCGGAGCTGGCCGAGGGCCGCATCTACGCGGCCTCCCGGCACGAGGACGAGACCTCGCTGGTCGCGCTGCAGCCCGTGATCTCCTCGGCCATCGACGAGATCGAGCACATCCAGCAGCGCGAGTCCGCGCTGGCCGGTCTCGCCACCGGCTTCCGGGACATCGACGAGCTGCTGTCGGGGATGCAGGACAGCAACTTCATCATCATCGCCGCGCGCCCCGGCGCCGGGAAGTCGGCGCTCGCGGTCAACATCGCTCGCAACGTGTCGGTCTCCGAGCGCAAGACCGTGGCCCTGTTCTCGCTCGAGATGTCGCGGTGGGAGCTCGGGATGCGCCTGTTGTGCAGCGAGGCCGGGGTCCCGATGGCGAAGGTCCGGGCGGGGAAGATCGGAGGCGCCGACTTCAGCGCGTTCGCCGACGCCGCCGACACCCTGCACGACGCGCCCCTGTACATCGTGGACTCCGGTGAGGTCACGATCCTCGACATCCGGGCGAAGGCCCGGCGGCTCCGGTCGCGGGAGGACCTGGCGCTGATCGTCGTCGACTACCTCCAGCTGATGTCCCACCACCGCCGGGTGGACAACCGCCAGCAGGAGATCGCCGAGATCAGCCGCTCCCTGAAGCTCCTGGCCAAGGAGCTCCAGATCCCGGTCGTTGCCCTGTCCCAGCTGAACCGGGACCCGGAGCGCCGGGAGGGCGCCAAGCCCCAGCTGTCGAACCTCCGGGAGTGCGTGACCGGCGACACGACGGTCGCGCTGGCCGGCGGCGGTTTCGCGCCGATCGGGGAGCTCGTCGGCACGGCGCCCGACGTGCTCGCGCTCTCCCGGGAGGGGCGGATCGTCACCGCCCCGGCCGAGCTCATCTGGGAGGTCGGGGTCCGGCGCGTCTTCGACGTGGTCCTGGCGTCGGGCCGCCGCCTGCGGGCGACCGATCTGCACCTCCTGTACGGCGCCCGCGGATGGATCCGGGTCCGGGACCTGGTGGCGGGGGACCGGATCGGCGTCCACGCCGCGGCTCTCCAGCCGGCCGCCGCCGCCCACGCCGGGGCCCGGCCCGGCCACGCGTCGTTCGCACAGGCCGGGCTCGACCGTTCCGGCGAATGGAATGGCCTCCGGGCCGGCCGGCCCGACCTGGGCTGGGACCCCGTGATCGCCATGAAGCCCGCCGGGCGTGAGCAGGTGTACGACCTCACCGTTCCCGGACCGAACTCCTGGGTGTCGAACGGGATCGTCAGCCACAATTCCGGTGCGCTGGAGCAGGACGCGGACGTGGTCATGTTCATCCACCGGGAGAAGGACGAGGACGGGCACTGGGCGAAGGGCGAGGCGGAGCTCATCGTGGCGAAGCACCGGAACGGGCCGACGGGCACGATCAAGCTGGCCTTCTCCGACGAGCTGATCCGGTTCCGGAACCTCTACCGGGGGTGAGCGCGGCGAAGGCGACGCCCGGCCCCCCGGGGAAGCGTCATCATGCCCGCCCGGCCGCCCGGCGACCCGCGCGGTTCGTGGCCCGCGCCGGCGGTCGTGAGGGCGAGGGCGCGGCCGCGGCCGCGCCTCCGTCCGTCGACGCCGCGATCGTCCGACAGGTCCACCGGAGGCTGGCCCGGCGATTCGGGCCGCTCGACCCGCCCGTCCGGCGCGACCCGGTCGAGGAGCTGGTACTCACGGTCCTGTCGCAGAACACCAGCGACGTGAACCGCGACCGGGCGTTCGCGGGTCTGCGGGAGTGGTTCCCGACGTGGGACGCGCTGGCGGACGCCGACGAGGCGGACGTCGCCGAGGCCATCCGCCCCGGCGGCCTGTCCCGGACCAAGGCGCCGAGGCTCCTCGCGATCCTCCGCGAGATCCGCGACCGGGACGGTTCGCTGGATCTCGCGTGGATGCGCGAGGAGTCCGACGACGAGGTCGGCGCCTACCTCGAGTCGCTCCCCGGCGTCGGCCCGAAGACGGCGGCGTGCGTGCTGGCCTTCTCGCTCGGGCGCCCCGCGCTACCGGTCGACACACACGTCCACCGGGTGGCCGGCCGGCTCGGCTGGATCCCGCCCGGCACCGGCGCCAGCCCAGCGCACGAAGTGCTTCGCCGGGTCGTGCCGCCGCGCCTCCGCGTCTCGATGCACGTTGGGCTCATCCGCCTGGGACGTGAGGTGTGCAAGCCCGGCCGGCCCCGCTGCGAGGACTGCCCCCTGAACGACCTGTGCCCGACCGCGCCGATCTATCTGGGCGGGAAGAAGCGATCGGGTGGGTGACACGGCGGACCCAAACGCGTGGCCCAGGGACTGTTCTCAAATCCGTCGCCAACGTGACGATCGCCAGACTTCCGGGGGCACGGCGCTGGGTGATTGGAGCGGATGAGGGGAATCGAACCCCCGTCTCAAGCTTGGGAAGCTTGCGTTCTGCCATTGAACCACATCCGCCAGAGCGGCCCGGAGGCCGGTCGCGCCGCGCATTCTAGCAAGGGCCGCGATCGTGGCCGCGGTCCGGATGGCTCGGTCCCGGGCCGCGCAAACGCCCTGGCGACGAGCCTCGGAACACGCGCGGGGGCGCGGGAATCCCGACCTGCTAGCGTTGCCGTTCCCATGCCGGCCGGTCCCGAACAGCAGCCCTCATCGGGCACGCCATCCGCGCCACCCGCAGCGTCCTCCGCCGTGCCCTCCGTACCTTCGCACGAGCCCGGCATCGAGCCATCGCCGACCTTCTGGCCCAACCTCCTGACGCGGCTCGCCGCGCACGAGTCGTTGACCGCCGACGAGACCGCGGAGGCGATGCGGGCCATCATGCTCGGCCAGGCAACCCAGGCCCAGATGGGCGGGTTCCTCATGGCCCTGCGCACGAAGGGGGAGACCGCCGAGGAGCTCGAGGGCCTGGCGTCGACCATGCTCGAGCTGGCGCAGGCGGTGGATCCGCCGGGCCCGGTCATCGACACGTGCGGCACGGGGGGCGACCGGGCGGGGACGCTCAACGTCTCCACGCTGGGGGCCATCGCCTGTGCTGGGGCCGGAGTCGCGGTGGCCAAGCACGGCAACCGCGCGGCGTCGTCGCGGTGTGGCTCCGCCGACCTGCTGGAGGCGCTCGGCGTGAGGATCGATCTCGATCCGGCCGGCGTGCGACGGTGCCTGGAGGAGGCCGGCATCGGGTTCATGTTCGCCCCCGTGTTCCACCCGGCGACGGCGCACGCGGCGGTCGTCCGCCGGGAGCTCCGGGTGCCGACGGCCTTCAACTTCCTGGGGCCGCTGACGAACCCCGCCCGGCCCCACGCCCAGATCGTCGGCGTCTCGGATGCCCGGATGCTGCCGCTGGTGGCGGAGGTGCTGGCCCGCCGGGGGACCAGGGCGCTGGTGTTCCGCGGCGACGACGGGCTCGACGAGCTCACGACCACCGGGCCGTCCCACGTCTTCACGGTCGCCGCCGGCGTCTCCGAGGAGGGCGAGCTGACCCCCGAGGAGGCGGGGCTCCGTCGAGCTTCACCCGACGACCTGAAGGGTGGCGACATCGAGCTCAACGTCGCGATCGCCCGGGCCGTGCTGGCCGGCGACCCGGGGCCGGCCCGGGACGTCGTCCTGCTGAACGCCGGCGCGGCGCTGTGGACCGCCGGCGAGGCCGACGACCTCCAGGGCGGCGTGGCGGCCGCGGCGCGGTCGATCGACTCAGGCGCCGCGGCCGGCGTCCTGGACCGATGGATCGCCGCCTCCAACGCATAGCTCCACAGTGACCGACGGCGAGACGAACCGGGCGAGCCGACGGACGGGCTACTGAGCGGCGATCGGGCCGGGCCTCACGGTCGGGCGGCCCACGCTGGCGTAGGTGAAGCCGGCGCCGGCCATCCCGGCCGGGTCGAAGACGTTGCGGCCGTCGACGACGACGGGGTGCGCCATCTCGGCGCGGAGCCGCTCGAGGTCGGCAGTGGCGAACACGCTCCACTCCGTGCACACCGCAAGGCAGTCCGCTCCGCGAGCGGCGTCGTAGGGGTCCGGCGCCAGCTCGACGTCCGGTAGCAGCGGCTTCGCCGCGGGCATCGCCACCGGGTCGTAGGCGGTGACCCGGGCGCCGCCGGCGACCAGCCGGCGGGCCAGCTCGAGGGCGGGGGAGTTGCGGAGGTCGTCGGTCTCGGGCTTGAACGACAGGCCCCACAGGGCCACGTGTCTCCCCTCGAGATTCGACAGCGCCCCCCGGACCTTCTCGACGAACGCGTCGATCCGCGCTTCGTTCACCAGTTCCACCTCGGCCAGCAGTCCGAAGTCAACGCCGAGCTCGTCGGCTCGGTGGCGGAACGCGCGGACGTCCTTCGGGAAGCACTCGCCGCCGTAGCCGATCCCCGCCCGCAGGAACGAGGGCCCGATGCGCTGGTCGAGGCCCATGGCCGCAGCGACGGTCTCCACGTCGGCCCCCGTTCGCTCGCAGATGTCCGCGATCGAGTTGATGAACGAGATCTTGGTGGCCAGGAACGCGTTCGACGCGTGCTTGATGAGCTCGGCCGTGGCGAGGTCGGTCACCACGAACGGGCTGCCGCTCCGATCCAGGATCGGGCGGTACACCTCGTGGAGGCGCTCGATTGCCCGGGGCGAGTCGCTCCCGACCACGATGCGGTTGGGTTCCAGCGTGTCGTTGACGGCCCGCCCCTCGCGGAGGAACTCGGGGTTGGACGCCACGTCGAACTCGGCCCCCGGCCGGGCCTCGCGCTCGAGGGTCCGGCGGATCCACTCGCCGGTCTCCACCGGCACCGTGGACTTCTCGGCGATCACTGTGTAGCCCTCGAGGGACCTGGCCACGATCCGGGCGACGCGTTCGACCTGGTCGAGGTCCGCCTCGCCGGATTCCCTGGTGGGGGTGCCGACGCAGATGAACACGACCTCCCCGTGCGGAGCCGCCGCGGCCGGGTCGGTGGACACGCGCAGCCGGCCGGAATCGAGGCCCTCGCGGACAAGCTCGGACAGGCCGGGCTCGTGGAACGGGACCTCGCACCGCTCGATGGCCGCGGCCTTCTCGACGTCGTCGTCGACGCCGAGCACGTCGTGCCCCATGTGGGCGAGACACGCGGCGGTGGTGAGGCCGACGTGTCCGGTGCCGATGACCGAGACGCGCATGGTTCCCCAGCCTACGGGATGAACGGCGCCCACCGGAGGAGGAACCTGGTCACCTGACCGCATCCGGAACCTCGGATCCAGAAAGTCCCCGCGCTGTCGCGGTCAAGCGGGGCGCTCGTCCGCGGGGGGTCTCCCCAGCAGCTCGGCGATCGCGGCGACGGCCTCCTCCCGAACCTCTGCCGAGGGGTCGTGGGCCACGGCGTCGGCGAGCCACCGACCCGCGCGAGGCCCGTCGAGCCTGCCGATCGCCCGCACGGCCTCCCGCCGGACCTGGGGATAGGCGTCGGCCAGGGCCGCCGCGGCCATGTCGGCGTCCTCGGCCGCGTCGAGGCGGCCGAGCGCCGCGACCCGCACGAGGGGGTCGGGATCCGCCAAGGCGGCTCGGGCATCCGACTCTGCCCCGGCGGCCCGGGGATCGTAGTCCGCGACGCCGACCTCGGGCGCACCGGCGGACGGCACTCGTTCGGGCACCGGGAGCGGAATGGCTGACGGTTCCGCCCCGCCCGCCGCCTCGACGGCTCGGGGCGGCATGGGCTCGACAGCCCGCCCCTCGGCGAGCTGCCGGTAGATCGCCCGGTAGTCGTCCAGGAACCTGCTCAGGCGGAACCGCGACAGCGCCCGGTCCCGCCCTGCCCGACCGATCGCCGCCCGCTGCTCCGGGGAGATCCGCAGCGTCGCGGCCACGGCCTCGGCGAGCGCCGCGGCGTCTCCGGGTGGCGCCGTGATCCCTGCCCCGTTGATCACCTGGCGTACCCCTCCGGGATCGGCCGCCACCGCGGGACGCTCGCACAGCAGCGCAGCAACGATCGCCCACGGGAAGGCCTCCTCCACCGACGTGCCAAGCACGAGATCGCCCGCGGCCAGCGCCCGGGGGAGGTCGGGAGCCGGGCCCTCGAAGCGCACGGTGTCTCCGAGCATCAGGTCGCGATGCAGGCTCAGAACCAGCTCCCAGTAGGAGCCGTCAACGACCTCGCCGTGGTGGACGAACAGCACGTCCGGGATCTCCCCGCGGACCAGGTCGGCCACCCGCAGCAGCGTGAACAGGTCCGACCGTGGGTCGATTCGGGACACCTGGACGACCGTCGGACGGTCCGATCTTGTGACCCGCTCCGGCCGGAACACCAGCTCGTCCACCCCTGCCGGGACGACCTCCACCTGCGTCCCGGGCGCGCGTTCGAGCGGTTCGATGTGGGCCGAGACCACCGTCACCCGGTCGGCGAGCCGGTAGCACGTCCGCGCCACGGCCCCGTGGACCTCGGCGGCGAACCGCCGCAGGCGGAGCGGGGCCGCCGGGGCCAGGCCGAAGATCCGCTCGCGCCGGGGGCTGGCCAGCTCGGTGAGCAGCAGCGGCGTCCCCCGTTCGGCCTTGGCCATGATGCCGGGCAGCCCGCAGAAGCCCGATGCGGTCACGTGAACCAGGTCGATGGGGGGAATCTCCGTCGCCAGGCCGGCCAGCACGCGCGATAGCCACGCCCCGGCCTCGGCGGCATCGGCCTCGGTCGGTGCCTGCGTGGGGGCGTTTCCCCCGGGGTCCAGTGCCCCGGCTCGCGCCAGCAGGTGATCGCGGAGGGCGAACGTCGTGGCCGGAGACCGCCACGTCGCGCCGGCGTCCCATCGCAGCAGCACGGCTCCAAGCCGCAGCAGCGCCTCGGCCATGCGGGTGCCGGGCCCGGCGGGATCCACCGTCGCGTCGAGGAACGCGCGAAGCGACGGGACGAACTCGCGCTCGCCGTCTCGGGCGTTCATGGTGGAGCGCCTGCTCTCGACGACGCCGGTCGGTCCGGCGTCGAGCCCGCCCGGTCTGCCCGCTCCCAACATCGGCACATCGATCCACCGAGTCACGTTCGGCGGCAGCCGGTACGACCACTCAGCCCGGGCGGCCGACAGCGACCACGACACGAAGTCGAACTCGGGCAATCCATTGACCAGGGCGTCGCACCAGTCGGCCTGGTCGCTCGCCACCGAGGGGTAGGACTCCTCGGTGGCCAGCAGGACCGTGTTCCGCGACGAACCGACATGTGTGGAAGCCACCCTGGCCCGCAGCCGGGGTCGCATGGTGAGAGCCTAGGGCGCCCGACCCACCCTTCCATCCACCATTCGGGGCACAATCGGCCGATGTATAGGGAAAGTGGCCTAGGTCCTTTGCCGGGTCGCCCGGACAACGTGTACGCGGGCGGTGGCGCCCCTGTGGGGCTATTCCTCGCCGCCGGGAGCCTCGCCGCCGCCCTGGAGCCGGCGAAGTGACGCCTCCGCCGCCGACACGACCTCCTGCACCGGATCGCTCAGGAAGGCCTGCTTGACCACCTCGAACGCCCGGTCATCGGCGACGTCACCGAGGAGCGTGACCGCGCGCACCCGGATGGACTCGATCGGGTCCGACAGCGCACGGATCAGACCGTCGACGCCGCGCTCGCCGCCCATGGCACCGAGGGCCTCCACGGCGCGAAGCCGCTCTGATGGATCCATTGCGCCGAGGCGCGACAGGAACGCGTCGGCTCCGACCAGGCTGTCGAGCAACGCGCCGACGGTCGCCGCGAGCTCCGGATCGTCCTCCATGAGGATCTCGACCAGCGGATCGACGGCCGAGGTTCCCATCCGGCCCAGGACCTCGCCGGCGGGGCGGCGGAGCGAGGGGTTGGTCAGCGCGACGGCCAGCCGCCGGGCCACGGCGGGGGAGCGCCATCGCACGAGCGCCTCGGCCGCGACGTCGCGAACCCGCATCTCCGGGTCCTTCAGGGCGGTGATCAGCGCGTCGAGCACGGTGTCGTCGTCGATCACGGACAGCGCCCGTACGGCCTCCACGCGGACCTCGACGTCGGGGTCGGACAGGGCCCGCGAGAGGCCCTCGATCGATTCCGCGCTGTGCATCGAGTGCAGGGCAGATGCCGCAGTCCGGCGCACCGTGGGGGCTGGATCCTGCAGCGCCGTGACGATCCCCCGGACGCATTCGGGCGTTCCGGCCCGTCCGGCCAGCACGATGGCGAGCGTCCGCTCGGCCGCATCCGGCGAGGTCAGGTGATCCAGCGCCAGCAGCGCCAGCCGCTCGGCGCTCGAACGTTCGAGCGCGGCCACGAGGTGCTCGCGGCGCGTCGCCGGGCACCGTTCGATGGCCTGCCAGACGATCGAACGGTCGCGGTCGGGCACGGACGCCAGGTGCCGGATGGCGGCCTGCCACACCCGCTCGTCGTGATCCGACAGCGCCTCGAGCAGGAGGTCCGTGGCGTGGCGGCCCATGCCGGCCGGCAGGACCTCCACAGCCGTGGCCCGGACGTCGGGGTCGGGATCAGCCAGCGCCTGCGCCAGCGAGGCCGAGCGCTGGTCCAGCCCGGCGCGGCCGATCACGGAGATCGCGGTGGCCCGGACGACAGGCGAGGAGTCCCGCTCCAGCACGCGCTGGGCGACCTCGATCGTCTGCGCGTCGCCCGAGTGGCCGAACACCTCAAGGGCGGCCACCCGGACGGTGGCCGATGCGTCCTCCAGCAGCGGCTGGAGGGCCGGCAGGATCGAGCGTCCGCCGACCTGCCACAGCATGCGAACCGCCTCCTGGCGGAACCGGCCGTCGAGCCGGGTCGCCATGTCCACGAGCTCCTCCGGCGCCAGCGTGAGCGACGTCAAGGCTCGGGTGAACGGGCCCCGAGCGTTGGCCGACGCCGCCGCTCCCCGGGCCAGCAGCTCCGGGGCCGCCTCGGTCACGCCGGCCGCCTCCGCGACCTGCGCGGCGAGCAGGACCTGGTCCGGGTCGTTCGAGGCCAGCGCCGCGAGCGTCCAGTCCACGAGGGTGCCCCGCTCGATGGCCCGGAGCGCCTCCCGGGCGCGGGCCCGGACGGCCTCGTCCGGGTCGCCCAGGGCGCGGGCCAGGCCGGCGACCATCTCGCCCCGCGGCCCGAGCTCGGCCTCGAAGGTCTCCTGTTCGGATGGCCCGCCGTCCGCCCCGTCCGCCTCGGAATCCTCGAATGCCTCGTCGACGCCTGCTGCAGCCAGCCGGTCGGCGGCCGCGCGGCCCAGCCGGGCCAAGTCGAGATCGGGGTCGTCCGCATGCCCGGCCAGCTCGCGCAGCGAGGCCGCCGAGCCGTCCTGCAGAACCAACCGGGCGGCGCCGACGCGTCTCGTGCCGGGAACCTCGAGGGCCGCCGCCAGTCGAGCCCGTCCCACCGAGGCGGCCATCGCGGCCAGGCCACCGTGCTCCGTTGGACCGGGATCGGACTCCATGGCCGCAAGGGCGTCCAGCATCGCGTCCAGCTCCTCGGCCCCGATGCCGAACGAGGCAACCGCGCGGGGAAGCGCCTGCAGCGCGGCCTGCTGGGCGGCCGGCCACTGGCGCTCCGCAACCAGCGAGAACACCTCCGGGAGGTCGCGCGACGGGCGGGCGGCTGCCAGGCGCACGGCGGCGGCGCGGACCTCGTCCGAGGGGTCGCGCAGCGCCTGCCGCACCACGGACGCGTCCACCGCCTCCGGCCGGGCGGTCAGGACCTCGAGGGCGGCCACGCGGATCCCCCGCTCGGGGTCCTGCAACAGTCCCGCGACTGCGGGCACGTCATGGTCGGTGAGCCCCCGCCCGGCGATCACGTCGAGCGCTCGGCGGCGGGCCAGCGGATCGCGGGAGGCCAGCCCGGGGAACTCGTCGCGCGCGACGACGACCGGCAGCGTCGTGGGTTCCAGTTCCGGTTCCGGGGCCGGCATCCTGACCTCCACCGAGTCGTCGTCCGTGCGGTCGTCCACGGGCTCGAAGGGTTCCGTGGATGGATCCATCATGACGTCGTCGTCCGACTCGGGCGTCTCCCCGGCGGGATCGGCGTCCTCGCCGCTGCGGAAGAGGCCCGTGAGGCCCGACAGAATGGCCCGCTTGACGGGTGGCGACTCGCTCACGTGGGAGCCACTCTCCCGGGCGGGTCAGTTCCGCCAGCTCGCGGCCTGGCGCGGCTCGCCGAAAGAGTCCTCGTCGATCGCGGGGGGCTTGCGGCCGGGGCCCATGCCCATGCCCACCGCGGCCATGGCGGCCTGCGTCCGGTTCGTCACGCCAAGCTTGCGGAATACCGCTGCCAGGTGGGCCTTCACGGTCTTCTCTGACAGGAACAGCGACCGGGCGATCTCCCGATTGCTCATCCCCTCGGCCAGCAGCGCCAGGATGTCGGTCTCGCGCTTGGTCAGGCTCTCCGGCCGGATCTGGTGGTCCCTTTCCTGCTCGCTCGCGGCGTTCCCCTCGAACAGCGATCGGATGGCCCGGGCCGACAACACGTTGCCGCCGCCCGAGATCGCCACGCGCATGGCCTGATCCAGATCCTCCGGCGAGGAATCCTTGAGCATGTATCCGTTGGCGCCGTCGGCGAGGGCCTGCTTCACGTAGGTCGCATGGTCGAACGTGGTCAGCATCAGCACGGGAGTCTGGGGCCAGGTCGACTTCATCTCCCGCAGCAGCTCGAGGCCGTCGCGGTCGGGCATCCGCACGTCGAGCAACGCGACGTCGAACGTCTCGTCCTTCAGCAGGTCGATGGCGTCGTCGGCGCTGCCCGCCTCGCGGACCTCCGCGTCGGTGAAGCACTCCTTCACCAGCAGCGCGATGCCGTGGCGGACCAGCGTGTGGTCGTCGACGATCAGGACCTTCATTCTCCGCTCCCTCGAACCGGTAGGTGCGCCACGAGCCTCGTTCCCTTGCCGGGCGCGGACTGGACGTCGAGCGTCCCTCCCGCGTCGGACACGCGCCTGCGCATCATCCCCAGCCCGAAGTGGTGTCCGGGGCCGTGGTCCATCGGGGCGTCGGCGCCGGGGGCGAATCCCCTCCCGGTGTCGGCCACCTCGACCGTGAGCTCGTCCGGCACGGCGTTCACCGCGACGCTGACTGTTCCGGGGCCCGCGTGCTTCGCCGCGTTGGCGAGCCCCTCACGGATCACCACGTAGGCCGCACCGAGCAGCGGCTTGGGCACCTCGCGGAGGTCGCCCGTCACCGTCACCCTCGCCGGAAGTCTCCATCGCTTGACCACGTCATTGACATATTTCGTAAGGGGTTCGTCGCTTCTTGAGTCCTCGATGGAATCTCGTTGGAGATCGAACAGGACCGCCCGGAGCTCCGACAGGGACTTCCGGATCTCCGATTTCGACGCGGCGAGGGCCTCGATGGCCGCGCGGGGGTCCTCCCGGATGAGGCGTTGCATCGCCTCCAGCTCGAGGACCGCGGTGGTCACGGCCTGGGTCAGCCCGTCGTGGATCTCGTCCGCCCACCGGGTCCGTTCCCTGGTCATCATGGTGTCCACCGCCGACTGGCGGCTCTCGATGACCGTCCGAGCGCCGGCGACGAGCTGCGCGACCGCTCGCATCGCGGGCTGCGACAGGCCCGGGCCCCGGCGCCACCCGGCGACCAGGGCCTCCTGCGGCGGGGCCTCGCGGCTGAACGCAGCCGTGAGGTGGGGGCTCACGGCGCCGAGCACCAGCCCCAGCTGGCGGGCGGTGGCCTCGTCGACCGGGCCGTACACGGGCAGGGAGCGCATCGTATCGCGGATCTCCCGGGGGATGCGCCGGGGCCACCCCGACCGGGTCTCGCTCACCACCTCGACGTCGCCCGACCGCTCGACCAGATGGAAGAGCTCGTCGGCCTCGAGGGCCTCGCGCAGCTCCCGCAGGAGCTCGATGGGCGTGCTGGCGGGTTCCTCGAGGATGCGGCGGGTGGCGTCGGCGCAGCGCTCGACCATCGCCATCTCCCGCGCGGTCCGGTCGGCGGTGGCAAGCTCCGGCTCCGCGCCCACCGCGAGGATCATGGCGAGGTGGGGCAGCGCCCGGTCCAGCCACCCCGGGTCGGTGGTCGGAACGGAGGAATCGAGGACGACCCGGCTCCCGCCCTCGGAGGGAAGTACGGCCACGCTTGCGCACCCCAGGGCGGCCAGCCGGGGTCCCACGCCCGGGACGTCGTTCGCGTCGGCGTAGCGGATCCCATCGCCGACCGGACCGAGCATCGAGGGATCGAGCACCGCGTGCCAGGGCCGCGTGGGTCCCGCCCGCATCACGAGCTCCCACCCCGAGCCGGCGGGCCCGAACAGCGACGCGGTCTCGAACCCGGTGTCGCGAGCCAGGGCCTCGAGGATGCCGGTGATCCCGGAGATCTCCCACAGCACGGGACGGTTGTCGGGGGCTTCGAACGAGGGGACCTCGACGTCGGCATCGTCCCGATCTGGGGACTCGAGGGTCGTCGGCGCGCGGCGAGGCTCGCCGGTGCGGGCGACCAGGGACGGGGCCACCGCACGCAGCACCTCGGCCGCGCGGGGCGGGGTGTCGGGGGTGGGGCGGGCGAACACCCTGGCATCGGATCCCACCGGGAGCACCAGCCACCCTGGCTCCGCCCCGAGCAGGACGTCGTCGAGCCGGGACGGAAGCGGTGGGCCGCCGGGGGCCGCCCACCACGTGACCTGTCGCCCCTCCGGGCCGACGGCCACGCCGACCGCGTCCAGGCGCAGGCGTTCGCCCAAGCGGCGGCACTCGTCGACCAGCGACGAGGAGCCCCGCATGGCGGACGGCTCACTCACCAGGTCCACGCTCCCTCCGGACGGCGCTCGTGTCGGGTCCCTCGACGCGGCCAAGGCGACCGCGTCCCTGCCCCTGAGGACCCGCCACGCGAGCGTCCCCGCCGGATGGGCCCCTCGGCCGATCGGGGGATCGCTGGATCCCTCGGGACGTCCGAGGCGGCGCCGGACCGGCGACCGGATCGGTGAACCGGGCGTAGCGGGGCATTCTCACCCGCGTTGCCGGGCCCTGCAAGCATCATCTTCTCTCCCCGTTCGCGCAGTTCGGACACGGGGACGGCGGCGATCCGTCCCCTGTCCGACGCCGCCGGCCCCGGTCCGAACCACAGGATGTCGTCCGATGGACCTAGGAATGTCATCGGCGGGAACGGCCTCCGGCTTGAGCGCCGCTGCCGCGAGCCGTACTCAGCCGCCGGGCGGTTCCGAGGACGTGGGCGTCCGGGGCGACTCCGCCGGCCCCGGGAGCGCCCGATCGAGGATCTGGGCGACGTCGAGCACCCGCATCTCGCCCCCCTTCGCCTTGGCGCCGTCGTCGAGCATGATCAGGCAGTAGGGGCACGCCACACCCATGGTATCGGCGCCGGTGGAGATGGCCTCCTCGGTGCGCTCGCTGTTGATGCGCTTGCCGAGGTGCTCCTCCATCCACATCCGCGCCCCGCCCGCACCGCAGCAGAACGCCCGCTCCCGGTGCCGGTGCATCTCCACGGTCGTCACGCCGGGCACGGCGTCGAGCACCTTCCGCGGCGCGTCGTACTCGGAGTTGTGCCGGCCCAGGTAGCACGGGTCGTGGTACGTGAGCAGGGCCTGGACCTCTTCGGAAGGGCGCAGCCGGCCCTCGTCGATGAGCCGGGCGAACAGTTGCGTGTGGTGGATCACCTCGTAGCTCCCGCCGTACTGCGGGTACTCGTTGCGCAGCGTGTTGAAGCAGTGCGGGCAGTTGACGACGATCTTCCGCACGCCCTTCGAGTTCATCGTCTCCACGTTCTGCTCGGCGAGCGTCTGGAACAGGTACTCGTTGCCGATGCGCCGGGCGGGGTCCCCGTTGCACAGCTCCTCGGGCCCGAGGATCGCGAACTGCACGCCGGCCGTGTGCAGCACCCGCGCCACGGCCTGGGCGATCTTGCGGGCCCGCTCGTCGAACGACCCCGCGCACCCCACCCAGTACAGGTACTCGGGCGCCGTGCCGTTCACCCTCGGGACCTCGAAGTCCAGGCCGTTCGCCCAGTCGCCGCGGGTCCCCTGCTGCATGCCCCACGGGTTGCTGGCGTTCTCGATGTTCCGAAGGAGCGTCCCGGCCTCGGCGGGGAACCGCGACTCGGCCATCACCAGGTTCCGCCGCATGTCGACGATGTGGTCGATGTGCTCGATGTTCACCGGGCACTCCTGCATGCACGCGCCGCACGTGACGCAGTCCCACACGACCTCGTCCTCGACCACGTCCGGGTTCAGCGGGACCGTCTCGTATTCCTCGCCGGCCTTCTGGGCCGCGAGGATCTTCGGGCCCTGCTCGAACAGGTGGTCGCGCAGGTTCATGATCAGCAGCTTCGGCGACAGGGGCTTGCCGGTGTTCCACGCGGGGCAGACGCTCTGGCACCGCCCACACTCGGTGCACGTGTAGAGGTCGAGGGCCTCCTTCCACGTGAGGTCCTCGAGCGACGCGGCGCCGAGCACGGGCATCTCGTCGGAGGTCTCGAGCGCCTCCATGTCGATCTTCACCGGCCGGAGCGTCCCCCGGGGCTTGGTGTTCGAGAAGAACACGTTGATCGAGCTGGTCACGATGTGGAGGTGCTTCGAGTACGGGATGTACACGAGGAACGAAAAGACCAGCACGACGTGGGCCCACAGGAACGAGTAGTTGACGGTCTCGAGCGCCGTGGTCGACAGCCCGCCCCACAGGCCGGTCAGCGCGTTGGAGATGAAGTGCCAGTCCTGGTTCCCGCCGCCTCCTCCGGCGATCGCGATGGCCGTCGACTTGATGCCGAACAGCGTGACGATGATCAGCGCGATCCAGATCAGGATGTAGTCGGCCTCCCGCAGGTGCGAGCCCTTGAACCGGTCCGGCCGCTGGATCTTCCTGATGTACACCGCAATGGCCAGGCCCACGAGGACGAGGCCCGCGAAGAGGTCCTGGATGAAGTTCAGCGCGGCGGTGTCGCCGATCAGCGGCAGCGTGAAGGAGCGGTCGACGATCTGCCCGATGGCCTCGACGATGGTGGTCAGCAGGACCAGGAATCCCCAGAAGATGAAGGCGTGCATGATCCCGGGGAGGGCGCGCTGGAGGAGCTTGCGCTGGCCGAGGACCACCGTCGCCTCGTACTCCACGCGCTTCGGGATGTCGTCGAACCGGTCGACGGGCTGGCCCAGTCGCACCAGCCGGTACAGCAGCCAGGCCCGCCGCACGAAGATGCCCGCAGCGGCCGCGAGCACCACGACGAGCACGATGGTCCCGACCACGCAACGCCTCCTCGAAGGGGTCAGAAGAGTCTAGGTTCGGCCCGCTCCAGGGCGCATCCTACCCACCGGTAGGTTTCGCCACACGCCCCGGCGAGGTGCCCGCCACGATCAGAGTCGTTTCGGCGCCATCGGAGGGAATGCCTCTCGACGGCCGGGCGTTGACAGTGTCGTCTAGCATTCTTAACATCAGCATTGTCAAGTTTCCTGAATGGGAGGAGCGATCCACATGGCACGAGCGGTTGGAATCGATCTCGGCACCACGAACTCCGTCGTCGCGGTGCTCGAAGGCGGGGAGCCCACGGTCATCCCGAACTCGGAGGGGTCGCGGACCACTCCGTCGGTCGTCGGCTACTCCAAGAACGGGGAGATCCTGGTGGGCGAGGTCGCCAAGCGCCAGGCCATCACGAACCCCGACCGGACGGTGCGCTCCATCAAGCGCCACATGGGAGAGAAGGACTGGTCGCTCGAGGTCGACGGCAAGAAGTGGACGCCGCAGGAGATCTCGGCCCAGATCCTCGGCAAGCTGAAGCGTGACGCCGAGTCCTACCTCGGCGACAAGGTGACCCAGGCCGTGGTCACCGTCCCCGCGTACTTCGACGACTCGCAGCGCCAGGCCACCAAGGAGGCGGGCCAGATCGCCGGGCTCGAGGTGCTCCGGATCATCAACGAGCCCACGGCCGCCGCGCTGGCCTACGGACTGGACAAGGGCGGCAAGGACCAGACCGTTCTCGTGTTCGACCTCGGCGGCGGCACGTTCGACGTCTCGCTGCTGGAGATCGGCGACGGCGTGTTCGAGGTCAAGTCCACCCACGGCGACACCCACCTCGGCGGCGACGACTGGGACCAGCGGGTCATCGACTGGCTGGTCGCGGAGTTCAAGAAGGCGAACAGTGTCGACATCTCCGGCGACCGCATGGCCATGCAGCGCCTCAAGGAGGCCGCCGAGAAGGCGAAGATCGAGCTGTCCCAGGTCACCGAGACCACGATCAACCTGCCGTTCGTCACCGCGACGAAGTCCGACGACGGGACGATGTCGCCGCTGCACCTCGAGGCCAGGCTCACCCGCGCGGAGTTCGAGCGCATGACCGCGGACCTCGTCGACCGGTGCAAGGGCCCCTTCGAGCAGGCCGTCAAGGACTGGGGGAAGGACCTCTCAGAGATCGACCATGTGATCCTGGTCGGCGGCGCCACGCGGATGCCGATGACCCTGGACCTCGTCCGCAAGCTCACCGGCGGCAAGGACCCGCACAAGGGCGTGAACCCCGACGAGGTCGTCGCGGTGGGCGCGGCAATCCAGGCCGGGGTGCTGAAGGGCGACGTGAAGGACATCCTGCTCCTCGACGTCACGCCGCTGACGCTCGGCGTCGAGACCAAGGGCGGGATCTTCACCCGGCTCATCGAGCGCAACACCACGATCCCGACGCGCAAGAGCGAGGTGTTCACCACCGCGGACGACAACCAGATGCAGGTCGAGATCCACATCCTGCAGGGCGAGGCGCAGACCGTTCACTCGCCGGGCGTCCGCTCGCTGGGCCAGTTCCAGCTGATGGGCATCCCGCCGGCGCCGCGGGGCGTCCCCCAGATCGAGGTGGCGTTCGACATCGACGCGAACGGCATCGTGAATGTCTCGGCCAAGGACCTCGCCACCGGCAAGGAGCAGGCAATGACGATCACCGGCGGCACGGCCCTCGGCAAGGACGAGATCGACCGCATGGTCGTCGAGGCGGAGAAGTTCGCCGACGAGGACCGCAAGCGGCGCGAGGTCGCCGAGGCCCGGAACAATGCGGACAACCTGTCCTACCAGGTCGACAAGGCGCTCTCCGAGTACGGGGACAAGATCCCCGGCGGGGAGAAGGACGACCTCGTCAAGGCGAACGACGAGGTGAAGGAGGCGCTCAAGGGCGACGACGCCGAGGCCATCAAGGCCGCCGCCGACCGCCTTATGGAGGCCTACCAGAAGGTCGGCCCGGCCATGTACCAGGCCCAGCAGCCCGAGGGAGGCCAGCAGTCCGGCACCGAGGGCCCGTCCGGCGACGCTCCTGCTGGGGGCGACACCGAATCCCCGGACGACGTCGTCGAGGGCGAGATCGTGGACGAGGGAGAAGCGTCGTAAATGCCGACGCCCACCCGGACTCCGTTCCGCGATCTCCCATCGATCCACAACGAGCTGAATCCCCGATTTGCCAAGGCCACGACATGACCGACCACGACGACCCTGGTACCAACAAGCAGGACCGCTCGGACGCGCCCGCCTTCGGCGACGCCCGTCCCCGCCCCAAGGTCCGAGTGACCGACAAACGCCGAGTCCGCCCAGAAGACGCGCCCGAACAGGACCCGGCCACCAGCGGTCCAGGTTCTGCGAGGCACAACGGCGATCCCTCGAGCATGGACGGGGCCGGCGACGGTGCCGGGGGCTCTGCGACCGAAGGTCGCAGGAGCGAAGCGCCCCCTGGCGCCGGCGTCGACCCCGGCCACCCCGCCGGGACGAACGACTTGAACCGCGCCCAAGCCCAGGCCGACGAATACCGCGACCACCTCCAGCGCCTCCAGGCCGAGTTCGACAACTTCCGCAAGCGGACGATGCGCGAGCAGACGAGCACCCTGGAGCGAGCGTCGGAGCCGATCATGCGCCGCCTCTTGGAGGTCCTCGACGAGTTCGACCTCGCGCTGATGGCGGCGGAACGGACCCCCGACCTCGAGCAGTTCCTGCGCGGCGTCGAGCTGGTCTACGCGAAGCTGCGGGACATCCTCGAGGCGGAGGGCCTTCGGCGGATCGACGCCGAGGGCAAGCCCTTCGACCCCGAGATGCACGAGGCCCTGATGCACGCCGAGGGGGAGGGCGACGGCGAGCTCGTTGTCGAGGACGTGTTCCGCCAGGGCTACACGCTGAAGGGCCGGGTCCTGCGCCCGGCCGGCGTCCGCGTGACGAGGAAGTGAGGCGGCGGTGAACGGCGACGTCCGCCGCGAGTGGCTCGAGAAGGACTACTACCAGGTCCTCGGTGTGCCCAAGAACGCCAGCCAGGCGGACATCAAGAAGGCGTACCGCAAGCTCGCGCAGCAGCATCACCCCGACGCCAACCCCGGGAACGCCGATGCCGAGGCGAGGTTCAAGGACGTGTCCTCGGCCTACGACGTCGTCGGCGACGCCGAGAAGCGCAAGGAATACGACCGGGTCCGGGACATGGTGGGATCCGGCGGGTTCTTCGGCGGCGGCGCCGGGGGCGGATCCGGCGGGTTCCCCGGCGGCGCCCGCGTCCGCGTCGAGAACTTCGGCGACATCGGTGACCTGGGCGACCTGTTCGGGGGGCTGTTCGGCGGCATGGGCGGCCGGGACCGCGGCGCGCGGCGGCAGGCCGCCGCCCGGGGGGCCGACCTCGAGACCGAGGTGCGGGTGTCGTTCGAGCAGGCGATGGAGGGCGCGAACATTCCCGTCAAGATCCGGGGCGCCGCTCCGTGCAAGACGTGCGGCGGGACCGGAGCCGAGCCCGGGACCAGCCCGATCACGTGTCCGCAATGCGGCGGCTCCGGCCAGGTGTCGGTGAACCAAGGCCTGTTTCAGATGGCCCAGACCTGCCCGCGCTGCGCGGGGGCAGGAACCATCGTCGAGCATCCCTGCCACACCTGCCGCGGGTCCGGGCATGTCCAGGCCACCCGGGAGTTCCAGGTCAAGGTGCCGGCGGGCGTCAAGGACGGCGCGCGGATCCGGTTGGCCGGGCGGGGCGAGGCGCCGCGGATGGGCGGCCGGCCCGGCGACCTGTACGTGGTCGTGCGGGTGCAGCCCCACCGGGTGTTCCGCCGCCAGGGGAGCGACCTCCTGGTCGAACTGCCGGTCACGTTCTCGGAAGCCGCCCTCGGGGCGAACGTCGAGGTCCCCACGCTGAACGGCCCGGTCACGCTGAAGGTCCCGGCGGGGACGCCCTCGGGCAAGACGTTCCGGGTCCGGGGCAAGGGCGCGCCGGCGCGGTCGGGCAGCGGCGACCTCCTCGTGACGGTGAAGGTCGACGTGCCGCACAAGCTGTCGCGGGAGCAGAAGGACCTGCTGCGCCGGTTCCAGGAGACCGAGCGGGAGTCGCCGCGGCGGCCCCTCGGCGTGCAGTAGGCGGAAGGAGGAGTCGTGGCGAAGGAGCAGCGGGAACCGGAGGAGCGAGGGGTCTACATCATCAGCGTGGCCGCCGAGCTCGCCGGGGTGCACCCGCAGACGCTCCGCATCTACGAGCGCAAGGGACTGCTGCGGCCGTCGCGGACCGCGGGCAACACGCGGCGCTATTCGGAGCGCGACATCGAGCTCCTCCGGTCCATCCAGGAGCTCACGCAGGAGCACGGCATCAACCTGGCCGGCGTGAAGATGATCGTGGAGATGGAGCGCCAGCTCGATGAGCTGCGGCGCACCGTCGAGGAGCTGTCGAACGAGATGCAGCGCCAGCGCCGGCGGGCGCGGGAGGCGGCCGAGCAGGCCCGGCTCGAGGCCGAGGAGGCCGCTCGCCGCCGGGCGGAGCGCGACCGGGACGCCCGGGCGCTCGTGCTGCGGTCGGCGTACCGGCCGCTGCCGTGGGGGAGGCCATGAGGGCGACCGCGCGGGTGGTCCGGCGCGGCCGGCGCGTGGTCCTGCGCCCGTACCGGGCCGCGGAGGTCGACGCGATGGAGTCGGCCATGTCCTCCGACGACGCTCGGGACTGGCTGCCGCTCGGCCCGCCACCCCGGCACGAGCTGCGACGGCGGGTCGAGGCCCGTGGCTCGATGTCCGACGGGCGCATCGACCTCGCCGTCGAGGCCGATGGCCGGCTGATCGGCGAGATCGACGCCCGCCATCCGAAGTGGGCCCTGCCCCCCGGCGTGTGGGAGGTCGGCATCACGCTGTTCTCCCGGGCCGATCGGGGCCGAGGGTACGGGCGCGAGGCCCTGGTCCTGCTGTGCGACCGGCTGTTCGGCGACGAGGGCGCGCAGCGCGTCTCGCTCTCCACCGACCTGGAGAACGCCGCGATGCGCACGGTCGCGGAGCGGTGCGGCTTCTGCATGGAGGGCGCGCTCCGGTCGTACATGCCCGTCGGGGACGGACGACGGGACTACGCCCTGTACGCCATCACGAAGGACGACTGGACGGCGCTTCGCGACCGCGAGGCCGCCGGGACGACGACGACGGGCTAGACCAGGAACACGACCACCGACGAGACGAGGAACACGACGACGACATGGACCCCAATACGTTCACCCTGAAGACCCAGGCCGCGCTGGAGGCGGCGCGGACGCAGGCTGCCGCGCGCGACCAGCAGGCCATCGAGCCCGAACACGTGCTGCTGGCGCTGCTCGGCGACCCCGAGGGCGTGATCTTCCCGCTGCTGCACCGGCTCGGCGTGTCCCCGCGCACGGTCCGGGACCGGGTCGCCGATGCCGTCGACCGGCTGCCCAAGGTCTACGCCAGCCCGGGGGCGGCCGCCGAGCCCCGGCTCGCGCCGGCCACCGTTCAGCTGCTCGACCGAGCGTGGCGCGAGGCCCAGTCGATGACCGACGAGTACCTCTCGACCGAGCACCTGCTGCTGGCGATGCTCGACGGGACGGCGTCCACGGCGGGACGGATCCTGGGCGAAGCCGGCCTGACCCGGGACGCGGTGCTGCAGGCCCTGGCCGAGGTCCGCGGCCGCCAGCGCGTGACCGACCAGAACCCGGAGGAGAAGTACCAGGCCCTGGAGCGGTACGGCCGCGACCTCACCGAGCTCGCCCGCTCCGGCAAGCTCGACCCGGTCATCGGCCGCGACGACGAGATCCGGCGCGTGATCCAGGTTCTGTCGAGGCGCACGAAGAACAACCCCGTGCTGATCGGCGAGCCCGGCGTCGGCAAGACGGCGATCGTCGAGGGCCTGGCCCAGCGCATCGTGGCGGGCGACGTGCCCGAGGGCCTGAAGGGCAAGCGGGTGGTGGCGCTCGACCTCGGCTCCATGGTGGCCGGCGCGAAATACCGCGGCGAGTTCGAGGAGCGCCTGAAGGCCGTGCTGAAGGAGATCGCGGAGAGCGGCGGCGAGATCATCACGTTCATCGACGAGCTGCACACGGTCGTGGGCGCCGGCGCGGCCGAGGGCGCGATGGACGCCGGCAACATGCTGAAGCCGATGCTCGCGCGTGGCGAGCTGCGGGCGATCGGCGCGACCACGCTCGACGAGTACCGCAAGCACGTCGAGAAGGACCCCGCGCTGGAGCGGCGGTTCCAGCCGGTGTTCGTCGGCGAGCCCTCCGTGGAAGACACCATCGCGATCCTGCGCGGCCTGAAGGAGCGGTACGAGGTCCACCACGGCGTCCGCATCCAGGACACCGCCCTGGTCGCCGCCGCCATGCTGTCGCACCGCTACGTCAGCGGCCGGTTCCTGCCGGACAAGGCCATCGACCTCATCGACGAGGCCGCGTCGCGGCTGCGCATCGAGATCGACTCCATGCCCGTGGAGATCGACGAGGTCGAACGGCGGATCAAGCAGCTCGAGATCGAACGGGCCGCGCTGCGCAAGGAGAAGGACGACGCGTCGAAGGAGCGACTCGAGAAGCTCGAGCGCGAGCTGGCCGACCTCCAGGAGCGCAGCGCCGGCATGAAGGCCCACTGGCAGCGCGAGAAGGAGCACATCGACCGCATCCGCTCGCTGAACTCCGAGATCGAGCACGCCCGGTCGCAGGCCGAGCTGGCCGAGCGCGACGGGGACCTCGAGCGAGCCGCCGAGCTGCGCTACGGCCGGTTCATCGAGCTCCAGAAGGACATGGAGGCCGAGAACGCCGCGCTCGCAGAGCTGCAGGCCGACAAGAAGATGCTGAAGGAGGAGGTCGACGAGGAGGACGTCGCGGAGGTCGTCTCCAAGTGGACGGGCATCCCGGTCAGCCGCCTGATGGAAGGCGAGATGCAGAAGCTCGTCCGGATGGAGGACGCCGTCCACGAGCGGATGGTCGACCAGGACGAGGCCGTCGCCGCGGTCGCCAACGCCATCCGGAGGGCGCGCGCCGGGCTGTCCGACCCGAACAAGCCGATCGGCTCGTTCATCTTCCTCGGCCCCACCGGGGTGGGGAAGACCGAGCTGGCCCGGTCGCTCGCCGACTTCCTGTTCGACGACGAGCGCGCGGTGATCCGCATCGACATGAGCGAGTACCAGGAGCGCCAGGCGGTCAGCCGGCTGATCGGCGCCCCGCCCGGCTACGTCGGCTACGACGAGGGCGGCCAGCTCACGGAGGCGATCCGCCGGCGCCCGTACAGCGTGGTCCTGCTCGACGAGATCGAGAAGGCCCACCAGGACGTGTTCAACGTCCTGCTACAGCTGCTCGACGAGGGCCGCCTGACCGACGGCCAGGGCCGAACGGTCGACTTCCGGAACACCGTGGTGATCATGACCTCGAACCTGGGGTCCTACGTGTTCTCCGACCTCACCGCTGGGGCGGAGGAGCGCGAGGAGAAGGTCATGGCGGAGGTCCGCGCGACGTTCCGGCCGGAGTTTCTGAACAGGGTCGACGAGATCGTGGTGTTCCAGCCGCTCGGCCGGGACGAGATCGCGCAGATCGTCGACATCCAGGTCCGGCTGCTCCAGGAGCGGCTGGCGGCGCGCCGGCTGACGGTCGAGCTCACGCCGGCGGCCAGGAGCTACCTCACCGACAAGGGGTTCGACCCCGCGTACGGCGCCCGGCCGCTGAAGCGCCTCATCCAGCGCGAGGTCCAGGACGTGCTGGCCATGCGGCTACTGGCCGGAGAGGTCCGGGACGGCGACCACGTCGAGATCGACCGCGGCGTGGCCGGATTGGCGTTTCGGGTGACCGAAGCATCCGCGGTCCGGTAGCGGCCCCGCCGGGGTGCCGCCGGCCGAGGCCTATTCGCAGTTCCGGACCGTGTCGCCGACGTCGGCGTCGCACGTGTCCGTCCCACCCCTGCCGTCCAGGATGTCGTTGCCGCCCGTCCCGTCGGTGCCGTGCAGCGTGTCGTTCAACCCCCCGTTCAGGAAGTCGGACCCGTCCCCTCCCGTGATCGTGTCCCCCTGCGTACCGCCGAGGATGTGGTCGTTGTCGAGGCCGCCGTCGATCGTGTCGACCCCGCTGCCTCCCTGGATCGTGTCGTTGCCCTGCTGGCCGGTGATGGTGTCGTTCCCCGGACCACCGTAGAGCTGCGGCGGCGTCGAAGGTGGGTCACCCGGTCGGTCCCGCCGCCGGCGTCGATGCTGATGGTGTCGGTGTTCGTGAGCGTCGCCGGCCCGCCGGCGATCGCTACGGGGGCGCCGTGGTCGAGGAGCTCGATCGTCCCGAGCCCGTCGTGGCGCAGCGAGATGTCGTCGTCGCCCCCGTCGGCGACGACCGTCAGCGTCGAGCCGGAGAACGTGGCCGACGTGACGGCCGCATGGGCAGCGGTTGCCGACCAGGGGGCGACAGCCACGAACATCCCGATGGTCAGGGCCGAGAACGCCCTGATGCACGCAGGAACGGTGAAGCTCGCACGACGTGCTCCTCTCCTCCGTCGGCCAGGCGCGGCGAACCGGGTATCCGATCGGTCCGAGGCCAATTCGGGGCAAACGGTATGGAGTGAGGGTCCCGAGGTCGAGCCGGTCAGATGGGCGACGGTGAGTCTGGGCCACCCGGCCGCGGTGCCCGCCGCGGCCCCCTGCCGGCCCCTTGTCAGCGATCGCCCAGCGGATGCCGCCACTTCAGGCCGGGGAACCTGGCGTAGTCGCGATCGGTGGTGATCCATTCGGATCCCGACTCGATGGCGAGCGCCGCGAGGTAGGCATCCGGCACCAGGTTGCCGCGGACCGCCGTCGATCCGCACAGGCGCGCGAAGATGGCCCAGTGCCTCGGTCCTGCCGAGATCGGCACCGCGTTCGGGCGCTGCCGGACCTCCCCCGCGAACTGCAGCGCCTTCGCGATCGGCGTCGGCACCGTGAAGACGCGGGGATGCGTCACCACCCTGATGAATCCCGAGAGCACGAGCTCCGAGAAGCCGTAGGGCGCGTCGGAATCGAGCGTCTGCTTCAGCCACGCGAGGTGCTCGGGATGGCCCGGTGCATCCTCCCTGTGGGCGTAGACCAGGACGTTGACGTCCGGCAGGATCACGGGCCCGATTCCATGACTTCCAGGAGGGCCGCCGAGTCGTCGAGGTCGACACCTGGCTGAACGCCATTCCCGCGGAACGTGGTGATCTCCACGGGTGGCCGCTCGCCCGACTCGCCGGAACGGGCGAGAGCCTGCCGCAGGGCATCTTCGATGACGGCGTTCAGGGTGCGCCCGGTCGCCGCCGCCATCTGCTTCGCCTGCCTCAAGAGGTCGTTGTCGAGGCTCACCGTCGTCCTCATACATCTTGATGTAATGGATCTGCATCAATATGTCAACCTTGCCCCCGTCAGCCCCTCGTTCGGCATGGACCCTGGTGATGAAACGTTGTAATCTAGTAATTACCAGGGAAGAGGCGGAGGTGCGAGATGGCCGAACAAGACGACAAGCTGAGCGGGTGGTTTGCGGGCCGGATCCCCGAGGGGTGGTTCACCGGGGCGCCCGAGGTGAGCTACGACCGGGAGGAGATCCTCGTGGTCGGGACGCTCTCTGACGCCGAGGCGGGAGAGGGCGCCAGCGAGGCAGCCACTGAGGCGGCGCGCGAGGGCCGCGTGAAGCAGTTCCGGGAGGACACCCGGGAGCAGCGCATGCGAATCGCCCGGGAGGGCGAGCGGCGGTACGGCCGCAAGGTCGCGTGGGGCGTCGAGATCGGCGGCGAGCGGCACCTGTTCACCACGCTGTCGATCCCGGTGATGACGCGGCTGCGGATGCCGGAGCGCGACGTGCTCGACACGCTGGTCGACGCCGGCGTGGCCCGCAGCAGGAGCCACGCGCTGGCCTGGTGCGTCAAGCTGGTCGCCGAGAAGCAGGGCGAGTGGCTGAAGGACCTCCAGGAGGCGCTGGTCGCCGTCCAGAAGGTCCGGGCGGAGGGCCCGGTCACGGGCGCCTAGTCCCGAGAGCACGTCCACGCGCGCCCGTCGCCCTGCAACGCGGGCGGGCGCGGCACCTTCCGGCCGCGTCGCTGTCGGTCGCCTCCGGTCGTAGGGTGTCGGGGCCGCCCCCCGGAACGACTCAGGAGCGACCGCCATGGACATCGGATTGCAGGTCCCGTCGTTCACGTGGGGAGACGACGCGGAGATCGGCCCCACGCTGGCCCGCATCGCCGAGGGCGCCGACGCGTCGGGGCTCCATTCGATGTGGGTCATGGACCACTTCTTCCAGATCCCCGGCGTCGGCGACGTGCGCCAGCCCATGCTCGAGGCCTACACGGCGCTGGGGTTCCTGGCCGGCCGGACCTCGCGGCTGGACCTGGGGACGCTGGTGACCGGCGTGACCTACCGGCACCCCGGCATCCTGGCCAAGATCGTCACGACGCTCGACGTGCTGTCGGGCGGCCGGGCGTGGCTCGGCATCGGCGCCGCGTGGAACCAGCACGAGCACGCCGGCCTCGGCGTCCAGTTCCCTCCGGTGCGAGAGCGGTTCGAGCGGCTGGAGGAGACCATTCGGATCCACCTCCAGATGTGGAGCGAGGACGAGGGCCCCTTCGAGGGCAAGCACTACCGCCTTGCGGAGACGATCAACCAGCCCCGGGCGCTCCAGCGCCCCCGGCCGAAGATCATGATCGGCGGCAGCGGCGAGAAGGTGACGCTCCGGCTGGTGGCGCGCTACGCCGACTGCAACCTGTTCGGCGACGCCGCTACGGTCCGGCACAAGCTCGCCGTGCTGCGGGAGCACTGCGAGCGCGAGGGCCGCGACTACGACGAGATCTGGAAGACCGTCTACTACCGGCTCGACCCGGGCCGGGACGGCGTGCGGGTCCCGCAGATGATCGACGAGCTCGGCGGGCTGGCCCAGGCGGGGGCGCAGGGCGCGATCGGCGGGATGCGTGGCGTCCAGTACATCGAGCCCATCGAGATCGTCGGCCGCGAGGTGGTCCCCAAGGTCGCGGACCTGTAGGGGCGAGGCCCGTCGGACCGTTCGCCGTGAGCGCGCCGCTGTTGGGGGTCAACGTGTCCCTGTCGGCCCTGCCGGGCGCGGACCCGATCGCCGTCGCGCGGCACGCCGAGGAGCTCGGGTTCGACTTCGTGTCCTGCTCCGACCACCTGGCCGGCACGCATCCCTCGTTCGAGACGTGGACGATGCTGGCCTGGGTCGCCGCCCGCACGTCCCGGGTCCGGATCGTCACCGACGTGCTGGGCCTGCCGTATCGCCACCCGGCGGTGCTGGCGAAGATGGCCGAGACCTTCGACCGGCTGTCCGGCGGGCGGCTCATCCTGGGCATCGGGGGCGGCGGCTCAGACTCCGAGTCCCGCGCCTTCGGACTTGAGGTCCGGGAGCCTCGCGACAAGGTCGATGCGATGGAGGAGGCCATCCGGATCCTCCGAGGATTGTGGACCGAGCGCTCGTTCACGTTCCACGGCAGGCACTTCCGCATCGAGGCGGCCGAGATGGAACCGAAGCCGGACCATGCGATCTCCATCTGGACCGGCTCGTACGGCAACCGCTCGCTGGCGGTGACCGGGAAGCTCGCGGACGGCTGGATCCCGTCGTTTCGCTTTGCGCCGCCCGACCGAGCCCCGGCCATGATCGACCGCGTTCGCGGGGCGGCGGAGGAGGCCGGACGCGACCCCGCCGGGCTGACCTACGCCTACAACTTGGGCATCCGGGTCGACGAACGGGAGGACCCCCGGCCGTACGTCGTGAGCGGCCCTCCCGACCGGTGCGCCGAGCAGCTGCGGGCGTTCCTCGCCATCGGCTTCACTGCCCTGAACCTCTGGCCGGCCGGCCCGGACCCCGCCGGCCAGCGCGAGCGGCTGGCCAACGAGGTCGCGCCACTCGTCCGTTCGGGATGACCGATATGTCCCTGGTCATCGGCCAGGGCGTCTGGCATGCTGCGCGCGTGGAGGCCCTCATCGGTGTCGTCGTCGCCGCGCTGATCGGCCTGTTCATCTGGTACTCGTGGTACGCGAAGAAGAAGCGCCGCGAGGAGCTGGCCATCGCGGCCAAACAGCTCGGCCTCCAGTACTCCGCCCAGGACACGTTCAACTGCCTTGCGCTGCCGTTCGGGCTCTTCGACAAGGGCGACGGGCGCGGGACCGAGAACGTGCTGTGGGGCGGCTGGCAGGGGCTCGATCTGCGTGAGTTCGACTACTGGTACTACGAGGAGAGCACCGACTCCGAGGGGCACACGAGCAAGTCGTACTCGCACTTCTCGTGCGTGGTGACCCAGATCCCGATGTCGTCCGCGCCGCTGTCGGTGACCCGGGAGAGCATCTTCACGCGGTTCGCCGACCATGTCGGCCTGCGGGACATCGAGTTCGAATCCGAGCGGTTCAACCGCGAGTTCAACGTCAAGTCCAAGGACCGGAAGTTCGCCAACGACGTGATCGACGCCCGGATGATGCAGTGGTTGCTGGAGTCGGGCGAGCGCTACGCATTCGAGATGAACGGGCCGTACGTGCTGACGTACTGCAAGCGGATCAAGCCGCTCGAGCTCACGCCGCTGCTCGGGACCCTGAAGGCGTACGTGGATCACGTGCCGCGGGTGGCCTACAGCCTGTACGGCGACCCCGCGAGGGCAGCCGCGCTGTACGGCGCGCCGCCGGCCGGACCGACGCAGGCGCCGCCGGTTCCTCCACCTTCCCCGCCGGGGCCGGCGGGAACCTTCCTGCCCTGACCCTGTGCTTGGCGGTGGAGTTTCGATAGGGTTCGGTCGATGACGAACGACGCTCCGAGCGCCCCGAGGGAAAGGATGATGACGTGATCGTCCTGTGGATCGTCCTGGGGATCGTGGTCTTGCTGCTGCTGGCCGGGGTCCTCTCCTACAACCGGTTCGTGAGCCAGCGGAACCAGATCCGCAACGCGTTCGCGAACATCGACACCGAGCTGCGGCGTCGGTACGACCTGATCCCGAACCTCGTCGAGACGGTGAAGGGCTACGCCGCCCACGAGCGCGAGGTGTTCGAGGAGGTCGCCCGGACGCGCGCGGCGGCCGCCGCGACCAGCGGGCAGTCGCCGGCCACGCAGGCCGCCGCCGAGGGCCCGTTCGTGGCCGCCCTGGGCCGGCTGTTCGCGGTCGCCGAGAACTACCCGCAGCTGCGCGCAACCGAGAACTTCCAGCAGCTGCAGGCCGAGCTGTCGAACACGGAGGACCGCATCCAGACCAGCCGGCGCTTCTACAACAACAACGTGCAGGACTACAACCGGCGGGTGCAGTCGTTCCCGTCGAACACCATCGCCTCCATGTTCCACTTCAAGGAGGAGGAGTTCTTCGAGATCCCGGACCAGATCCGCGACGCGGGCGCGCCCCAGGTGAGCTTCGCGGCCGGCACGCCCGGCGTGTCGTTCGCCCAGCCCGCGGGCGGCGGAGCGGTCGGCGGCGGCGCCGGCGGCGCGAGCACGGCTCCCGCCCCGGTGCCCCAGGCGCCGCCGCAGCAGCCCCCGCCCGCCGAACCGCCGCCGGCGCCACCGCAGGGCGGAGGAGGCGGCTTCACCGGCTGACCAGCTTCCACAACGCGACCACGGCCCCCGCGCCGGCGTTGGCGGGGGCCGTGTCGTGGGGTCAGGCCGGCGCGCGGCGGACGCCGCGGGTCCCGAGCCACCAGCCCACGGCGTACAGCAGGCCGACCCCGGCGAACGCCAGCATCGCGTGGTGCGGGCCGAGCGCCTCGGCCGCCCACCCGCTCACGAGGTTCGAGGCCATGATCGTGAGGGTGACCAGGGCAAAGTCGAAGGCGAAGACCCTTCCCCGGATCCGGTCGGGCACGATCGACTGCAGCCCGTAGGTCGAGAGCGTCCACTGCGCACCACCGCCCAGGTGCGCGCCGAGCGAGCACAGCCCGGCCAGCAGCAGGCTCGGCATGAACGGAAAGACCAGGTAGAAGGCGCCGAAGCAGGCCAGCGACGCCCCGATGGCGGTGAACAGGCCCCGCTCGGAGTCGCCGGCGATCCGCCGGGCCAGGAACGGCCCGATCAGCGCCCCCACGCCACGGAGCCCGTACAGGATCCCGATCCCCGTGTCGCCCTGGTGGAACACGTCGGTCGCGAAGACCGGCAGCAGGATGAGCACTCCACCCGCCAACCCGAACCCGCCCTTCACCGCGAGCAGCGCGACCACGCGGCCGTCGGAGCGCGCGTAGCGCACGGTCTCGGCCGTCGCCTCCAGGAATCCCGGATGCTCCTCCGCGTGCTCCCGCGCCTCGGAGAACGGGCGCCGGACCGAGGCCAGCAGCACCCCCGAGAGCAGGAACGAGACCGAGTCGGCCACGTACGCGGCATCCCGGCCGGCGAGGGCGGTGAACACGCCGCCGATGCCCGCGCCGACCGCCAGCATGGTTCCCCACGCCGAGCCCACCAGCACGTTGGCGGTCGCCAGGTCCTCGGGGTCGACGAGGTTCGGCACGGCCGCCGTGGAGGTCGGCTCGAACGCCGCCGAGAACACGGCGATCCCGGCCAGCAGGGGGTAGATGACCCAGATCGAGCCCGGCCCGGCCAGGAGGAACCCCAGGCACAGCACGACCCGGGCCAGGTCGCACAGGACCATGAGCACCTGGCGGTTCATCCGGTCGGCCAGCGCCCCGCCGATCGGCGCGACCAGGAACTGGGGGGCCAGCTCCGCTACCAGGATCAGGGAGGCCAGCACCGCCGAGTGGGTGACCTCGAGGACCAGCCCGTACAGCGCCACCAGCAGGAACCAGTCGCCGGCGAACGAGATGAGCTGGGCGACGTAGAACCGCCGGAAGTCCCGGTTGCGCCGGATCAGGGCCCACGCCCGGCGCGCCCCGCCGGTTTCCGGACTGGACGGGCGCGCGCCGCGCCGCGGTCGGCGGCCGCGCCCGCCACCCGGGTCGCGCGTCCTCGCCATCGCGGGCCAGCCTAGCGGGGGAGACCCGCGGACCCGTCCGTGGGAATGAGCGGCGTCAGTCCGAGAGCCCGCCGCTCACGGAGGGTTCCGAGGGGCCGTGTCGATGACGGGTCGAGTTCACTGCTCGTTGTTCTGCAGGCCCGCCGGGACCCCACTGGCGGAGGTCGAGGGGCCGGCCACACCGACGTCCTCCGGTGCGGTCGCGGCCGACTCGCCGGCGCCCGCGTCCCCCCGTGGGGAGAACCCCTCCGTCTGGCGAACGATGTACAGAGGCCGCTGCCGGACCTCGTCCTGGATGCGCGACACGTACTCGCCCATGACCCCGAGCATCCACAGCTGGATGCCTCCGAGGAAGGTCACCGCCACGATTAACGACGCCCATCCCGGGACGACGTAGGCGCCCACGACCTTCAGCACGATGGCCGCGACGCCTCCGAGGAAGGCGAGCCCGGCGAGCACGAACCCCAGCTTGAGCGCCACCCGCAGGGGAGCGGTGGAGAACCCCACCATGCCGTCGAGCGCGAACTTGAACATCGTCCGCAGCCCGTACTTGCTGTGACCGGCGAAGCGGGGGTTGCGTCGATAGGGCACCCCGGCCTGGCGAAAGCCGATCCATCCAAACATCCCGCGGACGTAGCGGTTCGACTCGCGCATCGATAAGAAGGCCTCGAGCGCCTTGCGGTCGACCAGCCGGAAGTCCCCCACCTGCAGCGGGACGTCGGTTTCCGACATCCTGCGCAGAGCCGAGTAGAAGACGGAGGCCGTCGCCCGCTTGAACGCCGAGTCCCCGGGCCGGTCCTCCCGGACCGCGTACACGACCTCGTAGCCCTCCCTCCATTTCGCCGCGAGGTCGAGGATGAGCTCCGGGGGATCCTGCAGGTCGGCGTCCATGATGATGACTGCCCGGCCCCTGGCGAAGTCCAGCCCGGCCGTGATCGCCGCCTGATGGCCGAAGTTCCGGGACAGCTGCACGACCCGGAACCGCGGGTCCGTTCGCGTGGCGTCGACGAGCAGCTCGAAGGTGTCGTCCGTGCTGCCGTCGTCCACGAAGACGACCTCGGCGGGGCCGTCCAGCCGTTCGATCACGTCGCGGAGCCTTCGGATCAGCTCCGGGATGGTCTCGGCCTCGTCACAGGCCGGAAGGACGAGAGAGTACTCGGGTACCCCCACCAATTCCTCCATTCGCGTGGACGCCCCTACCGTACGGGCCGAGCCAGGGAGGGGCAAGGCATGGACGACGTCCTGCCGAGTCGCGCATCTCGGCCGAGTTGGGCCAGACTACCGGGGGAGGCGGACGGGCCGGTCGTCCGGCCTCCTGCCGGCGCCCCGGGGCGGCACGAGGCCGCCCGACCCGAAGAAGGAGGGTGCATCCATGCTCGACCGGTTCACGTGGTTCTGGCAGTCCGGCTACCTGTGGCGGGGGGACGGGATCAACGTCTACATCGACCCCAGGCACGTGACCGGCGACCCGCCGGCAGACGTCGTGTTCATCACGCATGCCCACTTCGACCATCTCGACTCCGACGACCTCGCGAAGATCGTCCGCGAGGGCTCGACCAAGATCGTGGCCCCGCATGACGTCGCGGCCGAGCTGTCGGGCGACGTCACTCCCGTCGCCCCGGGGGACTCCCTGGAGGTGGGCGGCATCAAGGTCCAGGCGGTGCCCGCGTACAACATCGTCGAGGACCGGCTGGACAACCACCCCCAGGCGAACAACTGGGTGGGCTACCTCCTGGACCTGGGCGGCACGACCTACTACCACGCCGGCGACACCGATCACCTCCCGGAGCTCGAGGACGTGAAGGCCGACGTGTCGTTCGTGCCGATCGGCGGCACGTACACGATGGACGCGGTGGAGGCCGCAGAGCTGGTCAAGGCCCAGTCGCCCAAGATCGCGGTCCCCATGCACTACGGGTTCGTGGTGTCGACCCCGGCCGAGGCGGAGCGGTTCAAACGGGAGGCGTCGCCGGTCGTGGTCCAGATCCTCGAACCGGCCAGCCCCTTCGAGATCACCGAGTAGCCTGCACTCGGCGATCTCTTCCCAACGGCCCTGCCCGCCCCCTACACTGGCCGCGACCAAGGGAGACCGAGAGGGAGGTTCGACGCCGTGCCAGTGCCCGTTCCGTTCACCGACAACTACCAGGACCACTCCACCGAGGCGGGGTTCCAGTTCGAGTTCTTCTGCGAACGCTGCGGCAACGGGTACAAGTCCGGGTTCAAGTCCAATCCCCTGGGGATGGGCGCGAAGGTCGCGCGCGGCCTCGGTGGCCTCCTCGGCGGCCGGTTCTACGGCGCGCAGCAGAGCGCCGACGCGCTCCACGACATGACGGAGTCCCAGGCCAAGGACAAGGCCCTGCAGGAGGCCGTGCAGAACGTCGCGCCGCTGTTCAACCAGTGCCACCGGTGCGGGAACTGGGTGTGCAAGGAGATCTGCTGGAACACCGAGTTCAACATGTGCGTGGACGACGCTCCCAAGCTCGAGCAGGAGCTGGGCAAGATGCAGTCCGACGCGCGCCTGGAGCAGGCCAAGACCAAGGTCGGCGAGGCCAACTGGATCGCCGACGTCAACATCGAGCAGAAGCAGCGGGCACTGTGTCCCCACTGCGGGGCCGAGGCCTCGCCGTCGGGGAAGTTCTGCGAGAACTGCGGCCAGGCCCTGACCATTCCCGTCGCCTGCGCGAAGTGCGGGACCGAGTCCGAGCGGGGGACCAAGTTCTGCCCCGAGTGCGGCAACAACCTGCTGGCGCAGGCCTAACCCGGCTCGGTCTCGCGCGTGGCGTATCGCGGACAGCTGGTCGTCGTCGATCCGGGCGGCGCGCCCGGTGAGGCCGTCCCGGCGTCCGTCGACCTCGCCGAGGACTCGCTGACGATCGTCCCCGAGCACGGTGAGCCGATCGCGCTGGCGTACGTCGACGTCGACGACGTGTTCGACGACGACCACACGCTGCGCCTGAGCGACTTCGCCGGGCGCCGCTACGACCTGTCGATGCTGGGCAAGGCGTACGGGCAGGTCCTCGCCGACCTGCGGAGGCTCCGCATCGACGCACTGCACCACGACCTGCTGCTGACCGGCGTCGAGCTGCAGGACACGTTCCCGGCCCGGGTGTTCCCCGGCGGTGGCGGCGAGCCCATCCCGTGCGAGGTCCGGTTGTTCGAGGACCTCATGGTCGTCGTCCCGGAGCGCGGGGTGATGTGGGGCCTGCCCTACTCGTTCGTGGACCAGGTCCGGTTCGACGAGGGGCTGTACCAGACCCATGTGGCGACCGACGACGGAACGGAGCACGTGTTCGGCATGGCGGGAAAGCGCTCCCAGAAGCTCCCGAACGAGCTCCGCCGGCTGCTCGACGCGCTGGCGGCCCGGACGGCGCGGACGCTCCGGGACCTGGTGTCGGGGCCGGAACCCGCCGTGCTGTCGCGGCTGTCCGCCAGGATGCGCGACGGTCGGGCAGTCCAGCAGCGCGAGGTCGACGCGATCGCGCCGGGAGTCTGGCCCCGGCTGGTGGAGGCCGTGGTGGGCACGGCCGAGCTCCGTTCGTCGTTCGACCGGCTGGCGTCCATGTGCCCGCCGGGGTGGGCGGCGCTCGGGGTGAAGGCGGTGCTCACCGATGACGCGGACGGCGGCGTTCCGGAGCAGCCGGAGGAGACGGAGCAGTCCGCCGGGGCCGGGGCCGGGGAGATTTCCCTGCCGCCCGGTGCCGAGGGCAGGGAGGCCGCGGAGTGCGTCGCCGGGGATACCGAGGACGAGACGGGCCGCGGCCGCACCGTCATGTGGTTCTTCACACCACTCGCCGAGGGCGGCACTCCGGTGAACGCGGCCGCCCAGGAGATCACGTCCGAACGGGGACACGCGACGTACATGTTCCGGTTGATGGCTCCGGAGCAGTTCGAGGCCGCCCGCGTGGCCGGCGAGGCGGCGGTGGCCGGCGCCGTCGCGGAGGGCGTGGCCCGGCTCAACCGCGCGCTGCTGACGCTGAACTTCCGCCGGGAGCCGATCTACCTCACCGACGAGCAGATCGCGACGGGCCGGTACGCGAAGTACCGCGTCGCGCTCCGCAAGCTCGACTACCTGCAGTGGACCCGGACGGCGTTCCTGGGACGGGCCATCCACAACGCGACCTGGGAGCAGCAGCTCCGCGACCTCGTCGCGAGGGCCTGAGTCCCGCGCGCTTGGTTCAGCCGGCCGGCTGGGGCCGGCTCTCGACCAGCCATGCGGACCCGTCGCCGCCCGCACCGGTCGCGGTCCAGACCGGCCCGTCCGGACAGATGTTCTCGGAGACCTGACACCCGAGGACCGCGACGTGGCCGTCGGCGGGCTCCGTCAGCACCAGGATCCGGCCCGGGCCCGCCCACAGCGTCTGGAACGCCCCGTCCAGGTCGACGGCGCCTCCCAGCTGAAGCTGGGGGTCGGTGCCCGCGAGGATGAGCCGCTGCAGCCCGGTCCGGGCCTCGGAGGTGAGCTCGACGCCGGCGATCGTTCCGCCGCCCGGCTCGAACGAGATGCCGACGACGCCGCAGCTGTCACCCTGCTTCGGCGGCCCTTGGCCGGCGTTCCCGGTCGGGGCGAGATGGAGGATCGACCAGCAGACGCCATCCCCCTGGTTGACGACGGCAAGGCCGGTCTCGGGGTCGGTGGCGTCGGCGGTCCCGTACCCACTGATCCGCGAGATGGTCATCACCCCCGGGCTCCACGTGGCGACCGACGACGGCGCGCCGTCGCCCGTGTCCAGCACCACGACGTCGCTGGCGTAGCCGATCGCCCGGATGAAGGTGTCGAACGTGGCCGAGTGCAGGACGGCCCCGGTCTGCACCGACGCCTCGATCAGCTCCGAATGGGTGGAGCCGTCGCTCAGCTTCGCGTATGTCACCCGGGTGCCGTCGGCGGACACCGCGTAGCCGTCGATGTTCGAGACGAGCAGGCGCCGCGGGCCCTGATCCGGCAGCAGCCAGAGCTCGGTCTCGTGGCCGAAGCGTCCTCCCAACACCAGCACCCCGGAGGGCGTCGCCACGGGAGGCCGCACCGCGATTGTCTCCGGGATGACGCCGGCCACCTCGGCGGCCAGCCCCCGGGGGCCCTGCGCGTAGCGGTACACGACGCCGTCGAGGAACACCATCGCCGGGAGGGGGCCGGTCCCACCCCCGCCGGCCTGTTCGGCCGCGGTACCCGACGGCGTCGGGGATTGCGCCGATTCCGTGGCCGAGGGGGTCGGCCCCGGCGTCGAGGGCCCCGCGGTGGGGGTAACTGGACCGATCGGGAGCACCGCGCCGTGGCCGGACCCGCTCGCCAGCCGGGCTCCGGCGACCGCGCCGCCCACCACTACCACCACCACCACCACCGACAGCGCCGTCACCAGCACGGCGGAGTTCCGGATCAACCGCTTGCGGGCCGCCCGCATCACGGCCGGCGGCGCCTTCGAGGGTGGGTTCGCGCTGGAAGCCATGTCCTCCAGCAGGTCGCGGACATCGGGCTCGAGGTCGTCGGGTCGATCAGGCATCTCGTTCCTCCATGTTCGTTCGCAGCGACTGCATCCCGCGCGACACGAGCGAGCGAACAGTTCCCGGACGGCATCGCAGGGCGTCGGCGGCCTGGTCCTCCGGCAGGTCGAGGTAGAACCGGAGCACGATCGCGGCCCGCTGCCGCTCGGGGAGCCGGAGCAGCGCCGTCCGGAGGACGGCCCGCTCGAGCACCATCTCCTGGGCCGGAGCCGTCGTGTCCCGCTCCTCCCCGCGCTCGACGTACGCCCGTTCCCGGGACCGCGCTCGGAAGTGGTTCCGCGACAGGTTGACCACGGCCCGTCGCAGGGTACGCGCCGAACGCGCCGGGGTTGCGGAGGTGGGCCAGCCGGCCCACCACCCGGGTGAAAGCCTCGTGCGCGAGGTCGCGGGCCACCTCCCGATCGCCCGTCAGCAGGTAGCCCAGCCGTACGGCGTCCGGAACGTGGCGCTCGTAGAGCTCGACAGTCCGCTCGTTCGCTCGGTCACGCAGCCCCCGACGTGCTCACGTACGTGCGCATCCTGATGCACCACGCATGACAGACACCGCTGCGCGGCCGAAACGCTGCGGCCGGGCGCTATCGCGCGAAGAAGTGCAGTCCCAGCCAGGCCCACCCGGCCGTCATCCCGACCCGCCCGGGCCGGGTCCGCATGATGTTGCGGAAGAGCGTGGAGAGCGAGGGGATGCGGGAACCCTCGCGGCGGCCGAGCAGCTCGAGGAGGAACGCCACGGCCGCGATGCCGCCGTAGACGATGACGGTGAAGTCGTGGGCGTTCATCGCCGCAACAGCCCCCAGCCCACGCGAAGCCACGCGAAGAGCATGAGCGAACGCCCGATCGGGCTCCCCAGGACCGGGTCGGACAGCACGCTGAGCGTCGGGTGGGCCCAGGAGTCGGTGGTGAGCGACGGCTGCAGGAACAGGTTGGTCAGCTCCCAGCCGGCCAGCGCCACGACCACGAGCGCCCACAGGACCTTTCCCACGGGCTCGACCGGCTCGAGCGGCTCGTCGTGCAACGGGCCGTGCCAGGACAGCGCGATGGCCGTGACCCCCACGGCCGCCACCGCCAGGGAGGCGATCACCGAGTAGCGGTCGAACCACCCGATGACCAGCGCGAGGCCGACCGCCGGGAGCAGCAGCAGCGGGATCGACGACCGGTCGATCGCCGAACGCATCCGGGCGAGCAGGGGAGGTGGGTCCCCCCACTGCGTCTCCGGCCGGGCCCCGGTCGTGACCCGCTCCCTGGCACGGACGATCGACAACGCGACGGCGGTGCCCACGAGGACGATCGAATGCAGCGGGTTCCCCGAGAGCTCGTCGAACGTGGCCGCGAGCAGCAGGCAGACGACGATTGGCTCGCGGATGCCGGCCGAGAACGCGCCCCCCGCCCCGGCCGCCTCTGCGGCCCGCGCGCGCGTTGCGATCGCCTCGCGCTCGCTTTCGCCCATGAGTGGTCCGATCCTCCCCTCGGCTGTTCGCCTCCGGCCGGACTCCAGTTCGCGGGAGCCTACCCCGCGGCTTCCGCGCTTCGCACCCCCGGTGCGGGGAATGCCGCCTCGGCGCGGGGGTGGAACAATGAGCGGACCAGCGCGTTCGCGGACTGAAGGGAGCACGTCCATGGATCTCGGGTACGACAGCCCGCTGTACATCCTCGCGTTCGACCACCGCGGTTCGTTCCAGAAGAAGTTCTTCGGCATCTCTGGCGAGCCCTCGCCCGAGGAGGCCGAGCGGATCAGCGACGCGAAGATGGTGATCTTCGAGGGCTTCCGTCGGGCGATCGAGGGGGGCGCGCCGAAGGACGCGGGGGGCGTCCTCGTCGACGAGCAGTTCGGCGCGGACATCGCCCGCACCGGCAAGAAGGAGGGGTTCCTCCTGGCCATGCCGGTCGAGAAGAGCGGTCAGGACGAGTTCGACTTCCAGTACGGGGACGACTTCGGCAAGCACATCGAGGAGTTCGACCCGAGCTTCTCGAAGGTGCTGGTCCGGTGGAATCCCGAAGGCGACCAGGACATGAACCGCCGGCAGTCCGCCCGGCTGAAGCGCCTGGGCGACTGGCTGCACGCGAACGACCGCAGGTTCCTGTTCGAGCTGCTGGTCCCGGCCGAGCAGTCGCAGCTCGACTCGGTGGGCGGCGACGCCGGCCGGTACGACAGGGAGCTCCGGCCCGAGCTCATGCGGCGGGCCATCGCCGAGCTCCAGGGGGTCGGAGTCGAGCCGGACATCTGGAAGATCGAGGGCATCGACGCCCGGGATGACTGCGAGCGGATCAGCGAACAGGTCCGCAGCGGCGGCCGGGGCGGGGTCGCCTGTGTGGTGCTCGGCCGGGGGGCCGACGAGGCCGCGGTCGTCCATTGGCTGCAGACGGGCGCCGGCGTGCAGGGCTACATCGGGTTCGCCATCGGCCGGACAATCTGGTGGGACGCGCTGAAGTCCTACGTCGACGCGGATGCCACCAGGGACGCGGTCACCGAGCGGATCGGCGGGAACTACCGCCGAATGATCGACGCCTACACCGGCGCCTGACCGCCGGACCGGAGCCCCGGAAGCGCACCGCCTCACCGTGGCTCGTTCCGCGTTCGCGGCGGTCGTTCGGAACACTAGAATCCCGCCGCACGGCTTCCGTGTGCTCAGGGGAAGGAGCGAGCGAGTGTCCGTGATCAAGACGATCGACCTGGTCGGGGTGTCCACGGAGTCATGGCGCGACGCGGCGGCCCAGGCCCTGGCGGAGGCGGCGAAGACCCTGCGGGGGATCGAGGGGATGGAGATCCTCGATACCAGCGCGACGGTGCAGGGCGATCAGATCGCCGAATACCACACGCACGTCCGGATCAGGTTCCGGATCGAACGGTAGCCGGCCGGACTCGGCGCGCACCCGCTTCCACCTACCGCAGGCGGGCCGGGGGGCCGGACCGGGGCGTGGGACAATCCGGCCATGCCGGCAACCATCCTGGTCGGGACCCAGTGGGGCGACGAGGGCAAGGGCAAGGTCACGGACGTCGTGGCCGACCGCATGGACTTCGTCGTCCGGTACCAGGGGGGGAACAACGCCGGCCACACGGTCCTCGCCAGCGAGCGGCTGCTGAAGCTGCACCTGGTGCCGTCGGGGATCCTCTACCCCCACATCACGTCGGTGATCGCCGACGGCGTGGTCGTGGATCCCCGGGTCCTGCTGGAGGAGATGGATCGCCTGGAGGCGGGTTCCATCGACACGTCGAGGCTGGTGATCAGCGGAAACGCCCATCTGATCATGCCCCACCACCTGGAGCTCGAGAAGGTCACGGAGCGGTTCCTCGGCCGGAACGCGCTGGGGACCACCAAGCGCGGGATCGGGCCCGCGTACGCCGACCGCGCCGCCCGGATCGGCCTGCGGGTCCAGGACCTGTACGACGAGAAGATCTTCCGGCAGAAGCTCGAGGTGGTCCTCAAGGAGAAGAACCTCGTGCTGACGAAGGTGTACGGGCGGCTCCCGCTCGAGTCCGACCGGGTCGTCGAGGACTACATGGGCTACGCCGAGCGCCTCGCGCCCCACGTCGCGGACACGTCGAAGCTCCTGTACGACGCGCTCCGGCAGGACAAGCACGTGATGCTGGAGGGTGCGCAGGGGACGATGCTCGATCTCGACCACGGGACCTACCCGTTCGTGACGTCGTCGTCGCCCGTGGCCGGCGGCGCCCTGGCCAGCGCCGGGCTCGGCCCCGGCGAGGTGACCGACGTGATCGGCGTGACCAAGGCCTACGTCACCCGAGTCGGCGCCGGCCCGTTCCCGACCGAGGACACGGGTCCCGACGGGGAGCGGATGGGGGAGCGGGGCCAGGAGTTCGGCACCACCACCGGCCGCAAGCGCCGGTGCGGGTGGTTCGACGCCGTGTTGCTCCGATACGCGGCCCGCCTGAACGGCCTCACCGAGGTGTTCCTGACGAAGCTCGACGTGCTGTCCGGCTTCCCGACGGTGAAGGTGTGCACGGCCTACCGCGCGGACGACTCGACGTTCGACGACTTCCCGCCGCACCAGTCGTTGTTCCACCGAGCCGAGCCCGTCTACGAGGAGGTCGACGGCTGGGAGGAGGACCTCTCGGATGCGGGGACCTTCGAGGACATCCCCAAGGCGGCCCGCGCCTATGTGCAGCACATCGCCGAGCTCGGAGGGGTCGAGGTGAGCGCGGTCTCCGTCGGACCTTCCCGAGAGCAGACCCTGCTCCGGTCCGTGTGAAACAGCGGGCGGACCGCCGGACATGAGCTTGCGACCGCCCGATCAGCGGACGGTGGCATGGACACGCGCCGGGCGACGAAGCCGTCCGGCGTCCGCGAGAGGAGGATCGATCGCGCAGTCACGGAGTGAGCTCGAGCGGTTCCGCGAGATCTACGACGCCAACTACGCACGGCTGCTCGGCTACGCGCTCCGGCGGGTGGATTCTGCCGACGACGCGCACGACGTCCTGGCCGAGACGTTCCTCGCGGCCTGGCGCCGGCTGGACGCCGTCCCCCGGGGGCCGGGGGCCCGCCTGTGGCTGTACGGCGTGGCCCGCCGCGTGCTGGCCAACCATCGGCGGGGCGGGCGCCGGCGCCTCCGCCTGCTTGCCGGGCTCCGATCCCTGCGGCCATCCGAAGGCTCCGGGCTGGACGGTGGCGAGCGAAGCGCCCGGGTGGCCGAGGCGTTCGGTCGCCTCTCCGCGTCCGACCGGGACCTGCTCGGACTCGTGGCGTGGGAGGGCCTCTCCTCCGATGAGCTCGGACGGGTCCTCCGTTGTACGCCCGGGGCGGCCAGGATCCGGGTCCATAGGGCCCGGAAGCGGTTCGCCGGCCAGCTGACCCGCCTCGGCGTGGACGTGAAACGGCCGGGGGAGACCGGACATGTGTGGACCGACGGGCAGCCGCCCGTTCCGACGGTGGAGGAGACATGGTGACCGATCGCGACCCACTCGACGAGCTCGTGGGCGCCCTCGCCCGGGTCGACGACCGTGATCTGGCCTCCGCCTCGGACTCGACGGCCGCACAGGCCCTGTTCGAGGAGGTCGTGTCCATGGACGTGTCCCACGCGGCGAATCGCCACATCCGGCGGCGACGGTTCGCCCACCCCCGCATGGTCGCCGTGGTCACGGTGGGGCTGCTGTTCCTGCTCGCTGCCGCAGGGTACGGGGCATCGCGGTTCCTCACACCCGACGAGCAGCTCTCGGTCTTCGACCGGGTCAGCGGGGAGATCCCCCTGCCGCCCGGAGGCAACTTCGATCTCCAGCGGGCCAACATCTCCGCGCACCCGTCCCTCGAGCAGGAGGAGGGCCTGGCCGGGGACCTCGCGGTCGCCTCGGCCTGCCAGTGGTACGGGTACTGGCTCGACGGCCACAACCGCGGCGACCGGGCCCAGATCTCCGACGCCGCCGCGACGATCGACCAGATCCCGTCGTGGCCGCAGCTGGTGCCGGTGGATCCCGGGCCGGGAGGGCCCGCGGAGCTCATGCGCCGCGTCGCCGACTCGGTCGACGCGGGCGACCCGGTGCTCGTTCGGCAGTTTCTCACTGCGAACTGCGAGCGGGAGCCCTGGGTCGATTCCCTGGACGGCTAGCGTTCGGGGCGGTGCACTAAGCTGCGCCCCCGTGAAGGTCCTCGTCGTCGGCTCGGGCGGGCGAGAGCACGCGCTGGCCTGGAAGATCGCGCAGAACCCCACCGTCGACCGGCTGTTCGCCGCGCCGGGGAACGCCGGCATCGCGCGGGTGGCCACGTGCGAGCCCATCGCCTCGGCCGACGTGCCGGGCCTGGCGGAGTTCGCGGAGCGCGAGGCCATCGACCTCACCGTGGTGGGACCGGAGGCGCCGCTCGTGGCCGGGCTGGTCGACGAGTTCCAGGAACATGGCCTGCCGATCTTCGGGCCGACCCGGGAGGGCGCCCGCCTGGAGGGCTCGAAGTCGTGGGCCAAGGACCTGTGCCGCCGCCACGGGATCCCGGCCGGCCGCTCGGAGGGCTTCACGGACCGCGACCGGGCGATGGCGTTCCTGGACGAGGTCGGGCCGCCGTACGTCATCAAGGCCGACGGGCTGGCCGCGGGGAAGGGCGTCACGGTCACCGAGGACCGTGCGGAGGCGGAGCGCGCCGTCCGTGCCTGCCTGGACCGGCGGCCGGGCGATGCCCCGAAGACCGTCGTGGTGGAGCGGTTCCTCGAGGGGCGCGAGGTGAGCGCGCTCGCGCTGACCGACGGCCGAGCCGTGCTGCCGCTGGCGCTGGCCCAGGACCACAAGCGCGTCGGCGACGGGGACACCGGCCCGAACACCGGCGGGATGGGGGCCTACTCGCCCGTCCCGTTCGTCGACGACGCGACCCGCGACGCGATCGTCACCGGCGTCCTGGAGCCGACCGTCCGGGCGCTGCGCGACGAGGGGATCGTGTACCGGGGGGTCGTGTACGCGGGCATGATGCTGACGGCCGACGGCCCCCAGGTCCTGGAGTTCAACTGCCGGTTCGGCGACCCGGAGACCCAGGCCCTCGTCCCCCGGCTCAGCACCGATCTGTGCGAGGTCCTGGTGGCCTGCGTGGAGGGGAACCTCGCGGACACCCGGGCCGGGTGGGCCGACGAGGCCTGCGTGAGCGTCGTGCTGGCCTCGGAGGGCTACCCCGGCGAGCCGCGGACTGGCCTGCCGGTCGCGGGGCTGGAGGAGGCCTCCGCGGTTCCCAACGTCCAGGTGTTCCACTCGGGAACGGCGCTGCGAAACGGTAGAGTGCTGACCGCAGGCGGGAGGGTCCTCGCCGTGTCGGCGCTCGGAGCTTCCCTGGAGGACGCCCGCGGCCTTGCCTACGAGGCGTGCGGGCGGGTGTCGTTCGACGGGATGCAGTACCGTCGCGACATCGCGGCCGGAGGATGAGCCGGACGTCGCCGGCGGAGGATCGAGCAGGTGGTTGAGGTAGGGCCGAGCCCGCTGGTCGGGATCCTCACGGGGTCCACGTCCGACCTCCCCATCGTCCAGCAGACCGAGACCATCCTCGACAAGCTGGAGATCCCGAACGAGATCCGGGTCATCTCCGCGCACCGCAACCCCGACCTCGTCGACGAGTACGCGCGGCTGGCCGAGGAGCGGGGGCTGAAGGTGATCATCTGCGGCGCCGGCCTGGCCGCCCACCTCGCCGGCGCCGTCGCTGCCCGGACGGTACTGCCGGTGATCGGCGTGCCGATCTGGTCGAAGTACCTGAACGGCCTCGACGCGCTGTATTCCACGGTGATGATGCCGCGCGGGATCCCCGTGGCGACGGTGGCGATCGACGGGGCGACCAACGCGGCGATCCTCGCCGCCCAGATCATCGGGGTCGGCGACGAGGACGTCCGCCGGCGCCTCCGGCAGTTCAAGGAAGACCTGGCGGCGGGGCTGAAGCTGTGACGGGGGCGAGGAAGGAGGCCGGCCCGTGATCCCGCGGTACACGCTGCCCGAGATGGCCGCCGTGTGGTCGGACGAGGCACGGCTCGGGCACTGGCTGCGCATCGAGGTCCTGGCCTGCGAGGCGTGGGCCCGGCTGGGCCGCATCCCGGAAGCGGACCTGACGGCGATCCGCACCCGTGCCTCGTTCAGCATTCAGCGCGTGGCCGAGCTGGAACGCACGACGAACCACGACGTCGCCGCGTTCGTGCAGAACGTCGCGGAGTCCGTGGGGCCGGAGGGACGGTGGATCCACTTCGGGATGACGTCGTCGGACCTCTTGGACACTGCGCTGGCGCTGCAGTTGCGCGAGGCCGCCGACCTCCTCCTGGCCCGGCTGGAGCGGTTGGTGGCCGTGGTCCGGGCCCGGGCGATGGAGCACCGGGCGACCGTGATGATGGGGCGGACCCACGGCGTCCACGCCGAGCCGGTCACGTTCGGCCACAAGCTGGCGGTGTGGACGTTCGAGCTGGATCGGGACCGGGAGCGGCTCCGCCGGGCCCGCGAGGTGATCTCCGTTGGGAAAGTCAGCGGGGTGGTCGGCACGTACGCGAAGGTCGACCCCCGCGTCGAGGAGTACGTGTGCGCGGAGCTCGGCCTCCGCCCCGCCGAGGCATCGTCGCAGATCCTCCAGCGCGACCGCCACGCCGAGTACATGGCCGCGCTGGCCATCACCGCCGCGTCGCTGGAGAAGTTCGCCACGGAGATCCGCCACCTCGCCCGGACGGAGGTCCGGGAGGCCGAGGAGCCGTTCGCCGCGGGGCAGAAGGGCTCGTCCGCCATGCCCCACAAGCGGAACCCGATCGTGTGCGAGCGGGTTTGCGGGCTGGCCCGGGTGGTCCGGGGGAACCTGGTCCCGGCGCTGGAGGACGTCGCGCTGTGGCACGAGCGCGACATCTCGCACTCGAGCGCCGAGCGCGTGATCCTTCCCGACTCGACGGTCCTGGTGCACTACCTCCTGCATCTGTTCACGGGCGTCATCGAAGGCCTTCGGGTGTTCCCCGACCGGATGCTGGAGAATCTGGAGGCCGGGGGAGGCCTCGCGTTCTCCCAGGGCGTGCTGCTCGCGCTCGTCGACAAGGGGCTGTCGCGCGAGGAGGCCTACCGCGTGGTGCAGATCGCCGCGGCCGCGGCGTGGGACGAGGGCGAGGACTTCCGCGACGTGCTGCTGTCCAGGCCCGAGGTCAGGGAGCACCTGTCCCCGGCGGAATTCCAGACGCTGTTCGATCCGGCGGCATCGGTTCGGCACCTCGACGCGGTGTTCGACCGGCTGGAGAAACTGGAGATCGCGGGGTGATCTGCTGGTGGGAGTGATGGCCGAACTGCACGCACGGGGGGGTTCGGGGGGCTGGGGAGCGAGGCCCCGGCCCCGGAGGGGTCAAGGTGGCAAAGCCGAGCGTTAGCCCCCCGATCAGCAGGGGCAAGGTCCGCGACATCTACGAGGCCGGCGACGACCTGCTGATGGTCGCGTCGGACCGGATCAGCGCGTTCGACGTCGTGCTTCCAAGTGGCATTCCCGACAAGGGGCGGGTGCTGACGGCGCTGACGCTGTTCTGGCTGGAACAGACCGCAGACATCGTCCCGAACCACCTGATCACGGCGGACCCCGCTTCGTTTCCTGCGCCCTTCACCGGCGACCCCGAGCTGGCCGGGCGGGCGATGCTCGTGAAGCGCGCGGACATGGTCCCGATCGAATGCGTCGCCCGCGGATACCTGAGCGGCTCGGGCTGGAAGGAGTACCGGGCGTCGCAGTCGGTCTGCGGCGTCGAGCTGCCAGCGGGGTTGCGGGAGTCCGACCGGCTGCCCGAACCGATCTTCACGCCGGCCACGAAGGCCGAGACCGGCCACGACGAGAACATCTCGATCGACCGCGCCGCCGACCTGATCGGCGAGGGGCTGGCGCAGCGGTTGAAGGAGCTCACGATCGCGGTCTACGAGCGCGGCGCGTCGGTCGCCCGCGAGCGAGGGATCATCGTGGCGGACACGAAGTTCGAGTTCGGTTTCTCCGGCGGTGAGCTCATTCTGTGCGACGAGGTGCTCACCCCGGACTCCTCGCGGTTCTGGCCGGCCGACCGGTACGCACCGGGCGGAGCCCAGCCCTCGTTCGACAAGCAGTACGTCCGGGACTGGCTCGACGCGAGTGGCTGGGAGCACGAGCCTCCCGCGCCACAGCTCCCGCACGACGTCGTCGAGCAGACGGCCGATCGATATCGAGAGGCCTACGAACGCATCACGGGTGAGCCGTGGAAGGATTACCTGCGAAGGATGGGCACCGCGTGAAGTACCACGTCGAGGTCGTGGTCCGTCTGAAGGCGGGCCTGCTCGACCCGCAGGGCAAGGCGATCGAGGATTCCATGCCGCACCTGGGATGGACGAACGTCTCCGAGGTGCGGGTCGGTAAGCACATCGAGTTGTCGGTGGAAGCCGACGACGTGGACGCGGCGCGGGGCCAGATCGAGGACATCGGGAACCGGCTGTTGGCGAACCCCGTGATCGAGACCGTGGAGGTCCGGTGGGAGGGACGGGAGAGCAACCGGACCGAGATCGGCGCCCGGCAAGCTGGGCGCCTCGAGGCGGAGGCGCTCGAGTGAGGCCGCGGGTCGGGGTGATCACGTTCCCCGGGTCGCTCGACGACCGCGACGCGCTGCGGGCCGTCCGGGCGATGGGCGGCGAGCCCGTTCCCGTGTGGCACGGCGACCGGACGCTGCCGGCGCTCCACGCGGTGATCCTGCCGGGTGGGTTCTCCTACGGCGACTACCTCCGGACCGGAGCGATCGCGCGGTTCGCCGATATCATGCCCGCGATCCGCGAGTTCGCCGAGGCCGGCCACCCGGTGGTCGGCATCTGCAACGGCTTCCAGATCCTGTGCGAGGCCGGGCTGCTGCCCGGCGCGCTGATCCGCAACCGCTCGCTGCGCTTCGTGTGCCGGGTCGTGACGCTTCGCGTCGAGACGTCGACCAGCGTGCTGACCGCGGGGCTCGTGCCCGGCGAGCTGCTCCGGATCCCCATCAAGCACGGCGAGGGCCAGTTCACGGCGGGCGCCGACGAGCTCGCGCGGATCGAGGCCGAGGGGCTGGTCGTGTTCCGCTACGCCGGCCAGAAGGGCGAGACCGGCGACGACCACAACCCGAACGGAGCCGCGAACTCGATCGCCGGCCTCAGCAACGAGCGGGGGAACGTGGTGGGGCTCATGCCCCACCCGGAGCACGCCGTGGACCCCGACACCGGCCCGACCGGCGGCCAGCCGCTGTTCGCCTCGCTGTTGGAACGCGCGCTGGAACGAGTCGGCTGAATCACTCGTCCCCCCGCTTCGTCCGGGTGCGAAGCCCGCGTTCCGGATCCCACGTGGTCACGGTCTCGAGCTCCTCGGTGAACGACAGGACGGCCGCGCGCTCGACGTCGAACGAGAACAGGTGGTAGTTCGGCTCCTCCGGCGCCCAGTCGATGCGCGTGCGGATGGCTTCCCGATAGGCCCCGCGCGTCGCAGGGTCGGAGACGTCCCCCGCGCGGCCGTACAGCTTGATGTCCGCCTCGGTGGCCTTCCGGTCGGCCTGGACGCTGTGCACGACCAGGGGGCTCCCCCGCAGCAGGTCGAGCGCCTTCGGGGAGCGCCACATCATGCCCATCAGGAGCTCTCCCTGGACGAAGTCCAGCTCGCACGGGCTGATCCGGGGCCACCCGTCGCGCGAGACCGTCCCCAGCAGCACCAGCTGGTCGCGCTCGAACCGCTGTTGGGCCACGGAGCCGATCTCGGGACAGGCCTCGACGAACTCCTCCCATCGCATGCCTTCGACCTCCTCCATGGGATCCGGGCGGGCCGACGGTCGTCCCTCTATCCTGAGCGCACATGACCGTATCGGCGCCCACCGACACGCCCACCCACACCCTCACCGGGGCCGCCCGCTGATGTCGCAGGCCCCGCCGACCGAGCACTCCGCGCCCCTGCACCGCGTGCTGGGCCTCACCGACGAGGAATACGCGCGGGTGGTCGAGGCCCTCGGTCGGGAACCCAACCGCTCCGAGCTCGCCATGTACTCGGTCATGTGGTCCGAGCACTGCTCGTACAAGTCGAGCAAGGTCCACCTGCGGAAGCTCCCCACCGAGGGCCCCGCCGTGCTGGTCGGCCCCGGTGAGGACGCCGGCGTGGTCGACCTCGGCGACGGTGTGGCGGCCGTGTTCAAGCTGGAGTCCCACTCGCACCCCTCCGCGGTCGAGCCGTACCAGGGAGCCGCGACAGGGGTCGGCGGGATCGTGCGGGACATCCTCAGCATGGGGGCCCGTCCGGTCGCCCTGCTCGATCCACTGCGGTTCGGCCCCCTCACCGAGTCCCGGAACCGGTGGTTGCTCGGCGGTGTGGTCGCCGGGATCGGGGGCTACGGCAACTGCATCGGCGTCCCCACGGTGGGGGGCGAGATCGCGTTCGCCGAGGCCCACACCGCGAACCCGACCGTCAACGTGATGTGCGTGGGCCTCGCGCGGGCCGACCGGCTGATGCGGGGCCGCGCCGAGGGCGAGGGGAACCTGCTCGTGCTGATCGGGGGGCGCACCGGCCGAGACGGCATCGGAGGCGTCAGCGTGCTGGCCAGCCGGACCCTCGAGGACGACTCCGAGGACAGCCGCCCGTCGGTGCAGATCGGCGACCCGTTCACCGAGAAGCTCCTCATCGAGTGCTGCCTGGAGCTGATCGGGCGCGACCTGCTGATCGGGCTGCAGGACCTCGGCGGGGCGGGGCTCACCTGCGCGGTCAGCGAGTCGGCGGCGCGGGCCGGCACGGGCGCGGACGTCGATCTCGACGCCGTCCCCCTTCGCCAAGCGGGGATGGAGTCGTTCGAGATCCTCACCAGCGAGTCGCAGGAACGGATGCTCGGGGTCGTCGAGCCGGACCGCTTCGACGAGGTCGCCGCCATCTGCGAGAAGTGGGGGCTCCCGCCGGCCGTGATCGGGCGCGTCGCCGGCCACGGCAACCTCCGCGCGCGACGGGGCGGCGAGGTCGTCGCCGAGGTTCCGGCGAGGTCCCTGGCCGAAGAGGGTCCCACGTATCGCAGGGTGATGCGGGAGCCCGCCGAGCTCGACGCGATGGCCGAGGACGACCCCACCTTCGCCACGGTCACCACGCCGCCCGGCGAGGCGGTCCTCACGCTCCTCGCCTCGCCCAACGTCGCCGGCAAGCGGTGGGCGTTCGAGCAGTACGACTCGATCGTGGGCGGGCAGACCGTCCAGGGTCCGGGCGCCGACGCGGCGATCGTCCGGATCGAGGGCACGCTGAAGGCGATGGCCCTGTCCACGGACGGCAAGGGCCGGTACGGCGCGCTCAACCCGTACCTGGGTGCGGCCCACGCGGTCGCGGAGGCGGCCCGGAACGTGGCGACGGTGGGCGCGAGGCCGCTGGCGGTCACCAATTGCCTGAACTTCGGCAACCCCGAGCGCCCGGAGGTCATGTGGGCCTTCGCCGAGTCCGTCCGGGGCATGGCCGACGCCTGCCGGGCGCTGCAGACCCCGGTCACGGGCGGCAACGTCAGCTTCTACAACGAGTCCGGCGACTCCGCGATCTGGCCGACGCCGGTGGTCGGCATGCTCGGGCTGATCGAGGACTACCGCCTGGTGGTCGGGACCGGCTTCCCCCGGCCGGGGCTGTACGTCTACCTCCTCGGGGAGACGCTGGCGGAGCTCGGGGGGTCGGAGTTCGGCGAGGTCATCCTGGGGAGGGTATCGGGGCGGCCGCCGTCGCTCGACCTCGACCGGGAGGCCGCGCTGCTCCGCCTGCTGCAGCGGGCCGCCCACGACGACCTGCTCGACTCCGCGCACGACTGCAGCGACGGCGGGCTGGCGATCACGCTGGCGGAGTCGGCGATCGCCGCCGACACGGGGTTCGCGGTGTCCCTGCCGGGGGACCTCCCGCCGCACGTGACACTCTTCGCGGAGTCGGCCTCTCGCGCCGTGGTCAGCCTCGCGCCGGAGCGGGCCCAGCGCTTCGAGGACCTCTCCGCCGCGCTGCACGTGCCGTACACCCGTCTCGGCGAGACCGGCGGCCCCCGCATGGTGTTCGACAGCCTCTTCGAGCTCACCGTCGCCGAGGCCCGGGCCGTCTACGAGGACGCCATCCCCCGCCTGCTCGGCGAGCGCTGACGGCGCTCCCGGAGGCCGGGCGGGTGGGTGTTACCATCGGCCCCGATGGGGGACGGCGAAGGCCCGCGCGAAGCCTGTGGCTTGTTCGGGGTGTGGGCCCCGGGCGAGGACATCTCCAGGCTCATCTATTTCGGCTTGTTCGCCCTCCAGCACCGGGGACAGGAATCGGCCGGGATGGCAGTGTCCGATCTCCGGAACATCCTGGTGTACCGCGAGCTGGGACTCGTCGCGCAGGTTTTCGACGAGGCCACGCTGTCCACGCTGCAGGGCGACCTCGGCATCGGGCACACGCGCTACTCCACGACCGGCTCCACGACCTGGGAGAACGCGCAGCCGGCGTTCAAGACCGACGGCACGCGCGGGCTGGCCCTCGGCCACAACGGGAACCTGGTGAACACCCGCCGGCTGGCCCATGAGACCGGCCGGGACGCCCGGCAGTCCGGACGCTCCACCACCGACTCCGACCTGGTCGCCTCCATGATCGCCGCGCAGATCGAGGACGGCGTCGAGGAGGCCGCGCTCCGTGTGCTGCCGCGCCTGGAGGGCGCGTTCTCGTTCCTGTTCATGGACGAACGAACCGTGTACGCCGCGCGCGACCCGCACGGCCTGCGCCCGCTGGCCATCGGCAAGCTGCCCGGCGGGTTCTGCTTCGCCAGCGAGACCGCGGCGCTCGACATCGTCGGCGCCACCTACGTCCGGGAGGTCGAACCCGGCGAGCTGGTGATGGTCGACGACCGGGGCCTGCGCAGCCGGCGCTTCGCGGAATCGCCGCGCAAGGCGCTGTGCCTGTTCGAGTTCGTGTACCTGGCCCGCGCCGACTCGCGGCTGTACGGACGGACCGTGCACGTGGCCCGCGCCGAGATGGGCCGCCGGCTCGCCCGCCAGTCGCCCGTCGAGGCCGACCTGGTGGTGCCGGTCCCGGACACCGGTCACTCCGCCGCCCAGGGGTTCGCGGCCGAGGCCGGCATCCCGTACGGCGAGGGCCTGATGAAGAACCGCTACGTGGGCCGGACGTTCATCCAGCCGACGCCCTCGCTCCGCCAGCGCGGCGTGAAGCTGAAGCTGAACCCCATCCCGGACGCCGTGCGGGGCAAGCGTCTGGTGATCGTCGACGACTCGATCGTACGGGGGACGACGACCCGGCAGATCATCCAGATCCTCCGCGAGGCCGGCGCTGCGGAGGTGCACGTCCGGATCACCTCGCCGCCGATCCGGTGGCCCTGCTTCTACGGGATCGACATGTCGACCAGACAGGAGCTGGTGGCGAGCGACCTCTCCGTCGAGGAGGTCCGGGAGTTCGTCGGCTCCGACTCGCTGGCGTACCTCGAGCTCGAGGACCTGGTCGCCGCGACCGGTTCCGACGCGGGGGACTTCTGCCGCGCGTGCTTCGACGGTTACTACCCGGTGCCCATCCCGGAGCAGGAGCCCACGAAGCTCCTGCTGGAGCACCCCGCCTCCGGGCAGTAGTGGGCTCGGGCAGGGAGTCCAGAGGGGGGAGCAGCCCCGAGCGGAGCGAGGATCAGGCTGCGGACCCCTCTGGCGGAGCAGGCCCGCCGGACGGCGGGGCTGCGACGATGGGCAGGGAGTCCAGAGGGGGGAGCAGCCCCG
>Ga0137373_10000026_pt1 | contig 146413 bp, 123 predicted proteins | sample SagtaG_5_FD_104912 | JGI IMG/M metagenome (GOLD analysis project Ga0137373, IMG submission 104912) | Vadose zone soil microbial communities from Sagehorn Ranch, Mendocino, California, USA - Sage1_R_80_16 metaG | ecosystem: Environmental > Terrestrial > Soil > Vadose zone | place: USA... | reverse complement strand
CGTTCCTGGCTATCTGCTTCGGGTGCTAGCAGCAAACGTGAACCTCCACGGGGCAAGCCCGTGGTATCCAAAGGAGTTTCGCCAGCTCTGTTAGTAGCGACCAACGTGAGGCTCCCCCGGACAAGCCGGGGGCATCCAGCAGTAGTGATCGCTCAGGAGTCGCGTTGCGTGAGATTGACCCGGCGCTAGCCGCTCGGTTCTGTAGTGGTTCGTGGGAAGTGTGCCTTGATGCGGCTGAACTACTCCGATGCTAAGATACTTGGCGCATGACTCAACCGTTGAATCTCACAGGAATGTCTCAAACTGAACTCGTCAATTTCATCGAGAAGATGGGCGAGCCGGCATTTCGGGGCAGGCAGCTTTTTTATGCACTACATCACCGTCGGCTACGTTCATTCGATGAAATGAGCAATTTGCCCGCAAAGTTGCGCGAGAAGCTTCAAGGACAGGCCACGGCCGCAACTCTCAAGCTGGAAAGCCGTTTTCTCTCGGAAGACGGAACCCGACGTTATCTCATGAAGACGTACGACAACCTGCCTGTCGAAACTGTCTTCATTCCAGAAGAACGGCGCGATACTATCTGCTTTTCATCACAGTCCGGATGCCCGCTTCAGTGTAGCTTTTGCCTGACTGCCAAATTGGGACTCTTGCGCTCCTTGACTGCAGGAGAAATTGTCGAACAGATCATCATTGCCCTTAACGATGCTTATGGCAGTGGCGTGAAGTCTCCGCGCGGAACAAATCTGGTCGGGATGGGCGCCGGTGAACCGTTCCTCAATTTTCATGAGTTGATGAAGGCTTTGCGTATCATGGGCGACCCGAAGGGATTGCACATTGTTCCGCATCGCGTAACCGTTTCTACCGCCGGCATTGTCCCCATAATACGAGAACTAACTAACATTTCGGATCGGCCCCATCTTGCTGTTTCTGTTGCCGCTCCCAGCGATGACCTGCGAGATCTGTTAATGCCCATCAATAAGAGATGGCCCCTGGGCCAGTTACTCTCTGCTTGTAAAGAATTTGAAAGATCTTTAAGGCGGGGCGAGCGGTTCACGTTCGAGTACGTGATGTTGAATGGTATTAATGACTCAGACGAGCAGGCACGCCAACTTGCAAATCTTTTAAACCGTTACGAACTGAGAGCCAAGGTTAATCTGATTCCCCACAATCCTGCAAAGACACTGCCTTACGGGCCGTCCTTGCCGGAGCGAATCGAACGATTCCGGTCGATTCTAATTTCCAAGGGAGTGCACGTGTTTATCCGTCGGCCGCGTGGACGTGATATCTACGCAGCGTGCGGTCAACTGGCAGCCATTGGCCAAACAGCGTTGCCTCCAGCCACGATGCATCAGTCGGCTTAAGGAGCCATAAATTCAAGGATAAGACAATACCGGGCGCTGGCCCGACCGTGAGGAAGGAACATGTCCACAGGAAAAGTTACGTTTTCTCTCGTAATACTAGCTACGAGTTTGTTCTTTTCTGGTGTGCTTCTGTCCGGACATTCAATGCCCCAATCGCCGCCAAATATAGCCGTCAGTGGCTATTTGTCAGCAGATAAGGCCACCCGAGGAAAACCGCTGCCGGTGGTAGTGGTGATGGAGATTCCCGGAGGATTCCACGTCAATTCAAATCGACCCCTCGAAAAGTTTTTAATCCCCACGAAACTTGAGATCTTGCCGCCAAACGGCATACGAGTCGGACCGGTAGCTTACCCTCGTCCTGTTGTGCGCAATCTGAAGTTCTCGAAAAACAAAGTGTCTGTGTTCGAAGGTAAAACTACTATGCGCTTTACCGTAACTCTACCGGGAAACTACAGCTCCAGCGCGACTGAAATCAAAGCCCGGCTCAAATACCAAAGTTGCAACGATGATTTTTGCTTCCCCCCACAAACACGAGAAATCTCAATACCAATTACGGTTGCTGGACAGTAAAAGTGTAATCGGAAAGATCTAACCAGGAAAATCCGAACTATTTTTGCGCCCTTCCAACACCACCGAGGCAATTGCATGTTCGCTGGTATGGGCCAGAGAAAGGTGGGCTACAGTTGCCGCCGATTGTTGAAATAATCTCAAAACCTGCCGGTGAAATATAAGGAAAGGTGCTCCACTACCGTGTGAGTTGATTTCCACATCCTGCCAACTGATCCCACCTCGCCAACCAGTCTGGAACGCTTTGAGAGTGGCTTCTTTTGCCGCGAATCGCGCTGCGTAATGCTGGGCAGCTACGGCGCCGCGAGCGTTACAATAGTCGCGCTCGGCGTCGGTGAATACGCGTTCCGCAAAACGCGGAGTACGCATTAGCACTTCGCGAATACGGCGAACTTCGATAATGTCTATACCAATGGAAATTATCACAGCCGAAAAAGAGTTTAAGGATACTGGCTTCTACTGGCGCGAGAAAAAGGGCGTTCGCGCATTGATTTGCGCCAGCTTGGAACAAGACGGATTCACTAACGCCTTCTCCACGCGGCTGGGTGGTGTCAGCCCAATGCCTAAAGACTCTCTTAACCTTGCCGGGTTTAACGAAGATGCAGCTGAGAACATTCTGGAGAATCGGCGCCGGTTTCTCAAGCTTTTTTCGGGTCAGTGGACACTGGCAGGTTGTTGGCAGGTACATGGCTCCGACGTGCGCCTCATCAAAGACGCCGAAGACGCGAAGCCCGCGGAAAATGCGCGCGGCGAGACGGTTTATTGCGATGCTATTGCCTGCGATGCACCAGGGGTGCTCGCAGCCGTTAAAACGGCGGATTGTGTTCCGATTTTGCTGTGTGACATCAGCACCGGCTCTTTTGCAGCGGTGCACGCCGGCTGGAAGGGGACGCTGGCGAGCATTGTCCGGCAGACACTCGAGCGCATGACCAGCAGTTACCGGACGCGAGTTGCGAGCTTGCGGGTGGCCATTGGACCAGCCGCCGCATCTTGTTGCTATGAAGTCGGCAGTGAAGTCATCGAAGGGTTCAAAACCAGATTCCCCGCATCAGACGATCTCTTCACCCCAACGCGCAAAGAACACGCTCGGATTGATTTAATAAAGGCGAATCGCGAACAACTGATTAGCGGCGGAGTGAGTCCGGAACGCATTCACATCGCCCCGTTCTGTACCATGTGTAGCAATGATCTGTTTTTTTCTTACAGACGCGAAAAGCAAATTCTCGGGAAAGTGGGCCGCCTCATGTCAGTGATCGGACGGGCGCACTGACTAGCGCATCTCGTTCACCAACGTCCGCTTTCCCAATGTGTCCACGTCGACGCGAGTAGATCTCAAGATCCCGAAGACGTCTGAAAACGCTTTGTCCTTGTTTGGGGAACGGCTATGTTGCGCGAGCAAGAGAGTCTCGATTGGAAAATCCGAATTCTCCTCCGCTTCCCTGCCTCCATTCAAGCCAGGAAGATTGCCGTGTTTATAACACTCCAGGTTCGGTGCGAGCCGTTCAGTGACAGCAATTAGCTCCCGATTGGGACAAGATAGGGTTGATCGCAAGCCATTGTCAGCGTCTATCTCTACAAATTCAATTCCTTCCGGACAAGGGAAGGTGCTTCCGCCCAGCTCGGGCCGAATTTGGACCGCTTCTTTCATGAAATCAGTCCAGGCAGGCAAAGCAGCTTCAGCACCGGTGAGTCCCAATTGCTCGTTATCATCGAAACCAATCCATACCGCGCAGACCAGATTTGGGCTATATCCGACGAACCAGCCATCGTGAGAAGTACCAGTCTTACCAGCAATGGCCGTACCCTTTACCGCATCACGCGCCGCGCGAGCTGTTCCGTGATCCACCACGGCCGTTAGCATATTGGTAATCATGTAAGCCGTCGTGGGGCTGATCACCTGCTCCGGCCTGCTTCTGTTTGTTAAAGAATGAGCTCCGGGGGGTTCCGCCACACTGGAGATTACCCGCGGTTCCACGCGACGCCCACCATTGACGAAGGTGGCGTAAGCGGCAGCCATCTGTAACGGGGTTGCTTCCGTGGTGCCGAGTGCCGATGACGGATAGCGCTCAGGCTTGGGCAACCCAAATCGGGAAGCCAGATTTGCGATTCGAGCGAGACCAGTTTGCATGGCGACGTCGACAGTTACTACATTAAGTGATTTTACCAATCCAGCTCGCAGGGTAACCTCCTGCATTGAGTAACTACCACCGTAGTTTGCTGGTCTATAAATTCTGTTCCGGTCGAAAATAAAATCACGTGGCGCATCGCGGAAGAGCTGCACTGGTGAAAATCCGTCCTCAATTGCAGCCGCATATACAAACGGTTTGAATGTGGAACCAGGCTGACGTCGCGCATCCGTAGCTCGGTTCAATTGTGATGTGCCGTAGTTTCGACCGCCAACCATTACCAGCACGTTGCCAGTTTCCGGATCAAGAGCGACAAGCGCACCCTGCGGCCTTCTTCCGCTACTGTCCTCGGCGTCGAGACGATTAAGCTGTCTTTCGAGAGCAAGCTCCGCCACACGCTGTAAGTCAAGATCAATGGTCGTGTAGACTCTCTGGCTTTCGGCAGGAGCCTCCAAATCGCTTTCAGCCACACGATTAACGTAATCCACAAAATAGGGCGCCAGAGACAGACTGTTTGTCTCGATTGGCATTGCAATCACCGCACATATTGCCGCAGCGCCTGCTGCTTCACTGCTGATCCAGCCATCGCGGGTCATTGCGGCTAAAACGGCATTCCTTCGTGTTTGCGCCGCTTGCGGATGTCTTTCGGGCGAATAGCGAGATGGGCTTTGGATCATTCCAGCAATCGTCGCCGCTTCGTTCAGGGATAAATCTCGCAGAGCTTTGCCGAAAAATAGATCTGCCGCCTGGCGAACTCCTCTAACCCCAATTGCTCCGACTTGACCCAGGTAAACCTCGTTACAATAGAGCGCAAAAATGTCTTCTTTTGAAAGACGGCGCTCCAGCGCCAGTGCCAACATGGCCTCGGCATATTTGCGATGAAATGTTCGTTCCGGCGAAAGATAAGTGTTCTTGACCAGCTGTTGCGTAATTGTTGAGCCACCCTGACCCATTCGTTCATCACCGGCATTGCGTACCAGGGCACGAGCAATGCCAAAGAAGTCGACTCCGGAATGAGCAAAGAACCTGCGGTCCTCTGCTGAGAGGATCGCGTGTACCAGGACGGCAGGAATTTCAGCAAAGGCCAGCGCTTTTCGTTGGCCCGCTTTGATTGCCATATCATTCGTCAGCACTTCTGGTTCCAGCGTAAATGACTGCAGCCCGATTCCGTCTCCGGACAATTCTGAAATCGAACCACTAGCATTGAATATGACATGGAGCAGTAAAGGACGCAGTAAGCCACCCGCGCGAGAGGGGCGGATATCAATAGCGGATTGCTCGAGACTAAAGCTTCCACTCCACACGTTGCTGGCTTTGGTTTCAACGTACCCCGCGCGTTGCAACACTGAGATCAGTTCCTCACGTGAGAGCCTCTGACCAACGCGCAAGGTGCGCGGCGCTGCATAGAGTCCGGGACGGCTGGTCAAGTATCCGTTTTCCAACCGCGCATCGATTATTCTCGAGTAGTGTTTGTAAGAGCGAAGGAGAGAATCACCGCCAACGATTAGTCCCATCAAGACCACTGATGCGACGGTATGAAAGACGATGTGGTTCTTTCCGAACCACAGCTTACGGAAAGACTGGTGGAGAAGCCGCCTCCTGCCTCTAAGGGCCAGTCGCCTTGGCCGGAGCTCAGATGTGATCTCAATAGGCATGGCGAGACAGAATTAGAGGAGCACAGCTCGCGTTCTGCTGCTGCTTTCATTTCCGGAAAGCTCGAGCACGCCCTATTTTCCTGGCAATTTGCGATTTAGTTCTCGCCAACTGCAACCCTTCGTGCTCCGTCAAATCTGGATGATTCTTTTAAACAGTCAATCACCTTGGAATTCTCGAAAAAACCATTTTTGCTATTGAACGCCGGAGAAAGAGGGATGAGTGAGCCGGATTTGCTATTGATTAACGGAGAGACTTGTCTCGCCAGACGTCAGTTCCTTGCGCTCGCGAAGCTCATACCATCCAGCAGTGGAACCCATGGCCATCTCGATTAACGCCTTTAAAGTGGGCAAAATTTCAATGGCGGCCTGATAGCCGGCAGAGATCAACTCCTCAGCACGACCCATCTCATCCCAGCGAATATGGCCTACAGCAGGTTTGACGATAAGATCCGCGGCGTCAAGTTGATGCAACGAGGCTACTCTCTGGACTACCAGCATTGACTGCAGCACCACGCCCACTACTGAGAGAGTAGGGCCAAGAAACTTTGCTCCTTCAGCATTCACGTCAACCGCAACAACGATGTCGGCGCCCAGGGAACGCGCGATATCTGAGGGAATATTAGCGACCAGACCACCATCAACGAGTTGCCTGCCCTGTTCATCTGTTACGGGCACATACCAGCCGGGAATGGCGCAGCTGGCACGGATGGCAAATGGCACGTCGCCTTTTTCGCGCAGAACGACCGCGGAGCCTGAGTTAAGGTCTGTGGCAACGGCCGCGAACGGTATGGGAAGTTCTTCAAAACGAGTTACAGGTAAACGCTCCCGAAGATATTCTTCCAGGCGTTCATTACTCTGAACGCCAAGTCGGGACATTGTCATGCGCCCAATATCACGCCAGCGCAGGGTACGGCTGATAGCCTCAATTTCCGTGAGGGGCATCCCGGAAGCCACCGACCCACCAACAAGCGAGCCAGCCGAAGTCCCGGCAATGCAATAGACCGAAATTCCATGTTCCGCGAAGGCCTGAAAAACTCCGATGTGGGCCATACCTCGGGCAGCACCCCCAGATAGCGCTAGTCCAATTCGAGGTTCGTGGCGATCAATATCCATGGAAACTCTGCGGGTCAGCAGTCATCAGGAATACTTCTGCCGAGTATGTTCCAGGTCAGAGTCCAACAGTCATCTAATTAGAGGCTTGTCAGCGTTACAACCTCTGCCCGTTCGCGTGCGTTATCCAAAAAGGTATCTGTGTCAGACTCAATTTTACCTTCCGTCAACGTCTGTTCGATCTCCCCGTGAGATTCCTCCAGTGTTGGCACGATTGCTCCGCGTGACTGAAGACGGAAGCGAGGCACATAAACATCCCGGTAATACTCCGAAATCTCCTTCTGAGTTATCACAACAAAATTGCGAAAGCGAAAATCAAGGTATTTCTCAATTTTGATGCGCTGTTCAAGGATCTCGTCTATTTTATCGCTGGACAAACCCACTCTTTCGCGTCTTTCCTGAAACTCAGCGGGCGACGAGAAAGCCTTGACCAATTCATCTCTGGCATTTCGGATCTCATCAGCGGTGGGAGCAATGCTGGGCAATTTCTGCGCTTCCTGAAGGATCAGCCGCTGATCAATAACCAGTCGTAAGGCCCGGTTAAGTGCATCAGAATTAGGATTAGCGAGGGGTGTGTTTGGTGTCAACGCCAACTGCCAAAGCAGATCAGAATAAGTAACTAAACAGGACCCTTTACAATCCGTCTGGGCGCCGGCGTTTACCGACGCCACCATTCTGTCCACGACCTCCTGCCCGCGGCAAAGACTGGGACAAATAATAAGCAGGGCCGCAGACAAAACGGCCGAAAGCCACGGGCGCGTTCCGGCACCTCCCCAAACATTAGAAATCAACATGCTGTCCCCTCTTTCCGTCCCAATTCTTCTTATTCCCCAGTTTCCTGTTCCCCGATTCAGAATGTTTGTGTAAATCTGAACTGTAACTGTCCTCGGTTCAGCCGAAATACCGCTGGAGGAGCATCTAGTTGTCCTGTTGGCCCAGCCTGCGGAATCAGAAACTCCGGTGGTTTAAGCAAGAACCCATAATCAACAGCCAGCGCGCCGCCGAAGGGCGTTTGAATCCTGAAACCCAATCCCACCGTGTTGCTCCAATGGGCCCGCAAATTTGCGGCGTTAATAGCATCTAAGAGACTGCTGGAAGCGACTGCGCTGGAGTCGGTCTTGCGGAAGAGATCGCCGACCCGGCGAAATACATTGCCGCCGTCATAAAAGGGGACCGCCTGCAAAGACTTTGTGAGAGGTATGCGCGCCTCAAGATTCACGATTGCCAAAGCATTACCACCAATTGGCACGGTGAAGGGATTCAAGAAGATGATGTCGCCGTTCTGACGGCGAAATGGACCAGTCGGAAGTATCACCTGACGCGGTCCCGCTTCCTCAAAGCCAAAACCTCTGAGCGTGGTGGACCCGCCGGAGAAAAACCGCTCGCTGATAGGCAAGGTCCGGTCTATTTCGTCTATCAGTCCATTTCCATCGCGATCTCGGGGATTGAAAACGTTGGCCAGACCGAGTGTAGCGTTTCCAGCGAGGACGGTGTCTCGCAGACTCTTCACCTTGTAATAACGTCGATATGTGGTCCCAAATTTACTGAAGGAGATGTTGCCGCCTAACTGCCTGAGAGCCACGGTGTAATCCACGGTGAGGAAAGACCCCCGCGTCGCATCCAGCTGATTGTAACGACATATTTCGCCCGGTCTCCCTTCCTCCGCATCCTCGGCACTGCGGTTGCCCGTGGCAAATAGACCGCGTTCGCATCTTTCCCGTGTGTCTCTCACAAACGAACCGCCAAAACGCGATAGCCGAATGGCACGATCTGGCTGCAGGATTGGCTTTAGCAGCAGACTCTGGAGGTTAAACAACCGAACGTCCTGATAACTATAGCGAGCAAAGACGATAGTGTGAGTTCTTTGATCGAGAACGCGCTGGGTGTCCACGGCCACAGTAAAACGGTTGATTGTGGGTTCATTGACACGCGCGCCGAACTCGTCAAGAGGATTCCCATTCTCATCCAATCGTTGGACGATGCCAAACGTTCCGCGATCAATGGCTGAGCGAAAAAAGCGAGTGACTGTGGAATCCCGTTGATACTCCAGCGAGACCACCAATGGGGCATACTGTCTTTGTCCATAACGGGCGAACCTCAGGTCCGTATATTCAAAGCGAAGTAATTGCCGCCTGTTGCTGACCCTAAGACGCATCGCCGCCTGACGCAATTTATTCATAAAATTGACGTTGCTAATTTCAAGCAGACCCAATGCTCCCGTGTCAGTAGAGTAGCCCCCGCCATAATCGATAACCCGCGGTTTCTTTTCCTCAACATCAATAATTACATCGCGCCGTTTAAAGCCCGAGCTTGTTTCACCGGCGGGTTCGGTGCGGATAATTACCTGGCGATAAGCGTCTGTAAGATAGAGTTCCCGCTCACTGTCGGAAATCCGGTCCGCACGAAGCACCGCCCCTTCTTTCAAAGGAATTGCCCGGACGATCGCGTCCCGCTTGGTCCGCTGCGTTTTAAGATCGCCGGTGACTCCATTAACAATGATTCTGTTGATAAATACTTTGTCCCCTTCGGTATTGAAGGAATAGATCAGACGGACTTGCTCATCATCGCCGTGTTTTGGCAATTCCACGGTCGAAAAATCCAGCTGTGTATCTACGTAGCCCTGGCGGGCATAAAGCGCTAACACCCGCTCGGCGTCGGCGCGTGCCTGGGAGCGCGAAAATGGCGATCCGATAACTACTCTCAGCATATTTCGCAGACGCTCGTCTGTGAACACTTTATTGCCGCGAACCTCGACTCCTGCGATGCGAGTCAGCGGGCCCTCAGTAACATTAAAAGTTATAATAAGACTGTCACCATTAACTGTAACACCCTGGCGAACCTCGACCTCCGCGCGCCGATAGCCCAAATCGCGCATGTAAGCCCTGATCGTACGTCGATCCTGTTCCAATAGAGTCAGGCTCGTGTAACCACGGCCGTAGCCAATGAACGGAATTATTCCCAGCGCACTGGCCTTTTGGCTTTTTAAATCGGCCTCGACGTCTGAAAATTTCAATTTATTAGTGCCCGAGATTCGAATGTCGCTGAGCCGAAACCGTCGTCCTTGCTGCACCGGATAGACAATATCGACAGAGTGGCCATTGAGACCTTCCGGACTAAGGTTTTGACAGGTTTCGGCAGACCCATTCGCTCCTAATTCAGGTATGGCTGGCCTAACTGTGCAAATCGGCGTGGCATCGGCAAAAAAGTAACCTTTTTCCTGCAGCTTATTCCGCAATCGGCGTTCGCCTTCTATGATGGCAGATGGGTCGATGTTCCCTTCTCTTTTGATCGGCAATAACTCACGAGCAGTCTTTTCACTGATGTGGTAGCTCGTAATCTCTACGGTGACGTGTGGTCCAACCTGCCCTTTAAGATTAATAGTGATCAGATTCTTGTCGGGATCTCGTTCCACTTTGGGATCTTCTAGCTGAGGCGCGAGGTTTCCCCGGTCGATGAGTGCTTGACGAATCCGATTCATGTCTTCGCCCAAAGTGTCTCGCGTGAACGGTGTATTTAGTTGTAATTTTAGAGCTGCTCGCACGACGCTCGGATCGAAACCCTGGATGTCGATATTGAACGCCGCAATCCGCGATTGTTCACCGGGTGTGATTCGGTAAACGACTGTGGCTCGTGTACCGGTCGCATCTTTTTGCTCCACCGGCTCGACGGTCGCTCCGAAATAGCCACGATCACGTAAGTAGACCTGGATTTCGTCAGCGTTACGCGTCATGATCTGCTTGGAAACGCGTGAGCCCGGAGGTGTCAGGTTAAGTCGTGCGCGTAATTCATCCTCAGAAATCGGAATTCCGGTCACTGGACCGATCTCGATCCTGACCGTGCCAATCTGCACCTGTCGTTGAATTACGAAGCGCAAACGGATTGGACCAGTCTTGCTGGTCTCGACCACTTCAACGCGCGCGTTTGCCACCCGGCCCGACTCAAACAGCGCTTGCAGCGATTCCCGAACGCGGACCGCGGAATATTCTGTGTTGGGTACAACTTTTAGTAAGGTAAGGAACTCTGTCTCGGCTGCAGCATCAGGCGGGGAACCTTCGAAGACGATTTCGATGGAGCTAACTATTCTCCCTTCGTAATCGGCTACGTCAGCCAGGACACGAGTTCCCGCCGCAAAAAGAAGCACGGGTATTAAGAGAGGTGTGAAAAAGCTTCGGGTTAGCGTGAGGAGGCACAGTAAAACAGTTTTCCTACTCTGGTGTCGGGATTCCTGCATTCCGCTCTTTACTCGCCACAGCCTTGATGGGCTGATTCGCCGCTTGTTCTGCCCCATGTTCAAAACCGTTTTCTGAACCGAATCTCAAAACTGAAATTGTTATTCCGGGTAGTAAGACTCTGCGTGGACGCCTGTTCATAGAAAGCTACGAAAGAAAGGCGGTCCGATACGCGATATTCAAGCGCTAATATTTGATTCGGATCAGAGGTAACGTTCGTTGAATACGTCACCGATAAGTCTTTGTTAATTTGCTTTCCGACAGTCAAGCGGGCTGCGGGTGATGAGCCCGTTCCACCAATCACGGGGTTAATCTCAAACCGGGTTAGCCCGAACAGTTTGCTCGTAGCCCGCTGGGCCGGCGCGTTTATCAAGGCGTCTGTCAAGAGGCTGGTGGCGGTTCCCAATCCAGATTGGGAGAGAATCGAGGTGCTCGTGTCACCCGAGGAAAGCTGACCAGTTGTAATCAAGGAAACGACATCAGACTGAGGCAAGGCCGGATCCGAACCTACGGCCGCTTGGGGCTGAGAGAGTGGTCCCGTCAAGGTGACGGTGACACGATAACCACGAATCTGAGTCGCCCCCTGAATATTAACTATTGGGTCAGCTCCGCGACGGGCTGGCAGGTCCATCAAAGCACGAACTATTTCATAACGATCATTGCGAAAATTCAGCCATCCTCTGGTGGCCGTAATTCTCCCCGAAATCACAGGATCCTTCACTGGCCCATTTAGCTGCAGCGATAGTGAACCAACTAAATCTGCGAGATTGTTTCTAACAACGAGGGCGTTTCGCCCTTCCAACCTCAAATCGCTGAACAGCGCCGCCCGTGTGAACTCGACTTCACCGCCTTCTTCAATGGACTCTGCGCGTCGGAAGTTGATCAGATTTGCAAGTTCAATATCTTTCGTATACTCCGCACGTCGGATATTGACTATTCCACTGAGCAGTTGCTGACTTGATGACCCCTTGACCTCCAGGTCCGCATCCACCGTGGAACGGAAGTCCTCCGGAAAGGGCACTGTGACACCTTCACCGTGAACATTGATCAAGAACTCTGCCAGTGTCAGCCCATCCAGCCGAGCGCCACCGGATGCGCTCAGCCTGCCTCCACCCATCGTGCCGTTGAGAAACTCTAGCTGCGCCTGATCTGATGTAAATCTGACTACGGACTTCAAGTTTGAAATCATCCATCGCTCGTTGCCCAATAGCAGCGACAGCGAAGCTCCTGTGAGTGAGGCTGTTCCGTTGAGTCTCGGTTGTTCAAAGCTGCCACTCACCCGAACAGCAACGTCTGCGGTACCCGAAGAGAAAATATCAGGAGAAAGACCGTTAAGAACCCGCAGATTTAGCGCTCCATTGACAGCGAGACTCTCTCGCCCACCAGCCCCGATGGCCAGAGCGCCTCCCAACGTGATATTCGTTCCTGGTCCGGTGAACTGTGCGTTGTCGAACGAAACCTGGGCCGGAGAGAATCGCACCGCAAAAGGTGTGGTAGCATCGAGCTGGACGTCTTCCACGCGGAAGCTCAGCTGAGAAAAGTCTGCGGTGCCTGCCAACCCTGCTAACGAGGGGTAACCGTCTTCATCCAATAAGTTGCCTGCCGCTTTGACAGTACCCGAAGCGTGGCCGGAGAGCCTCACGGTGGTTTGCGGTAAAGCGATTGCAAGCAAGTTCGTCAGGTCCGAATTATTGAGCGTAGTCTCGACAGTAGCCGGCAACCGATCGTTGGCAAGATTAACGCGGGCTGCAATCACCTGCGCAGGGCCCAGAACGCTCGTCGTCAGCGTCACATTGAGCAACTTATTTTCAGTTTTCCCGACGAGCGATATAGCCCCAGCCTGGTGTCCATTGATCGTCACACCCTGCCCCTGACCATCGAAGCTGATCTCGTAGGCGGAGAAGTCTTTGCTCGACAAATTGCCAGAAACATGCGCAGTAAAGCCGGCTGTACCGCTGATATTAACACCCGGCCGGTTCGCCAAGGTGGCCAGACGAGCAAGCTGAACACCCTCGGCTCGCCCCTGAAGATCAAACACTCTACTGGTCGTATCAAAAGTGCCGCTGGCCAAAATTCGACCGGCGGTTAATCGTGCCTCAATATTCTCGAGGCTAACTTTAGAGCCGCTGAAAGTCGCACGGGCCACCAGGCTTTCCAGGGATTCACCGGCGAGGCGGCCGGGGCCAAAATTCACATTCGCACTTCCTATCATGGCGCTGGGGATGCCGGTAATCTTTATCTGCCCCGATACATCCGCCTCAGTATTGCCGAGCTGCTCGCGACTCGTCTTGGTGAGAGGAAGGGCCGCGATTAGATTGGCTGCGTTTAATTTGTCCATTGTCGCGTTGAGAGTGATGTTGTTCTCACCAGTTCGCGGAGCATTCAGAGTGAATTGCATGCCTCCGCCATCTGTTTCGCGCAGCTCTCCCTGCTCCACACGCAACTCTGTTTCCGTCATCGCAATGGACGCTGATAACGAGCCGAGATCCTTACCATTTGCGATGAGGGAACCCAATGCGACGTGGCCATTAATACCAGGCGTACTGAGCTTGCCACTCAGATTTCCACTGAATGTGAGCTGACCTCCCAGTTCCAGCCCATAACTCTGCATCTCAGCCTCCACATCAGGTAACAATCCGGAGGAAATCAAAACATTCTGCAATTCGCTGGCGTCAGAAGAGTTGAGTTCTACCTGTAGATTGGAATCGGCGGTAAAGGAGAACTGACCTGAGGCGTTCAGCCTGCTCGCTGCTGTCTGCAGTTCAACTCGTTGAATCTGGAATAGACCTCGGTCGGCGCGCAATGCGACTTCTCCAGAAATAGGTACACGCCCATTTGCGGCTTCGCCAGTCTCGGCCATAAGCCGAGTATTAAGGGTCCCGGAAGCTTGCTGGAAATTTGTACCGGGAAACACGAGATCAACTTCACCGCTAGCTTTTCCCGCCAACGGTACGGCAGCGCCAGCAAGTGCTGTAAATGGACCAGCAATATTCAGATCAGTAAAATTGGCAGAGACGCGAGATCTGCCGGAAGCGGCGATGGCCACACTGGCACTTCCACTTGCATGCCCCTCGAAGATATCCGCTGCGAAATTGTTGAGTTGAATCTCGGTGTTGGTCGCGACCAGGTTAGCCCGGGCCTGGCCCAAATTCATTCGACCCAGTACTCCGCCTCCCAGACTCAGATCCGCACTTGCCCGATAACGTCCGGATGGTTCCACATCGAAAACCGGCCTTGTTAGCTTGACAGCTTCGGCCTGACCATCGGCCAACTTGACCGTGCCAACATTGATGTCAGCAGTGGAACCTTGAATCCTTCCATCTCGAACCGAAAGCCTGACACCCGCAATGTTGATACTGCCTGTCTCTGCTCCCGACGCGGTCACTGCTCCCACCTGCACCTGGTTCACTACAACACTGGTCGTACCGTTTGTGCTATGCACATCGATCTTGCTTGCTGTAACACCGTTCACACGGGCTTTGGAAGATTTAATCGCTCCCGCTTTTATCGATGAAATCGTCCCGGCGGTCACTTCATTTTGGTTTTTTACGCGCAGGTCTGAGGCAGTGATCCCATCCACTGTTGTGCCGGAGGAGGTGAGGCGGCTTGCATTAAATTGATTCGCCGCGGCTGTCAAAACTCCTTCATTCATCTCCGCCCGGGCATCCCGAAGGATCAAACCAACAATCGTGGTGCCATAGCTGCGCTCGGCCGCAGCTCGCAATTCACCCACCCAGCGGAAGTCGGAGCCCGTCCCCATCACGCCGCCAGTAAGCTGCACCGTATTCAGCTGAAAATCTCCGGCTGTCAGGAGGTCCGCGACCGCCCGAGCTTTAACGTCGTAACTTTTCCCCTCTCCCGAACCATTTGCTGTGACGTTCAGACCGCCGAGGCGTATACCCTCTGCAGCTAACGCGTCCGATTTAATGGTGCCATCGATCTTGTAGTTGTCGCCCTCGCCCGAGACGGTGCCGGTAAAATTACCCGTTCCGCGAATCGCACTACTCGGCTGCAATATTTCCGAAATCTGCGTCACATCCACTGTCGAGTTGATGTTGAACTGATAGCGTAAAGCACGCCAATCATCCATGGTCCCCTGCAGAGTTGCTTGCGCAACCGGCGAGCTCAGAGTCAGCTGCTCCACCTCTGCTCGGGTTTGATTTATCCGACCACGAACCTCGATGTCGATATTCTTAACCTCCCGTCGGTCGTAGGTAAATGAGGAATTTGAGACGACGAAAGAAACGGCGTTCATCCAACTGTCGGTGGGTGCGTTCGGATTGTCAGGCTGGATAGTCGCCTTGAGGTTTCGCGCTTCGCCCGAGATCTCATGACGCGCGTCGCCATAATGGATCACGCCTTTGTCTATTTGGACGTGTGCTGTGGAGTACGCAAAAAGAATGCGCCGATTCGGCTCGGGCGGTGGAATGTGAATGTTGCGAAAATTAGACCTTCCTTGTTGGTCAAACGTGACCCAGGCTTCCAAACCCTCAATCTTCAAATCCTGCAGGTCAATATTGCGATCGAGGCTTAGGGCATAAAGGTCTTGAATTTTGATAGTCGCGAGCAAACGATCAATTTTGCCGAGTGCCTCTCCAGTCCCGGTGTCAAAAAGTTGCAGATTATCCATTTCCACCGTCCGGGGTGGAAATGTGGCGTGAAAATCTCTGATCTCGGCGCGAATTCCGTATTTCGAAAAGGTGTCCTTTACTTGGCCCGCTACATAACGATCAATATATCCAAGCCGGTAGACCAGCAGCAGTACCAGAATCAAGGCCACCAACCCCAACAGGGCGGCAGCGGCAGCAATCACTGCGTTTCGTTGATTTAAGAACCGTCGGCGTCTCCCTTGAGGCGTTCTGGGATGGCGTCGTCGCGCATCCAACTCGGCCACACTGTCGACACTATCTGGTGTTCTCTGCGCCTGGAGGGGCTCAGTATCAGTTTTCGGCTCAGATTCCTGGCGTTCCCTGGATCCGCTTGAGCGATTCTCGTGGTCGTCTACACTCATAACCTACAGTAGCCCGGAGGCAACTTAAGATCCGATTACAAATTCGAGAGGGAGAGGTCTGAAAAGCTAAACCATGCCTTGGAAATCGAGCGGCCAACCGACCAGAGATTCACAGTCTTGGGACCCAAGTTGAAAGATGGTCAAACGCTCAGGTGCGTTGCTCTCTTTTCTCCGACGTCAACCGTTTAGCCTTTGCCGACGGGTCCTTGAGTTCCGCGGGCTCACCCAGCGGAACATTGCCTACGACCTCGAGCTCGAAGCCTTCGAGGGCCGCAACTTTGGGGGGATGATTCGTCAGGAGCAATATACGCCGGAGTCCCAGATCATGAAGAATCTGGGCGCCGACTCCATAGTCGCGATAAACGCCGTATCCGGTTTCCAGGCTGGCTTCTTGTTTGCTCAAGCTGCGTTCCTGCATTAACGCGTAAGTGCGCAGTTGATTGACCAAATCAAGACTATGCTCGCGCTGGCGCAAGTAGAGCACAATACCCTGTCCGGCGGCTGCAATCTTTTCGAGCGCGGTATGAAGTTGAAAACCCGTGTCGTCAATAAGAGATCCAAACATATCGCAGGTAACGTTTTCGGTATGAACTCTGACCAAAATTGGCTCAGTAGTTACCGGTTGATCCTTCATACCCATGACCATCGCCAAATGTACATCGCCGTTGATAACGTTTTCATAAGCAATGGCGCGAAAACGTCCGTACACAGTGGGCAAATCGGTCTCAGCAGCACGTCTAATCAGCATTTCTTTGCTGATGCGGTATCTCACAAGGTCCGCCACTGTAATCATTTTAAGACCATGAACCGCAGCAAACTCATGCAATTCCGGCAATCGCGCCATGGTTCCGTCTTCATTCATGATCTCGCAAATCACGCCAGCAGGATAAAGGCCCGCAATGCGTGCTATATCTACGCTAGCCTCGGTTTGACCTGGACGCACAAGCACCCCGCCTTTTTTTGCGCGCAGTGGAAACACATGTCCGGGTCGCGCAAGATCCTGCGGCTTGGTTTGGGAATCGACGGCGACCTGAATGGTTGTCGCCCGATCAGCCGCGGAGATGCCGGTAGTCACACCCTTTCGCGCGTCTATAGAAACTGTAAAAGCGGTGCCCAAATAAGAGGTATTATCGGCAACCTGAGTCGTCAAGTGGAGTTCGTCGCAGCGCTCCTCCGTCAAAGGCAGGCAGATCAGCCCACGCGCATAACGCGCCATAAAATTAATGACCTCGGGAGTGGTCTTTTCTGCCGCACAAACGAGGTCGCCTTCGTTCTCACGGTCCTCATCATCGACGATGATTATCATTCGACCATCGCGGATTTCCGCAATGGCATCTTCAATGGCAGCGAATGGCATTAGGGTATTTGGGATTTTCGAAATTTCGACTAGTCTGCCACATTTCGTAACAAAATCTCACGATCGCGACAAGCCGACGATCGCAAACCAAGATTTCACAATCTCCGCGTATGTTACCCGAAAGCTTTGATTTTTTCGACCTGGGTTGCTAATCGATCCTCGTTAGCTATACACAACGAATTTTTAGTTGCTAACGGTAAGCGAGGATTCGTTCAACATATTTTGCAATCACATCAGCCTCGAGATTGACTTCGTCACCCGGCTTTAAAGAGGAAAAGTTTGTGACTTCCCAGGTTTTTGGAATAACAGCGATCTCGAAGTGCTCGTCCGTCAAATTTGCTATAGTCAAACTAATTCCCTCGACCGTGACCGAACCCTTGAACACAAAATAGCGGGCCATCTCTGGTGGGTAGGCTATTCGTACGGTCCAGGAGCCACCGTGGTCAACCGCGCCAAGAAAATTGCCCCGCGCGTCGACATGTCCCTGGACTATGTGACCTCCCAGGCGCGTAGAAGGAGTAACAGCACGCTCAAGATTTACGGGAGCGCCAGGGCGGAGTCGTCCCAGGGTGGAACGTTCCAGAGTCTCTTTGGAACAATCAGCGGCGAACGAATCTCGACACACATCAAGAGCCGTCAGGCAAACTCCATTTACCGCGATGGAGTCGCCTTCATTTGCTCCTTCCATGACCGTTCGCGCAGCGATTACTATGCGGGCATCTTCGCCGCGCCTTTCAATGACTTTGACGCTGCCGAGCTCTTCAATAATACCGGTGAACATAAATAGACTGAATGTTGAGCGCTGAAAGCGCGAGAATAGTTTCTCTCGCAGCCTAGCGCGCTTTCCAGCGTAAGCCCATCAGGACTAACACTTGCCCTGATTTCTGTTTACCGCAGAAACGAGAAGAAGAGGAACGCTAAAAGCCCGAGAACTCCCGGAATAAGTGAAAAAACCAAAATCCACAGCGGCTCTGCTTTGAACGAGAACTTTAGTATCATAACGGCCTACCTGCTTCTCGACGTCTTCCATGCTTTTGCCTTTCCTCGATAACATCCATCATCTTTTTGCAAACCTCCTCAACAGAAAGGCCGGTCGAGTCAAGCACTATCGCATCGTCAGCCGGTCTCAGCGGCGAATCCAGGCGGGTCGTATCGCGCTTGTCACGCTCCACCATTTCTGCAAAAGTCGTCTCGAAACTAACGTCTGGATCTCGGGCACGCTGCTCAAGGTAACGTCTTTGCGCCCGCTCTTGTGGCGAGGCAGTCAGAAAAAACTTGACGTCGGCCTTGGGAAAGACCACCGTTCCAATGTCACGACCGTTCAGAACACCGCCCCGCCTGCCAAGTGTGCGCTGACGCTCAACCATAGCCCGCCGCACGCTGGGTATGGCTGAAACAATGGATGACAGAACCGTCACTTCTTCAGCGCGAATCTTCTCAGTCACGTCACGGCCCCCAAGGGTAACCATTAGTGCATCGGGATCTCCCTGGAGATCGATTTCCACGCGCGACGCCAAAGAAGCGACTGCCGCCTCGTTAGCAGGGTTGATAGCTGACTCCTTCACCGCCAGCGCCACTGCTCTGTACATAGATCCGGTATCGAGATACAGGAGATTTAGCGACCGGGCAAGCATTCTCCCGAGCGTCGATTTACCTGAGCCGGAAGGGCCATCGATCGCTATGATAAGAGGAGTAGACATGTACCATGTATTAGCTAAACAAAGGCTGCAAACACTTCATTTGAGAGCAATGCGCCAGAACGCGTTAGCTTTAATAAGTCGCCATCAAGCTCAATTAATCCCGCTTCCCGAAAGTAGCTTAATTCCTGCGCATGGTCTTCAAGCGGATCCGCACCAAAGAGTTTCTGATACGTTAGCAGGTCAAGTCCGGCCATTAAACGCAGTCCTAAGAACAGTGCTTCTGCGCGTACTTCGTCCACACTAAGAGTCTCGTTTTCCGCGACAGGCGACTGTCCTGATGCGACCAGTGATGTGTAGCGAGATACTTGCCGCTCATTTGACCATCGTCTGAAGTGTCCATCATATGAATGGGCCGAACAGCCAAAACCATAGTAGGGCACACCGGTCCAATACTTTGTATTGTGTCGCGATTCGAATCCTGGGAGACACAGATTGGAAATTTCGTAATGGCGATATCCAGCTACGCTGGCTTGATCGAGCATCATCTTGTACATTTCGGCGGCGATATCCTCATCCGGCACTGGTTGAACACCGCGTCGAATATGCTCGGCGAGCGGCGTTCCCTCATGAACCTCGAGGAGATAGAAGGACAAGTGCTCCGGTCCAAGCGTCAGAGCTTCATTAAGATTTCGCTTCCATCCATCGAGAGTCTGGCCTGGCAATCCGGCAATGAGATCAAGATTAATGTTTTGAAATCCCGCATCCCGCAGATAACGAAACGTCTGGCGTATGTCATTTACGGAGTGTGAGCGGCCCAGACGAGACAGTTCGCGATCATCAAAAGTTTGCGCACCGAAACTAACGCGATTAATGCCGAGACCGCGAAACTGCCTGAGAATTTCAACTGTAAGTTTCCCTGGATTCAACTCAAGCGTGACTTCGGCGTCCTCACTTAAGTCAAACCGGGCCTGAACAGTTTCGATTATCTGATTAATTTGAGAGGGGTAGAGCAAAGAAGGAGTGCCTCCCCCAAAATAAATCGTGTCCACTGGCCCAGGATTGGAAACCTCTGTCCACGAACGGATCTCCCGCATTAACGCACCGAGATAATGTTCTACAAGTGATCTCTCGTAGATGCCGGTAGCAAAATCGCAATAGGAGCAACGCGAACGACAGAAAGGAACATGAATGTAAATGCCAGCGAGTTTCATGCGAATCAGAGATGGATTATACCATCGGCACGAGCCATGAGTTTGGGTTTCACCCCTTATCGACTTTGGTTTAGGCGCTGCAGAGCGCCACTGCCACTGATATTCTTGCTCATCCCTCGGGCCACCCGTTCTACTTCCGCGAAGACCCGCAGAAAATTCTCACCTAAGATTTTGCGTATATCCGTTTCAGTGTACCCACGCTTCAGCAGTTCATAGGTAATGTTGGGCAACATGGAAACGTCCTTCGCGCCCTCAGGCATATCGTTCGCGCCGTCAAAATCCGCTCCCAAACCAACATGGTCTATTCCAGCAACCTTGACTATGTGATCAATGTGGTCGATGAGCAATGAAAGTGGCGTAGGTGGGAGCGGGTTTGCCGCTTCCAATTTATCCTCCTCCTCCGCAAGCCTCTCCGGATCATCTTTAAACTTCGCCTCCAGGGCATCAGTTTCTGCTTTCAGACGGCTTGTGCGTTCGACATTCGCCTGGATCGCCCTGGCATCGATAAAAGCCGCGTAAAAATTTACCTGGACCACTCCGCCCTTCTCCGCGATACGCCGAAGTAAATCATCAGGAATATTTCGTGGCTGGTTGGTTAGAGCGCGGGCTGACGAGTGTGAAGCAAAAATGGGCGCCTTTGAAACGTCCAACGCGTCGCTCATGGTCTTGTCTGAGACATGGGAAACATCAACCAACATTCCGAGTCGGTTCATCTCCCGCACCACGTCCTTGCCAAAAGGGCTCAAGCCATTGTGCTTCTTCTCGCCCCGACCGGCATCGGCCCAATCATTTGTATTGTTCCAGGTAAGAGTCATGTAACGAACGCCCAACCGATAAAATTCTCTTAGCGCTGCCAGCGAGTTCTCAATTGCATGACCACCTTCAATGCCCATTAACGCCGCTATCTTCCCCTCCTTTTTAACGCGCCGAATATCTGCGGCGGAGGTGGCAAACATCAGCGCATTCGGATGTCGCTCAACCGCGCGATAAACTGTGTCGATCATGTCCAAGGTCCGCCGTGCCGCGCCTCCATGGCTAACGTACCAAGGTTTCACGTACAAAGAGAAGAACTCGGCTGTCATCCCACCCTGTTTCATCCGCTCCAGGCTGGTGCGATAAGGAGGGGGCGGAGTTCCGCTAAGATCGTAGTCATCATTAGTCATCGGCGTGGTCACGTCATTATGCGTGTCGATAACAATGGCTCGACGATGAATGGCGAGGGCTTTCTGCCAGAGCTTCTCATCACGCTCAGCAGAAGCTGCAGAACCAGCTTGTAATGACGTCTCTTTGCTTCCTCTCACGGTATCGAGACACTGAGTTAGCACCAACAAAAGAAGACAGACTTTAATGCAACGAGGGACAATTCGGAAATGCATGCCAACATACCTTTCATCGGAGATTCTTACTTAACCGGATAAACGCCTCAAGGCCAAAACTGTCCCAACTTTCTCCCGTAAACCCAGGAAACGGCAATCACGACACCGGAGGGAAGCCATATCCACGTGAGCTCACTCAACAGGACTGCGACGACACGTGTAGTGAAGAATGGCTCAATACCAAGCGGTGAAACCTCAATCGGCCGCCACGGAAAAAAATAGCGATTGTTAGTGAATGGAGCAAAGAACGCGACACCGAGTCCGCCGTTGGTCAATGCATCGAGAACGCCGTGAGATGCAGTGACGATAAAAAAATACAGCAGAAGAGTGAACCAGGTAGCTGAGCCGAGGGTGACTTGCCGGAAAAAGATTGGAACGATCAAGAGACTAACCGCAAGGGCAAAAAGGAATGAGTGTGTCAGTCCTCGATGGCCCAGCATATCACCGTAACGAATGTTGAAGGAAAAGGTGATCACGTCTGCATCAGGCAGGGCGGCACAGATGGCGGTAAGAGTCCAAAACTTCGGTGGCATGTTTGGCGGCGCGAATGCTTTGCCAACGGCGAGAGCTGCAATGCTGTGTGAAATAACAGTTGCCATATTTTCGAGTTGCTCTTAAGACAAATTTGCCCTTAAGTCGACGGATAATAACACCTCTCGTCAATCAAAACCTTTTTAAAGGACCGGATGCCCATGCGGCGGGCATTCCGGGTCCATGCGGCGGCTATTCCGGGTCCATGCGGCGGCTTTGCGGGTCCGTGCAGCGGCTTTGCGGGTACATGCGGAAACTAGATGAGACGTCTCAAAACTGGAAATGCGAACGGCTTCTCATAAACACCGCTGCTTTAAAGACGGTGTGAAAACTCTGAGTCTGCCTTGGAGCTTTGAGTATCCGGACAATTCAAGCTGAGGAAATTTGCAGGTCGGGAAGGGGGCAGTCGTTAGTCGCAAGGTTCGGTAAATTCAAGGCGCCCCCGCTTAAGTCTCAGAGGCTTCATCGTCGAATCAATCAGTCAATGTAATTTAGGGCTGAGGCTTGAGTGATACGGGCAAGCACTGGCATTCAAGGTTGAGCGGGGGCGCCGTGAATTTACCGAACCTTGAAACTAACGACTGCCCCCTTCCCAACCTGCAAATTTACTCAGCTTGAATTGTCCCGTCGCAACTGAAGACTCCTCAGAGTTTCACACAGTCTCTAAAGCCGCGGTGGTAAGCATGGCCCTCACGACATGGAACGGTTTCAACGGCTTCGCTCCCCCATGAGATCACGCGTTCTGAGAAAAACTGTTGAAACGGTTGCCACGAGTCAGGGCCAGGCGTATCCACCGGGCTAAAGCCCCGGTGTTAAATTAGAAAGCCAAGCCACTCTTGCGTCTTCAGAAGTGCGTTCAAATTTGCCGAGGACTCCTCGCGCTAACTTGCGGAGAGCCGCGAACGAAACTGAGGCGAGCCACATTGTCTAAAAGCTCACTGTGGAACAAACTTCTCTTCATGCGAGACCACGCCTGCAAGATAATCGCCGTCATTCTGGCCTTTGCCATTGGTGTGACGCTGAAAAATACAAAGAAGGCCCTGTTCGGAGAAAAGAGGTGCCCTTTAGCCTTTAATGCTGCCGGAAACCCGTTAAGCCCCGAACAACGCCGAACGCCTCAACTAGCTGTTAAGCCAAACATGCCCGCTGACTCTTTCGTCCATAAAGACTACCCTTGCCGGCCAAGAGCAAGAGGCGTGGACTTTCTATGAACAGTCATACAAACTACCTAATAAGAAAGAGATGAAGACCAAGATCAAAGCTGGTACTTGGAAATCAGCCCTTCTATCGTTTCATTTACAAGGCTTCTCTTGGCCCAAAATAACTAATGTCTATCCTGATCGCCGAAGACAACGTTGCCCAACGTGCTTACCTCCGCGAGATTCTGGAGCGTGAGTTTCCGGCACATACTCCAGTGATCGAGGCCAGCGATGGAGAAGAAACAGTAAAGCTGGCGCTGGAAAGAAAACCCGATCTTTCCATTCTGGATATCCAGATGCCCAAACTCTCCGGAGTAAAGGCGGCGCGGGCCATCTGGCGTGATTTTCCCAGCGCCCGAATTATCTTCTGGACCCAGTTTCCGCACGAGATCTACATCAACGAGATCCGCAAAATCGTGAAATCGGTCGACCCACCGCCGGCATACGGTTTCATACACAAGAACAATCCCGAGTCGAGATTTCTTCGGTTTGTTGCCGCTGTCCTGGAAGACGGCGCCGATATGATCGATCCCGCGTTTAAAGATTCTTTCAAACGTCCTCTGCTCACCGAATTTGAAGCAGAAGCGTTATATTACCTGGCATTGGGTCTTTCCAACTGGGCCATTGCTCGTAAATGTAGTTTGTCGCTGCGTGGCGTCGAGAGCCGGCTGGCAACGCTCTATGAAAAACTGTTTGTCTCCGTAGCTGAAGGCACAGAGCATGAGACTTACGACAAGCTCGCTTACAACGTCCGCACGCGTGCTTTCTTCGAAGCGCTTCGCCGCGGGTTGTTGAATAACGACGAGCTTGAGAAAGCCGCCCAGGATCTCGAGACCTGGATTGAACGTGACCGCAAACGTTATCTGGATGAGCAGAAAAAAGAAGCGGGAATGCGGAAATTGTCGGGGCGGACCAGTGAGCTCAAGTAACGGGTATGCCAAATGACGCTCGCACAATCGGCCGTTTCCGCATTCTTATGTATCGCGCTTCCAACATGGTCGCATCTCGCCGGCTTCTGATTTCTACCGCTTCGTGTACTTTGGTCCTATCCCTTTTGCTGGTGGCCTTCGTTCTTTTGCTCCTGCCTCCGCTGCCGGCATCTTCACAGAATGCCGATACCTTGCCCGCAGCATCCCCATCTCCGGCACTGTCACCTTCTCCTTCTCCTTCTCCCTCGCCCACACCGGTGACCGGGCTCCACCAATGGGGCGCAGTCACACTGTTCCATGGCCTGCCCTCTGATCGTGTGCACGCGATTGCCCAGGGTGCCGACGGTGCTATGTGGTTTGGCACCGAAGCTGGCCTTGCTAAATTCGATGGACGAAGAACCCAGACGATTACTGATGGGGAACTTCGGTCCCGCCGTGTGCTCGCCCTGAAGGTAGATCAGGATGGGACACTCTGGATTGGTACGGACGCCGGCGCGGCGCGGCTGGTCAACGGGAAAATCGAAGCGCTTAGCGAAACAGCCGCTAAAGCTGTGACAGCCATAATAGCGCCGGAGCGTGGTCACGTGGTGATGGCCACGGAGCAAGGCGTCATCTTTGATTGTCGCGAGCAAAATGGGACATTTGCAGTCAGGCCGGTATTGGACCAACCGCTCGAAAGTGATGACCACGATCATCCGGGACCGCTGGCGATTACCAGCCTCGCAATTGTAAAAGACAAGCTCCTGGCGGGCTCCCTAAGTCGCGGCGTGCTGGCCATAGAGAACGGCTCTGTCAAATCGGCGTCGACGCGTCCCCAGGCATATTTTGTTCGGGCGCTGGCAACTGATCCCCAGGGCAGAGTCTGGGTAGGCACGCGAACCCGTAAGGAAGAGCGCGGCCTTTTCAGTATGGACTCAGCGCGTGATTTCGCCAGGTTCGAGGCTGCAACCGGTGCCGTGTTGGCCATTGGCGCTTTCAACGAAGATATCTGGGTAGGCACTGATGGGCAGGGAGTGTTCAGAATCTCCGACAAGAACAAGATCCAGCGGTTCACTTTTGAGGGCACCGCCGGCGGTTTACGTTCAGATCACATCTATTCAATCTTTGCAGATCGTGAAGACGTTATTTGGTTCGGCACCGATCGTGGCGTGTGTCGTTACGACAGTCATGCGCCGCGCGTTGAATCAATTGGCCCAACTTCGGAGAGTAACTTTGTTCGCACCCTGTATAAAACGAACGAAGGGCAGATCCTCGCTGGATCAAATCGTGGTCTCTTCATTCGGGATAAGACGACAGCTGAGTGGCACCCTGTCGCAGCCCTGGGCCGAAGTATTATTTATTCCATTACTCAAACCAATTCGGGCCGCTTGCTGATTGGTGCGGCAAGTGGTTTCTATGCTGAGCAAAAGTCAAGCGCTGGAAATTCTGATGAACCGCAAGCGTTCACTCGCCTGGAAGCAAGTTCCGGAAATGCCGACGCAATTGGCAGCATTCGGGCCATCGCAAAATTCAGAGATGCGATTTATATTGCTAGTTACGGCCGCGGGCTGGAGTTATTTGATGACCAACGGGTCAAGCTCATCTGGCCCAGGGGTTCTGGAACGCGTGAGGTCATCAGTCTCTTTGCTGAAGGGAACACTCGAATCCTGGTTGGTACAACGAATGATGGGGTGTTGGTTTTCGATGGCCAGGAGGTCAAGGCGGATCCGGCATTTAGCAGACTGAACGGCACTGCTATTCGGTCGATGGCAAGAACAGCAGATGGTTCCTTATGGTTTGCCACCAGCCGCGGTGTCTACCTATGTAAACCAAATAGCGACTGCTTTTTAGCAGCGAGCGGCTTTGACGCGCGCTGGTTGGCGACAAATCGTGAGGAGAACCAGAACAAAAATGTAAGCCAGGTATGGTGCGCAACGACCGGAGGAGGTCTGCTAGAGATCCTGCTCGACGAGCAACTGGGACCTATCGTTTCACAACTTGATGCTGAACAAGGTCTCCCCTCCCAAAATGTCTTTGCCGTATTGCCTGAGCACGATCGGAACGGGAATGAGGAGTTACTGGTAGGAACAAGCCGCGGAGTGGCTCGGTATGAACCCGGTCACACCGCACCTACTTTGTATGCCAATCGGATTCTAAGTAAGCGTGTACATCAGCCAGCTGAATTGACGGCCGGGCTAAGTCTGGAATACCCCCAGAATAGCTTGCTGATTGAGTTGGCAGCAATTAGTAGCCGCACGTTTCCGGAGCAGTTCCAGTATGGATTCCTCCTTTTGGACCAGAAGGGCCAGATCCGCAAACAGAAACTTTCGCATGAAACGCAGTTTGCTATGGAGGGATTGAAGCCGGGAAGATATCGCGTCGTGGCTCGCGTCTTTACGAAGGACCTGGTTCCCTCTGCTCCCCTGTCATTTGAGTTCGATGTGGCAAAAGCTCCGTTCCCCTGGACCTCAACCGCCTTGGCAGTGTTGCTGGCGTTGGCGCTGTTGGCCCTGCTTTGGGCCGTGCTCGAGAGACGAAGGATCGTGCGGACGAGCGCTGCCCTGGTGGTGGTGAATAGTGAACTCGCAGCGGCCCGACTCAATCTTGCCAACGAAGCGGAACGAGAACGACGACGCATCGCCAGGGACCTGCATGATCAGACACTCGCTGATCTGCGTCATCTGCTGCTGATGACTGACCGGGTCTCCACAAATGGAGGCGCGGTTGCCACCAAAGCAATAGACACGGCCGTGTTCCGTGGCGAGATAGAGTCGATCTCTCAAGAGGTCCGGCGCATCTGCGAAGATCTTAGTCCTTCAGTGCTACAAAACGTCGGTTTTGCAGCAGCCCTGGAGTTCGCGCTGTCGCACGCAGTGGAGCATGCTGCGGCCGACAAGAAATTCGAATACGAATTTGTCTGTGAAGAAGGTCTCGAAGAGCATGTCACACTGACACCAAACATCCAGATGCAGATTTATCGTATCGCGCAGGAGGCCGTGAATAATATTTGTCGCCACGCTCACGCAAACCGCGTAAAAATGATGGTCTCAACATCGTCCGATAGTGATTTCCTGTTACGAATAGAGGACAACGGTCTCGCCTTTGATCCTGATGAGAGTCGCAGGAACGATGGACGAGGTCTGGCAAATATGCGGGCGCGCGCCAGCTTAATTGATGCCGAAATCTCCTGGAGTAAAGCAGCCGCTGGGGGAACAATATTTTCGCTTCAGCTTAAACCAACGGAACCGCCAACCTGAGGGCGTTCATGTTTTCGCTTCGCCGTGAGTGTGCGCGCCTGTATAGCGCTTGCTGATGATGGCCGAGGTCGACGCTCAGTTATTGCACCAGTTACTTCACGATGCATTGGCCCAAGCTGAGCGTCTCAGTGTGTCCGGTCGTCAGCTCACACCTTTTCTACTTGCACAGATGTCCGACCGCAGTGATGGAGCTACGTCGCAGGCGAATATTGAGCTCCTGGAGAACAACGCACACGTCGCCGCGGAGATCGCGTGTTCGTTGCACTGCCAGTAATTTGAGGTGCAATAGCTGTAGGGGCGTCCCTCTGTGGGCGCCCCTTCTGTCGATGCTTGACCCCGCGAAAGGCCGGGGCGCCCACAGAGGGACGCGCCTACAGGCGCCTTGTGTTAATCTATATTTTATACTGAACTCAATTGGAGGACACCGATGGCAGATGATAATGACGCAGAACAATGCCAGAATCCGGTCTGTACCTGTCCGCCTCAACCAGGGGGCAAGTACTGCAGCGCTTCCTGTGAAGGCTCCGGTAGCACTATCGAATTAGACTGCGATTGCGGGCATGAAGAATGTACCGGCAATTTCTAGCGGGAGGAGAACGGGCTTTTCAAAGAGGCGCAGCTCGCGCCTCTTTTGTTTATCTCGTACCGGGTAAAATAGCTAACCAATACTCACGACAGCTCACGGTTTTTGCTTCGGCGGAGTCGGTGAAGGTGATGCTTCGAGTCCAGGTCCCTCACCTACCTCTGTGATCTTTACCTTACTGCCGAACCGTTGGAAATCAGTGTATCTGACTAGCATTCTCACGTGTGCTGTCTGGCCATTCGGGAAAAGCAGATTATCATCGGCAGCAGTATAGGTCGGAAACCAGTAACGACCATCAATCTGCTCCCGGTAAGTTTCAAAGAGGGGGAAACGTTGTTGCCCCTCGGGAATACCCTTACCACGCACTTTTACGATCTGCAGATCACGAGTGTCCACCCAAATACGACCTTCGAAAAATCTCTCTTTTGACCTCTTGGGATCGGGCGTAATCTTTGGCTGGACATCAAAAACGTAGGTGTCCAGTTCGTCAATATGTTCAGTACCAAAGAAAGTAAAATTGTATTGATTGATTTTTGATGCCTCGAGAGCGAAAGGTTGAATACCTCCGAGATCTTCGATGTCCTCCTGAGTCACAGAAATTTCAGTCAATGTCGCGGGTGGAAAATAAGTGATCTTTTCGTAACGAGTGCCCTTATCATCAAAAACGAACTGAGAGATTCGATGATACTCACCGGTAATCTGTCCGCCGATGCCGACAGTCTGCACCAGCGCGTCTCGTTTAAAAGAATAGTTGTTCAAAGCCTGGCGAAATTCTGTCTCCTTGGCGGCAAACGAGTTGATGATCGCGGCCACGTTAGGTGTCGGGTCCGCACTCCCGATCCGGATAGGACGCCCCCACGGCGGAGGCGTCTGCGAGGAGCCCACGGGAACAAGTCCCAGAATTAGTGGCAAAATAATAAGAAAAAGTGTGGGTTTGGCAGAATTCCGCATTATTCGCTGCTCCTAATATTGAATAGAGTTTGGATGCAGCGAGCCGTCTTAAGGTTTGTACTCAAAGGCTGGTCTTTAAGTTCGCTGTTCCGGCCCCGCTAACTCAATAAACTGTGCCGCCAATTTCGGCCCTGTTCCTTCGTCTTCATGTTTGAAGAAGACGAAGGCGTCTTTCCAATTCTGTTCACGAATGCGGCTTAACCAGATCGCAAGATTCTCTTGGTTGTAGTTGACACGTCTCAACCGGAGGTAGCCCCAATCCGCAGTTTTGTCGACGTGATTGACCGGAAACTCGTCCGTGTCAGAGACCACTAGGGCCTGGTTACCACTATGAAGCAATTCCAGTACATCATCGTCAAACCACGTCTGGTGCCGAAACTCGAACGCGGTTCGGGTTCCCCCAGGCAAACAATTCAGAAAAGCTTTTAGCCTGGAAAGGTCTTTCTTCATGTTTGGCGGCAGTTGAAAAAGAACCACGCCAAGACGATCCTCAAGCGCTTTGGCTGTTTCAATTAGATATAACGTATCGGATTCAGCATCCTTCAGCCGTTTGAAGTGAGTAATCCTTTGTGACGCTTTTACCGAAAAACGAAATTCCTCAGGCACCTGCTCCTTCCAGTTTTCGAGTACGCTCTGCTGCGGCAGACGGTAGAAAGTGTTGTTAATCTCGACCGCGGGGAGGCGTACTGCATAGTACGAGAGCATCTGCTTAGCAGGTAGGTCTTCAGGATAAAAACTGCCTTTCCATTCCTTATAACTATAGCCGCTGGTGCCAACGTAGAGTGTCATTTTGTTCTAGCTTTACAATCATCGACGATCGAACAATGAGAAATCGTCGATATTGTAGCAAATGCAAAAGCACTTCGAGATGGCCCTGAACCACACCGCTTACTACAGAACCGAGTCGCGGTAGCGTCGGGTAGAACTCACCCAACGCGAATCCTGATCAAGCAGATAGCAAGGAACGCTAGCCTCCACCGCGCAAGGCGGTGGCATCCGCAAAGTTGACTGCTCGACGTTTTAGCCGCGAGCGTGAATCTTCCCCGGACAAGCCGGGGGCATCCAGCAGCAGTTTTCACAAAGGACGCAGTGGAAGAGTTGAAACTAGGAACCACCTTTACCGCGACTCGTTGTCGGAGTAGCTTTTCTGTGATACACAGGTCGATAGATACTACTAAGATAATCGCCCAGCTTCGCTGAGGCATAGCGTCTAATTCTGGGAGACCGCGCCATCACCTATGTCCACTCGAACATCCAACATCGAATCAGTAATGCATGAGGAGCGTCTGTTTCCGCCTCCGGCCTCATTTTCCCGGCAGTCGCATATTAAATCCCTTGAGGAACTGGAAGGTCTCCGTGAAGAGGCGAGCGCCGATCCGGAAGCTTTTTGGGCACGCATGGCTGCAGAGCTTCTCTGGTTCAAAAAATGGGATACCGTCTTGAAATGGAACCCTCCACACGCTGAGTGGTTTGTGGGTGGAAAAATAAATATCTCGTCGAATTGTCTGGATCGACATCTTTCAACCTGGCGGCGCAACAAAGCCGCCCTCATTTGGGAGGGAGAGCCCGGTCAGCAACGCACTTTCACATATCAACAACTTCATTCGGAAGTCAACAAGTTCGCGAATGTCTTGAAACGGGCTGGAATCGCGAAGGGTGATCGCGTCGCACTATACATGCCATTGATACCCGAGTTGGCAATTTCGATGCTGGCCTGCACGCGAATAGGGGCCACGCATTCCGTTATTTTCGGAGGTTTCTCCAGTAGTGCGTTGGTAGATCGCATCAACGATGCCCAGTGCAAAATGATTGTGACGGCCGATGGAGGTTGGCGTAGGGGCACGGAAGTTAAACTGAAGGCAGCAGTTGACGAGGCATTGAAACAAACACCCACAATCAAAGCCTGTGTGGTTGTGCAGCGCACGGGAACGCCCCTGCATATGGAGGCAGGACGTGATTACTGGTGGCACGAATTAATGCAAACCGTCGAGCCAAATTGCCCGGCAGAAGAACTGGATAGTGAACATCCGCTATACATTCTTTACACCTCTGGAACCACGGGCAAACCCAAAGGAATTCTGCATACTACAGCTGGATATCTGTTGCAGTCGCATCTCACTACTAAGTGGATCTTCGATTTGAAGGATGAAGACATTTTCTGGTGTACTGCCGATATTGGCTGGGTCACAGGACACAGCTATGTGGTTTATGGACCACTGTCCAACGGCGCTACGGTTTTGATGTATGAAGGCGCGCCCAATTATCCGGAGCCTGATCGTTTCTGGAGCATTGTGGAGCGTCACCGCGTCAATATTCTCTACACGGCGCCAACCGCCATTCGGGCTTTTATCAAGTGGGGTGAACACTGGCCGCTAAAACATGATCTTTCAAGTTTGCGTCTGCTGGGAACCGTTGGTGAACCAATCAACCCTGAAGCCTGGATGTGGTACCGCGAAATAATTGGAAAAGGACGCTGTCCTATTGTAGACACCTGGTGGCAAACCGAAACAGGAGCGATCATGATCAGTCCGCTGCCGGGCGCCACACCAACAAAGCCTGGTTCCGCCACTAAGCCGTTTCCCGGTATTGAGGCAGACATAATGTCGAGGGATGGCAAACCAGTGGCAGCAAATGAGGGCGGCTACCTGGTTATCAAACGGCCCTGGCCCTCAATGTTGCGAACAATATGGGGTGATGATGAACGATATCGCCATCAATACTGGTCGCAAATTGACAACGTCTATTTTGCGGGTGACGGTGCCCGTCGCGATAAGGACGGATACTACTGGATCATGGGTCGTATTGACGACGTCATCAATGTAAGTGGTCATCGCCTGGGAACGGCCGAGGTGGAGAGTGCGCTGGTCTCACACGAAGCTGTAGCCGAGGCTGCGGTGGTCGGACGCCCAGACGAGCTTAAGGGCGCTGCCATCGTGGCTTTTGTTACTTTGGAAGGCTCTCACCACGCTTCTAGCGAACTTAACGAAGAACTGCGGGCCCATGTTGCCAGAGAGATTGGCGCTCTGGCTCGGCCAGATGAAATCCGTTTTTCCGATGCGTTGCCGAAGACTAGGTCGGGCAAGATTATGCGGCGGCTATTACGGGAAATTGCAACTACCGGTTCCGTAGCCGGCGACGTGACGACCCTGGAAGATTTCTCGGTACTCGAGAAGCTGCGGAGCGAAGAAGAGTGAGAAAGGAGGGAAAGAAATGTCTCGTCACATCCCATCCGAAAATCGTTATGGTCCACGCTATTTGGTAGCGTTTGAGGTGCGTGCCGAATGGGACGACCCGGGCGGCACACATGTTGTCGCTGAAGGAACCACTGAAAACGTGGGACCTGAAGGGACGCTCGTGCACCTACCAAGAAAGTTACCAGACGTAGGCAGTCTCGTACACCTCGAAGTGCAGAGCGATGATGGGACGAAACTACAGGTGGTGGCCGAGGTGTTGCGCATTGAACGCAATCCGGGACATCCTTTAGCCGCACTCCAGCTGCTGGGTGAAACGGAGGAATGGAAAGGATTGATTTGGGAACCAGCAGCACCGCGTGTGAGTGCTCCACCTGTCGAGGACAGCGAAGAAGAGGAAGAAAGTGACGAAGATGATGAACTAACGAATTAAGAGGACCTCAGTTATGACGAATCCCCCCTATTCGACGGCCCAGGACCGGCGCCGGTATCCACGTTATTACGTTCGCTCTCGTATGACACTCGCCATCGAAGACTATAGTTTGAACGAATCCATTGGTCTCGGCGAGCCGGGAGACATCAGCGTGGGCGGCGTCCGAGTGCGCAATCTTCCCGACTCGTCAAATGTCAAGGTTGGAGACCGGCTTGGCTTGTTGCTCATGGATCGGGAGGACGCGTTGTCCTTGCAGGGCGAAGTGGTCCACCATGGTACCAGCGATACTTTTGGCGTGGAGTTTCGCGATCTCTCACCAGCCGAGCAGCAGGACTTGCGGGGCATAATTTTGCGACTGCACGGCTAAGATTGTGAGCAACAAACCGACTCGCAACGAACCCATACGCGACCCGATTCGGGCAGGCGTGGATGCTACCTGGCCGCAAAGCCGGGTAATACTGCGCGTTCTTTTAATTGTCCTCGTTGTGGCGGCAACGCTGTGGGTTATTGTTAAGTTAACCGGCGTCATCCTGCTGCTGGTCTTATCGATATTTTTTGCCTACCTCGTTTCGCCGCTGGTCGATTTTCTTCGCCGGCCGCTGAGAATATCTCGACACCAGTTTGCTATACCTCGCGGTCTGGCAATCATCTTTGCCTACGTAATAATAGTTGCCGCCATCATTTTGATAATTCTCTTTGTTGTCCCTCAGCTGGGAAATCAATTTCCTGAATTTGCCGAGCAAGCTCGTGGATATTGGAAAACTCTCGGTGCAAAAACACAGGGAGTCAACGAATACTTTCGCCTGCACCGGATGCCCGGTCCTGTGGTGGATGCAATTAATGGTGCAGCACTAAACGTAATTGGCACCATTGGTGGATACCTCAGCACCGTGCTCCAGAGCATGCTCGGCTGGGTTACCTACATACCGTGGTTAATTCTTATTCCGATTCTGAGCTTCTTTCTCTTAAAGGATGTCGAGAACTTTCGTCGCTCGGCCCTGCAAATGTTGCCACGAGGCCGTTGGCGGTGGCGTGGGGATGAGTTCTTCCAGGACATTAGCAGCACGCTGGCAGCTTATACGCGGGCTCAATTGACCGCCTGTCTATTTATTGGACTGGTTTGTACTCTGGGATTCACATTACTTGGTCTTCCCAGTCCACTTGTTCTCGGATTCATTGCCGGATTATTTGAGTTCGTTCCCTTAGTTGGACCGCTACTGATCGCCCTCCTGGTAGCGGCGGTGGCAACGTTTCATGGTGGCTTCTTCTCGGCTATTCTGGTGCTGATCTTTCTTGGCGTCCTGCGTATCTTCCAGGACTATTTCATTTATCCGCGATTGATTGGACAGGGTATTCATCTGCATCCCCTGGCGGTGATTATTGCCATCCTTTCTGGTGCCGAGCTGGCTGGTGTCGCAGGTATTTTTCTCGCCATTCCGGTGGTGGCAATTCTGACTGTGAGCTATCGTCACTGGCTGGAGCACCGGGGCAGCGAAGGTCTGGCGGATCTGCTTGAATCTGGACCACTAACTCAGCAAGCACAGGACTACGCCGCTGATTCGTCAGGATTAAAGGAGCCTCCGGCCCCTCCTAGTCACCCCGGTTTAAGAACCACTCCCGAAGATATGGCCAGAGCGCGACCGGACCTGACAACCGGTGAGCTTAAGATGCCTGTTGAGGATTAAGATCGGCGTAGGAGTCGAATTGTATCACGCAGCCACACGGCTGTTTTCCATTAAGCAGATGAAGCGTCTGAAATGATGCTCCGCGTCATGCGGGCCCGGAGCCGCTTCAGGATGATATTGGACGGAGATGATTGGCAGCACCTTATGTCGCATACCCTCCACGCATCGATCATTAAGGTTGAGATGCGTTACTTCCACATCCGGAGGAAGGCTGTCGGGAAGCACGGCAAATCCGTGATTGTGTGAAGTGATCTCGACGGTTCCGTCTTGCAAATCTTGAACGGGCTGATTCCCACCCCGATGGCCAAAAACCAGTTTGAAGGTTTCTCCTCCAAAGGCGCGGCCGAGAAGCTGATGCCCAAAACAGATGCCGAATATTGGCACAGCGTTTTCCATTAATTTACGGATCTGCTGAACCTCCTCATTCATCGCCGCGGGATCGCCAGGGCCGTTAGAGAGAAAAATCCCGTCGGGATGCATGGCCAGCACCTCAGTCGCCGAGGTAGACGCTGGTACGACTGTAATGCGACACCCCAAACGAGCCAGCTCCCGGAGAGAATTTCTCTTCACGCCGAAGTCATAACAGACCACGTGGAAGCGCTCGTCTCCCTCGGCAGGTATTTCGTAAAGCGCTCTAGTGGTAACGAAACTGGCCAGCTCTCGATTCTCCATTGGCGGCGAATCCTGGGCCTTTGCTATGACACTTCTTTCATCAGTGTCTACAGTTGAGATGCAGGCACGCATCGCCCCCTTGTCGCGAATGTGACGGACCAGCGACCGAGTGTCTATTCCTTCGAGCGCAACTATTTTCCATCGTTTCAAATAAGCGTCGAGAGTTTCTTCGGCTCGCCAGTTGGAGGCAACGCGACTAGCTTCCCGTACGATGAAGCCTTCAACCCAGGGTCGTGGGGATTCTTCGTCGGCACTGTTTACACCATAATTTCCAATCAGAGGATAAGTCATGCAGACGATCTGGCCGGCGTATGAGGGATCCGTCAAGACTTCCTGATACCCGGTCATTGAAGTATTGAAGACAATCTCCCCACACGCTTCACCTTCAGCTGCCCATGAGCGGCCCAAAAATGTGCGTCCATCTTCCAGAGCAAGCAGAGCGGGTTTGTTTGCGCGCATTGGTCTTAGCTCTTTGGTCTTAGCTCTTTGGTCTTAGGTCTTTGAACTTGGAACTTGGAACTTTGAACCTGTAGCTTTTAACTGAGTAAACTCGTGTGAATGAATGCGTTCCAAGTCCCAAGTTCTAAGCTCAAAGTTCTAAGCTCAAAGTTCTAAGCTCAAAGTTCTAAGCTCAAAGTTCTAAGCTCAAAGTTCTAAGCTCAAAGACTTAAGACCAAAGACCGGATTGTCTATTGACTACTCTTAATAAACTGTTGGGCCTCATTCAGCCAGCGCTTCTCTGCTCGATATTTATAAGCGGGGGCCGTCTTCACTGCCTCGATACAAGCCTGCATTGAGCTGGCTGCCTCTCGACGATGCCCCAGACCCGCGTGGGCACGACCCATCAAATAGAGTGCCTCAGGATCCGAAGGTCTTCGTTCCAAAAATCGCTCCAGGGCATTGCGAGCATCTTCAAATTGCTCAGCGGCTATGTAAGTCGCCCCAACCTCGCGCCAAATTTCGTGCTGCGCGTGTCCAGGATCGTGAAAAACGACCTGCTCGAAGTGTCTGATCGCCTCGGCTAGACGCTTCTGCTGACGCGCAATGCGGCCCAATTGATAATGTGCGTCGATTTCTTCTTCGTCAATCTGAACAGCTCGTTCAAACCGCTCCCGAGCAGCATCGAGCTCCCCTCGCTGCTGATGTATGAGACCAAGATTGTAATGAGCTGAGGCATCCGCCGGATTGAGTGTGGCCGCCTCCAGATTTTGTCTGAAAGACTCCCGCGCTCGTTGCGTGCGCGTAATGTCTGAAACGTAACCCCGCAGCAACAAGAACAGCATTATCAGCAGGAAAGGTGATGCCAGGACCGTACCCAATATGGGAATCAATTTATAAGCGGGAAGTAACAGCATGCCGCTCACGCAGACGACGATCGCTGATCGGGTCCAGGAGAGCCGAAATACGATGCGGAGAGAGACGATGGCCCAAATTCCAAAGATCGCTATCAGGGCCATTGCGGCAAGACCTGCAGCCACTAGTCCGGGGCTCAGCAACCCCTGATCAATCGCAGCAATCAGTTCCGGGCGAAGCTGACTCCGCTGAGCCACCAGGGTATCAAGCATTCTGCCCGCCAACACCTGCTGTACACCACTGAACCATCCGGCAATGCTCAAAACAGTGGCAATGAGACTCGACGCCGTTAGGGCGTAAAACATTGTCGAGGCCAGCGCCGAATACTCCTGTTGCAACAACAACCGAAAGCTAGCGCGTCGCTCAAAGGTGTTAGCCAGAAACAGCACCAAGGGACAAAAGACAAAAGCAATGATGACCAGCGAACCTGCGGACTGGAAGAAGACAAACAAAATCGCCAGCGGCCGCCGGGGATTGAACATGTTGCCAAGAAACAACCAGGTTAAGGACAAGAAGAAGGCCGCGTGCACCAGTAGAGCAACAAGTCCGGATGGAGCCAAAGCCGCGCGATCGCGCACTTCCCTAATGCCGCGCGTCGGCGCGTAAAAGATCATCAACACAAGACGCAGCCAATCAAGCATTTCAACTCACATTTCCAAACTCAGACCGTTTACTGCTGGTCATCGTTTTCTGGCAACTCCTGAAAGTCTGGGCGGTAAGTCATGGGCGGTGGCACAGCTGATGAGGTATTCTCGTGATGGATGACGCTCGCTGCCGATAAAGGCCAGTAACGAAGCAAGGCCTTACCGTAGATGTACTTCTTGGGCACCAGGCCCCAGATGCGGGAATCGCTCGAATTGTCGCGGTTGTCGCCCATCACAAAATAATAGTTGGGCCGCACATAAACGGGAGTTTGGCTTCGGTGCGATAGATTTAATCGCGGATCCAAATACTTCTCCTCAAGGTCCCGCCCGTTGACGCGAACCAGGCCCTCGTGGACTTCTACGGTGTCACCGGGAAGACCAATCACACGCTTGATGTAGCTCTTTGAGGGATCATCAGGGAACCAAAAGACTACTATGTCACCTCGTTCAACCTTAGGTGCCCAACGGTACTCGTCATAGTAGATTAGCTTGTTGACAAAGATACGTTCGCCATCGTGCAACCTCGGTAACATCGAGGTACCCTCTACTTTGACTGGCTGAACTATAAAGATGACGGCGAGTGCCGCGATCATCAACGCGAATACAAGGTCACGCAAGAGTAAGCGGCCCTCAGACCAAAGATTGCTTCTTGAGGCCTCTGCCGGGCGCTGCACCTGAATATCTCTGTCATCATCGATGTGGATACCACCAAAGGGTGGCGGGCGACGGGTTCTGATTCCTAACATAATTAGCTGGTAAGTATGGCAACTACAGTTACCACTCTAAGTCTCTACTGCAGCTTTTGCAGCATTACTGAGGTTAGCGTCCGCTCATGAGCTTGTCAAACATCCCCACCGCCTGAACTTGCACCAAGAAAGTTGACAGTCTTTGCTACTGGTCTCTATCATCGGTCCCTGCAATTTGAGGCTATGGATAATAGTTCTCCTAACGGCAAACGGAGGCTCAACCCGTGATCAAACTAGATATTATCAACCGCGTGGCTGATCAGACTGGTGTCCCTAAGATGAAGGCAGAGCAGGCAGTTGATGCTCTTTTTCATTCTATGAAGGAGGCCCTAACAAGGGGTGAGCGCATTGAACTGCGCGGCTTTGGAGTGTTCGTGGTCAAACCGCGAAAACGAGGGGTCGGCAGAAACCCGAGGACGGGTGAAGAGGTGGCCATTCCATCGGGAAAAACGATCCGTTTTAAGCCGGGTAAAGAATTGCAAGCTCACGACGATGGCGACCTGACCGGCGAAGAAACAGACATTGAAGAATCGGATAATTGAACGTCAGAGTAATCTACGCTTAAAGAGGCTAGAGGCTGGATCGGGCATCCAGAGTCTAGCTGCAACAATCTAAAGAACACTTTATGTCGGAATCAGTTCGGGCAATTGAGCCCTACATCGAGATCAGTGCGCGACGTTTTGAGAGGGCGGCAGTGCGGCCAAGCCTGAAAGAGTGGGCCTGGCATTCTGTCCTTTTCATTCTTACCGTCATCACCACAACTTTCGCGGGAGTCGTGAACGCGGCTCCAGATGTTGATCCAGCTGGACCAGCCCTGGCAAGCTGGCTTGACTACATTTTGTATATTCCAATCTTCTACGCTCGCATTATCGAGGCCGTCGCTTCTGAAGCGCTCCGAAACCCCCATCTCCTCGCAGTGGGGCTTACATTCTCAGCGACGCTGCTGGCAATTCTAACCGCTCATGAGATGGGCCACTACCTCGCCTGCCGAAAGTACGGCGTTAGCGCCACGCTGCCGTTTTTTATTCCCGCTCCACCATTGTTTCTGGCGGGAACCTTCGGCGCGTTTATTAAAATAAGATCACCTTTACCGACGCGACGGGTTCTTTTCGATGTGGGATTGGCAGGACCATTAGCAGGTTTCATCGTCCTGTTGCCCATTGCTGTCGTTGGTGTCCTGAATATTGGACCTCCTCTCAGCGTCACGGGCCATGAAATAATTTTCAACGATCCCTTGCTTTTGCGGCTGCTGGCGAAGGCTCTGGGCGTGAGGCTCGATCCCTACTCTCCGACCAATCCGTGTTACATGGCTGCATGGATTGGTCTGCTGGTAACGAGTCTTAATCTTATGCCTGTGGGCCAGCTGGATGGCGGCCACGGAACTTTTGCAATATTCGGCCAACGCACGCACAGGCTAGTCGGTCGGGCTGCATTTCTCATCATGGCCGTGATCTCAGTTCTCGGATTTGTTTGGCACGGAAGTCCCAGCGGGTTTCTTTATGTTGTACTGCTGGCAATCATGCTCAGAGTTCGACACCCTCAACCCGAAGTTATGGAACCACTCGGACTTTCACGACACGTTATCGCGGTAGTTACGTTAATTGTCTTCGCTCTATCTTTTTGGCCGTTCCCCATTACCATTCATTGAGTTAATAGGACGACCTCAGAGGGCCACGTCTACTAGGTGCCGCCGCAATTAAGTGCTGGCGGTTACGGCAGGCAATAGGCCTTTGATTTCTCGGACTACTCTGGCAACTTCATCCTGGTCCGCGAGTGCAATCATGAAAAACCTGTAGCCTTGATGAAAGCAGATAACGCCGTTGGCAAATAGCCAGACGCCATCAAGAAATGGATTGCCGCCTAAGAGCCAACTGATCGGTGCGCCGGTTATCCGACCCGGTTGCAAAATTTGCGCCCACATAGCGGCGCCCGCGGCACAGCTGAAAGCGCCCAGAAGCGGGGCGCCAACGTACTTCGCGGCCTTTCGTTCGAACTCGGCACGCTTGCGCTGCGCCTCGTCGACCTCGTCGCGACTAATCAGTTCTTCCTGCTCCCTCAAGTAAGTGTCGAATTTCTCGCTGATCTTGCGAATACCATAAACCGGGAGTGCAGAGTGGGTGAGCCAATGCGGGTGTGAGCCGAGCAAAATTGCATCCAAGCCTGGGAATGAAGCACCCATCCGCACTCCCATTACCAAAGAAACAGAAACCAGTGCCGCCTTGCCAGGATTTTTGCCAATCCATTCGCGTGCTTTCAATAGGCCGATGCTTGCGGCTGTTGAAGCTTTTGTGAATTTCGATCCTACGTCATAAACCTGAGAAGCGCGTTCGTAATAAACCTTCGCGTCGTCTATAACTTCGCCGGCCTTTTTGCCGGCGCCGCCGGCAACGTTTTTAAAGACTTCTCCTGCCTTTTTTGCACCGCGCATCGCCTCGTTTGCAGCACGCTTTGCCGATTCGCTCACATTTCCGTCATCACTCAGACGCTCTGCTTCGGTACGAACCTTCTCAGCGCCGGTGGCAAAGGTGTCAGCTCCTCGCCGGGCTGCCTCTCCTGCCGCCCGGGCACCTTCTTCTACCAGGTCGGAAATCGCAAACTTCTCATCCAATTCTCGCGCTTTACGGCGTGCTGTTCGCTGCCACTCATCGAGCTTTTCCTTGTAATCAGCCATCTAATCCTCTGAACGTATCAGCAACAACTCATTGTACGTCACCGGCAGCCACCGAGTTCGACTTCGCTGCGGGCTGCGCAGAACTAACCTGATCGCGACCATTTCTCTTGGCATCGTAGAGTGCGGAATCAGTGCAGGCCAGGAGGTCCCGTAGTGTTTGGGCGGCAGTTGGGCATTCAGCTACGCCGAAGCTCGCTGAAATTCTTCCGGCACCAGGAAGATCAATGGCTTTGATCGAAAGCCTGAGCCGCTCAGCTAAATCGATGGCTCCTTCAATGCTGGTTTCGGTTAGAATGATGCCGAATTCTTCACCGCCAATCCGTGCGGCCAAGTCGATACCGCGGGTCCCCTCCTGCAACGTCTTCGCCACTCTTCTGATAGCTTCGTCGCCCGCTTCGTGACCATATGTGTCGTTCACGGTCTTAAAGTGGTCTATGTCGAGCATGAGCAAACAGAAGGGATGCCCATAACGCAATGTTCGCGTCACTTCTCGCTCAAGCTGTCGTTCAAAGCGACGGCGATTTGCTAGTCCAGTTAAGTGATCAGTGAAGGCCTCCTCCTCACAACTATCCAAATAGGCCTTAAAGTCGAGTAAAGTACGAACCCGCGCCAGCAAGAGATCGAGATCCGTGGGATCTGTTATGTAGCCCAGAGCCCCTACTTCTGAGCCGCGACGCATGTCTTCTGCCCGATAACCGGCGGCAGTCTGCAAGATAATGGGGATGAACTTCGTTCGCGGGTTTTCTCGAATTTGCCGAGCCAGTTCGTAACCGTTCATCCGAGGCATCATGACATCTGCAATCACGAGATCGGGCTGATGTGAGTTTACGGCCACCAGACCTTCCTCACCATCGGTGGCGGTACGAACATCGTATCCGGCCATCTTCAAGGCCACGGTCAAAAGATTAAGCTTGTCGTCGTTGTCGTCGACGACCAAAACGTTGAATTTTCCTATCATACGCAGTAAATTTACCGACACGAGATGGTCCTTGCACGGGTTAAGGCTTCATGGTAAAGTGCGGTTCATTCAGTGATTGTCCGTTTTCGCTTAGAACTCGCCAAAATCATCGAATCCGTTCAATAGCTGAAAAGTTACGACCTCGAGAAAGTTCACCAGGCGTTCCTTACATTTTTCAGTAAAACCGGCAGCGACAAGGTTTTTTCGCGACTATTGCGCTGCTATTGGACTCTCAATCGAGCAACCTTTAACTCAATCTCCGCTCAAGGAGAAGGGTAAGAATGTAATGCAACTCAAGCGTGTGCGCGATTTGAGCGCGGAAGACCGCGTTAATCTACTCAAACAGTTTGAATTTGGATCGTTACTGAGTCCCAATCTAGTCACGGATCTTGCTAATAATCTAAGTGTATTCGATGCGCGACGTCGACGTTTTGTCTACCGCGCCGGCGAGCCCGCTCACTCTTTGTACGCAATTGTGCGCGGAAGAATAAAACTCTGCCGGATCGATGGCGACAGCGACCGAGAAGCTGTCATTGATATCCTTCCCGAGGGCTCGATTTTTGGAGAATCAGCACTTTACTCGGCTGCGGGGCGACGCGAAAACTCGGCGATTGCTTACGAGCACTCGCGAGTCTTACAGATACCAGTCGAGGATTTCAAACGGGGGATGGCTGAGGACGACAGACTGCATGATTACACTTTCCAGCTTATGGGTCAACGATTGGAGCACGCTGAACGCCGTCTGGCAGATTTTGCACTAAACGCCATTCCGGCCCGGCTCGACCGTTTGTTGGCTGATTTTTCTGACCGTTATGGCGTTCCGGAGAGTTCCGGCGTGCTTATCGACATTCCCCTTCCTCATAGGGAAATTGCCTCAATCGTGGGCTCAACCCGGGAAAGCGTCACGGTTCGCTTGAATGCCATGCGACGTGAGGGTACCATCGAATTTGTCAATAGGCGAATTTTGGTAAAACGCCCGGAATCGCTGGTGCGGGAGATGAGATTTGTAAACTGATTGTACCTATCCGCGCCAGCAGTACGCTTCTCGATGAAATGTCCATCCTGCGGTAAACCTGTTGAGGGGAAAGATAATCCCTTCCGTCCCTTCTGTTCCGAACGTTGCAAGCTCGTGGACCTCAGCCGCTGGGTAAGCGAAGAATACCGCGTCCCCGGTATGGAACTGCCCGCGGAATACACGGAAAGGGATCCTGACCCGGCCAACAATACCAAATCCAGGTTCTGAGATGTTTTACATTTAGCCCCACATCCTTCCTCCGTTTATGTCTCAACCACTCTTCCATGCTCTTTTCGACGAAGCCGAGCGACGGCCCCTGAAGGTTTCGGAATTGACTGAAGCTTTGCGCAAAGTGCTCGAAGGTCGATTTTCTTCAGTTTGGATAGAGGGCGAGATTTCAAATTTTAAAGCTCATTCCTCCGGTCATTGGTATTTCACCATCAAGGACCAGACAGCCCAATTACGGGCCAAATGTTTTCGTTCAACGAATGCACGGATACGTTTTCGACCCACTGATGGTCTTCATATAAGGGCCCGCGGTCGCTTAACTGTTTATGCCCCACGCGGTGAGTATGAACTAGTTGTGGAAGCTCTGGACCCCGCCGGCGAAGGGGCTCTCAGAGTGGCTTTCGAGCAATTGCGCCATCGCCTCCAGAAGGAAGGTTTATTTGCTCAGGAACTCAAGCGGGCGCTGCCCATTTTTCCCCGCCGTGTCGGCATCGTTACCTCCGCCACTGGCGCAGCCATTCGAGACATACTCAATGTCATTTCTCGGCGCACGCAAACAGTCCAGGTACTCTTTTCTCCAGCCCGCGTGCAGGGTGAAGGCGCCGGTCGCGACATTGCCCGCGCCATACGACTGATCAACGAACATCATCAGCTAGCTGTCGTCGAGGGTCGAACGGATGCGCTGGTTGACGTGTTGATCGTGGGACGCGGTGGCGGTTCCACAGAAGATCTATGGGCGTTTAATGAAGAGGAGGTGGCTCGCGCAATTCGCGGATCAGCAATACCGGTAATTTCAGCTGTGGGCCATGAGACAGACGTTACTATCGCTGATTTTGTCGCGGATCTTCGGGCGGCAACACCTTCGGCAGCCGCTGAACTGGTGGCCGCCCAGGAAGATCAGATTCGTTCGGCGCTGGAAAGCCTCGGACGCAATCTCTCTCGGCTGATGCGATTCAAAATTATTGATGCTCGCACCCGAGTTCAGGAGCACGCCTTATCCCATGCTTTTAATGAAGTCCGTGGTCGTCTGCGAGATGCTCAAAGCGCGACAAATTCTGCCACCCATGAGCTGCAGATCCTCATGAACCAGTCGATGAACAAGGCCCATGCTAAAACCGAAGGTGTATTGCGACGACTCTCTCCGGTCCGCCTGCAGACGCGTTTCTCGCGGGCCCAGATGCGCCTGGCCTCAGCAGCTGCCGCGAACCAGGCAGCCATCGAAAACCGTTTTGCGGAAGCAGGCAAACTACTTGGACTAGCAGCAGCCTCGCTCGACGCCCTTTCTCCCTTAGGCGTGCTACAACGAGGATATGCAATTGCCCAGGATGAAGATGGTAACCTCTTGCGCGACGCCCAAACCGTCCCAGTGGGCAGTCGCGTAGGCGTTCGCTTAGCTAAAGGGCGGCTGCTTTCACGCGTGGAGAGCGTTGAAAAGTGAGAATGCCAACGGTTTACACGCGGGCAGATCATCAGAAAGCGCCTCGACAAACGCTTAGACAGTAGACTGAGGCGGCCTACTTGGATCGGTCGGTGCCAAGAACGAAGATGAAACCGGAACAGCAATCCCACGACTCACGTCGCAAGCGCATCATAATAAATTTTAATCAGGCGCAATCGGGTAAAAATTCGCTGCGGCGCTCCAGACGATGGCCCAAAGTGCTGCTGGGATTGGCGTTTCTTTTTGTCCTTGGTTCGTTGCTCGTGGGCGGGGGCGCCTATTTTTGGTGGCGGCATTACAAATCTACTCCCGCTTACTCTCTCGCCGTGCTACTGGATGCTGCGCAGCGAAACGACATGACCACAGTGGATCAGATCCTGGACACTGATAGCGTTGTGAACGACCTTGCGACTCAGGTGACTCAGAAGGCATCCGACCGCTATGGTTCAGCTCTCACTGCGTCAGTTCGCAGTCGGGTGGAAGCTTTGGTCCCGGGCCTGTTACCAAACTTGAAGCAAACCGTTCGCGATGCACTCACAACAAGAATCCAGGAGCTCGCGGAAAGATCTACGCATAAGCCCTTCATTGTGATAGCTGTCGGACTGCCTTATTTGTTGAATATCACCACTCAGGGTGAAACGGCAAAGGCTACAGCTACGGTAGCAGATCAACCTTTTGAGCTGATGCTGCAACACGCAAGCGACCGGTGGAAGGTTGTGGCGATTAAGGATACGACCATTATTGAGCGCGTTGTCGATCAATTAGTCAAAGACTTGCCTCCAATTGGCCAACAGACAGAGGATCCGGACCGGTTAAAGACCTCGAAATCTTCTGCTGGACGAGTTCGCCGTCGGAGATGAAAAGCGCAGCCATATGAGTGACAACCAACAACAGACCAGAACATTTGAAGCATCGCTCGAGGCTTTAGAACAGATTGTGCACGAGCTTGAACAGGGAGACTTGCCACTGGAAAAAAGTCTGGAACTATTTGAGCAGGGCATTCGACTCTCAAGGGAATGCCAGGAGCGACTCAACCAGGCGGAACGGCGGATTGAAGTGCTGGTGCGTGACAGTCAGGGCCGACCTGTTGTGACCGCATTCGAGAAGGCCCAGGAAATCTCCGAGGAATCTGACTGAGAGAGCATGAGAGCGTCTGCAGAACTACTGACAGTGGGCCAGGGTCGCTGATGTCGTCGCCATTCTCGGGCGAGGCCCGAGCAATTATTGATGCAGAGTTGAATCGCGTCTTGCCGGCGGAAACGGCACCTCCGACCAGAATTCATCAGGCCATTCGCTGGAGTGTTTTTGCAGGAGGTAAACGCTTCCGTCCGATCCTTTTGCTGGCAACGGGCCAAACCTTTGGAGCCACTTCCGACGTCCTCCTGTCAACAGCCTGCGCCCTGGAATTGATTCATACCTATTCCTTGATCCATGACGATCTTCCTTCAATGGACAATGACGATCTTCGCCGGGGGCGACCAACGTGTCACATTCGCTTCGATGAAGCGACGGCGATTCTCGCCGGGGACGCTCTGCAAACACTGGCGTTCGAAGTTATTGCGGAAGACGGCCGACTGACACCAAAAACGAAGATGACTCTGGTCCAAGAGATTGCCGGGGCAGCGGGCACTCCGTGCGGAATGGTCGCCGGGCAAGCTTACGATCTCGCTGCTGAATCGAGAGAAGTAAGCGAGGACGAATTGGACCAGATTCATCGCCTAAAAACCGGCGCGCTAATCGTGGCGGCAGCGCGTTGCGGGGCCATTATTGCGCAGGCAACTCAGCAGGAACTTGTTGCGATTGGCGAATACGCTAAACACCTGGGGCTGCTGTTTCAAATTACTGATGATCTGCTGGACCTTACGGCCACCGCTGAAACGCTGGGCAAAACGCCAGGAAAAGATCTCCGGTCACAAAAGGCCACTTACCCGGGAATGTATGGAATTCAGCTGTCACAAACTCGAGCTCGTCACGTTTATGACTTAGCTTGTGTGGCTTTGGCACGAATCGACCGCCCTACAAAAGTACTGCGAGACATTGCCGATTTCATCTTCAAACGCGACGCCTGAGACGGGGTTGCTAAACGACACCGGCCTTTTTTTGCATTGCCCTGACTGTTTCAGGAATGAACGACGTAATGTGGTGGGTTTCTTCGTGACCATCAGCAAATGCTTGATAGAGCGTAAAGTCGGGCAAGGAAAGACAACTAAGAGGGGAATGGTGGTTGTATCCAGTATCGATTCCGATTGCACTGTGCGAAATGTAGATGCCATGACGACCCAGTCTGCCACGCAAAGGCAGAAAAGGCGTTGGAGTATGGCCAAATATACAGGGCTTGCCGCGGTAGTTTTTGTAGAAATCCATGTCCCGCATCCAAAGTAATGCCTGTGGAGGCGTGTCCCGAGGGTGCTTTTCATGAGCCAGGCCCGCATGCACGTAGATGGCGTAGTCGTCTTCGTGGTAGAAGGGGGTTTGCTGAAAGAAGTCCAGATGTTCAGGGGGGATGCTATTTTCGAGCTTTAGACGCGCTTCGCTTATGTCCTGTTCTTTATTGATCGTTAGCGGCTCACCAGTATACTGCTCAAAGGTTCGCTCACCTCCGGTAACGGGCGTTATCCAAATATTTCCGGTACCCTCCATGAATTCCATTAACATCTGCTCATGATTACCGCGCAGACAAACAACTCGTTCCGGATCGCTTAGACACAGCTTACGGACGAGGTCAACACACCCGGGTGCGTCTGGGCCACGGTCAATAAGATCTCCCAGGAACACCAGCATATCGGACACTTCATCGCGAGGAAGCATTCCCAATAGAATATTCAGCTGCGCACAACGCCCGTGGATGTCTCCTACTACAAAAGTCTTCATGCAGATCTTCCCTCGGATCGTTTTTTTGCAGCTTTGATTTGTTCTATCAGCGCCATAAAGCGTGGGTCATCGTGCAGATCGGTCCAGTTTGGGTCAGCCTCGAACCAGCGATAATTCTCATTTCCAAGACTGATGGCCTTCGCAAGCCACTCTAACGCCAACGCCTGCTTTCCCTGAAGCAGATACGCAGATGCCAGCCAATAAGAAATGTCATGATCAGCAGCCGCCGCTTCTCTTACCGGTTGGGTCAACTGTTCCTCTGCCTGCTGATGTTTTCCCTGAGCACTTAAGCAGATCGCCAAAATGGGCCGAATACCATGAAGCTCTGGATGCCGAGTCAACACCTGACGCAGTATTTCCGTAGCAGACTCGAGCTCACCCCGATAATAGAGCAAGCGTGCGCGGAACGCTTTGATCAGCGGATGATCAGGTTCGAGCGCCGCGCCGCGATCGAGTTGGTCGAGAGCTTCATCGTAGCGTTGCTGGTAAATATAAATCCGGGCTCGATTATAGCTGGCCACCACTTGTTCGGCGGGATTTAACTTCACCATACGTTCAAAACTTTTCAAGGCTCGGTCGTAGTCTCCATCCAGACGCGCCACTACTCCTCTCACAAAGTGCACGCCAACGTCGTTTGGATACTCTTCACGCAAGCGTTCAGCTTCCCCTCGCGCTCGCTCTTTTTGGCCTCTACTCAGTTCAATGAAAATCATGTGCATGCGCGCTTCCAGAAGTTTCGGGTCGAGGCTGAGGGCCTTCTTAAAAGAAGCCTCTGCCTTGTGATGATCCTCCGCACCACCAAGTCCCTTAAGCACGCGATTGACATAACATCCACCGAGTGCGGAATAGGCAAGGGCAAACTGAGGATCTGCTGCGATTGCTTTTTTGAAGTGTTCGATTGCCGCGTCAACATCTTCGCGGGCGATAGTGTGGTAGATGAACTGCCCCATACAATGCCGGCCACGGAGAAATTCCTCTGACGCTAAAGCGTTGGTCGTGGATCCCTTCGTCAGCGCCACTTTTTCCGCAGAAGTAAGTTCCAGTCGGAGCGCTTCAACTATATGGTTAACGATAGCATCCTGGACCGAAATGATGTCCCGCGCGTCTGCATCAATGCGATCACTCCAGAGAATTTCACTGCTGCGAACATCGAGCAGTTGTGCCGTAACTCGCAGACGCTCTCCGGCGCGAATAAAGCTTGCTGTTAGTATCGCATCGACACCCATTTCCCGGCCTGCTTCTCCGGCGTCTGTTTGCTTACCCTGATATTTCACAATGGCCGAAGAGGGCCGCACTATCAAGGAGCGAACGCGCGCTAGTTCAGTGATGACTGCATCAGCGAGAGAGAACTCGTAAAATGCCGTTTCAGCATCATTGCCCAAATTTTTAAAAGGCAGAATTGCAACACTCTTGCGGTCACGGTCGGCCAGGCTCGTCGGTGTTTCGTGCGTCGGTGTTGACCCCGTTTGCCGCATAGGAGAACCGGAAGGAGTTTCGCCACCCGTGACAGTCTTTAACCAACGCAGAGCCCTGGACACTGGCCCTCCTGCACCCAGATGACGTGGTGGAATCGGCGAGCTCGCTTCTTCGAGCGATGCTCCGGAAACTGAAGTCACTTCGCGCATGATTGTCTTCAGATCATCTCGAAACTGAGCGATTTTCTGATAACGGTCGCGTGGATCTTTCTTGAGTGCGCGATCCAGCGCCTGCTGCAGTCGCGGCGGAAGTGGTCCGGCCCGAGCTTCAGCAAGGGGAATAGGGTCCTCATGCAGGACAGCGTGACGGACATCTATGGCGGTACGGCCGCGAAAAGGCCAGGTGCCCGTGAGCATTTCATATAGCAACACGCCGGTAGAGAAAACATCCGCGCGGGAATCGACGCGATCCCCACGGGCCTGTTCCGGTGCAGCATAGGTTGCGGTACCGTAAGGAACGCCGACCTCGGTCAGTTCAGTGTGATGGATCCCCGAGTTGCGGGCGGCGTTTTCGTCGAGAAGTTTAGCCAGTCCAAAATCCAGTACCTTCACCTGACCGCGACTGTTGACCATGACGTTTCCCGCTTTAATGTCACGGTGAATTATTCCCAGAGCATGAGCAGCCGCGAGTGCATCGGCGACCTGCACCGCGATTGACAGCGCACTCTCAAGTTCTAGAGGCTTTCCGTTGACCAGTTGCCGCACGTTACGACCCTCGACGTATTGCATGGCAATGAAGTGAACCCCATTGATTTCATTCAGATCAAAGATGGTGCAGATATTCGGATGGTCTAGCGCAGATGCAAGGCGCGCCTCACGTTCGAAACGTTTCAGGTTCGACTCTTTGCTGGTAAGTTCCTGAGGAAGGACCTTTATAACCAGCGTTCGTCCCAGTTTGGAATCCAGCGCCTTGTAGACAGTACCTTGCCCACCAGCGCCAAGCTTTTCCAGGATTTTATAATTCCCCAGAGTTGTTCCTACCATCGGCCCGCTCTCATTTGGGGGTCCGTCAATTAACAGGCGAAAGCCGAACGCAACTCCTCGAAACTCGCCGTAGGCAATCAGAAATCAAACAAATTAGCTTAAACTGCCGCGCGGCCAGGTCTTCCAGCTATTCAGAGATGCCCATTTGCCACAACATAAAGGAGTAGTCGAAAGCGACCTCTTTCAACGCATCATAACGACCTGACGAACCACCATGACCAGCACCAAAATTTACCTTCAGCAGCAGGGGATTAGTATCGGTCTTCAGAGCCCGCAGTTTGGCCACCAGTTTCGCGCCTTCCCAGTACGGTACCTGGCTATCATTGACCGACACCTTGACTAACATGGCCGGATAATTCTTCCCACTCACATTGTCGTAGGGAGAGTACTGCCTCATATAGTCATAGGCCGCTTTTTGATTGGGATTGCCCCATTCAATGTATTCGCTGGTTGTCAGCGGCAGTGTGGCGTCAAGCATGGTATTTAGAACGTCGACAAAGGGGACCTGGGCTACGGCAACTTTGAAGAGATCGGGGCGCATGTTGACTACAGCTCCGACTAGTAGACCTCCAGCACTGCCACCCTGAATAATCAATCGATCACTGGAGGTGTATTTGCTTTTGATCAGGTGGTCCGCACATGCGATAAAGTCTGTAAAGGTATTAATCTTCTTCATCATCCGCCCCTGCTGGCGCCACTCTTCACCTAATTCTCCGCCACCCCGGACATGCGCGATAACGTAGATAGCGTTCCGGTCAAGAAGACTCAAGCGATTTGACGAGAAATTTGGCGGAATTGACACCCCATAGGACCCATACCCGTAAAGTAACAATGGCGCAGAGCCGTCGAGTTTCACACCACGGCGGTAAACCACTGACATGGGTATGCGCGTACCATCAGAGGCAGTCGCAAACAGCCGCTCCGACTTGTAGTCATTCTTATCAAATCCGCCCGGCACTTCCGTCTGCTTCATCAGCGTTGCCTTGCGGGAGTTCATGTCGTAATCGAAAACAGAGCTGGGAGTGACCAGGGATTGGTAGTTGTAACGCAGCACAGTGGTATTGAATTCCCGGTTCGGGGTATTGAATTCCCGGTTCGGCCCCAGGCCAGCTGCATAAACAGGTTCTGGAAATTCAACGTGGTGGCGCTTGTTGGTCTTAAAATCAAGAATCTCGATCTGTTGCAATCCATTCTCCCATTCCGAAAGAACGGCATGATCGGCAAAGAGATCAAGGCTCTCTATTTTCACGGTTGGCCGGTGGGCCACCAGCTCCTTCCAATTCTTCTCGGCAGGGTCTGAGACCGGTGCCATAACAAGTCGGAAATTTTTTGCTCCCTTGTTAGTCCGGATGTAAAAGAGATTGCCCCGATGGTCCACATCGTATTCGTGATCTGCTTCTCGGCGTAGAACAATCTTCAATTTACCGCCAGGGTTGTCGGCGGGAAGATAGCGATATTCAGTGGATGTTTTACTGTACGCCCCGACAAAGATGGCCATCTTATCTCGTGACCGATCTACGCCAAGATCAAAGAGTTCATCCTTTTCTTCATAAACAAGATCGCTTTTGTCACTGCCAACCAGATGACGGAAAAATTTGTCGTGACGCTTGGTGATAGGATCTTCCGTTACATAAAAGAGCGTTTTGTTATCTGTGGCCCAAACAACATTATCGACTCGCTCTATTTTTTCCGCGGAGAGTTCTCCGGTACGCAGGTTCTTGATCTGCAGAGTGTATTGACGATAGCCGGTATTATCGGTTGAATAGGCGAGCAGGTTGCCATCGTCGCTGGGCACAAACGCGCCGACACTCAAGAACTTCTGCTCTTTGGCCAACTCATTCTGATCCAGAACGACCTCTTCCTGGTTCTCCAGACTGCCACGTTTGCGGCAGAAGATCGGATACTGTTTTCCTTCTTCGGTCCGTGTGTAATAGAAATAGTTTACCCAGCGATACGGAACATTCACGTCTGTTTGCTTGATATGACTTAACAACTCGTTATAAAGCGTCTGCTGCAGTGCCACGGTTGGCTTCATAACACTTTGTGCGTATTCGTCTTCTGCTTTCAGATGTTCCATTACTTGCGGATTCGACTTTTCACGTAGCCAGAAATAGTCGTCGACAAGAGAATCGCCATGGATCTTTGTAACTTTAGGTTTCTTTTCTGTCATGGGTGGTTGGGGTGGAGCTGTGCCGCCATCTGACTGTGCGACGACGCGATGGTTGGCAGTGGATAAAAGACAAATCATGAGCAGGAACGGGAACATGTAAATGAGTTTTATTTTCATAGCAGACCTCTGACTCTCAACAGTTCCGAGAATTGATCTTTAGGATGTCCCTGTCGTTGCAATCCTTTTGGGCAGAAAGCTGCGCTTCAAACGCAGACCAGTTTGGATTTAATTTCTCAGAGCGGCGCACGGCCGGCTAATCGTGGACTGTTCAGCCTCGAGGAGGGTTTCCCCAGCCTGACGCTTTGTGAACACCATCTTCGACTATACAGGGCACAGTCGGATCACCGCCTGAGTAAGAAAACATCTCAGCCCGCCGAGCCCGATCGTTTTGGGCATCATAATCGGTAAAGGGAATGTTCTTCGAGTTGTAATACTCCCGGGCCTGCTGGCAATAGGGACACCCCGGTTTAGTGTAGATGACTACCTGCAATTTGATACGCCCTCCATTTTTTCATAGTTTACCAATCTACCGCTGAGGAAGAGAAGCGCTGGCAAACCAGAGGAGGCAGGTCGAAAAATTGTCTAACCCACTATTCGTTGCATGATTCGGTGTTGTTTTCCTACCGTAATCGCTATACTTCCGTCCGACTTATGAGCACCCTCATGTCAGAGAATGACGGCAAAAGCGCGTCCCCAAAAACGGTGGAGAGCGATCTCCTCGATCCTTATGAAGAACTAATCGTTATTCAGGTTCTGGGTGAGAGAGTAAAAGTACCGGAGAAGAATCGCCTGCTTCGCTGCTTTCAATACTTATCACTGAAAACAATTTCGTACGGCGACTTTTGCTGGAATGGAGACTGCACAAACTGCCAGGTTTGGTACCACGTAGCCGGACAAACGAATGAGAACGACCGACCCGGACTCGCGTGCCGCCTCGAAGTCATCGAGGGAATGGTAATCACCACTTTGAGCCGTTTTATCGAGCTGGAAGGCATTACTAAGTGAGAAAGTTTTATGTTGGGCAACAAAAAGAAGCAGGGCCGAGTTGCTCGGCCCTGTTCAAGTTATCGTGATCAATTCACAGGAAAAACGTTTGCCAGCCATTCACGGGAGTGTTTAGTTAGTTGTTATGGGCTCGACGCCAGTCACGGCGGAAATCACCTATGTCAGCTCGGCGATCACGTCGGTCCAGGCGAAGATCCAGACGATCGCTGCGAATGTCGCGGGTATCAGCTCGCACCTCTCTTCGATCGGCCCGCAACTCCGCCCGCGAGGCCCCCTCATGCCTATCTTGATAGTATTCGCGAATATCTCCCCGGCGGTCGATCAGATCACTTCGCACATCTCTTCGTTCCAAGCGAATGTCTCGGGTGTCTGCTCTGATTTCTCTGCGGTCGGCGCGCAGTTCTTTACGTTCCCAGCGATTCACGTTTCTATGACCGCTAACTTGGGCGGTCGCTGTCGCAAGCGACAGAGTAAGTACCGCCACAGTCAAAAATAGAATCCGTATCATCATCGTTCTCATTTTTCCATCCCTCCATAATTTGAAATCTTGTTTCGCCCGCGTGCAAGATCCGGTTTTGCACCTTAAAAACCGGTGCCAAGCATGGAGGAGAGAGTCGAGCTGCGTTGCGGGCACAAATGCGACACAACTATGAGACTAATCAGCTGCTTCGATTAGCCACTGCTGCCGTCTTAGACGCAGGCACTCTACCGACGGACGAGATTTTCTATTTAGGGCAAAAGCGTGACAGTTGGGGCGTGCCGGGGGTGCGCCTGTTTCAACACTAAAACTCTGGTGGGCTAGTACTTCGGCACACTTGGATCAACTTCGTTTGACCAGGCCAATATGCCACCTCTGAGGTTAAGCAGATTTCCTGAAAAGCCAGAACGCTTAAGCGCATCAATGGCCCTGGCGCTGCGGCCGCCCATCTTGCAGTGGACCACCGTCTCGCGATTAGGATCGATTTCCGACATCCGATTTAAGATTTGGTTTAAAGGAATATGAATGGAATTCGGAATCTTAGCTATTGCTACTTCATTATCTTCTCGCACGTCGATGAGCTGAATATCTTCGCCATTATCCAGACGTTCCTTAAGCTCCGTCGCGCTCATTTCCTGCAGCTGTCGCTGGCTCATTGGGTTCATGGAATCCTCCGTTGCCGTATGGGACTATTTGCGTCAGTATTGTATTCGGCGACATTTTATCCGTAAGAAGTAGGAGCCACAAGCTCATGCCTGTACGATAGAGCCGGAAGCAATAGTCGCTACCGAGACCACTTGTCCAGGGAATCAAGGAAGATCTAACTATGAAATTTGAATATTACCATTCTGGTCTGGATACCGTTCCGAAGCTGTCGGTCGATGGTACTGTTCCAAACAGCATTCACTTTTCTCACTGGCAAGGAAACGAAACGCCGACTGAGGTCAAGGCAGACACCTCCACTGAGATCGCCCTCAATCTCGTGAGTTCAGCAAATAGAGAACAACTTACGCGCGGCATAAGACTCGTCACCAACAATCACTTTGACACCGATGGAGTCTTATCAGTCTGGACCATTCTAAACGGTGCCCGAGCTTTGGAATTGAGAGATCGCCTCATTCCCGCAGCAGAAGCAGGTGATTTCTCCGAATTCACCAACGAAGATGCAATCCGCGCCAGTATCGTAATTCAGGGATCAGATCAGCCAACTCCGCAGGAAGAAACTGGTTCACCTTTGGCCCGCCACCTGGCTGGTGAAGCTGTGGAAGATGACTCGCGGGCCTACGAATTGGTATTGCCTGAAGTGGAGCGGGTCCTCACCAGGACCGACCAATATGAAAGCTTGTGGCGGGATGGTTGGCGGCGAATCGCTACCGCACTCGAAAGCTTTGAAAGAGGAAGCTCTCAGGTCACGGAATACTCGGAGACCAGCATCTCTCTCGTGCTGCTGGCGCCGGAAGTTTTTAGCAATAGCGGCTTTAATCCAACACGCCATGCAGCCCCCTACACAGCTATCTCGCGTTATGCGCGAGGGGAGCTCTTTGTGATCACCACGCCAGTGGACGGAGGCTGGGTATATCGTGTCGATTATCCCTATTACTCGTGGGCCGAGACTGTGGTTCGACCACGCGTTCGACGGCGAGATCTCACATCCGTCCTGGCCAAATTGAATCAGCTCGAACCCACCGGAGCCTCCGGCTACTGGAAATTAGAGAATAGTGAAATGACGTCTGTCGCCAAGTTTTCGGATCACCAGGGAACGCTCGTTCCGGCGAAACTCTCACCGGAAAAAATAATTAACGCCCTTAGTGAAGACTTCTCAGTCGCTTACTCGAACGTTGTCTGATTTTCTCATTCGGCATGCATGATGTCGTAATAATAGGAGCTGGACCGGCAGGGATATCAGCGGCGATCTGGTGTGATGAGCTTGGCCTGGACACACTCCTTCTGGAAGCTGCGCCAGAGATTGGCGGCCAGCTTCACTCCATCCATGGACCGATTAAGAATTACCTGGGACTTGACGCCAGTAACGGGCAGGAACTTCTGAAATTATTCGCTGAACCGACGACGCGGAGTGATTTTGACATTTGGACCAATGTTGAAATCGATCGGGTCGATCTGAACGCCAAACGCATTTCGCTGCGTAGCGGCGAAGAACTGGCTGCAATCAGCATCATTATCGCGACCGGTGTCCGGCGCCGGCAGCTTGGCATTCCGGGTGAAGCGGAATACTTTAATCATGGCATCATTGAGTCGGCAATCCGGGATCGTGAACTCTTCCGTGGCAAAGATGTCTGCGTGATTGGTGGCGGAGATGCCGCTGCCGAGAATGCCTTGTTGTTGGCAGAACTCTGCGCAACTGTAACCCTGGTCCATCGCGGCAAGCGGCTGCGGGCAAGAAGAGAGTTCAGGGAACAACTCCAGGCTAACCACTGCATCACCACGTTTACCGAGTCCGCAGTTACGCGTATTCTTGGCCACGCTCAATTAGAGGCCGTGGAGATTAAACGAAAAGAAGGCTTAAAGCCATTTCAGATCGCCGTCGCTGGAGTACTGATTCGCATTGGCGTGGAACCAAATTCCCAGATCTTCGACGATCAGGTGAATCGTGACGAGAGGGGCTACATCGCCGTAAACGGCGAGCAAGAAACTAACCTCACCAATGTTTTTGCTATCGGCGATGTTGCTAACCCGAGAGCGCCAACAATCAGCGGAGCGGTCGGTGCCGCCGCGACTGCAGCCAAGGTGATCTCTTCGAGACTAACTAATAAGTGAGCCATTGAACTTAACAGATTATTCAGATAGCAAGGGACAGAAGGCGGAAATTCACATCATTAAATTATGACGAAGGTTGAGCAATCCAATGTTATTCTCGCGGCTTATGACGATGCTCACATCCTTGCATATCCCATCGAATATATTGCCGGTATCGATCTATACAACGCCGGTGAGTTTCATGCAGCTCACGATGCTTGGGAAGAACGATGGATGGGCGAAGTAGGGCCGCGGGAAAAACTCTTCTTACAAGCCATGATTCAATCAGCAGTGGCGTTTCATCACCTTGAAATTGGCCGCCCTGGGGCGGCCCGCAGAATGTATCAGATGGCTAAGGAAAAATTCAGCATACTGGGGCAAAAGGTATTCATGTCACTGGATCTTGAGGATTATCAAAGGCAACTTGATTTGGCTCTCTTCTGGCTACTAGCAGCGGAAAATCCCAAAGAATTAAGTCAACCTCCCATAAGCTTGCCGAAAATCAAATTGCTGCCCGAGATCACTGACTACGATTGAATGAGTTGAGCTGTGGCATTTTTCGATAATCTCCGGTTGATTCTCCTTTCAATGTGGCTGGGCTCTGCGTTATTTTTTAGCGCGGTTCTCGCACCGTCAGTTTTTATTGTGCTCCGTGGTTTCAATCTGTCCAACAGCAGCGAGATTGCAGGCAACATTGTCAGTCGCTCCCTGTCAGTCGTAAACCTCAGTGGTTTCTTTATCAGTTTGTTGCTGCTATTAACAGCGGCAGTGGTTAAGAACCGTCAGCACTCAATAGTGTTCGTCGTTCAGCTGATATCACTCTCAGTGGTCGCGGCCACCACAGCGGTGGGACACTGGGTTATCGCCGCTCGAATGCACGCGCTCCGTGTTTCGATGGGCCTCCCGATTGAGATGATATCGCCTATTGATTCCCGTCGGCTGGCCTTTAATAGCTTGCACAGTTATTCCGTCACCGCGCTCAGTGTTGCTATGATTGCGACCATCACTGCGTTGATAGCTTTGGGACGGCGGGTGCGTGGTTTGCGCTGAATAGATGGAAGGAAGATCTGGTGGAGATAATCGAAGATCCAGAGAAATGGCGCCGGACGTATATTGCGTGGCAACGAGATCAGAGTCCGGCCAGTAAGGCGAACGAATTTGACCAGGACTATCCGTGGGTAAAAAACAGGCGCGCACCCTTTACTCCTGCCCGCCGCGCTCTTCCAATGCTCACGCTTGCGCTCATCTCTTCGGCTGGCGCTTACCTCGATGGAACCGAACCCTTCAATACTGATGCGAGCGAAGGGGATCTCACGTTTCGCGAGATACCGGCAGATGTGGAGGCGCAAGACCTGCGCTTTTCGGCCAGAGGCTATGATCAAAGTGCGGTGCTCAAAGACATTAACGCGCAGTTGCCGCTGGCAAGGCTTTTTGAGTTTGAGTCAAATGGAATAATCGGACAATTTAACACGGTATTCTGGAGTTTTGTTGGCTTTATACCTGATGCAGGACGCTTTGCGGAGGAAACACTTCCGCGTCTGGTAGAGCGAGTCAGGCGTTACGAAGTTCAGGCTGCCTTATTAATCCCGGCGTCTCGACTCTGCCACCAGTCGGTTTCGCTGGCCGCTCGCGCCATAGAACTGGCCGGAATTCCCACCATGAGTTTGGCCGTTGTCAAAGAAGTAATCGAGGTGGTGAGACCACCGCGCGCCGGCTTCTATGAAGGAGAATTGGGCAGCGTGGCCGGGCAGCCCACTTGGCCTGAACATCAACGTCGAGTGCTAGACGAAGCGCTAAGATTGATCGAGCCGATGGACCAACCAGGTATGCGAAGGCTGGTAGTCGACCTGGAGAGTCAGGTGGAAAAAGAACGCGGTGAGCGTTAATTCTGAATTTGCTAATGGCAACGTTTCGCCGACTCTTATGGTCCCTAGCGGTGTTACTTACTATAGCACTGCTGTACTTGCTCTTTTGGCCCGTACCAATCTCACCTGTAGCGTGGAACCCTCCACCGGCTCCTTCCTTGATCGGCGACTACCAACAGAACTCTCGTTTATCTACGACCGAGCGCCTGTCATTGGGTACCGGCTTCGGTCCTGAAGGCGTGGCAATTGATTCCAGCGGCAAAATCTTCGCCGGAATCGAGGATGGACGCATTATCCGTCTGCTCGCGAATGGAACTCAACCGGAAGTTGTAGCCGACACTCACGGCCGGCCCCTCGGTCTCATTTTTGATCCGAACGGCAACCTGGTCGTTGCTGATGCTAAAAAAGGGCTTCTTTCTATTAGTCTGGACGGAACGGTCAACCGTCTGGTGACGGAAGCAGGTGGAATACCGTTGCACTGTTCGAACGATCTGGACCTTGCGACTGATGGCACCGTTTATTTTACCGATGCGAGCAAGTTTCCGTTGTCTATGTTCAAAGCTGACTTGCTTGAACACCAGAGCAGTGGTCGCTTGATCGCTTATGATTTGCAAAGGAAGAGCACCCGCGTTCTCTTGCCTCATCTTTCATTCGCAAACGGTGTAGCGATCAGCCCAGATCAGTCATTCGTGCTCGCAGTGGAGACCGGAAACTACCGTGTAGATCGTTTTTGGCTCAAGGGTCCAAAACAAGGACAGTCGGACGTATTTATCGATAATCTTCCAGGGTTTCCCGACGGTATCTCATCGAACGGGAAGGGCAAATTCTGGTTGGCATTGGTCTCGCCGCGCGATCCCCTGTTTGACAAACTGATGCCCTACCCCTGGCTTAGAAAAGTAGTCCTGCGATTGCCGGAGTCTCTCCAACCCGCTCCCAAAAGATATGGATTCGTCCTCGGATTAGACATGAACGGGCGCGTCGTTGACAACTTGCAAGATGGGTCAACGGATTGTTACGCGGAGATCGCCAAAGCAGTAGAGCACCAGGGTAAGCTCTATTTCGGAAGCATTGGAGAGAGCGCCGTTGGACGCTTCACCATTCGCTGAATTTCCGGCTTTCGATTTTTTCGATTGGCAAAAAGCTGAAAAGCTGAGCTTTTCAGCCTTGCCTACGAAGTCACGTTCCTGACGCACTTTTGGGGCAAGATTTAGCCATTTTGGCCAGCAAATACTTCTTGTACACCCGACAATTCGCTGATAGATTGCTGGCTCCGGGTGATATTCGATTGCCCCCCGACTGAACAATCTGTTCGGCTATTGGAGCAGCTCGCTGAAAAGGAAATCATGCGCCGAAACAACGTAGAGGTGGACGCCACCTACAACGCAGGTCGCTTCTGGAAGGGTTCAAAGCGGCGGGTCGTCTCCATGGATATTGACCCGCAACATAAGCCGATGATTGTCGGCGACGTTTCGTCAGCACCGCGAAGAAGGCAAATCAATACTTGAAAGCGATAAGGGTGGAAGTACAAGCGTTAAGTTGGGAATGGGCAGAGGATATCTGCGAAGTTTGTGGCGCTCATATCGGTCATGGCATCAGGCTGTTTCATCTTGGTCGGTGTGAAGAACATGCCAAAAGTTGTGACGAAGAAGATGACAATTCGTACCAAGAGGACGTAAAGTGAATGTGAAGGGTTGAGCTATCAAAGGTTCATACGGCACTGGGAATTTCCGTTATTAGTCGATAGACGAACCGCTACCTGGCGGTATGGTTGGTAAGATACTACTACAGCCGAACCGCCAAGCGGCCGCAAATTCACCCTAACAAAATTGGCATTGCAACGGAATGCGGGCTCCAACCCACGTTTTTCATTAGTGGTCCAATCAAGTCGCCAGAGCATGTTTGATTTGAAGATTGAACCAATTCTGGAGTGTTATAATCTGAAAAGTTAAGTGTAAAATGTCTTGTGTTCACAGCAAATCCCAACTACAATCCGCAGACGGTTGCGGCTACAGCATCGGGTCGAGGCACTTCCAATCACACAAATCGTTTTGGTATATGCGACTTGCGGACGCTCAGACCGCAAGGGCAAGGCTGAGGGTTAGAAGTGCGTAATTTCTACGAATTCTTTGCAGGTGGCGGAATGGTGCGCGCAGGGCTCGGTCAAGAGTGGCGTTGCCTATTTGCTAACGATTTTGACCGCAAAAAGAACCGAATCTATCGGGACAACTGGGGAGACGCCGAACTGAATGCTGATAGCGTTGACTCTCTTGTAAGTTCCAATCTTCCTGGTCAGGCGCATTTGGCTTGGGCCTCTTTTCCGTGCCAAGACCTGTCACTAGCCGGAGCGGGAGCGGGCCTTAAAGGCGAGCGGTCGGGAACATTCCGACCGTTCTGGAGTTTGATGGAGGCGCTCGTTGAGGAAAAACGGGCACCTAAACTCGTCGTGCTTGAAAATGTTTCCGGTACGCTTACGTCGCACGAAGGAAAAGACTTTACTACTATCTGTCGCGGATTTGTGGATGCAGGGTATTCAGTGGGCGCGATGGTTATAGACGCCGTGCTCTTTGTGCCACAGTCGCGACCTCGGCTCTTTATCATCGGCGTTTACGACGGCTCAGCAGTTCCTGATAACTTGATCGCCGCAGGCCCGTTGCCACGGTGGCACAATAAGGCGCTTCGGACTGCATATGCAAAGCTCCCAGAAAACTTGAAGGACAAATGGATATGGTGGAATCTGCCATTGCCGTGCGCTCGCAGGCTTTCATTTTCCGACATAATTGAAGATGTCCCTACTGGCACGGAATGGTTCTCAGAGGAAAAAGCGAAACGCCTGCTAGAAATGATGAGTGAGGTAAATCGCGTGAAGCTTGAGAAAGCGAAAAAATTAGGACGACGAATTGTAGGCGGCATCTACAAACGAACCCGACGGGATGAATTCGGGCGCAAAGTACAACGTGCGGAAATTCGTTTTGACAACGTGTCTGGGTGCCTGCGAACGCCTGCGGGCGGTTCGAGCCGTCAGGTAATCCTCGTTGTTAATGGTCAGTCACTTAAGGCGCGTCTGATCTCCACTAGAGAGACAGCGCGTTTGATGGGCTTGCGCGATAACTATAGGCTTCCCGAAAACTACAATGAGGCTTATCATCTCACCGGCGATGGCGTAGTCGTTCCCGTTGTGCACCATCTCGCCAAGTATATCTTCGAGCCCATTCTGGATTGTCCAGCAAGAACAAAAACCGTCGCGGCTTAGCTGTTATCCAATGCGGGCATAGTTCAACGTGAACTAGGATGACAACCAAGTTCTTATGGAATCGCTCGAACTCAGACACCGCATAATGCAAGCGGTCAAGAGTAAGAATACTGGTCCCGAGCTACTTGTCCGCCGTTTACTCCACGCCAACGGCTATCGCTACCGACTCCATTCTAATAAACTTCCCGGCTGTCCCGATCTGGTTTTCCCCGGTCGAAAAAAGGTTGTGTTTGTTCATGGCTGCTGGTGGCACGGTCACGATTGCACACGAGGATCACGCATCCCCAAGACCAATATTGATTATTGGACTAAGAAGGTTTTTCGCAATCGAACGCGCGACTTAGCCTCGCGGAAACAATTACAGTCAGAGGGCTGGACGGTTCTCGTCTTATGGGAATGCCAACTGAGGGATGAGGCCCTAATTCTGAAGCGACTGGTGCGGTTCCTAAGATACGACACAGAGTAAAGATGCCCAAGTCAAAGACCTACAAGATTGGGGGTCCGCCTACTGAGCTTGAATTTGAGAAAGCTCTGATGTTTTTCCATGCCTATATGTACGGGCCTCTTCAAGGGAAACTTCGACTCTACGCAGCGCGCAGCGTGCGCTCGACAGGGGCCGCAATGTCTTCCGACTGGGAAGTATTCGCCTCGATTTTGGTTCGCGACCTTGGGAAAAAACTGGCGGCGGGCATAGACTTGTCAGGGTACGAAGTCAAGTCAGCGACTGAAGGAGGAAGCTACGAATATCAATATCACAAGCTTGGTGGAAAGAAGAAGCTAGCCAACGATATGGAGGTGGGCCATCTTTTCTTCGACCATCGTAACAATCTGCGACACGTTGACCTTCGATACGCACATGGAACGTCGATGAAGGAATTCTTCAGCGACTGGCTGAGGAATTATCCCGACCCCTATGGCCAGCGGTATCGGAAGAGCATTCCATTCCAATGGGTTAAAAAGAACGGGCTGTTGTTGATGACCTTAACCGATGGTGAGGTTACCTATCCTGAACCGGTGTCCGTTCCAAGTGAAGTAACGAGAGGCCCATAACCCGAAGCAAAAAGTTATTGGCTACTTTTTGTGCAGCCCTCGCTTTTTTGTGCAAGTAGGGGTTATTGTGCAAAGCCGCAAAGCTGGGCTTTGCCCTAAATCCCCTTCTTGACCCAAATCTTCTGAGTCTGACCCAAAAGTCGGTTCAGGAAAGTGCATTCCGCTGTCACGCATTTCTTGAAAGGTCCGTATCGAGCGTTTCAACGCCACTATCCTCTGCTTGGCCTCATCTATAAGCTCATCCCATCTGCTTAACGTATTGCCGCCCCGTTTGCTTAACTACCTTGACACGGCTGTATTCTTCATGTTAAGCTCCCCAGAAATGAAGAACGATGAATTGAAGTTGATGGCTGATAGTATTCGGAATTCGCTTGCTGGGTTGCGGGCTGAGCGTGACGAACTGACAGACAGAACTGAGGAACTTAATAAGCGAATCCTGCAACTCGAACAGGTACTCAATAGCCTCGCGCCACTTGTTGAGGAGATACGGCTTGAAATAGCAGACAACATGTTCGTAGAAGGTATCTCCGACCTCGGTCTTGCCGATGCCTGTCGTGAGGTTCTTAAAAAGAGCAATACCTTCCGCACGGCGCGCGGCATACGCGATTCCCTTGAGCACAGCGGATACGATTTGAGTCAACACAATAACGCGTTGGCGGGCATTCACGGCGTTCTTAAACGACTGGCGGAGAGCGGTGAAGTGGAACAACTGGAAAATGAAGGTAAGACGCGTTACCGGTGGAAGTCCAAACCGGCGACTGTCACACGTGGCTCGGGAAGCGGGGGTTCTATGACTGTCGCTGAACGTGCGATCACAAAGGCCGTCGAAGAAATAATGAACGAGCCTACTGCATTGCGGAACGCTATTGAGGCGGAAGCAAAACGGAAGGGCTAAGAAGATGACTAACGGAGGCGTGCCAGAGCGGTCGATTGGAACGGTCTTAAAAACCGACGAGCCGCAAGGTTCCGCGAGTTCGAATCTCGCCGCCTCCGCCAATCTTGCAGTCCCAATGCGTGCGCTACACCCACCGGGACATTCAACCACACAGTCGAAGCTATGTGGCCTAAGCAACTACCATTATATGCTTCTGGCTGTGTTTTTCCCAAAGGAGATTCACAATGGAAGCCAGAGAGCAAAAAGGTCTTGAAATAGCGGCCAAATCGAAGTTGCGACAGAGCGGTGATCGATGGTTTGTTCCGTCGCAGTCGGGCCACGTTGGCGCACACGGTAGTTCTTATATCGTTAAGCCGGACATCTCTAATCCTTCCTGTACGTGTCCGGATCACGAAACACGGCAAGTTAAGTGCAAGCATATTTGGGCCGTAGAGTTCACGGTTCAGCGTGAGTACACGAACGACGGAAAAGTGGAAACCGTTACCGAGACAGTCACTGTAAGACAAACCTACAAGCAAGAATGGTCTGCCTACAACAAAGCGCAGACCAACGAGAAGGAAAGGTTTGTCGAGTTGCTTGCTGAATTGTGTAAAGGCATTGAAGAACCAGTGCAGAGCATAGGCCGTCCGCGATTGCCACTCGCTGACATCCTTTTTGCGAGTACGTTTAAGGTCTACTCTTCTGTTTCGCGACGGCGCTTTATGACTGACTTGCGAGACGCGCAAAGCAAAGGGCTGCTCAGCCGTGCCGCTCACTACAACTCTATCTCCCGCTACTTGGAAAACGCGAGCTTGACGCCTTTGTTGACTGCTTTGATTAAAACTAGCAGTTTGCCGCTTCAAGCTATCGAGTCCGATTTCGCGGTTGACTCTTCCGGCTTTTCTACCTGCCGCTTTCACAAGTGGGTTGACGCGAAGTACAAAGATAAAGGCTTGATGACCAAACGCGACTGGGTGAAAGTGCATTTGATGTGCGGCGTGAAAACGAACATCGTGACGGCGGTTGAAATCAGTGATCGCTTTGCGGGTGACAGTCCGTATTTCAAGGCGCTTGTCGAGACAACCGGACGTAACTTCACGATGCAGGAAGTTTCGGCAGACAAGGCTTATTTGTCCGCGTCGAATCTTCAAACCGTCGTCGACCATCACGCTATGCCGTACATTCCCTTCAAGGTGAATAGCGCAGCCGAGTACGGACTGACGAAAAGACAGACACAGGACAAAAGAAACAGGTGGAAGCAAAAAAGCATTCTGTGGAAACGCATGTTTCACTACTATTCCTACAATCAGGAATGGTTTCTCCGACAGTACCACAAGCGGAGCAATGTTGAATCGACATTCAGCATGATTAAGGCGAAGTTCGGAGATGGTCTGCGAAGTAAGACTAAGACCGCGCAAGTGAATGAGGCTCTTTGTAAGGTTCTTTGTCACAATATCTGTTGCGTCATTCAATCCATTTTCGAGCTTGGCATTGAGCCAACTTTTTGGTCGCAAGAATCCTGAGACTTGCGCCCAGTTTTCAGCTCCCAACAGAGATCCTAAGGCATGCCATAAAACGATCACGCCAATAGCGATGCCAAACAAAGCCAAAGAAGACGACAGCAAAGCCTCTCGCACTAAGCCGTTGCCTCAAGTCTCCCCAGTAGGTGTGCGCCGCATCATTATCGCGGGCCTGATTTTGCTGGTTACTCTGTTGCTCGTTAGTGTATTCCTGCCAAACATGTCCGAGCGGGTAAAGTTTTTTACTGTGAACGCGTTGAGTCTCTTGGTACTTCTTGCGATAGTGGTCCAAGCCTATATTTATCGAGGACAGTGGGAAGTAATGCAGGAAATGAGGCTGATAACGACGATTGGCGAACGAGCCTATCTTGGAATCAAAGATGTCAAACTCGTTAATCCGATTATGAATAATACAATAGTTGTCCACGTTTTGATTTTTAACGGCGGACGTACTCCGGCCTTCAATATCCAGCGTAGACTTCTGATCGGTCTGATTGAGAAAAAAGAAAAGAGGTTGTTCAAGTGGAAGGATTATCCGGATATAGAGACTAACTTTACCGTTCTTCCGGCCGGCGCAGAGCGTTGGATTACCTTTCCCCAAGTTCCCATTAGTCATGAAATGTTTCAAGAATTTAAAGCCGGAGAACGGATGATCCATACCGCTGGGGAGATCAGGTTCTCGGACTTCATGGGCATGAGACAGATTTACGAATTTGACATGACTTGTGACTTTGGCGATAACGGCCACTTCAAGGATACTTATCAACGCCAATATAGTGATCCAGCATAGGACACATCGCAAAATATAGGTGACCCAAAACTCTTTACTCTGACTCATAAGTAATCCTTGAAACCGACTTTTGAGGCAAAGCCGCAAAGCTGAATACCTTCTAATCAGCTGTATACTTCATTACCATTCTCATACTCTCCAGAAGTACAGGAAAATCGTTGGATAGGTTAGATAGATGAGGTTTTTGGATATTCTGTATCCACTCAAGCCTGACGGCTGGTTTTCAGAAATGTAGTCGGTCTTTGCAATAACCCCATTTGCAGCTACGGGTTACGTAAGAGTCCTCCCATTCCACAGGGCCGTGGCACGAGCCTTGACATAGCAAGAGTGACCGCGAATTAGTATTTCCAGTTACAGCGACGGCCAATTCTCAAAAAAAGTGCCACCGAGTTCCCCCGGAGAGCAATCATGATTAACCTCTTGTCGGCAGCCACCTCGACCCCAAAACATGTTTTTAAAACCACGGAACTGGTCGGCTCGCTGATGCATAAGCTCTCGCCCGAATTGATTAATACCATTCACAGTCTCGGAGTAGACCAAAGATATTCCACGCTGGAAAATTATCCAGACTTCCTCGCCGGCGAACCGCCATGCGCCACGAGTTCCACAACCCACCTGGGAGTAGAAGCCACAAAACGTTGCATCGAACAATGGCAGGGCGACCCTTCCCGAATAGGACTCCTAATTGCAGCCACCAATACTCCCGATCAAATGCTGCCTTGTCTCGCTTCTGAGGTCATGGGACAAACCCACGGACTCTTATCTCGTTCCATCAGAAATGTCAGCATGCAAGCACAGGGTTGTTCGGTACTTCTGAAATCAATAGAAGTGGCCCAATGGTATCTGGCAGCCAATCCGGGCCAGCTGGCCCTCGTCTTGATGGCTGAAGCTCACACTCCCTACGTCGCTCCCTTATTACGAGATGAATATTCAGGCTTTCGCGAAATCTTACGACTAAGGAAGGAACAAAAAGTAGATGCAGCCCAGTTTGAACAGAAGAGGGTGGATACCACCTTCGTGATCCAATCCATGCTTTTCGGAGACGGAGCGGTGGCCTTACTGGTAGGAATGGAAGAAGGAAAGCCTGCCTTTGGGCCAATCTCTCATCTCACTAACGATGAACTTGAGGATGTGAACCTCCTCACGATGACCAACAACAGCACACATCCTCTTCTCAAGGGTCGACCCCAATATTTCATGCGTCCCAGCGTCCCTGTTCGTGGAGCACACTATGCCGTTACTACGGTAAAAAACGTATTGAAACATCCGGATTCCCCAGTCTCCTGCCTCGGACAGGTCGACGATTGTCTCATTCACACGGGAAGTAAAAAGATTCTGGATGGAGTCTGCTCGCAATTAGATCTGGATACTGACTCATCCAAAGTCCACGGTTCGTATGAAATACTGAAACACTATGGAAATCTCTCGAGCGCATCGACAGGTTTTATGCTTACGCAAAAGGAAGCCTGGGACGGTCCGGCAATCGTGGTGGGATTTGGAGTGGGATTTACCGCTAGCGCCGGAATCATGAGCTACAACTGATGGGCAGAAAGCCTTATGCGTTCACCTTTTCGAGTTCGTTTTTACTGCCCATCACTGCTGCGAGGATCTCACTTACCTGCCGAAAATCGAACGGCTTGCCGATGATTCCATCCACGAGATCCTCCTCCCCCGGAGGACGAACTGTGCCGGGACCATATCCCGTCACCAGCACAATTTTAATACTGCTACAACGCTTGCGAATTCGGCGAGCTGTTTCCCATCCATCCATCTCCGGCATAGCGAGATCACTAAATACGAGATCAAAATTAGCCTGATCCAACTCTTGCAGAGCCTCAACGCCGCCCGCTGCCACTATTACTCTGTGCTGCATCATGCCCAGCATATCAGCCAGCGTTTCACGAACCGTTTGCTCATCATCAATGACCAGGATAGAAAGCGCCGGCACTTTTGGAAAAGGACCGGAGTTGACCACCTGAACTCTGGAAATTTGTGCGGCCGGCAGATCTATTGTAAACACAGTGCCCACGCCTGTTGTGGAGTGAACACTGATTGCGCCTTCATGTCTCTCGATGATGCTGTAACTCACTGAGAGTCCCAGGCCAGTGCCCTGAGCGCCCTTCGTGGTGAAGAACGGCTCGAAAATCTTTTGGCAAACATCTTCCGACATGCCAACTCCGGTATCCGCGAATTGCAACTGAAGTTGCGAGGCCTTCGTAGTGCATGAGATCGTCAGCTCGCCACCTTGCGGCATCGCATCCACTGAGTTCACGATGAGGTTCACAAAAACTTCGCGTAACTCGGAAGCACTGCCGTAGGCATATTGCCCACCCTCTGCTTGCAGCGTGACCTGATACTCAAGTCCGCTTAGGCGGGCTTCGTTTTCCCAGCGCGTTCGCGTTATTTCAATCGCATCGTGGAGCATTCCTCGAATATCGAGTATCTCGAATTCTTTGACCGGCGCTTTACTGGCAAAGGTCTGAATACGACGGACTGTAGCTGCGGCGTCCTCAGCCGCCGTCTGGATGATCTCGAGATTGTGTAAGGCTGCGGCGTCCTCGGTCTGCCGCTGCAGCAGCTGAGTGCGTCCCAGAATCGCTGCCAGCGAATTATTAAAATCATGGGCCACACCGGAAGCTAGCTGGCCCAAGGCACGCAGCTTGTCGGCTCGAGCGGCTCTTTCGCGCTCCTCTTTCTGCACCGTAATGTCGCGGGCTATTCCCAGTACGCCGGTGGTATTTCCCTCCACCACGAGAGGCGAGTTATCAACTACTGCATACCGGAGCCGGCCGTTACCGGCGAAATACCGCATCTCGTAAGTTTGCGGGTTGCCTTTGAGGACCGCATGTAGTTTTTCATTTACCAGTGGGCGATCTGGTTCGTAGACTATGTCAAGCAGATGCCGGCCAATGAAGTCCTCGCGTTTGACGCCAAGGCCAGCCAGCGTGGTGCTATTACACCATTTGAATCTACCCGCACGGTCGAGTGCATAAATCGATTCGCGTGCGCTCTCCAAAATGTTAGTCAGTAATGATTGATGTTCGCGGGCGACGGCCTGTACCTTGCGCAACTCAGAAAGGTCACGCGCTGTGCAAACCACAGCCATCGCTTTATTTCCTGAGTCGAACACCGGTTCAATTGTTACCAACAGGGGACGATTCAAATGTTCGGGAGTAATCTCAACGGTAATACTCCTTCCCCTCGCCATTGCGCGTTCGACCGCGCACTCGCGCTCTTCCGCACTGGTCCGCAGAATTTCACAGCACGCACGCCCGAGAAGCGTCCGAGGGTGCTCGTTCTCCAAGGCGGCGCCCGCGCGGTTCACGCGCATCAATGTACCTGTGCGATCGAAGATAAAGATGCCGTCGGACATCGCATCGAAAGTCGTTTCCCATTCCGACTTCCCCCGCACAACCATCTCAAACAGTTCCGCCTGGGCGATGCCGATTGCGAGACGAGCCGTCACCGCCTCGATCAAGGCCATTTCATCTTCTGTCCAGTAGCGCACTCGATCTGTTTGATGAATGCAGAGAACGCCACGAAATATGCCTTTCACTATCAGCGGGTATTCAATTTGAGAGCGTAGATTCAGTTTGCGAGCGTGAGAGCGAATCGACTGCTCAAAATCGGCCGCGCCGAATGAGTAATTTAGCGCATCGTCAACAACAACAGGTCTCGCTGCAGTCATCAGCTGCCGCCCTACTGGGTGGTCATAGCTCACCGGAGTGTGGCTCGCCCGGGTGCAACCCGGCGCGACATACTCATGTTCAACGGGCGAAAGCGGATCTTCCGAATTGTGAAGATGTATATGAACGCGCGAAGCCGCCAAGGCGATCCCAAGCTCTCTGGTGGTTGCTCTCAAGACCTCAGATAGGCTTAAAGAAGCGCGGATGACCATCGCCAGCCGATTCACCAGAGCTTCGCGCGCAGATGTGTTCTCAGCCCTCTGATAAAGAGCTGCCTGACGAATGGCAATACCTGTCTGGTTCGCTACGGCCTTGGCAAGCGCAATGTCGGACTCACTCCAGCTTCGCAATTCGCGAGTTGTCGAAAGGGCAAAGGCAGCAGGGATTTCGTCTCCGACTTTGATTGCTACATACATTATTGACCGCACGTCAGCTTTGGCGAGAATTCGTTTGTATACATCGGCTATTCGTTCGTCATGGGCCGCGTCAGTGAAAGAGAGCACGCCGTTTTTGTCGAGGGAGTCGATCAAACCTTTTATTTCCGCGAGTTCGAAATCCGCAGCCGCCGGCTGGACCTGAGGAACATGGTATTCCGCTACGTTCAGAACCCGCTTTGCCCTTTGATCCTTCATGAATAATGAGCAACGGTCCACATTTAAATGCAGGCCTAACTGGTGCACTGCCGTACGAAAGATCTCAGTGCTGTCCAGCGAACAACGGATCGACTGCGATATCAGATGTGTTAGTGCTTCGCGCTCAGCCTGTTCGGCCAGAGCCTTCTCAGCATCGCGCCGCTCGGTAATGTCAACTCCCACCCCGCCGACAAATGTTTTACCGGCAGCGTCCGTGATGGGAAATTTGAAAACCAGCCAGTGATGCGATTTTCCATCTCGGGTCGGCAGGGTCTCTACTATTTCTTGCGGTGTACCCGACGATGCCACTTGTAAATCACTTTCATGAGATAACCGCGCGATATCCTCCGGCAGCCAGTCAAAACTCGTACGTCCGCGAAGAAAAGTGAGTTTCTGATCAAAGAATTGCTCAAAAGGCTTATTTACGTAAAGATAGCGGCCGTCCTGGTCCTTCATAAACGCGACTGCCGGACTATTGTCCATGAAGCTGTGAAAGAAAGATTGAGTTTCACGCAAAGCTTCCTCGGAGCGCTTTCTCTCTGTCAGGTCGCGTCCGATTCCCTGCACACCAACTGCATTTCCGGCACGAAAGATCAGTTGGGTACTCACCTCCAGCCTCACTCTGCGGCCATCTTTCGTAATCATTTCGAGTTCATAAACCGTCGGCAATTTGCGAGCAGTTTTGAGCGCCATCATCCGACGAGCGAGATTCACGTAGTCGGGCGCCAGCACATCCGTGATATTCATTAGTGCGGCTTCGTCCCGGCTATAACCGGTGATCCGCTCTCCGCTCCTATTTAGAGAAGTAAAATTTCCCTGAAGATCGTGGGTATAAATGATGTCGTTTGCGTTCTCAAACAGATCTCGGAAACGTTCCTCATTTTCCGCTAATGCTTTTTCGGCTTTGCGATTCTCAGTAACATCCCTGATGACACTTTGTACCGCCGGCTGACCGGAGTAAGTAAAAGGTATTTCCGTCTCCTCAACATCGATAATCTCGCCATCGAGCGCAATGTACTTTTGTTCGCTCAGCTCTGCCGACAGGCCTTCTTGTTGCACCCGAATGAGACGCTTCGAGACAAGAACCCGATAATCCGGATGAACTAAGTCCAGGATCCGTTGGCCCAGCAGTTCCTCAGGAGACGAAGCTCGCCAGAGCTTCTGGGCAGCAGGATTGATGAACACAATGTCACCATTGGTATGGACCACAATTGCTTCGGGCGAGAGGTTCACCAGCCGGCGATATCGCTCCTCGCTTTCCCTAAGCGCATCCTCGGCAAGTTTCTCATCAGTAATATCGCGAACGACGCCACGAATTTCCGAAACTTGTCCCCGGCGATCCCGTTCGACGGTGATCACGGCTTCAAGATAACGCCAATTGCCCTGGTGGTCTTGTAAGTGATGGATCGAGCGCAGCGATGAATCGCTCTCAATCGAGTTGGTTTGCTCGATGTAAACGGCAGCAGCTTCAGCCCCAAGCAATTCACTGAGATGAACCCCAATAATTTCAGCTTGAGAGCGCCCGAAGAACCGGATGCCGGCTTCATTCATGCTGGTGATATAACCCGAGACATTCCTCGTATAAATAATGTCAGCTGCTTGTTCTACGATTTGTCGGTAATGCTTCTCAATCCGGTGTCGTTCCGTAAGTTTGGCCACCTTAACCAGCAGTTCTTCATTCCGAAACGGTAACTCCAGATAGTCGTCGGCCCCGGCATTAAGGCCTTCAAGATCATCGCAATCGGATCTCCTCATCCCGCTAATAAGCAATACGGGAATATTGCGCGTTCGCAAATCAGTCTTCAGCCGCCGACAGAGTTCTACTCCGTTTATACCGGGCATCACTACGTCACTGATGACGATATCCGGATCGAAGGAATGAACTTGCTGTAGGGCGTTAGCACCATCTGGTGCGGTGATGGTCTGATAGGCGGCGGCGTTGAGAAGATCAACGAGCAGATCCACGATCTTTTGATCGTCATCCACTATCAAAACGCGAGGTGGTTCTAAGAAGTCTCCGGTCATTTAGGTCTAAACGGGAATTCTGAACGAGGTACGCACTTCTGATATTCGCAGAGAAACACCAGCTCCACTGCGAAACCATCTTAAGCCCAGGTGGGTGCTAAGGTCGGGCGATGTGGGGATCTTAGGTGGTGCCTGGCGGAAAAAGACGGTCCCACGGCCGCATAAACTAGTATAACAAGATTAGCTAAACTTTGTCACTGGAACATTTGGGCGGTAAAGGTACCGATGCTTGCAGCGTCTATTGCGCCTGTCTTCTCCTGGTTATAGGAGTTGTCGTCGGTCCGGAAGACTTTGACTTGGCAAAGTACCCTGGTCTATAGGTGAGCTTGAGCTTTTCCTTACGGAATGTCGGATTAAGTAATTCGATTTGAATGCGCCGATAAGAGCCATCTCGAGCCTTGTTTGAAGGCGAGTAGGCTACCAAATACTGCTCTCGCAGGTCTTGTTCGATCTGCACGAAGGCGTCCCTTAACTCTCGCTCGTTATGCGGGAAATACGCGCGCCCTCCCGTCTGCTCCGTAATCTTACGCAGCGCTCCTTCGTCAACCCCGAAACTATATCTATCTCCAATACCGATGGCGTAAACCAACGCATCGGCCTTTTGCGCCCGCTCTATTGCCTCATGCATCTTTACCTGACTGATTGTGTCCTCTCCATCAGTGAGCAGAATAATGGTGCGACGGGTGTTTTCCGCAGACTCGGAAAGTAATTCATTTGAAGTGGCCCAGACGGCGTCCCATATCGCGGTGGAGCCGGCCATGATCTGATTCGTATCCGAGATTGGCGGCGTGCCGCCAACAACAACTCCGCCGCCAACATAACCTGAAGGAGGAACAAATTCTACTCGTTCCACGGCCCGGCGAAGCCGGTCCATGCTTCCGGTAAAGCCCTGTTCCAGAGTTACTTCCCCAGTAAATGACACAATTGCTGCCTCATCCTTTTCCGGGCGCAATACAGATTCCAAAAAGGATCGCGCGGCAGCTTTTTCAGAAGGCAGAGTTCTCTCTTCTGACCTACTGGTATCAATCAAGATCGCTACTGAAAGAGGAAAATCTGTATTCTGCTGAAATGTGAAAATCTCCTGCGGCTTCTGATCTTCGAATACTCGAATATCCTCGGCTTTCAGTGTGCTAATGAAGCGCTTATTGGTATCAGCCGCCGTAAAGAAAATATTTGTGAGGTTCGTTTCGACACGGACCACCTCGTCGGAATCCTGCGGAATTTGTTCCTTAGGATTTGCGGGAGGCGTGGGTGACGGTGCTGCCGCAGCATCGATGGATTCTGTGTAGTTTACACTGGGACGAACTTCTATCTGTGCCTGTGGATGTGGCGAGACGACTGTGAACAAGATTACGCCGGTCAGCGGAATCATCAGAAAAATTAGTTGTTTCAACACCCGAATCACATTACACCTCTTAACTTCTTTTGATGCACTCAAGGCCTAACGCTATCTGCAATCGCCTTATAACCGTGTTTCGTTCGTACTTTGAGGTCTCCCCGGCTGTCCGTCAGCCTGACCTCAATTCGTCTGAAGCTGCCATCGTAGCGGTCATTTCCCGGCTTATAGGTCACCAAATATTGAGCGCGCAGTTCTTTGGAAATTTTAGTAAAAGACCTTTCCAGAGAAAGCATGTCACCGGTGAAAAAAGCAACTCCTCCAGTTTCCTCTGCCAGAGTGACAAGCTCGCGATCCTTCCGATCCTTAACTTGACCAGCTTCAACACCTGGCACCGACGAGAGAAACCCGGCTTTCGTTGAGATGGCAAAGACAGTGGTTTCGGTGCGCTGGGCAATATCGATCGCATCTTTCAAGTTCGCGCGACTATAGGTGTCTTCACCATCGGTGATTACGACGAGAACGCGGCGGCCGGGAGCGGCTCTAAGTTTTTCGTCGCAGAATTGCCACACCGCGTCAAATAATGCAGTCTGACTGCCCGTCGCCTTCACACTAAACACGGCGCGGTCAAGCAGATCAAGCTTGTCCGTGAAGTCCTGACGCAAGTTCACCTCATGGTCAAAGGTGGCGAATAGGACCCGGTCCTTACGGGGACGAACAACCGTTTGGATGAAGTTCATTGCCGATTCCTGCTCGAACTTGATCTTTCCCGCGGTTGACGGCGAAGTATCCATCAACACCGCCACATAAAGTGGTAAGGTCTGCCCCAAATCGTCCGCGAACGTTTCTATCTGTTGTCGCACCTTATCTTCGAAAACCAGGAAATCACCCTTGGTCAAACCCGGCACAAACTGACCCTTCTTATCAACAACTGTAATCGGGAGCCGAACCCTCCTAATGAATGTTGTAATTGATTCCTGTTCTTGTCCCGTGACAGGCGGGGTAGGACTAGCTTTTGGCTTATTCTGCTGCGATCGTACGGCGAAGGGGATCAACATCACAAAGGCGAGCGACAACCGTAAAAATTTCTTAACCAGCAAAACTTTCATAAATGAAGAAGATGATCTTAAGTGGTCGTTATCGGGACCGACGCCGGTTTCGATGCCGATAAAAGAACGGCTAGTTGCCCCTGTCAGGAGGTCATGCGGCAGATCCAGCAGCACAGAATACAAAAGCACTTGATAGGAAACAAACCCGGCCGCCTCTTTTTCGAGCCCCGGCAAGCGATCCAGTCCGTGGTTCAGGATCAGGCACGATGTTACAATTCAAGCTTACGAATTCGAGGGATGACTGTCTTGTCGCACAGCTAATGCGCCCTACCATGCCCGACTCCAACAACGCCGTCGCAACTGGAAGTAGCTCCGAGGCACCTCAGTACATCGGGCATTATCGCATTCTGAGACGATTGGGCAAGGGTGGAATGGGCGAGATCTTTTTGGCCGAGGACACTAAACAGCACGATCGCAAAGTCGCACTGAAAGTGCTACCTACAGACTTGACCACAGACGAAGCGCGGTTGCGGCGATTCAAACAGGAAGCAAAGGCTGTTCTTGCTCTCAACCATCCAAACATTCTCACGGTTTTTGAAATTGGAGAGGTTAATGCCATCAATTACATTGCCACCGAGTTCATTGAAGGCGAAACACTGCGACAGTGCCTCTGGCGTGACCGCCTGGAAATTGATGAAGCGCTTGGTATCGGCATTCAGATCGCTATGGCGTTGGAAGCAGCTCATGCCGCCGGAATCGTTCACCGTGACATTAAGCCCGAAAACATCATGCTACGTCAGGATCGTTTCGTACGCGATCGTTTGTTAAAGGTCTTGGATTTTGGTTTGGCGAAACTAACGGAACGCGAGCCGCCCTTCTCGAATGCAGAAGCCGTTACCGTTCCGGTTGATACGAATCCAGGGACAATAATCGGCACTACCGGATATATGTCTCCCGAGCAGGCGCAAGGTCAAGCGATTGACTCACGTTCTGACATATTCAGTCTCGGCGTCGTGCTTTATGAGATGGTTGCCGGGCGCGCACCATTTACTGGTCCCACAGACAGCCACATAAGAGTCTCAATTATTGATCATGATCCACTTCCGCTGACTCAGTACGCACAGGTTCCGCGACAGTTGGAAAGAATTGTGTCGAAAGCGCTGGCCAAAGATAAAGCTAAAAGATACCAGACCATAACAGATTTTAAACTCGATCTTGAGCAGCTAAGGGATGAACTGTACCGCTCCGGCTCTTCAATTCACGACGGAACATCAGCCAAAGTCGCCGCGCATCTTACCCGGCAAAATCGTGTGGTTCTGTCTCAGGAGCAACGCCTGTCAGGACTGAATACTTTATCGAATGAGGGCATCCCGACGGTTTCCACCGAACTACAATCCTTTAAACAATTCAGCGCAATTAAGACCGCGCCAACGTTAGTAATAGCTATTGCTGCTGCGGCTCTAATTACCGCTTTTTTCTACTTCAGATCCATTACCCCGGCAATTACTTCGGTTGCTGTTCTTCCGTTCATCAATGATAGCGGCGATCCTAATGCCGAATATCTATCAGACGGCATAACCGAAAGCATTATCAGAAGTCTCTCGCAACTGCCCAGATTAAAGGTAATGTCCCGTAACGCTGTCTTTCGCTTCAAGGGAAAGGGCATTGATCCACAGGAAGTTGGCCGGAACTTGAAGGTCGGCGCCGTGCTGGTCGGCAGGCTCGTAAAGTTCGGTAATCAGTTGATGATTAAAACTGAATTGATCAACGTCACTGATGGATCTCAACTTTGGGGAGCAGAGTATAACAACAACATTGCCGATCTTTTCTCGGTCCAGGACCAAATCTCGCGAAAAATCTCCGATAAGCTGCGACTCAGACTTACCGGAGAAGACGAAGAGAAACTAACCAAGCGTTACACAATGGATGCGGAAGCTTACGAGCTTTACTTGAAAGGCCGTTATTTCTGGAACAAACGGGACGAGCCGGGATTGCGAAATGGTATCAACTACTTTAAAGCTGCAGAGGAGAAGGATCCCAACTATGCACTGGCTTATTCCGGTCTGGCGGACTCCTATGCATTGCTCTGTGACATTGGCGTGGTACGACCGGCTGATGAGATGCCAAAAGCGAAAGCTGCGGCTCAAAGGGCTGTAGACATCGATCCCGCGTTGGCTGAAGGTTACACTTCAAGGGCCTTTGTCAAACTCGCTTACGATTGGGATTGGCCAGGTGCTGAAAGTGATTTCAGGCAGGCCATGGAATTGAATCCGAAATACCCAACCGCCCATCAATGGTACGCTTCATATCTGGCCCAAATGGGAAAGTTCGAACGCGCGACACAGGAAATAGAACAAGCTCAGCAACTCGATCCCTTATCACCAATCATTAGCTCAAACGCCGGCTTTTATTCTTATCTTCAGCATCATTACGATGAAGCGATCGAGCAATACAAGAAGACCATCGAGATCGATCCCGGATTTTGGGTCGCACATCATTATCTTGGTCTGGCGTATACAAAAAAAGGAGTGCATGAGCAAGGATTTAAGGAACTCCGACTGCGGTTGGACCAGATGGTTGAAGGACCAGTTAAACCAGGATCGGTGGAGAAGGATCCTGAAGTCGCAGCTTCGTTGGCATTCAGCTACGCTGATGCGGGCAAGCGGGTTGAAGCCGAAGGCATCCTTGCCAGGTTGAAATTGCTGGCCCAGCAGCGCTACGTGTCACCGCTTTACTTAGCCATCGTCTACACCGGGCTCAAACAAAATGACCAGGCAATGGAATACCTTGGTAAGGCCTTAGAAAGTAGGCACCCGGGTTTGGTTTTAATCAGGGTGGACCCAATTTTTGATAACCTTCATGGCGATGAGCGATTCAAACAACTGGTAAAACAGTTCGAGCCAATCCCGTAATACACCACGCGGTAGCGGCTGTGTGAAAACTCCGTCTGCAGGGCAACAGGTCAGTACCGTCACGCGGTAGCGTCGGGTCAACGTTCCGCCGCCGCATTCTGATCGGTGAGGTTGACCCGACGCTACCGCGTGACGGTACTGACGTCATGCCATTGCAATTCGCGTTTTCACACAATCTCTGCCGTTGGGGGTATTGTGGACCATGTCATTTTTCAATTTTATTCACAGCTGCGGTAGGGGGTCGGTCTGTCTTCCTTATACGCGCGCCCTTGGCAACCCAGAGACCCACCCGCTAACAGCCGGATGTAGGGGGCAGCCACGGAGTGCCGCCCCTACAACTGCTTTCCAAGAACGCTGAGCAAGTGTTCCAGTTCAGGAGGTAAGGGAGCCGTAAATTGCATAGAGGCTTTTGTTAGTGGGTGCCGGAACCCCAACTGTTCCGCATGGAGAAATTGTCTACCCAACTTGCGAATCTCTGCCCTCAGGCCGGGATCCCGAACTGTGTTGTCGCGACCTCCTCCATAAACAGGATCGCCAACCACCGGGTGCTTTAGCCAGGCCATGTGCACGCGAAGCTGATGAGTCCTGCCTGTCTTCAGCTCCAGGTTAAGCAAAGTAAAGCGATCGTAGCTCCGACGTATGGTGTATTGCGAAAGGGCGTATCTGCTACCACGAACGACGGCCATGCGAGTTCGATTGCGGGGATCACGACCAATTGGCTGTTCAATGCGACCGCTCTTTTCTATAACCACGCCATGGACCAGGGCCACATAAGACTTGCGGACGGTGCGTTCGCGAAACTGTTCGGCTAGATTTTCATGAGCAGTCTCGGTCTTCGCTACCAGCAGCAGACCGGAAGTATCCTTATCCAGACGGTGCACAATCCCTGGCCGGATTAATCCAGCGTTTGGCGAAAGTTGCTGAAAGTGGTAGGCGAGAGCGTTGGCAATGGTCCCTGAATCATTTCCCGCTGCCGGATGGACCACGATTCCGGCCGGCTTATTAATAAGCGCAAGTTCGTCATCTTCATAGACTATTTCGAGCGGTATCGGCTCAGGAGAGAAAAAGTCGGTAGTAAGCAGTGCGAGTTCCACCTCAATCTCGTCATGCAGATTTAGGCGGTATGAGGGTTTGGCAGCCTCGCCATTGACCAGAACATCCTCATCTTGAATTAACCGCTGCAGTCGGGACCGGCTCCAGTCATTAATGTGCTCGGTCAGAAAAGCATCGAGGCGGCTGCCGATGTCTTGCCGATCCACCCGGAATTTCCGAACCTCATTTTCTGTAGAAGAATCTGGGGAAGGTGTATCCATTGCCCATTTCCGATTGCCGATTTCCGATTTTTACAGCCTTGTCTCGACCACGTCCGATCCGCAGAAATTCCAATTGGCAATTGGCAATCGGCAATGTTTCACCCATTCTTTCTCTCGAACTCCTTCATAAAGGACACCAGCGCCTCTACCCCCTCCGTCGGAAAAGCATTGTAAATTGAAGCACGTATGCCACCCACCGACCGATGGCCCTTTAATCCGTCCAATCCTTGCGTGGTCGCTTCCGCAGCAAATTTTTTCTCCAGTTCTTCCGACGGCAGACGGAACGTCACATTCATTATCGAACGAGAGTCTGGATCGGCATGTCCTCGGTAAAAGTCTGTTTCGTCGATAGCTTTATAAAGAAGCTCCGCCTTATTCTCATTCTCACGTTGCATGCCGCTGAGGCCACCTTTATCACGCAACCATTGACAGACGAGACTGATGATGTAAATACCCCACGTGTTTGGCGTGTTGTAGAGCGACTTGTGTTCGACATGCGTGCGATAATCGAGCATCGTATGTAGTCCATCCGGAATGCGTTTCAACAGATCATCGCGGATGATCACCAGGGTCACGCCACTTGGGCCCATATTTTTCTGTGCCCCCGCGTAGATCAAGGCGTATTTCTCGACCGGTATCGGATGCGAGAGAATATCCGACGACGCGTCAGCCATCAGCGGAACATCAGCGACTGCGGGCTCCAACTTCCACTCGACACCCTCAATAGTTTCATTCGTGGTGATGTGAACGTACGCCGCTGCGGGATTCAGGTTTAACTCGTCCTGGCCGGGTACACGCGTGAAGCCTCCATCGGCCATATTTGCGGCAGTGTTTACTGCGCCTGCGCGCTTTGCTTCTTTCAGGGCTTTCTTGCCCCAACTTCCGGTAATAATGTAGTCGGCGCTTCCTTCGGCAGGCAATAAATTCATCGGCAACATGGAAAACTGCAAACTCGCACCACCCTGGAGGAAAAGGACCTGATAATTTTCCGGTATTCCCAAAAGTTCTCTTAATCCGGAATCAGCTTGCTCGATGATCTCGTCGAAGGTTTTCGAACGATGACTGATCTCCATAACCGACATGCCCACTCCAGGAAGACTCAAGAGATTCCGTTGCGCTTCTTCCAGAACTGGGAGCGGCAAGACCGCGGGACCGGCGCTGAAGTTGTAGATTCGGTGCGTCATTTCCCTCTCCAGTTTCATGCGTTTTCTACTGATTGCCATTGCCCTTGTGCGATCGCAAGACTCGTCCAGCCATTCTTGCAACCAACGAGCGTGGGACCAGGCGTTGAGCTTCAATCATGAAAAAATTTGTCCAGCCGGAAACGACGTGACTCTTTCGTCGGGCCAGGCCGCTTAGTGCGGCTTCAACCACTTCCTCCGGCGTCTGAGCCACCCGCATTGGTGGTCTGTGCATGTTTGCTGCTTCAAAAAAGTTGGTTTCCGTAACACCGGGACAGAGGGCCATCACCTGAATTCCGTGAGGACGGTTCTCTTCCCATAAGGCCTCGGTAAACGAGAGTACGAAGGCTTTGGTCGCGGAGTAATTTGCCATGAACGGTACTGGCTGGAATCCAGCGGTAGAAGCCACGTTAATAATGATTCCTTGCCTACGTTCGCGCATTGGCAGCAAGAATCGATAAGTCAATTCCACCAATGATTTGACGTTCAGGTCGATCATCCTTAATTCATTAACCAGATCCAGTGTTGTGAAGTCGCCCATCGAGCCAAAACCGGCATTATTAACCAGCATATCGATCTCCAATCCGCGCTTCTCCGTTTCTTCCAGCAAACGGGCGGGCGCGCCAGGCTCGGTGAGATCCAACGGAAAATATTGTGCTCGGATACTGTTAATTCGACCTACTTCGTTGCAAAGTGTTATGAGTCGATCTTCCGAGCGGGCTACCAACAGCACATTTCTGCCGCGCGCTGCCAGCTTGCGAGCAAAAGCTTCGCCAATTCCAGAAGAGGCTCCAGTGATCAGGGAAGTATTCATTTACCAGTAAGGTCGATGAGATCAAGCTCAATGATATTGGGATTCTCAAGACGGATGCGGTCCAGGATGGCCCGTGAAGGAGCGTTATCGAGGTTAATCCGTGCTACGGCCGCCTCCGCTCCTTCAAAGATAACGTTTTCCATCTCCTGAACATTAATCTGTTCGGCCTTTAATGAATCCAAAACGCTCGCCAATACACCGGGCCTATCAAGATGGCGCACCACAAGACGGTACGCGGCCGGAGTACGCTTGGCGAGATTTACCACGTTTGGTACTTTCCCGGTTTCTCTGAAATTTTGAATAATACGGACCGTTTCAGCGGCTATCGCTTCCTGAGCCTGATCGGTCGAACCGCCGATGTGGTGCGTGCCATAGAGGTTGGTGTTGTTTACAACGCTGTCTGTGAATTCTCCGGCTGCAGAAGCCGGTTCTTTCGCATACACGTCCAGTCCGACTCGGAGCGAGCGACTTCGTATTGCCTCAATCAATGCTGACTCATCAATTATCTCTCCGCGCGACGTATTAACAAGATAAGCCCCCTCGCGCATCGTTGCCAGGAATTCCGATCCGATGAGTTTTTGCGTCTCTGGCTTGAGCGCAAGATGCACGCTAACTATGTCTGAGTCTCTTGCAACATCAGAAGGAGTCGATCGGTGGTTGATGCCGAAAGCTGAGGCCCGCTCGGCACTCAAACTGCGGCTCCAGGCGATGACCGGCATACCAAAGGCGCGCGCGCGAGGAATCATTTCCTGCCCGATTTTTCCTATCCCAATGAGACCAAGTGTGCGGCCGAAGAGGCCGCGGGCCTGTGAAAACTCCTTCTTATTCCACTCGCCGCGTCGCAGACTGATCACGTTGTCGGCAATTCGCCGATCGAGTGCAAGAATCAAGGCAAAAGCCAACTCAGCCACCGCGATGGAATTTTTACCAGGACAATTCGAAACGTATATTCCTCGTTTTGACGCTGCCGCTACATCAATCGTGTTGTAGCCTGCGCCGGCTCTCACAACGAGCTTGATATGCCCCGCCGCGAGCATAGGCTCAGTAACCTTTGTGGACCGCACAACGAGAACATCGGGATTTCTCACGCTGATGGCTTCAGTGAGGGCCTGCTCCTTTAGATCGGGCTGATAGATAATGTCACAACCGAGCGCCTGCAAGCCATCGCGTCCAGACTGTTCGAATTTGTCAGCAATTAAAATCAGCATGAGGAAGATCTGGTCTTTGGCCTTTGGTCTTTGAACTTTGTTCTTTGAGCTTTGAACTTTGAGCTTTGAATCGCGTTCACTAGCAAATACTTATCAATGTAAGGTCAAGACACCTCTAAGTTCAAAGCTCAAAGACCAAAAACCAAAGACCATCCTAAATACAATGTATCAACAATCCATCGCGCAGTTTGGGCTCAAACCAGGTTGATTTGGGTGGCATGATTTCGCCCGCATCGGAGACATTCAACAATTCATCAATTGTTGTGGGATAAAGTGAAAAAGCGACTGTGGCCTTTCCTTCGTTCACCAACCTCTCAAGCTCGTCAGAACCACGTTTCCCGCCAACAAAGTCGATACGCTTATCGGTCCGCAAGTCCTTGACGCCGAGAATCGTTTCCAGCAAGCGCTCTTGAAGAATGCTGACATCCAGTGAAGCTACGGTGTCGCCTGGCAAGATTGCATTTGACGGAAGACGAAGCTGGTACCATTGTCCATCAAGGTACATGCTCCATTCTCCCTTCTGGACAGGCGTGGGTTTACCATTGCCGGAAATAGCGAAAACTTTACCAACACTCTCCAGAAATTCTTCTTTCGATAAGCCATTCAAACCACGTATGACACGATTGTACGCAAAGATCTGCAACTGATCAGATGGAAACATGACTGCCAGAAACAAATTGTAATCTTCGCCGCCGGTATAGCTAAAACTCTGCTCTTTGAGTTCAGCTCGGGCTCGACTGGCACTAGCAGCCCGATGATGACCGTCGGCTATGTATAAAAGCGGCACCTCGCGAAATGCATTAATGAACTGCGACGGTTCAGGTGCCCGCCAGATTGTATGTTGGATACCATCCGCAGCGGTGAAGTCGTAGAGCGGATTCGCCATCTTCGCTTCTGATAACATCGCGTCGATTTCACGTCGAGGTCGGTAGGTGAGAAAAACCGGACCAGTCTGCGCCCGCAGCACCAACATGTGGTGAGTGCGATCGTCCTCTTTGTCTCGCCGGGTTTTTTCATGCTTGCGAATTGCGTCTCTTTCATATTCATCAATAGAACAACAGGCAACCACTCCGATCTGTTCGTGGTCTCTCATGATTAAACGATAAAGATAGATGCTCTCCGTCTCTTCCATTATGAGAGGGCAACTCTGCCTAAGCGCATTGAAGTTTTGCAGCGCCTTGCGGTAAACAAGATCTCCATAGATGTCGGTACCCTCAGGCAGATCAATCTCAGCGCGAGAGACGTGCAGGAAACTCAAGGGATTGTTGGCAGCGAGCACACGCGCCTCTTCAGTGCTGACCACATCATAAGGAACGCTGGCTACTTCTGCGGCCCGCTCGGGGGACGGGCGTAAGGCGCAAAAAGAACGAATAATCGCCACCAAAACCTCCTGCGATTGACAACCTTACAACGCGGGCCAACAGCCGGGACTTGTACCGCATTCATCTTCCTGTATATGCATTTGCTTGCTGAAGGCTTGTGATTAAGACTATCCGGTGAGGCGTGATCTTAGCAAGTCTGAAATCCAATTACTCTGCGCCCTTCGACAATGCCGTATCAGTGTGCGAGTGAGATGTGGATCGGATCAGCAGGTGGCGTGTTGACTGTGAGTTAACATAAACTCTTTGATTGAAATCTTTCGAGAGGCTTTTTGTATGAGTGAATTGGCAAAGCGAGAATGCGTACCCTGTCGCGGTGGGGTACCGCCCCTCAAGGGACCGGAGATCACTAAGCTGCTAACTGAGCTCAGTGGTTGGGAAGTGATAACTGAACATCATTTGCGGAAGGCGTTCAGCTTTTCGAATTTTCGTGACGCTCAGTCTTTTGTTAACAGCGTGGGAGCGATTGCTGAAGAGCAAGGGCATCACCCCGACATCTGTTTTGGCTGGGGCCGCGCAGAGATCTCCATCTGGACCCATAAAATTGACGGCCTCACAGAAAGTGATTTTATACTCGCCGCAAAAATCGATCAGATCCAGTCCTGATCCGGCTGAAGGGATCTGTCGGAACTCTGCGGGTCCTCGCAGAGAAGCCCACTTTCCCCAAGTGACGCGTTTTTGCCGCGCCGTCTTGCTGGCTGTTTGTGCAGAGCGCCAGCGTATTGAAGCAAAACAGCCCATGTCGCTGGTGTTTGCATAACGCCTATAAAGAGCCGCTGAAGGTACCGAAAGAGCCGTGAAAACTATAAACACGGTCGGCACAGGTTTTGCGCTGTAATGTCAGTCTCCCAATGTCAAGCGGGTAAATCTGAAGGAGGATGAATTCCATGGCAAAGCCAAAACTAGTAACGGGATTATTTAAAAACAGGTTGGCGGCCGAGGCAGCGGTGGATGCGATCATGAAACGCGGTTACACCCGCGATGACATCAGCGTGATGATGTCCGACGCGACTCACAGTAAGGAGTTTGTGCTGCAGACACGAACTCACGCGGCTGACGGAGCGGGAATTGGTGCTGCTGTCGGTGGCGCGGTGGGTGCTGTCTTAGCAACGATTGTTGCCGTCGCCAGCACCATTGTAGTACCCGGTCTGAACCTGATAATTGCTGGTCCAATTGCCGCGGCCCTCGCCGGCGCCGGGGCCGGCGGTGCTACTGGCGGCATAATAGGAGCGCTGGTGGGAGCCGGCATTCCTGAGTATCGTGCAAAAGTTTATGAAGCCGGATTGCGTGGAGGAGGAATTCTATTGGGTGTCGAAGCGCGAACCGATGAAGAAGTCGATAAACTCGAGGACATGCTCGAAGCGATTGGTGCCGAGCACGTACGCACAGAATAAATTGCAAATGTGAGAGCCTGCGATGTTATGGAACATCACAGGCTCTTTAGGGTTAGCTGAGGTGAAAACTCAATCTATCTACCAATCGAGTCGCCAAGATCTTCAATCGCTTCACCGATCTTGCGACGACCTTTGCCAAACCCTTCTTTTACTTTTCCGCTTGTGCGTTCAGCCTCTCCCTGCTGCTCCATTTCGGGATCGTCAGCCATTCTGCCCACGTTCTTTTTGATTTTGCCTTTTGCTTGATCAAATTTCCCTTCAAGTTCATCCCTGTTCGGTAAACCCCTGTTCGGTAAACCCCTGTTCGATAAACTCATGCTCCAGCACCTCCCTGATGTTATGCGACGAGCCAGTAGGTTTTAGACTGTCGCTACACTCTGTCCCAACACACCAGAGTAAGTCGCAAGTGCTGTTCCCGTAATCAACAAACCACTCGAAGCATGGCAAACGCTTCGTAGAGAGGTATTTGTGTGGACCTTCAGTTTGGATGCGCATCGTTGGACCAGATTTGTGGGTGTATGCTTCGCAGACTAAGCTGCGTCATCTCGGAACAATCATTCGGAAGGCGGCGACATTATCTCTCCAGGCGCCTGTGAAACTTCTGGATCGTCGGCCTGCTTCAAGAATCGTGAAGTCTTATCGCAGATAGGCAGTCTAACCTCGAATCGGGTACCTTCACCTGGCTCGCTGACAACCAAAATCTCACCGTGGTGCCGGGAAATGATCCCGTGAGAAGCCGAAAGTCCCAGACCGGTACCACGCGAGCCTTTGGTGGTAAAGAACGGTTCGAACATACGGTCCGCCGTGTCGGCGGGCATTCCACATCCAGTATCTGCCACCCAAAAACATCCGCTCTCGATTTCCGATCGGGCCCCTACTTCCATGGTACCGCCATCGGGCATTGCGTCGACAGCATTAAAGATCAAATTGAGGACCACCTCGCGCAATTCTGCCGCCTCTCCCAGCACATAGATTGGACCATTGCACTCCACCTGAAGATTGATCTTGGCCTTCAGAGATTTGCTTTGCCATTTGGGTCTGGCAATTTCGATGCTTGAGGTTATCAAGTCTCCCAACTCAACCGGAGCGAACTTACTCACCGAATCCCGTCGCGCAAACTCAAGTATGCGACGCAGTGTCTTACTTCCGTCTTCAACCGCGTTTGTGATCACCTTGAGACTCTTTATTGAGGCTTCATCTGACGCGCGCATCAACAATAGCTGTGCTCGTCCCTGAATCACCGTCAGGGAATTGTTTAGGTTATGGGCAACCCCCGCCGCTAGTTCCCCGACTGCCCTTAATTTATCGGAATGGGCCATCAACTCCTGGGTGCGTTTGCGTTCCGTTATATCACGCAGAAACACAAGCGCCCCCGTAACTTCGCCGTCTTTCCACAAAGGAGATGTGTGGGCCTCCGCATCGCGGACAGAACCATCCGTCCGCACGGCTCGTACCTCATATTCCGTGTCTTCGCCAGCCAACGTTCGCTGTAGGCTTTCAGTTGCCAGCTGACGCGAATCGTCTGCAATAGATTCAAAGAAATTACGCCCCAATAACATCAAGAGCTCGTCGGCTTCTGCCCGCTGATTCATCCAGGTAATCCGGCCCGCTTTGTCGAGTGCATAGATTTCGTCGGGTGTACGATCGGCAATACTGGCGATGAAAGATTTTTGAGCCAGGGCGTCTGCCTCCGCGCGCCGCAAATCAGATATATCCCGCGCTATGACAATGGCGCCGTGAATTTCAGCACTACTCTCAGATTTGAGCGGCTGCACGATAACCAGAATGGGCTTGTTCTCAAGTGCAACTTCGACTTCTACTCTCTCCTGAGTTTCCAGCGCCCGGTCAACCACACAACGCTCTGCGTCGTCCGTGCGCCAGAACAATTCGCAGCAATGCTTCCCAACTTCATTAATCGCATCGGTCCGCGAGGCCGCACCATTGACTGCCGCCAAAACTCTCCGCTCGTCGAAGATGTAAACTGCATCAGGGACAGCCTCAAACACCGCTCTAACGAGATCTAGTGGTAGGCCGCCGTTGGGTGCCGACGAAGCGACTTCAAACGTTGTTAATAAGTTTTCCGAGTTTTGATTCGCCATGAAGGTCGGGTGCGGATTTTGCAAGAAGGCTGAGAGCCCCTTGACTGGCGCTTCCATCCTACCAAATCAATTAGAATCCCGCCAGAGGGTAATCTTCACCCCTCGAACATTACTCGCGGGTGCACGACATCAAAACCGGACGACAGATGAGCGGCAAAAATTAAGGGGCTGCTAAGAAAGTAGCCCCTTGCCAACTCGCCCATTAGTCTGCGCCTTCCGTTAGAACTCAAAGCGCGCAGCGAACTGGAATTGACGTGATTTGTATAGCGTTTCGCCTGCGGGTGGGGTAATCGTCTGGAACTCAGGCCGTAAGTTCAACGAAGTGCCCGAGATCGCATATGCTGTTGTATCCAGATTCCCAAGAATATGGGTTCGGTTCGCCAGATTGAATGCCTCTGCCAGAAATTCCACATTCTTCGTTTCTGTGAAACGAATACGTCGGGAAAGGCGGAGATCAACATTCCAGAATTTGGGAAAGCGAAGCACGTTTCGTCCTGCTCCCGGTAAAAAACTGGGAAGGCGATTAGTGCCCCCGGAACCTGTTATGTTCGTACCAGCCCTGACGAGGTTCGGCTGACCAGCTAAGGTGGTTGGAGCATTTCCTGTTACTCCATAGCTGTAAGGGAAGCCAGACTGGATAACGAATACCGGCGAAAGAGCCCATCCTCCGAGAATCGCGCGTCCCACTTCTGAGTCCGAAGGCCCCTTGGGCATCCAGACTCCGCTCGCGACAAATCGATGATGAAGGTCGAAGTTAGCTGGCCCACGCTCTTCGTTATAGTTATAAGGATCGAGCGGATCGTTGTTATTGGTGAACGTTCCCGTCTGTTGGCTGGCATCGCTCGCATGAGAATAGGTGTAACTGGTCTGAAACTGTACGCCATTCGTCAGGCGGCGGTTAAGTTGAAACACAGCCGCATTGTATTGCGATCTGACGTCACTGCGAATCTCGGTAACGGCATTGAAGTTATTGTTTATGCGCGTGGTAAAGCGCGGCACCGTTACAGTTTGTCCACTAAAGGGTCCTCCCGAAATAGTGTAAGTGGTGGTGGCAGTTGTGGGTGCAAGGTTTATATCAACGAATCTGGTCAGCTCTCGGCCCTGGCTCATCAGATATGAGAAGGAGAACATGGTGTTGCGACCCAGCAGCCGCTCATACACAACGTCTGCCTGATGAATCATGGGATTACGCAGTCTCGGACTCATAACTACGATATTAGGAATAGGTGTTGTCCCACCGCTTGCGGCCGAAGCGTCCGCAAAAGCCTGGGGGAAAATCGCCGACGTTAAGCTTAACTGTACCTGACCAGCCGGAACGCCCGTGTTGATGATGGCATTTGCGATTGAAGAGTTCTGGATGCGGCCGTAATAGATGCCGTAGCCACCGCGAAGCGAGTTCTTTCCGTCGCCTGACATATCCCAGGCAAATCCGAAGCGGGGACCGATGTTATTTCTATCACGAGGAAAGATGTTCGTTTTGTCAGGGAATCGTGTGTCCGCATCAAAGGCCGTATTTGGTATTTGTGGCGTCGGCAGGCGCTGATACTCGTAGCGAACACCCAAATTCAGCGTTAAACGAGGTGTGTAGCGCCAATCATCCTGCACAAAATAGTTCAAGTCGTTGGTTGTGAAGATAAATTTGGACGGTCCGAAGCCTTGGTTATAAGTTCCACCATAACACTGCCCTGCTAACTTCGCGGACTGGGCGATGCAAGTCCTACCTGCCGTGCGGAGCGATCCATTAGTGAGGAAGTTTACGTAGTCAATGATGAAATCGTTGATGGGAGTTGTTCCCTGATTATAGGCATAGGAGCCTGCCTCAGTAAAAAGGTTATCATCCAAGTCGGAAACGTGGTTGAAATCGGCTCCAAACTTAATCGTGTGATTGCCACGAGATAGCGTTACGGTGTCGGCAAATTGCCAGCGCCTTTCATCAGGAAACGCGGTGCGGTTCAAGAAGGTAGGTTTACCGAAAGTCTGGCCACCGGTGATTGCAATCGAGGGAGATGCTCCACCGGGAGCTGTTGTGGGTTCGCCCGTAAATGGTCCGGCATATACCTGACGTTCGAAGTCGCGGCCCCACTGGACACGTGCTTCGTTCAACAGTTCCGGCGAAAGGGTTGAGGATAGGCGGAAAGTGACCCAGTCCACGTCAACCGCATCGTCTCCTATGCTGTTCCGTCCGCGCGTGGTCGTCGATGAGGTCTGAACCCCGTTCGGCGAGAGCCACCGCAGATGATTGTAAGTCACAGTAAACGTGTGGTCGTTGTTAATCCGCCAATCGATCTTCGGCAGAAACAGTTTCTGGTCGCCTTTACGTGGCACTTCGCCAGTCAGGCTCTGGAGGAACGAAAAACCCGTGTCGATCTGGGCGTTAGTCAGCCCTTTCCCTAAGAGGGCTGTCCTGTTTAGAGTGGAAAAAAATGTGGGATTGAAGGGAATGGCAACCGTGGGGAAGTTTCTCTTCTGTTGGTCGTAATTAAAGAAGAAGAAGAGACGATCCTTCGCAATCGGTCCGCCTATTGATCCGCCAAACTGCTTGCGATTGTCCTCCGGGAATACCGAAACCACACTTCCGTCTGCCAGCCGGCGGAATGACTGAGGATTGCGCGCGTTGAACTGTTCGTCTCGAACATAAAAGAACGCATTACCGTGAAAATCGTTTGTTCCTGACTTAGTCACTGCGTTAACGACGCCGCCTGCAGCTCGTCCATACTCCGCGGAATAGTTAGAGGTATTCACCTGGAATTCTCGGATGGCTGATTGACTGATTGAATAGCTGAGACGGGTGCGACCACGCTCTTCCGAAAAGAACGCCTGGTTATTATCGCCACCATCAATGGTATTGTTGTTCAGAAGGCCCGAGATCCCGCGGAAGCTAACAAGACCGAATACACCATCAGGTACGGCGCCTGGTGTCAACAGCGCAAAGTTTGACCATCGTCGACCGTTGATTGGCAACTCGTTTATGGTCGTCTGGTTAATATTGGTCGAAAAGTCTTGCTGAGTTGTATTAACAACGGGAGCCTCGGCAGTAACTTCAACGGCGCCGGTGACTCCTTGTACCGAAAGCTTGGCTTCAAGCGGTGTTTCGCGACCGACCTCGACGATTACGTTACCGGCATCAAACGGCGCAAAACCCGGAGCAGCTACCGAGACACTATAGTTACCAGGTTGAAGGTTCACTAAACGGAACCGCCCCAGATCATCGGTGATAGTGGAACCTTCTTTGTTTGTCCCGATATTCTTGGCAGTTACCGAAGCGCCGGGCACGACCTCTTTATTGGGGTTGGTCACCACGCCGCCGATGGCACCCGTTACCGTAGACTGTCCAAAAGTAATTGCGCTCATTACGAGCACCAAAAAGAACACACAAGAGAGCCTGACCATTTTCGACATACAGGGGAACTCCTTAATCATGGATGAACGGTTGAGGTGACTCTGCCCTAAACAAATTGAGCAGGGATTCTAACCTTGGATCTTTTTAACTGGAACAAATCAAATCAAGAAGGAAAAAGTTGAAAGTACAACGAATGTAGAACTGAATTTCTACCACGCCTTTAGGCATTCACGCAAGTCCCATTTATTAACTAACTTGAATCACTCTTCGATTCTCCTTGCGCGCGAGCGTTTGTGCAACAGAAACGACGGTAAAATTCAACAACATAAAGGTTCGCAAGCTGTGTGCCGAATAGCAAGAAAGTGCTTTCTAGGTTCTAAGGTAACCGTAATCAACGGTTAATTGTTGCTCTGAGTAACTAACACCTTCAGCACTACACTAATTTTTTGGATTTAATCGGAAAATCCGGAAAAACTTTTTCTATTCAGCGTGCAGCCTCTCGATAAGCAAAGAGCCCATTCGCCTACTGACACTACCAACCTGCGAACGCGGTTGGCCACCTTCAGACTCTCTCTACAATCATAGCGATTCCCTGTCCACCGCCAATACAGGCCGTGGCGAGACCTCGGCGACTACCGCGTCTGTGTAATTCATGCAGCAGCGTTAATACGAGTCGAGTACCGGTAGCTCCTAATGGATGTCCCAAGGCAATCGCGCCGCCGTTTACGTTAGTTTGGGATCTATCAAGTCCCAGTTCTGCCTCCACTGCAAGATACTGTGCGGCGAAAGCCTCGTTAACCTCAATGAGATCGATATCTGCTAGTTTGAGGCCGGCTCTTGCCAAAGCCTTTCGCGTTGCGGGGGCAGGCCCAATTCCCATCAATTCGGGTTCGACGCCTGCATAAGCCCAACTGGTGATGCGACCCATGGGCTTTAGATCATGTGTCTTAACCGATTGCTCGTCAGCGATGACCAAAACGGCAGCGCCATCGACTATGCCGGATGCGTTTCCAGCGGTGACAAACCCGTCTTTAGCAAAGGTCGTCTTCAGTTTTGCCAGCCCCTCCAGCGTCGTCTCAGGACGCATATGATCGTCATGGTCGAAGAGGAAACTTCCCTTGCGTGTCTTGACTTCAATTGGCACGATCTCTTCCGCAAAATAACCTGCCTCGCTGGCTCTTTTCGCCTCCTGTTGTGACCGCCAGGCATACTTATCCTGATCTTCCCGGGAGATCTGGAATTTTCTAGCGAGATTCTCTGCCGTGCCCGCCATTGAGGTGTTGCAGTAAGTATCGAGCAGGGCAACCATTAAACTGTCTTCCAGCTTTCCCTCGCCGAGCGCAAAACCCGAGCGGGCACCCCTGATAACATGAGGCGCTTGTGACATGGACTCCATTCCACCAACAAGCGCAACGTGGGCTTCCTTAAGTTGGATCATGTGCGCGCCAGATATAATAGATTGAATTCCGCTGCCACATAGCCGGTTGACGGTGAGCGCGGGGTGGTCAAATGGTATGCCGGCCTTCAGAGCAACATGCCGTGCGCCATAGATTGCATCTCCGGAAGTTTGCAGAGCATTGCCCATTACCGTGTGATCGATTAGCTCCGGTGCTACTCCCGTAGCCTCCATGGCAGCGCGCGCCGCCGTGGCGCCTAAATCGATCGCTGAAACATCTTTCAATGCACCGATATACTCACCCATTGGAGTGCGTTTGCCGCCTAGAATAAAAACATCAGTGGACATGTATGATGGCCCTTTCTACTGCTGTAATAATCGCCCGAGAACACTCGCCCGATAGTATCAACGCTCGGCTTGCGATAGCCCACCCAGCTTTCCCACCGCTGCGCGCGTCGCAATTCTTGCTCCAGGGCGTTGAAACTGGCCAGCCTGAGCAGAAACATTGCGAAGGCCGATAACCAAATATTGGCCGTCGGGATCTGCGGTCGCTGCCGCCTGTCCCGCAACCGCTCAATACGTTGCCGGAACTGATAACGCTTCTGCAGATAACCGGCTAAGCGACGAAGCAGTCAGCTACTCCTTTCGCTGCTGCAGCCGTTCCAGGGACTTGAGCGAGATTTGCTCCAACAACCCCCGCAGCTGTGAGTAACGCTCGGTCCATCGCCGCACCCGCTCTTCCCACTCGGCGGGAATGTGGATCATCTGATACTTGCCGTTGAGGCTGATGCCCAGAGCCAGCGCCCGATGCCGGGAATCCACCTCAGTATGGCAGCGGCAGTTTCTCTTGCCACAGCGGCGCTTCACCTCCACCAGAGTTCCCCGCAACAGACCGGGTTCATTCAGTAGCCGGCGAATCTTTGAATAGAGTTCTCGCTCGTTTTTCCCGAGCGCTGTGCGCGGCGGCATTAGACACTTCCTCCTTACCGAATCATCGTCTTTTATAGTATTTATCTTCAGGCTATGCTTGAAATCTTCCGCTGAAAGAGTTTCTCTATTGACACCAAGTTCTTCCCGCAGGTACGCCTTCAATTTGTCAGTCCATCGCTCAGGAAGATCTTTGTGGTTCATGGCCATTTTTCTGCTTTCATCAAAGGAAGTATTCAACAAGCCGCCGAACTTCCTATTGGGTGAGAGAGTCTCGTGTTGCAATACGAGACTCTCTCACCTAATCCCGCTGCCGACGATTCAAATGCTCATGAAACTTGCCTTCGTCGTGTTGAAATACGATTCGACGTAGTGCTATCGTACAGCCCAACAAAAGCAATATTCTCAATTTGCAGTTTCCGGAGACCTCACCATGTCAAAGCTGCTCGAAGAGGTGCGTGACCTCATCCGCACACTCCATTATAAATTCAACCACGCGCAAAGCACGAACGCATAAGTCTTAATTGTTGCCCAACTACGATCTGATGCGATCAGATCGCGGAGGAAAAAGGTCAACTCCTTCCTCTACCGCGCCAGAGTGATCAGTTATCTTGTGAATAGGAATATCGGAAGGATGCTCGACAACAGTACACGCCTGTCCACGCACTAATATAATCACCTCCTGTAGGAGTAGGCGCAAATTCCTTAGGTGAGTCCGCCTGTCGGTCTCGCTCAGGCTCGCTACGCTCGCCTTCGCTCACCCTACCAGCCGGACCCAACCAAGGAATCCAAGCTTTGACCTGACAGGGCCTCCGTGTTTCCTGCAGCGACCACTATACTGTCAAGGTTAGTGCGTTTAATATGTCCTAAGTAGACTCTCCTGCTTGTATCTCTGAGGTTTCTACACCAGAGCTCGCCTCAGCTACCACTTCTTCGACCCTCTCAGCGGCATTGCCGATTGAAAGGCCTTTGCGCACTATTAGAGCTATGCCCACCATGGCCCAAAAGATATCTCTTGCCTTACGTATGATTGCCAGAGTCACTCCTATAGCCGTTGTAAAGCCAAGTACTCTGGAAAGCATCCCCGTACCTGCTTCGTCCACTCCGGTGCGCAGCGGCACAAACTTGAAGGCGACGTTAATGATCCGATTAACAGACTCAAGGATGAATGCAGTAAGCAAGGTGGGCGCCACCGCATCGCTGATGTACCAGAGGACCACGTATATCTCGGCGATACCCGCCAGGTGAAAACTCGCCTCAAGTGCGAGTATTGCTAAGAGTGCGCCCCTGTTTCGGTCGTAAAAACCATAAATCCGATCTTCCAGAGTTTTTGCGCGAGGAACTGCTCCTATTAGGCCAGTTCTTGCTGGGAACCGTCGGTGCGTGAAAGAGAGGGCCCCACTCAGGAATCTCCATTGCCGCTGCATCACCAAAAACCCAAGAGGTGTAATGACGCTGATGACTATCAGGGCAACGATACTTGCGTAACGCAAAGCCTTTGGCAGGTGGAAGCTGAGTAGCAGCGCTGTGGTTCCGGAAAAAACGAAGACCGCAACCGAAAGACTATAGAAGATGTTTTCCAGCGCAATGGCCGAGAGCCCCGCAATCAGCGGAACTCGGTCGCGCACGAATGCTGCTTTAGAAGGCTCAGCAATGGCTACGCTGGCCAGGGGAACAATATTCCCGAGTGCGTCTCCCATTAATCTGGCTCCCAGGGCATCACGAAAGCGCAGCTTGTATGGCGGCTCAAAACACTTGATCCAAGCGAGAGATCGCGCCATATGACGCACCGCCGAAATTGCAAGTACCAATACAAATGCGATTCCCAGGCGTTCGATTCCCTCGAGAATCTGTGAGACGCCCGCTCTCTTTACGAAGTAAGCAAACAGCGCCAGGCCCAATACCGCAAAGATAACGCCTGCCGGAGCAAATGTTCTCGCCTTGTTATCTTTACGGACAGATGCCATTCGGCATTCACCTAAACAGGGTAGCGAATAAAAGCCATTTGCCAGAAAATGGGATTCTGGCATGCGCCAGGTAGTTTCCGAAAGCAACCCACATGCCCATTTGTGTAGTGGGGAAAACTCTGAGGAATCTTCAGTTGCGACGGGACAATTCAAAGCTCCAAGGTCGACTCAGCGTTTTCACACAATCTCTGAAGCCGCCGTGTGAATTAGAGCTATTGCAACATCGCTCAAACTCCACCAGTACCGTAACATGACCCCCCGCGCGAAGGCCGCGCGCTTTTGCCTTTTTGCTTTGGGTTTTAATATGATGCTGCGTTTAGATCAAACAGCAGCCCTAATAACTCGAGCCAGGAAACAATGATTCAGAGTCAAACGGCACTTGAACAGCAGTCTGCATCTCCATTGACTACTTTGAATGAAGACGAGCGAATGTTTCGCGCCAGCGTGCGCGAATTTGCCGAGGGCGAATTGCGCCCGCGTGTGGAGTCGATGGAGGAACACGCGAAACTGGATCAGGAGTTGATTAAGCAGTGCTTCGAATTGGGCTTAATGGGAATTGAAACACCTGAAGAGTTTGGCGGGGCCGGTGCTAGCTTTTTCACGGCCATTCTCGCCGTTGAGGAATTGTCACGGGTCGACGCATCCGTCGGTGTTTTTGTCGACGTGCAAAATACCTTGGTGAATAATGCCCTCATTCGCTGGGGCACACCCGAGCAACAGAAGCAATACCTGCCTAAGCTCGCCAGCGAACAGGTCGGGGCTTATGCTCTAAGCGAAGCGGGTTCCGGATCTGACGCATTTGCCCTGCAGACTCGTGCGGTAGAAAAAAGCGATCATTACGTAATTAATGGTCAGAAGCTTTGGATTACCAACGGAAATGAGGCGGAAATTTTTGTCCTATTTGCCAATATCAATCCCGAAGCAGGTTATCGTGGTATCACCGCATTTATTGTGGAACGGGGTTTTGCCGGTTTTGCTATAGGAAAGAAGGAGAACAAGCTAGGTATTCGAGCGTCGTCTACTACCGAGTTGATTCTTGAAGACTGCCAGGTTCCCAAAGAGAACGTTCTCGGCGAAATTGGCAAAGGCTACAGAGTCTCTATTGAAACTTTGAACGAGGGACGGATTGGCATCGGCGCCCAAATGATTGGAATCGCTCGCGGCGCCTTGGAGTGCGCGCTCGCGTATACAGCCGAAAGACAACAATTCGGTAAATCCATAAATCAATTTCAGGGAGTGCAATTTCAACTGGCCGAGATGGCTACCCAGCTTGAGGCTGCACGTTTGCTGGTCTATAACGCGGCTCGCATGAAAGATGCGCGAATGAACTTCGTCAAAGAGGCCGCCATGGCCAAGCTCTATGCGTCGCGAGCAGCTGAGCACGTCAGTTCTCTGGCTATCGAATTATTCGGCGGCTACGGTTTCGTAAAGGATTATCCAGTAGAGAAATACTGGCGTGACTCTAAGATCGGCGCTATTTATGAAGGCACTTCCAACATGCAGTTGCAAACGATCGCAAAACTGCTTGCCGGCAAGCAGTGAGCGAGTCAGAAGCCAGAAGTCAGGAGTCAGGAGTCGGAAGTCGGGTAAGGAGAGCAGCACGATTGATTACACCAAAAATTTGACTCTGATTGGAGCAGAGGACTCCTGACTCCTGACTTCTGATTTCTGACTTCTGATTTCTGACTCCTTTGAATGGATTGTCTGTTTGATTGCGCTCACGCAGATTACTAAGAAGAAGCATGTCTACGTCCAGGATCGAAATCTTTAAGCAGATGCTGGTGAATGATCCGATAAACAGCACGATACTATTCGGATTGGCCAAAGAATACGAGAAAGCAGGCTTGCATCAGGATTTGATTGAGACTCTCGACCGCTATCTGGCGCTTTCCGATGACGAAGGAAATGCTTACGGCATGCTTGCACGGGCATACGAGCGACTCGGACAGAGAGACCCGGCCAGAACCGCATATCAAAAAGGTATCGACGCAGCGATCGCTCATGGCCATCCTGGGATGGCCGAAGAATATCGCATGGTCTTATCAAGCGAATATGAAGACTGATACCAAAGTATTGAAGTTAGTTCGCCGGACCGGACCACTGGACCTGGAGGAAGCCAGGTCGACGAGTAACTCTGCTACTTCGGAGACCGCGCAGAATCTGGTGCCGGAAACCACGAAATCCCCAGTTGCAGCGGAACCTCTGAGACGGACCCATGCATCAGCGGGTAGGGCACTGGCTGCCGAGCCTCGGAAGCATCAACAGCTCGACCGTGAGCAGATGCTTCAACTGTATCGCACAATGTATTTATCGCGGCGGCTTGATGACAAGGAGATTCAGCTCAAAAGTCAGAACCGGATCTTCTTCCAAATAAGCGGAGCCGGACACGAAGCTATTCTCGTAGCTGCAGGCGCGGTGCTGAAGCCTGGATATGATTGGTTTTATCCCTACTATCGCGATCGAGCACTCTGTCTGCAGCTGGGGATGACGCCACTTGAGCAATTGCTCTCGGCAGTGGGCGCAGAGGAGGATCCAAATTCACATGGACGGCAAATGCCTTCGCACTGGGGTCACAAGAAACTCAATATTGTTTCCCAGTCATCTCCGACGGGGACGCAGTTGCTACAAGCAGTTGGCTGTGCCGAAGCCGGTTACCGTTTCAAGCTGATTGAGGAGCTCAAACATCGCATCTCCTCCTTTCACAAGGACGAAGTGGTGTACGTGTCTCTTGGCGATGGTACTACTAGCGAAGGCGAATTCTGGGAAGCGCTAAATACCGCTTGCAACCTCAAGCTGCCGGTGCTGTTTTTACTCGAAGACAATGGCTATGCGATCAGCGTTCCCGTAGAGGTGCAGACGGCCGGCGGCGACCTCTCTCGCCTGGTGCAGAATTTTCCAAATCTCTACGTCATGAAATGTGATGGGACCGACCTGATTACTTCACTCGAGGTAATGAGTCGAGCAGTTAATCATTGTCGTACCGGCAAAGGACCATCACTCGTCCATGCCAAAGTCATTCGTCCATATTCCCATTCTCTTTCAGATGATGAGCGTCTTTACCGCTGCGAGGAAGAGCGGGCAGAGGACGCAGCCCGAGATCCGCTCAAACGCTTCGTCTCTGTCTTGCTCGAGGAAGGGCTGATTGATGAGAAAGGGCTGCAGCAAATTAAAGATGAGATAGACGCAGAAATATCGGATGCCGCTGATCTGGCGCTAATTAGTGCGAAACCTGCTGCCCACACCGCCCGACAATTTGTTTTTTCCCCGGATATTGATCCCACAGGGAAGGCCTTCGATACCGAGGATGAGGTGAGCCTGTCCGGGAGCCCAGGCACGATGGTGGATCTGATCAATCGCTGCCTGTGCACTGAGATGGATCGCGATCCGCGAATCGTCGTGTTTGGTGAAGATGTAGCGGACTGTTCGCGGGAAGAGCAACTGGCAACGGTTAAGGGCAAAGGGGGAGTATTCAAGGTCACGGCTAATCTGCAACGGAAATTCGGCAGTGCCCGAGTCTTTAACTCTCCCCTTGCCGAAGCCAGTATTGTGGGCCGCGCTATAGGGATGGCGGCGCGAGGACTCAAGCCAGTCGTTGAGATTCAGTTTTTCGACTATATCTGGCCGGCAATGCACCAAATTCGCAACGAACTCGCGCCTATGAGGTGGCGCTCCGGGAACGAATGGAAAGCCCCAGTAGTTATTCGCGTTCCTATTGGAGGTTATCTAAAGGGCGGTGCAGTGTACCACTCACAATCTGGCGTTTCGACCTTCTCGCAGATTCCCGGCCTTCGAGTCGTTTATCCTTCGAATGCCCTGGATGCCAACGGCCTGCTGCGGACGGCGATTCGCTGTGACGATCCGGTGTTGTTTCTTGAGCATAAGCACCTCTATCGCCAGGCATACAACAAGTCTCAATATCCACCGGACGATTTCATGATTCCGTTTGCCAAAGCGAAGGTGGTACGAGAGGGAACAGATGTTTCTATCATCACCTACGGCGCGTTGGTCCAACGCTCTTTGGTTGCCGCCAGGCAAGTCGAACAACAAGGCATCAGCGTCGACATAATCGATCTGCGGTGTTTAGCTCCTTACGATTGGAACACTGTTGTAGCCTCCATCAAAAAGACAAATCGCGTAATGGTGGCCCATGAGGACTCTATCTCCTTCGGCTATGGAGCCGAAATCGCCGCGCGAATAGCTGATGAACTTTTCGAATTCCTCGATGCCCCAGTCCGTCGCGTGGCCGCCCTGGACACTTTTGTTGCCTATGCGCCGCAACTCGAGGACGCAATCCTGCCGCAGGTGAGGGATGTCGCAAGGGCCATCGTGGAACTCAAGAATTACTGATTATGATGCGCCGTCAACTTCAACTCTCCCAAGCTCACAGTTGATAAGTGATACACGACTGTATCGATACGTGTCGCCCTCCTTGCTCTCGTCTGCATTTGATGTCTCGACAGCTTTAAACCGATGAGGCCTGCCTTAGGACTACCAAAATGTCCTAAATCAGCCCGCTAAACTGGCATGGGTCTTGCCACATATAGTCACGAATTCAACCCCGCAGCGTCCCCGACAGGGCCAGCAAGGTCGCGATACGACTATACCAGGAAGGAGCAAGACACGCATGACTAAATATCCGATTAGACTTCTCGCGGTAGTGATATTGGCATTTACAACTACTGCGTTCGCTCAGGATCAAACTCAAACACAAACTAAAACTACGACCACCACAACAACAACCAAAACAGTCCAGAATTCCGACGGTAGCTACACCGTGATCGAGTATCCGGCCGGAAAAGAAGTGAGCGTCACGTTAGACCCAATCTCGATAACGGGAGCCACTGGGACGGCCACCATCTTGCGCGATGATAACGGCACAAGAATCAAGCTAAACGTAACGGGAATGCCGGCTGATTTATCATCGCTGAATCTTTATGCGGTAGACCAGACTGGAACGATCACTCCTCTGGGACCTATCACCATCAGTAACGGGATGGGGGAGTTAGCAGCTACGACTCCGCTCTCGAGCTTCATGCTGGTGGCCTCGCCTGAGGCGAATCTCGCCTCATACGACGCAAATTCCAAGGTCTTCTTCCGCAGCGGAGTGCCCGCAGGTTTTGCAGTGATTCCATACGCGAGTCGTGGAGAGCGCAGTGGAGCAGCGGTCGGGGAGAGAGTAGCAGCAACCACAATTGCAGGCGCTACACAAGCCACCTCCTATCGAGTTCCGATGCTTAATATTTCCGGTTTCCGCAAAGACACCCACATGAAAATCAACTTCACTGGTGTGATGACCGGCGCGCGTGCGAATGTATCGATTGAACCACGCAAGGATGGCCCCTCGGAAGTACGCGTGAAATTTCATGAACTCAAAGACGCGCCCAGTGGTCAGGTTTACGCTCTTTGGGCAGTGTCTCCGGACAACAAGTTTGTGAAACTCGGGCAGATAGTAAATACAGCGGGCCGCAATGAAGCTGAGATTCGATCCGAAACGTCATTACCCGATTTCGGTCTGCTCATAACGATGGAGCCCGCCACTGGATTTGAAGCAGCCAATTCACCAACTGGACCTACACTTGCTGTGGTTGAAATCATTCAGTAAGCAGAAGATTTGGTTAATTTGCTTCCTAGCCTCCAAGGCCGTCACTTCTGACGGCCTTCTTCTTCCTCGCTCTCCGCTTAAAATTCCTACTACCTCCGATAGTTTTTTAAGGCCACGCCGATAAATAAGAACTTCTTCCGAATAAATAAAAATAGTGGCGGCGAGGCTTGTAATTTGTCTTTTTTGTTGTAATATTGTCGGAACTGTGGCGAGACCCCCGGCGCTACGGTGAAGGCGTCGTCCCGACCTAGTTTAACCCCTCTAAACCGACCCCGACTCGGCTAGGCCCAAGACTTTTCCCCCGGCATTAACCATTAACTCCATTAGTCATTTTTTGTATGAAGAATCGTATCTTTCCTCAGTTATTTTTGATTTTCGTTATCGTTGCCTCAGCTGGCCGTTCGTTCTCCCAGGACAACCTTCCGGAGTTAGTGCGACGCGTTAAGCCGGCGGTGGTTGCCATTGTTACTTATGACGGGAATGGCGAAGCCTTGATGACTGGCAGCGGCTTCTTTATAAGACCCGGACAGGTCGTAACTAACCTCCACGTCATCCGCGGTGCAAAGAGCTGTGAAATTAAGACTCTCGACGGTAAAGGAAGGGTATATCCGGTTGCAGGAACGCTTGCCATTGATCAGGAAGGCGACCTGGCAATCTTAGGCGTTGACATGCCTTCAGAAAAGGCCCGCTCCAGCGACGTCTCCAGTACCTTGCCAGATGAAGGAGAAAAAATCTTCGTTATTGGCAATCCGCTGAAGCTGGAAGGCTCAGTAAGCGATGGCATAGTATCCGCAGTTCGGGAGGTACCCGCCGTAGGCAAGATTATTCAAATCACAGCACCGATATCTCATGGAAACAGCGGCAGCCCGGTATTCAATCTCCAGGGACAGGTAATCGGCGTTGTGACCGTTAAGGTTACCAACGGCCAGAACATCAACCTGGCCATTGCCTCGGCGCGGGTAAATAACCTGCAACCTGGGAAAATCCATCCATTTTCGGAGTTAGCCGCTAAGGATAAAGGTGATTTCGCGGAGTCAATGTATAGAAGTGGTCTCGAGTCCCTCTGGCTGGGTAATTATGACGATGCGGTTGGTTATTTTGAAAATGCGGTGAACAAGAATCCTAGGCGCGCTGAAGCCTGGGTCCAGGTGGGATATTGCAGGGTAAAGCAGGGCAAAGCTGACGATGCCATTCGCGCCTACCGCCACGCCTTGCAACTCAAACCCAATTCAGAAGAGGTACTCAATAAGCTGGGTGATGCTTATTATTATGCGGGACGATTGCATGAAGCTATCGAATATTATAAGCAAGCTGCCCGGTTACAACCGAATGACGCTGAAGCACACTACAATCTAGCTGTCTCCTATTTCGAGAGCGGAGATCCTGAATCCTCCAAGGCGGAGGCACATATACTTCATGAGCTCGACGCGAAACTTCACGAAAGATTTTTGAGCGAGATTCAACGGTAACTTCTTAACATCAGAAACTTGATGAAGGCATGCGCCGGGCACGAAATTCACCTTCGAGCTTCCATGACTTTCCGTCTGCCTGCAGCGCTTCCCCGATCCAGTGGAACGAATCTGGCGTGATCTCAGTAAAGGTCCACCGAGTGGGAGTACCATTGGATCGAAGACCTAATTGCACAATATCTTTTCCGCTCTTTCGACCAATCTGTTCCTCGCGATGTCCGGCCACGGGATTGATCCATGTGATGCGCCACGCCTGAATTGATGGGTCCCAAACACGAAGTGTCGTGCCATACATGTTCAGTGACTTTTCCGGGACCGCCGTCCGTTCGGAGCATCGAGGCATAATCCAAACGTCCTGAACAGCTCGTCCTTCCAACACCCAGCCAAAATGCGCCTCGGCTTTGAGGCCGCGTGCCGTAACGTCAATAGCACCGTAATGCAGGACATCCAGCTCCCAACTTCCTGCCAGCCATCCGTACGCATCAGCAGATTCAGGTACATCGTTCGATCTGCCCGGCGCTGCTAACAGGCCAGGAAAACCCGTTCTTGCCGCTGCTTCACCTAACGTCATAATTTCACCCTCCATTAAATGGAACCGGATCACCGGAACCGGCTGTTTGCACTATGAACTTCTTCTCCATTACCCTCAATCCTTATACACATCACGGAGGACGGATTCTTGGCAAAAGTTGCTGCGGAATTATATCGGGCGTTATCTGGACGTGTGGCAACCGGCGCCACCGGGCGCCTTGCTGCCCGCCCGCTTGCACAAGGCAAAGGCTGGAAGGCGTTCCTATTCTACGGTGTGATTAGTGAATACGTTGCTGTCAACACTCTTAGGATCTCCTAATACCACGAAGCGGAAGTTGCGCATGTATTTTTGGGAGACTCGCTGCACGTCTGCCGGAGTTACGGCTCTAACTCGTTCGATAAATTCCACGGATTTGTGCCAGCCGCCACCGATTATTTCAGACTGGGCGAGTTCGCCTGCCTGCGCGGCGTTTGTCTCCTGACCAAGGTAATAGGTCGTCAAAAACTGCGCTACTACTGACTGAATGTCCTCCGTGCTGACTGACTCCCGCTGCAGCCGGCTTACCTCATCGAGCATTACCCGCACAGCCTGGTTTGCGTCCACTGCGGTTACATAAATTCCGCCGATATTTGCTTCCTGGCTACCCAAAAATGCATTCGGAGCATAAGAAAGATTCCGTTTTGAGCGAACCTCTTCGAACACGCGGTCTCGAAGGATGGAACTGGCGACGCGCATCGGGTAGATATCAGGAGAGGTCAACGGAGGCGCGGTAAACACGCCTTGCACATAATTTGTTGGCAACCCGCGTGGCGTTACTTCCACTGAAGACTTGTCAAATGACAGCAGTGGCAAAGGCTGCGGCCGGTAATCCCCCCGTGGAAGTTTGCCAAAAGTCGCCGAAATCGCAGTCTTTAGTTGTGCCTGATCAAGATCTCCGACGATGACCATAAGCAATCGCGAAGTGTTCATCATTTTCTGATGATAATTTCGCAGGTCATCCGCTGTAAGACGGGCCATGCTTTCGGCTGTACCTTCTGCCCGGTTCAAATAGGGATGTCCGGCATAAGCACTACGCTCCTGCAGTCGTTGCAGGTAAGTGTCTGGATCATCTGTATCGTCTCGCAGTGAGGCCACCAGTCGGGACTGAACCCGGGCTACATCCTGTTTCGCAAATGATGGACGAAGCGCAACATCCGTAAAGATCTGCCACGAGCGATCGAAATGTAACCTGGTACTGGCGAGCGCGAGGACGGAGTAATCGTAATTCACTCCGTAAGTGATTGCCGTTCCCATATGTGCTAATTCACTTCGCAAGCGTTCACGTGGAAAGCCGGTACTCGCTTCGGTGGCAGCGTCTAACATTAATGCTTCAATGCCGGCATTTTCGCTGGTAATGTTTCTCGAGCCACCACGAAAAAAAAGACCGGCTGAAACTGTTAAGCTTCCTTCGCGCCGCTTAACCAACACCTTTAACCCGTTTACGTCGAATTCGCTAACTAGTGACTCTTGGTTTGCTACTACAGCAGAAACGTCCTGAACATTACGGGGGGCCACCCGGGGCTGAGTCTGAGGCGCGCCGAGCGAAAGCTGCGCCCCTCCCAGAAGAACCACAAAGGACAATGGAACAACGCGAGAAAAACAACCTGTTTTCTTGGCTAGCGGTGACCGCAATAGGCGAAGCAGTCGCGCGAGCGCGGGCAGCAATTGCTGGTACGAAGCGAGTAGTTTTCCTGGCGGACAGAGCTGTTCGCCTTCAAAATTTTCCAATCTTTTCTTCATTGGCCTATGAGCTCTTCGGGCTTGACTTTGATGTTTTGTTGGGCTGATTCCGACAATAACACTAAACCGATGTGGGGCTTACCCTGAATGTAAGTGGTAACGTATCGGCTGATATCCGACCTGGACGTGGCACGCAGACGCCCCAAATACCCGCGAAAATAATCCAAACTGGTTGATGCCCACCAAAAACTCAGAGTGTGCGCATACTCGCTTAATTTTTCTCGCGAGTAGAGATCATCTGCTTCCAATAAAGCTTTTGCACTGTCAAGTTGCTCGTCCGTATAGTAGTCTTTGTCATTGAAGTGAGACACTTCAGCGTACATAGCTTTGATTGCCGCTCGAGCCTTGTCCGGAGTTGTCGAAGCAATAAGACTAATTGGACCAACATTCCGCTGGGTGTAATAGCCGATATCTACGGCAGTAACCAGTCCCGTATCCACAAGCGCTCGTTGAAAACGAGAATTAGGCTGTCGCAGAATAAAGGAGAAGGTATCCGCGGCATAAGTTGCTGCATCATCCTTTCCAATCGATGGACCTTGCCAGCCGACGTTGATAATTACATTCTCCACCGGCTGGGTAATTACTGAGCTTTCACTCTTAAGCAACGGCGGGTGTTCAACTAAGGGAAACTTAACGAAAGGATCGTCGGTCCGCGTCCAATCAGAATAGAATTCCTGGCCTAACTGAAATATTTCTTCCGGATTCACATCACCCGTGATCACCAGAGCGGAGTTATTGGGAACGTAATACCGCGATTGGATTAAGCGCATCATTGCCGTTGTGGCGGAGGAAACTGTCTGACGATTGCCGAGCGGATTCTTACGACTCTGGTACTTGAAAAAGAGTCGCTCGTTCATCTCCTTGTTTAAATAGTAGTAAGGATTCGATTCATTGCGATCCATTTCACCGATTACGACCTGGCGTTCCCGCTCAAACTCTCGTTCATCGAAGAGCGGATACCGCACTGAGTCTTTCATGAACTGCATCGCCGTGCGCAGATTTGGGCTGGTCGTGGTGAAGTAGTAGTCGACGACTTCCTCACGGGTTGAGCCGTTGTAGGCGATGCCCAGTTGTCCGATTGTTTTTAAGTACTCTTCCTGATTTGCCACAGCTCGGTTTGCTTTAAAAAACATGTGTTCATAAAGATGCGACAGGCCATTTAACTCCGGCGGTTCTGTGTAGGAGCCGTTTCTCACCGCCAACTCTATCGTAACCAGGGGCACTGAGTGGTCTTCCAACACAACAATCTCGAGGCCATTAGCCAGGACACGATTGACAAGCTTTGCCTCGGGCAATCGCGCCGACGCGGCGGCAACAGGGCGCTGCGGCGCTGGAGCGCGCCGAGGGTGCTGTAACTGTACGGGAGCGTAGCCGGCGAAGCCCGTTCCTGGTATGAAGAACGTGGTGACGAGTAAGAGAATTAAGAGACTGCGTTTCACAGAAAGCTCCATTACCAAAAAGTGAATCTCCGACTAGAGATGTTTACACGGCCAAGAAATCGCGAGTCGTTCGATGTTCTTTATCCCTCATAGAGATGTCAGCCGCCGTAAGATTCGTCCTGCTCAATTCGCGATAACACCCAATCAAAGTCTCCCGAGGTTATCTTGCCACCGCAGAATTCACAAATGCCAGAGCTGTTAACCTTGAGCGGGCCGCCGCAATTCGGGCAGCTTAAGTCTGTTCGTGTTGCTGCGGGTTTGGCCTGCCGATTTCGGATAAACGTCCAATATTCTGTCCAATGACGCAGATTACTCTTTGATCCACTAACAACACGGGCATGCGCATCGACCGTGTAGTCGTAGCCTTGCGCTCCGATACGGAGGGTTATGGAGTTATAAAAAGCATCCTCCTTTATCTTCACTGGCTGGATTCCGGTAATAACGCAGGTATCGAGCACATTACGTAGTCCTTGTCGTTTATACGCGTCGATCCAGTATTGATGCATCTGGAAGATATTGTCCGTCTCGTGGGGCCGTGCGCGCTCCCAATTGAGCGTAGACCAGGCGGCCTGCAGTTCATTGAAGATAAGTGCAGCCCGAGCCTGGAATGCGCCCCACGAGAAGCCTGGATTATTTCTCTCAAACTCAGCGCGAACGTTGTTGAATCCAGGCTGCACAATGCTTGGAAAGTCCGTGCCGACTTCTGGAACATCAGAAGTGAGTAGTGGCCCTTTTGCTTCCCTGCTCATCAGCGTGACACCACGAACATACCATTGAAATTCTCCACTGGTAACTTTTGTACCGCAGAATACACAGGCGCCCACCGTGTCTTTCTGCAAAGGAGCGCCGCACCGAGGACAATGAAGCGCTGTCGCCTGCGCCGGAGCCGGAGAAAGCACATCGCGCTTTCGCTCAAAATCCCAACGCTCACGCACATAGTAGGTCATCTCTGAGGCGCCATTATTCTTCAGCACTTCGGTATAATTAGCCTCGAACATCACATTGATACGGACTGTGGGCGTTTCGAGACCTTGCACGTTCAGTATAGGCATGGCACCCACTATAATTCCCTTCACCTCTTGGAGGCCTGGTACGTTACGCTGGGCCAGATCATTGCGCGCGGCGTCGCTCAAATAAGGCGAAAAAAGATCGAGTGCTTCGCGACCACGGCCACGCCCATCATGGACCTTGCCGTAGAGTGCGTAACAGAAGTCAGTAAAGACTATCTCTGAGAAGTTAGGGTCAAACTTTCGTAGCTGTTCAAATTCACGGTTAAAACTTTCGCGGGAGCTTTCGAAATTGTCCACATAGCCCGGCGACGCAGGAGCGGCGGTGGACGATGAGAAACTCACAGAACTCGTTTTGCCCCGAGTTGAAAAGAAGTACACCACGGAGCCTATGACCAGAAGATCGAGCGGAATTCCAATAAGCGGATATTCGAATGTGAGATACAAAAGAAGCCGAATCAGCTGAAATATCAACCATATTATCGCGCCCCCGCCACCACCACCGCCACCATGGCCGCCCCCACGGCCGTAAGATTGACCGCCGCCAACTCGCCCCAGAACTTCCTGGGAAAAAATTAGACAAAGAGATATCGCGGCGACTGAAACTGGGACCTGAGACAACCGGAGAAGGACACAGCTTAAAATGCGAATCCGTTTCATTTCAGTTCAAACCGCGGCATGTCCGGTAGCTCGTTGGGGTTTTCGCCAGTTGCTGGTAAGTGCTCCGCGAACAATTCACCAAGCTTCTGCAAAGCCTCAAGCAGCATTTGCACATCTGGTTGCTGGCCGACCTGATGCAGATCAAAAAGCCGCTGATTCCATTCAAGCGGAGGTAATGCTTTCAGAATGCCTCTGTCAGCAATCAATTCCAACTTCCTCTCAAACAACGATAGATAAATGAGCAGCCCCATTTCAGCGCTGGTGTTGGCAATTCCCGCTTCGTAAAACATTGCGGCGGCATCTTTACGAACGGCCGTTGATCGCATCTTTTTGGTAGTTAGTAGCCGCCTGATAACACTACTACGCGACGAAAGGTAGGAGCCCAAACCGAAAAGCAGCGCCACATCTATGGCGACCCAGTACTGATGAAAATCAACCGGCGAGAAGAGGAGAAATATCAACCCCCAAAATGCTAATAGCGCTCCAAATAGATAATCCGCGTGCCGGTAGGAACCGGAACGCCCCCGGACCACAATGACCAATTCGGCAGCGGATGTTTTCTCGATCTCTTTAACGCATTTAGCAAGCGAGTCGCATGCGGATTGATCGAATTTGGGCCGAGTCATGTTGGAGGAGTTTGCGTGAACCGCGTGGCACGAATGGACAAAACGGAGCTTATATTGTCACGCCTTCTATTCTGCTGCAAGGAAGAGGTCAATCGGGGAAAAGGGGAAAGGGCGATGTGAGTTGCGGGAAATAGTACCCTTTGAGTTGCATATCGCCGAACCCACTTTCCCAATTGCTCCGGCTCTTTTAACTATTTCCGTTTACCCTGTTCCCCCTTTCCCCTTTTAACCTTTTACCCTTTTAACGGGGTTTCGATCGGATGATTGCGGCATTCACACTTTCTCGGAGCGCGTCACGATAAGGGGCGGCAGACTGTGACAAAGCATTCTTAGACCAGGTGGCCTTAAGCGGCCTGCCGGACCTCCCGCGACTTTCCACTTGTAGCCAATAGGTAGTGTTAGTGCGTGGCACATAAAGTACGAGCCGACACTCTCGCGGTTTCGCCGTTGCCTTTGTTCCGGTGAACAGAACTTCAAAATAGCCGTCACCATCAACGTCAATCTTTTCCGACCTCCAGTCAGCGCGCCGAAAATCAGCTGTGTCAAGAGGGGCTCGCGCGGAGATGCCAAAAGCCGAGCCCCGTCTCTCCATCACGAAAAAGTGCGATGTGCCTGAACTGCGCTCGTCATGAATGGCAATTAGTTTTGTTCCGGAGGCGGTTTGCAAAACCTGAATATCACCGACTGAACCGTGAGAAACAGAACTAGCTAACTTGCGAGCCCGCTCCGCGGAAATGGAGACCAGGGCAGGTGCCGTAGACGTCACTGGCGTCGGTCTCTCTGAGACCGCATTCTCTTTGTGTGGATCCAAGCTGGTATCGGAGAAGGAACCGCGAAGACCAGCCTGATTTATCGCTTTTAATCCGGTGGAGTCGGACGCTTTCTGCAAGGCTAATTGTGACGCTGTTTCTCCACTATTGGCCCATACCAAAATCATGGCTCCGAGCATCGCAACCAGCACGAGAGGAGCACCAACCCGGAACAAAATGTTGCTTCCGGCGGCAACGGCTGCTACCGTCGAAGACAAAGGTTCTATTTCGGGAATAAACGGCTGGGGCTCACCGAGACTCTTCTCCAGTGCCACACGGGCAGCTGCTGCCGTCCGAGGACGGTCTTCAGGACGTTTCGCAAGCAAAGTATGGACGGCGATGGCCAATGACCTGGGAATCTCAGGTCGCAATTGGGGCAGCGGCGGGGGCGGGGCCGTCGCTTGCTTGACCAGCACCGCCGAGGGCAAAGGATCGATGAAAGGCGGCCGGCCGGCAATCATTTCGTAAAGCAACACACCCAGACTATAGAGGTCGCTACGCGCCCCAACTCTCTGCCCCAGACACTGTTCAGGCGACATGTATCTGGGAGTTCCCACAATCTGGCCCGAACCGGTGCTGGCGTGGGTGGCAGTTACTTCAGTTGACGAAGCAAGCACTTTAGCCACTCCAAAATCGAGAACACAAACACCTCGCTCGTTCAGCATGATATTGGACGGCTTTAAGTCTCGATGAATAATACCGATCTGATGCGCCTCCTCCAACACGTCACAAATCTGTACCGCAATCTTTACGGCGCGTTCAGCTGAAAAAGTACCGTCACGGGCTAACACTTCAGAAAGAGTCTCGCCCTCGACGAATTCCATGATTATGAAGTGACGGCCGTCTGGCAGATTTCCCGCGTCAAAGATCATCGCGGCGTGCTGGTGCCGCAGCCTGGCCATTGTGCGAGCTTCTCTGAGAAAACGGTCCGCTACGTCTCGATCGGCGGCAAATTCTGGTTTGATTATCTTAACGGCGACCGGGCGTTCGAGTCCCAGATGTGTTGCCCGGTAAACGGTGCCCATACCACCCGCCCCGATCTTGCATTCGATCCGGAAGCGGCCGGCGATAAATTGAGGGACATCCATACCTGACCTTCTTTCGGGACAAAAGGTCGCTCGGCACGTGCTTAATAGACCGAGGAGAATGCGCGTCCGGCGGCGCTATAGTGGGCTGTTCGGTTAATATGGCCTGGGGGAGAGAACACCAGCTTCTGGCACAATGCCGGTTAGTTTAGCACTTTTGTTCTGGCAGAGAAACGTTTTGCCGGGCAGGCGAAATTACTTACCGGAATCAAGTCGCTCCTGGACGTTGGGAATCCAAAAAGTTTGTTCATCCAAATCCACGCGCCTCAATCCTCGCTTTGGCAAATCTTTTTCCTTAATGCCCAGGAATGTAAAGTGCGGTAGATCACTGAGCACTGTTTGGAACCACCCATGCCGAGCCAGGATTTCCCGCACTCGAGGATTATCAAACTCATTTACGTCAAAGGCGAGCATCGCTATGTGTTGCGACGTACCTGGCGCGGCTATCGAATAGAGAATTGATTTCGATAAATCTTTGCTGAAAAAGATGCCACTCTTTTCCAGTTCCAGTATTTCAGCAACTTGTTGATGAACCGGCAGACCTTTTAATCGCAGCACCTGATCGGCACTCAATCGGCCTTGCGAAAGCCAATAATCAAGTGCTGGCCAAAACCGAGTGTTCCACAGACGGAGACTGTCGTCATAGTTTCGGCGTGCAGCTTCTGCGCCATCTCGCGGCGTAATGTCCAGATTCTCCTTCTGTGCTTCTTCTCGAGCTCTGAGCAACTCCTTCATAGCGGCAGGCTGGAGTTCAATGTCGGCGTCGGCTACGGTTTCCGTTACAAAGCCTACAGCCTGCTGAAACTTGCCAACCTCTTCTTCGCTGGTAAAGACACACACTGGAGGTAGCATAACCTTCTTGTCGGCGATAAACATGGCGCCATAATCTTCCAGCACGCGTAGGGCTACGGAATCTGACAAGGGACAAATTTTCTCGATGGTTGTTTTCCGCTTTTTCAGTGCTTTGCGCAGAGCCTCGTAAAACGGCGCCGGTATTTCCTCTGCCGAACTCTCGTATGATTTTTCCGCCATTAGTCTGGGATTCTCACCTTTGCTTATGTATTTACTCGCTGCCGGTTGGGCGGAGACTCGTAGAGTTGTTCTTGGCACCGCAATGCTTTGGAGTAGCAGAACAACAAGAATCCACATCTGACGGTGAGACGCGGAAGTACTTCGAATTCTTGTGCTCTCAATTAACTGCGAGGGAACTGCCACCGCAATAATTCCAGAGAAACCAGATCTTCACGAGCTCAGCTGTGCTGAGCCGTGACATTGAAGAGTCAGAGTCAATGGCAGCGCCACCCTGGGACTGCAAACAACCAACGAATTCGAATGATAGTTGGCCCGGCTTACGCGGGTCAACAAACCATTTGAAGGCGCGTTATACTTCTTCATACTGAATTCGGACAACCAGCAGGGATTACATGGACCAGGGTAAACTCCTGAAAGAGATTGTCAATAGTTATCAAAAGCATGGGTGGAGGCTAAGACGAGTATTGCTCCGCCCTGAGACGCGAACCAATATCTCCACTGAACACATCGAACTTGAAGCACTTCCGATTGAGGACGCAGCTGTTGACGCACTCTGGTTTTCCCGCACGTCGCATGGGGATCGCGTAGCTTGGGAACTGCGGCTGTTAGCCGAAACGCCTTACGCTCTCTTTGAAACGTTTGCTGCCAATGAACCAGAACAATTGCAAGGGGAATCGCGAAAAGAAATGGAAGTGCGTTTGCGCGAGTACATCGCGCGCACTGGAGCTTGACGCGTTACTGTCTTCCCATTTTTACGGGAATCTCCAATCGTTCGGCGCCGCGCATAACGACTACGGGTACTGTGGTGTAGGGCACTGCGCGTTGTATTCGCGAATTGAGCTCTTCTGGAGTGCGAATAGGAACGCTATCAAATTCGATCACGATATCGCCTTTTTTTATCCCAGCCATGTCAGCGGGCAGGCTCGCTGAGATATCCCCTAATCTCACGCCAAACATTTTGTTCTCCGAGATTTGAACACGCTCAGCGTCGTCATTATCGTAACCGAATCGGCCCCGACCTTCCGGACGAGTTCGAAACGCTTTCCCCAAACGATCGAATTCTTCTTTTGCAATCGTAGTTAACTTTGTCGTCTGCGTTTCGCCATCGCGAATATAGATGACTTCGACGGTCTTACCGATCGGCGTTTGGCCCAGCAACTCCATGATTTGATCATCTGAGTTAATGGGATGACCATCAAAGCTGGTTATGATATCGCCTCCGACGAGTCCCGCCTTATCTGCCGGCGAACCGGGCGGTTCCACGTTGTCGAAGGTCACACCACCATCAGTAGTATCGAAAGAATCTACGCCAACCCACGATCGAGCTGGTGCTGCCTTGACAATTTCCCGGTTGACGGCTCGCCGAACCGGGGTGACGATAGCGGTAAATGCTCCTGCTCCTATGAAAAAGAGAAGTAGAGCGAGAAAGATCCAAGTCATCCCATTCACGCGTTTTCGCTGCTTTATAGCTTTGCAACCGCGAGCCGACAAGACTGGCGACCCAGCCGGTGCGCTTGCCAAGGGCTGTGCGGTGCCCGTGCTGGCGGTGGCCACAGACTGACCGTTCTGAAATCGCACCGTCTGCGTATACTCGGCTGATCCCTCACCGAGCCGGAAACCGCAATTCCTACAGAAACGCAGCTCGCTCGGCATTGGCGCATGGCAGTTCAAACAAGTCGTTGTTGCTGACTCAACTCCTGGATTGAGCGGCATACCGGGATTCTTTGACATGGCATTGTTACCCATATTGCTTGGATTAACGGTGACAAAACTCTATACGCCTAATCAACCACTATGGTTGCATTTAAGCCTAAGGTTATAGCAACCGAGACGCGATCTCAATTGAATGGTTCGAAGGATTTGCTTCTGCCTCAATTAGTCTTGCGCCTGCCTTCAACCCTGTTCGCTGTCCGGTATTCCCTCATGGCCTAAGACAGTTTTGGAATTGTTAAGTATTCGCCAAAACAATTTCTCTTCCGGGCGATGGACATCCAGCTGGCTAGGGTGCAATATCTTCATACAACCTGAGAACAGTCCGCGTGCAGCCAGCAGCGGGGAGGAAATAGAAAAACTTGGAAGTATCAAAAGCACTCGCGGCGCTTCAGCCGCTCTATGGCAAGGGTAATATCGAAATCGTCACGCTCGATGGGAGACGTGTTCGCGGCGTGGTCCGCAGCATGAAAACTACGCAGGCATTAACTACCCCCAGCGTAAAGATGGAATGCGCAAACGGCGAGGTGATCAAGATACCTTTTCCCTCAATCGCCGAAATCAGAGATCACAACTAGATCTAAGAGTTCGGGCGGACAAAGCTAGCGAGTGCAAATTAGTTTGCACCACGCGTCTCACGATCCACTTCGCGTTTGTGCTATCTTCGCGTATAGTACGCCGTTTCATATAGCAAGTTATTTGAATTCGGGAGCTAGCATCGGAATTGTCATTAACTATTGAAGATTTTGGCGGCAGAGTAGCGAGCGTTTGGTCGGAACTCCGGCCAACTACTAGAGGTCTTGTCGAACGGGCTTTGCACACGTCAAACACGTCCGGCTCGTCAGCTCGTAACATTCCCTATGATGCCCGCGCGGACCTTGAGTTGAGCAGACTTCTGACGGCACTGGATGATCGGGCCTCTGAAACTGAAGCTTCCCTGGAAAGTGAGAAAGGCGATCGACTACGCTACGTTGCTGACGCCTGTGCGGCTGTGCTGCAGGAGAAAACTCAGTCCGCTGAGGTATTCTCCCAGTTAGTGCGGAGAGCAGGGCAGCAGCGCGACTATGCACGCATTGACGCTCTGGCAGATGCTCTAACGCGATTCTCCCCCACTGAAATTTGCGAATTGGCCCGATCTCAGGATGTGATTGTCAGGGCCTTAGCCAGTGAAGCACTCGCCTTGTTTCCCACATCGACCCTTGTAGGTCTGTTGAGTGACCCGGTCGACTCAGCCATTGCGCGGGATGCTCTTAGTCGTCAGGCGATCGATTATGGCTCGGAGGAAGCTCGGCAAATAATCAACGCCTTGGATCAAGTTGAGTTGGAATCTGAAATGTAGAGATGGCAGGGTTTTTCAGACGGCCGCTGAGATTCCGCCTTGACCAATTTCATGCAGGCGTTGAACCACCTGGTCGATCAACCAGTTCGGAGTCGAAGCGCCAGCCGTGACACCGACCCGCTCGACACCTTCCAGATCTTGAGAATTAATTTCCGCTGGCGTTTCGATTAAAAAGCTCTTCTCGCATTGCTCCTCGCAAACTGCCAACAATTTAACGCTGTTCGAAGAATGCCGGCCGCCAATCACATAAAAAGCGTCAACTTGACCCGCCAACGCACGCGCAGCATCCTGGCGGTCGCGGGTGGCGGAACAGATGGTGTTTACGATTTGCGGTTCCGAATCAGACTTTGCGCGCACTGCCTCTGCAACCTCAAGAAAGGTTTTGAGTTTGATCGTGGTTTGCGACACAACAAGGGGCGCGCGCAATCTAGGTAAAGACTCCACTTCTCCAGCGTCTCGGACCACGTAAGTGTTGTTTGGCGCATAACCAACAACTCCAATCATCTCGGGGTGATCCGGATTGCCTGCCACTACTACGTCTCGTCCCTGCCTTGCCGCCCTTTCGGCCAGATGTTGCACCCGGGTTACGAAAGGACAGGTGGCATCAATCACCTTGGCCGCGCGCTCTTCCAATTCGCGCTGCACTTCAGGAGTTACGCCATGGGCGCGAATTACGGCGATAGTATTACTATCAGCTGCGGCGGGCGTATCAATTGTGGAGACACCTTTCGCGCCAAGCCGTTCCATCTCCTGCGCGTTGTGAATTAGTGGACCGAGAGAGCGAATCGGACCGTCCCCACCGGCAACCGCATCTTCAACCAGCTCGACTGCCCGTTCGACGCCAAAGCAGAATCCGTACTCATCTGCCAACAAGACTTCCATAAAGTCCTACTGCCTCTTTCGTGAAATTTAATTGGCGGGTTCGGAAGCTTGACCTTTTTTGCCTGCCTCAGCTGCCCTTTTCCATTCCTCTCGCAGACGATCGCCGCCGGCTACCCGTTCGTCGATCCATTCGAGCTCTTTATCAATAGCCGAGCGCACGTTGCGCCAAAAAGACTTCTTTAGATCGCCCAGATCGTGCGCCAGGTCCGCGGGCAAGATCGCGTAGCAGACATCGCCGAGGTAGCAAAGGACGTCGCATACCGCGTTTGTAGCACAATGAATCGACTCTCTTGCTTCGCTCATAAATACATAACCTCCGGAGGTGAAAACCAGGACCAAAACGTGATTCCCACTATGGTTATTCTAACACACCCTCCTCAGAGTTAACGGACTGGTTCGCGCAATACGGCTGCCGCCGCCAGGGCGGCCGTCCGCGCAGCTTCTTGATGCACGCTCTTCAGACTGGCAACTTGCAAGAGCGACTCCCCCGTACGAGAAAGCATGCGGAAAAGGTCTCCCTCCTCGGCCCTTGTCTCATGAACCATGTCGGCCCAGCCTGTACCAGCAACCCATCGAGCTGCCGCTCCAGCGGCGGAAAAATTTAACTCCGGCGCCGGCTCCACCCCCTGTTTCCATTCTTCGGTGGCGACTCTAAAACCAATTTCCTCGAACATTGACAGTGTGGTTACAAGGCCATCGTCTAACTCCAGCTCACCATAGTCCCGATCATCATCTGCGGTGAGTGCCGCAATGACCGCAGTCATGCTCATATTATCCAAGGATTTGAACAGCCCGTGTTCCAGAGCTTCTCCGACTATCAGCGGCCTGTCGATGTGCAGGTCGGCTAGCCAGCGTCCTCGCTCAGTCACTTTCTCCTTTTCGAAATCAAGATAACCGAATGCCGAAAGGACCCTCGCCCGTTGCTCAAAAGGTTGCCAAACTTCATCTCTTAAGCGCTCAACTCGCCCAGTCGCCCGCTCGACCGTTTCCGCACACTCCGATGACCCCCACAAAGCCTCGGTGCATCTGGCTTTTTCTTCTGTGCTCAGGTGCGCAGGAACGATGGATTCAATGGCCCGTTCGAGCAGATCCAAGGCAGCCCCACCTTCATCCGAACGCGGATCACTTAAGCGGGGTTCGGTCAAAACACATTCTTTGCCTTGAGCGCGGATTTCGGCAAAAGCCTCTTCCTCGCTTATTTTGTCGTGAAGTCTAAAAACCGGAGCATAAACACGCCCGATTCGTTCCAACGGAAGCGAGGCGGGTCGTCCGTCTTCTCGAATTCCTAAAATTGTTCCGCCCCGCCTTTCGCTGACCAACACCAGTCTGCGGCCGCTGCGACCAATACCGACTATGCGGCCCGGCTGGACCACTTCCGCGAGCCAGCGCCGAGAGAGTTCCGCCCGTGTTTGTGGTTTCAGCTCTTGTAACCTGGTTCGAGCACTTAAGAGTCTCTCGAATCCCAGCGCCGCTGAGATTGGGATCTTGCAGCCGGCTTGATCAAGCTTCGACCTGATTAACGCTTCGCTTTCTGCGCGTTCAGCTTCGGCGCGCATAATCCAGCCTGCAACCTCCCGGTGTGCGAAACTCTTTTCAGCAATCTCCCGTACCTGCCCAAAACTCTGATAAGCATCAAGCAGATTGAGGAGTGTCGTGTAAGTTGCTCGAAATTGACTAACAAGCGGATCCGGCGATGCTGCAAGTAGATCAGCTAAACGTTTGGGATCTTGATGTAAACCAGGGGCCGCGACGATAAATCCAACCCGATCACGTCCGCGTCTTCCAGCGCGTCCAGTCATCTGTTGAAATTCCGACGCAGTCAATTGTCGCCAGCCACTCCCAGTACGGATGTCTGGTCCCGTTATCACGACAGCGCGAGCAGGAAAGTCCACGCCCGCGGCTACTGTGCTGGTAGCAAAGATCGCATCGAGCAGACCCTTACTCATTAATTTTTCGATCACTAATTTCCAGGCGGGAATGTGTCCGGCGTGATGCGAGGCTACGGCACCCCGGATGATCACGTCCCAGTGTCGATGTCCGCGAATTTCAGAATGCTGCTCAACAAACCCACGCATGAAATCTCGTCGCGCCTCTGCTCGCTCGACATTTTGGTCTCGTCTGGAGAATGCGGCTTCTGAAGCTGCCTGGTCACAGCGTCGGCGAGTTGGGAAGAACACAATGGCCGGCAGCAAATTGTAGGAACCCAATGCCGTTAACAACGTTGCCGGCGGCATTTCAGGCATGCTGAGTTTCACAATCGCCACTCCATACCGAACCCGTTCAAAAGTGCGCAATATCAGCGATGCGACGAAAGCTTCGTCAGTGTCTACGCCCGCCGTCCCGATTGACTTTTTCCTGAGGGACCATGCTCGTAATTTCGGAGTTCAATTTGCCACTCTGGTCAAGAAGAGGGAGCAAGCGCTTGTCGGGAAGCAAGAATGCTGATCGCAGCGGCACTGGCCGCGCTCCAGGACGAGACACAACTCCGCACCGAATTCCACGGACTTCCTGAATCCAGGCGGCAAATTCGTGAGCATTTCCAATTGTTGCTGATAACAAAAGGAGGCGAATGCGAGGCGGAGTCAGGATTATTGCTTCTTCCCAAACGTGTCCCCTATCGGGATCGGAAAGATAGTGTGCTTCGTCCAGCACAATGAGGTCTGCCCTGACCTGTTCTCCACCTCGTAACGAATCGAATAACTGATTCCGATAGATTTCGGTGGTGCCAACTATCAATGCTGCGGCGGCATTTTCCTTGCGGTCACCCGTGAGGATGCCTACATGCTCAGCGCCAAACTCTTCGATAAACTCTTGATATTTTGAGTTTGTGAGCGCCTTGAGTGGGGTTGTGTACCAGACCCGCTTGCCTCCCTGTAACAGACGTCGCATTTCTTCGCGGGCAATCCAGGTTTTGCCGCTTCCGGTGGGTGCTGTGACGAGAACATCCTCAAATTCCAGAGCCGCCAGTGCTTCAAGCTGAAAAGGATCGGGTTTAAAGGGAGTGGGCAGCGGCGTTCCAATACCTTCCAGCAGATTTTTAGTGTCGCGTGACCGGACCGGTTGTGCTCCGATGCCGGGGCCAGAGAAATCCGCTGGAACGCGCGCAGAGCCGGCGTCAGCAGGCCGCTTTCCACGAAATTTTCGCCGCCCGCCCGGGCGCCCGCTGTGACGCTTTGGCCCATTTTTCTTGTCGAACCGTCGACGTCGCATAGGGCGATTGTAACCTGACTCTGACCACCGGCGTCCTTTCCACACGTGGAGTTTGGACAATTAGTGATAAGAGGAGTCTGGGCATTCAGTGGACGAAGTAAGCAATTAAATTACATCGTTTGAGAGCTGACGCGCCAAATGCTAACGTATATGTTGCATTTTTCAAGCGCCTCGCAACTCAGCCTTCCGGGCATGCGTCTAAAATCGGGAACGGAAGGCAACCAAAGGGCGTTTGAAGCTGAAAGATGCCGGAACTCTTCGGAAATTTCGAAGTCAATCGTGCGCCACGTTGGCCGGTGCTTCTCCAACTGATCGGTGCGTCACTCATTTTTCATGTGACCGCCGTCGCGTGCGTGATGTATGTACCTGGCATTCGGGACACCATCAATATCGCCGCGTTGCTATCCCATACCGGTTATGCGGATAAGCCCTATTTGAAGACAACGGTTGGCGAAGATGTACGCATGATAACGTTGGCAGGGGAACGGTTTCGCTACCCTGACGGATACTTCGCAATTGAATCAGGTTCACTAATTCAGCCACAGACACAAGTTGTTGATCCATTCGCTCCAAAAATAATCTCCTCAGGAAAGCCTGACTGGCAGGAAAACAAAGCAACTCCTTCACCCAGTCCCAGTCCCAGTCCAGAGATTGAAACTTCCCCTGTTTTACCTAAAGCTTCACCGACTACTTCAGTTGCTGAAACCACTGCGGAAAAAGAAAAAACCGGAACAACGAGTGCTGAACAGGCGGAACAAGCACTCAATAAGATTGCCGCCGAGAACAGTGTGGTTCGGCCGAATGAGAATGAAATCAATACTCGACCATTGAAAGATTGGTTGGCTCATGCAAACGAGCTAAAAACAAAGGGTGAGCTTGATCTAACCGGTAAAGTCGAGATTACTATTGCGGCGCATCTAACCAGTGGATGCAAACTGACCGATGCGAATATCGTGAGCAAATCCGGGGATGCGCGGTTAGTTGAGGTTGCCCGGGATATGGTGTCTGCCATAAGTGACAGCGGTATGCTCTCATTTCTGCGTGATCCGAAGAAGGTCAAGGATCCGAAGGAACTGAAATGTGATGAGGTGCCGTTGCAGTTGACTATCAAGTTAGATCAAAACGAGGTCAACGCCAGAGTGGAGTCGCAAGCCGACTCTCCTGAGCGCGCCGCTGAAATGGCAAAGGGATATAGCGGCCTCCTGACTGTGGGACAGCTGGTGAAGAGTGGTCATGATGAGGAAGTGCTCTACAGAAATACGCGCGTTGTCTCTGAGGGCAAACAGATCGTAGTCAGTTTCAGTATGCCTCGTGACACTGCCAGTGAAATGCTCAAAAAACAGCTGCCGGCAAGCTAACTAACAATGCCGCCCGCCATGCTTTAGCAGTCGTTTGCCTCGTTTAATTACCTCATCTACAATCACAATCTGTCTCTGGTAGAGGTAAAATGTCTTAGGCGAAAAGTAGAGACTGTGTTCAGTTGCCATGATCGACAAATTCTTAACCAAAGTCTTCGGAAGCAGTAATCAACGTTATCTTAAGTCGGTGCAGCCGCTCGTCGTCCGAATTAATGAGCTTGAAGCATCAGTAAAGGCGCTATCGGACGAGCAACTGCGCGCGCGAACGAACGCTTTCAAGGAGCAGGTTCAGCGCGCGCTGGCTGATGTCAGCGACCCGCAAGATCGAAAGCGACGCGAGCGAGAGGTGTTAGACGAAATTCTGCCTGCAGCATTCGCCACGATCAGAGAAGCCAGCGTGCGAACCACAGGCATGCGCCACTTTGATGTCCAGCTAATCGGGGGCATCGTATTGCACGAAGGAAGGATTGCTGAGATGCGCACGGGCGAGGGCAAAACGCTCGTCGCTACACTGCCTGCCTATTTGAATGCCCTTACCGGTCGTGGTGTCCACGTCATTACTGTCAATGATTATCTCGCGTCGCGCGATGCTGAATGGATGGGCCAGATCCATCGTTTTCTTGGCCTAGAAGTGGGCTGCATACAAAACGATATGGACGATTTCGAGCGGCAGTCCGCGTATGCCGCCGACATTACCTATGGCACTAACAATGAGTTTGGGTTCGATTATTTGCGCGACAACATGAAATTCGATCTGGCCACCTGTGTGCAGCGCGGCCATTACTTTGCGATCGTTGACGAGGTTGACTCGATATTGATCGACGAAGCTCGAACGCCTCTGATTATTTCTGGTCCCTCTGATGAAGCCACAGACAAGTACTATAAGGGCGATGCGATCATTCCCCAGCTTCGTCGAGGCGAGGAGCAAGACGGTGTTAAGACGGGAGATTATCTCGTTGACGAAAAAGCGCATACCGCGGTCCTGACGGAAGAAGGAGTGGATAAAGCTGAACGCCTGTTGGGAGTGGGCAATCTGTACGATCCCTCAAATATGGAGTTGCTCCACTGTGTCGAACAGGCGCTCAAGGCGCATACCCTCTACAGACTCGATCACCAGTACGTGGTGCAGGATGGTGAAGTAATCATCGTTGATGATTTCACGGGCCGGCTGATGAAAGGTCGTCGTTGGTCCGATGGATTGCATCAGGCAGTGGAAGCAAAAGAGGGTGTTAAGATCGAGAAAGAGAACCAGACGCTCGCTACTATCACCCTGCAAAACTATTTTCGGCTGTACGAAAAGCTCTCGGGCATGACCGGTACGGCGGAAACTGAGGCAGCCGAGTTTCAGTCGACGTACAAGCTCGATGTAATTGTTATTCCTACGCACATGCCAATGGTCCGTACTGACTTTTCTGATGTTATCTATCGCACGCTGCCGGAGAAATGGAATGCCGTAATTGAAGAGATTAAGGACTGCTACGACCGCGGCCAACCAACGCTGGTCGGTACCGTTTCCGTGGAAAATTCAGAATTGATCTCGCGGCGGCTGCAGAGAGAGGCTGTGCCACATAATGTCCTGAACGCCAAATATCATGAGCGGGAAGCCGAGATTGTAGCGCAGGCGGGACGAAAAGGGGCCGTTACGATCGCTACAAACATGGCTGGCCGCGGTACTGATATTCTGCTGGGCGGCAACCCGGATTTTATGGCCCGCGAGTTTCTCAAGGAGGAAGAAATTGATCCCGATGAAGCTGAGGAACAGCAGTGGACGGGAGCCTTTGCTCGCGCAAAACGGATTGTTGAAGCAGAACATCAGGAAGTAGTGCAAATCGGCGGGCTCCATATTCTTGGTACGGAGCGGCACGAGTCGCGACGCATTGACAATCAGTTACGTGGTCGTGCCGGCCGGCAGGGGGATCCAGGTTCATCACGTTTTTTCCTTTCACTCGAAGATGATCTGATGCGCATTTTTGCCGGTGATAAAGTCAAGGCACTCATGCAGCGTCTGGGGATGGAAGAGGGCGTGGCCATAGAATCGAAGATGGTCTCCAAACGCATTGAGTCAGCCCAGAAGTCAGTTGAAGCTCGCAATTTTGAGTCACGCAAACACCTGCTCGAGTATGACGATGTAATGAACAAACAGCGCGAGACCATCTACGGTCTGCGCCGACAATTGATGGAGCAGCCAGACCAGCGCGAGTATTTGCTTGGTGATCCACCACAGTCGGGTGTGGCTTATGACCTGCTTTCCGACCTGACAAAGCAATATCTGAACCCGGATGTGGGTCCGGACGACTGGGATATTGAGAATTATAACTTACAGATCAAAACCATCTACGATTTTGATGCAGAGGCAGAAGGAATTGATTTTCAGCATTTGACTTCACAGGAGATAGTCGACGCGATCTGGGAGAAGTTGAAGGTTAAGTATGAGGAGAAAGAGCAACAGATCGGCGTGGAAGCGATGCGCACGTACGAGCGCATCATCATGCTCAATATCATTGACGCACAATGGAAGGACCATCTGCTTTCGCTCGATCACCTGAAACAGGGCATTGGCCTCGTTGGTTATGGCCAGAAAGATCCGCTGGTTGAATACAAGAAACAAAGCTTCGATCTCTTTCAGGAAATGCTGGATCGTATCGATACCAGCACAATCCGTTCGCTGTTTAATCTGCAAATAGTTTCAGGCGAACCTCCGGAAAGAGTCCGGCGTCGCCCACCTCGACGTCCGACTCCGCTTACCTTTACGGGTCCAAATCAAGGCGCGGCTGCAGCGGGTGAAGAAGCAGGCAAGGTAAGAACTGTGGTCCGCGATCAACCTAAGGTAGGACGCAACGAGCCCTGCCCTTGCGGTTCGGGTAAAAAGTACAAGAAATGTCACGGCGCAGCGGTCTAAACACAGCCAGCTTGCAACAATTATGCGAACGTTTTAGCTTTCGTCCTTTGCGCTATTCGCGTTTGGTCCCAGATTTGATCTGCACGCTTTGTAACTGTTCTCCCTTTCGTCCCTCACGCCGTGCTCGGAAAGAAATTCCGATTCAGTCGTTCACTATCAAATTTCGAAGTCGCTGATTTTGAGTTCAGACACCGCAACAACTAACTCCGTTCTGCAGGCCATCGTCAGCGGCGCGGCCCCCCAGCCGGCACGGCTCGCTGCCGCCCGCGGCTTGCTGCCATTGCCGCAGTCCGAACTACTTCAAGTTCTGGTAGCACTGCGCCTTTCTGATGACGCAGAGATTTCTGAAGCCGCAAACGCAACTCTGGAATCCCAGACCAAAGAAGATCTTCTTTTCGCAGCTAAGGCCACGGATAGTTCACCTTCAGTATTGAGCTATTTAGCAGAAATGAAAGGCAGAGCCAGGGAATTGCAAGAGGCGCTCATTCTTAATCCCCTAACACCTGACCACGCAGTAGCCACGCTTGCCAGTCTTACGACTGATCCCTCAATGCTTGAATTAATTGCCGTCAATCAGCAACGCCTGGTGCGCGCTCCGGCAATCATAGAGGCGATTCTCGGAAACAATGCGCGCAGTCCAGAGGCCGAACGCCGCGCCCAGGAAACCCGGCGTGAGTTCTTTGAAAAGGAGCGCGGCGCTCGTCAAATCGCCGACGAGCTTAGAGCGCGTGGCAAAACTGCGGCGGCAGAATTCTTCGAGACCGCGGAACTCACTACTGCCACCGGAATACTAAGCATTGAAGACGCGTGGTTGATCGCAGAACACATCGAAGTTTCCGATGCTGATCTCGACGGTTCCTGGTTACCCTCGGAACGCTACGAGGAGCTGATGACCGAGACGCTGGCAGAGCATGCTGCGGCGGCCCAACGAATCATCGAACATGAACGCATCGAGAGCGGTGATGTACCTGTCGAGCGAATTTCATTAATCAGGCGGATCATGTTCATGAATGCGAAGGACCGCATGAAGCTGGCGATGAAGGGTGACCGAGAAGCCAGAGGCATCCTCATTCGTGACTCGAATAAGATTGTGGCCACGGCGGTTATCAATAATCCTCGAGTCAGCGAACAAGAGGTTGAAAATATTGCCGCCATGAGAACTGTTGCGGGCGAAGTGCTTCGCTTAATTGCGCTTAATCGAGCGTGGGCCCGTTCTTACTCAATTATTCACAATCTCGTTCGCAATCCACGCTCCCCAATTCCTACCGTCATAACCATACTGCCGCGTATTCGCAGCAAGGATCTCCACAATCTTTCGCAGAACCGAAACATTTCTGAGGCCGTACGCCGGCAGGCCCAGAGACTGGAACAAACACGCGCAGGTCACTAAACAAATCGGCGATTTATGCGAATTTTTATACAGCGCCGCGTAAACTCCCCGCCAATTGTTACAAAATTTTTGCGAAATAGTTAATATTATGCTTGACAGGTCACAAAACTTACGTATAATTTCGCACAGACCGAGCAACAATAGAAAACTGAGAACTCGGCAGTTCTTTTAATAGATTTCGGTGGATGGCCCGATTGAAAACGCGGTCTTATTTTTCCAGCCGCCAGGTTTTTATCCAGCCCGCATAACCGCACCGCCTACGCACGGGATCGGCCCTGAGTGACGATTCTCCGCTTCGACGCCACCGCCACCGTTGATTACCCGACCCTACCCTGAAAGTTGGCCCCGTCAATCGTAAGATTGGCGGGGCACCTCTCTTTCTAAGCCAGATAAATTTTAACCAGGTAAAATTTAATCTTTTCAGGAACGCCTGGTGCCTGAGGCCGCTGCCGCTGATTTGAGCGGTTCGGCATCGTTAACTGAGCGCCGCAAGGGCAGACTGGAGAGTCCGGCCATGCGAGCGAAAAGGTGTTCGTATTGATCAACTACGTGGTCCCAGTCGTAGTATTTCTGGACGCGGATTTGGGCACGGTGTCGATAAGCCTGAACGAGCGAACCATCTCGCAAGACGCGTTGAAGCTTTTCAACCAGGTCTGACTCTTCCGCAAAGGGTATTCCGGCATCGCTCACAACCTCTATATTTTCCGGAGTTGCGAGCGTCAATACACAATTCCCATATCCCATTGCCTCCAACAAAGCTGGATGCGTTCCGCCAACTTCTGTGGCATGAACATAGCAATAGGCATTTTGTTGGAGAGCCCGGTAATCCTGGCCAAAAACAAATCCTGTGAAGATAATTCTCTTGTCACCACGAGCCCTGGCTCTCAAGTCATTAATGTAATCATGGGCGTAAGGAGCGTCTCCGACGATCAACAGTCGATAGGCTGTTCTTACCTTCTTGAATGCTTCTATTACCAGATGTGCATTATTTTCCGGCTCGAGTCGAGATACATAGAGGACATAGCGATTAGGCTCTACTCGCCACTGTCGTACGGTCTCGCGATCTGGTCTACGTTCCACTTCTGAACCGTACGCGATCATTGTAGATGTGGCCTTGTAGCGCGCGAGGTAGTAATCATGAATTACTTGTGCGTCTGTAACAGTGGCGCTGGGCAACACCGTCGCCAGCCTCTCCGCAAGTAGATAATAGTGTCGGCCCAACCAATTCCATTTTTTTCGCTTGTGTTCGAGACCATCCACATTGATCGCTACAGGCGTTCCGGTGAGTCTCAGGATCGGCGCAAAAGGAGCATTTGCGGCATTACAAATGAGGGCGGCATCAAATCGGCGCGGCACCGCATGAAGAGCGGATATAAAGGCATGGATTACGGTATCAAGATACTTATGCCGGATAGTAGGAAGGACCGTGAGACTAACACCATGATATTCGAGTTGGCGTGGCGAGACATAGTGAGCTCGGCAATAGACCGTTACTTCATGACCGCGACCAACTAGTCTGGTTGAAAGATGTTCCGCGAACGTCTCGAACCCACCGTAGCTTGCTGGAATCCCGCGGGTTCCCAAAATGGCTATACGCATAAAGGCTGGGAGGACTAACCCTTTATCTATAAGTTATGCCGTGACGATGCGCTCGACCGTTGGGACAAGGGATGCTTGCGTAACGGCGTGTTTATAAACTTCCAAGGTACGACGCGCAGTGTCGCTCCAGCTAAACAGTTCCGAGCGTTCCAGGCCCTTGTCGCAATAATACGATCGCAGCTTTGCGCTATCCAGCAGCCGTTCAATGGCGAAAGCCAGGGCATCGATATCAAAAGGATCGACCAGCAAACCTGCATCTCCAATTACTTCTGGCAAGCTCGTCCGGTTTCCTGCAATCACCGGTGTTCCACACTTCATTGCCTCGAGTGGTGGGAGCCCGAAACCTTCAAAATAGGACGGGTAAACGAAGCAAATTGCCCCTGAGTAGAGTGCCGGTAAGTCCGTGTCCGGGACATATCCGGTCAGCAGAACCGAACTACTAACTCCCAGCTCCGCAATGGTGCGAAGTGTTTCATCGTACAACCACGCTTGTTTTCCAACCAGAACCAGTTGTGGCAGGTCGCCGTTCGGCCGGCGCTGCCGCAAACGAGCGTAAGCGGCAATAAGCCGGGAAAAATTCTTCCGCGGCTGAATAGATCCTACGGAAAGAATGTAATCCCCTTGTATGCCATAAGCGTGTCTTACGCGTTGAAGTTCTTTTTCGTCTTTGATGGGTCTGAAGTCCTCCGACGCCGCGAGCGGGATAGAGCTGATTCGTTCAGGCGCGATCCGGTAAGTTTCAATGATGTCGCGGCGGCTGTGCTCAGAAGGGGTAATTACCCGGGCGGCATTGCGGGCTGTCTGTCGGACTGTCAGACGAAGTTGCGCTGTGCTACGCCGCCTAAAAGTTCGGGGCAAGTGTTCAAAAGAGAGGTCGTGGATGGTCGCAACAACTGGACAGGGGGAAAACGGTGGGGCGGTAAACTGGACGTGCAACACGTCAACAGGCTTTCGTCGCAGTTCTGTGCCCAGCGTCAGGGGAATACGGATGATTGGTGAGTGAGGTAGGGTTCTGCGAACAACAAAATTTGGCCAGCGGCCCATGAAGCGTTCTACCGCCTCTCGCCTGGTGACAAAGAGAGTGTAGCTATTAAGGGAATCGATCTCAGCGAGCGCTTCAATCAGGTGCGTCGCGTAACTTTCGTTACCCGCTAGCCCGGCGCCTACTGAATGCGCGTCAATAGCGATACGCAAGTATCCTGTTGCTCTCCCGGATTCAGAATTAACGAGCGAAGGAAAACGAGTTTAATGCAAAGCTGGGGGAATACAAAAGGTAGGACCGACGGCGTACTTGCAACTCTCCTAAAATCACCGCAGCGAAAGCTGCTGTTCGTGACGAAGAAAAGCAGTTTGCCTGTGAAGCGGATGAACTATTTCTTTGTGGCCGCGGAAGCTTGCGAATCACTTTGTTGTCCACGGGTATCACGCTCGCGAATGCGCGCCGCCTTGCCACGCAATCCTCGGAGATAATAGAGCTTCGCTCGCCGCACGCGGCCTCGCTTTACTACATCTATGTGATCAATGATCGTTCCGTGGAGAGGAAAGACTCTTTCCACGCCCACGCCGAAACTGGTTTTCCGCACTGTAATAGTTTCTCGTACGCCACCGTGTTTCCGCGCAATGACTACGCCTTCAAAGGCCTGCAGCCGTTCCTTTGTCTCAGATTCTTTGATGCGCACGTGCACGCGCACGGTATCGCCTGTCTGAAAACCGGGAATATTCTCACGTAGCTGAGTTTTCTCGATCTGGTCTAATCTGTTCATGTGCCCACTCCATTGCGCCGTTTTAGAATTATTCTTGCTGAAACTAATGCCTGCTTTTCATCAACCAACCCGCAACCTTAATGACCGGGCACTGGTAAGAGATCCGGCCGGTTGCGTCTTGTTTTGTTTATGGCTGCCGTTTTTCGCCAGCGAGCGATATCGGCGTGATTCCCGGTCAAGAGGACTTGCGGCACGCACAGCCCCCGAAACTCGGGTGGTCTCGTATATTGCGGGTGGTCCAATAAGCCATCGGCAAAGGATTCGTGGACAGCCGACGTGTCACTGCCCAAGGCCCCTGGGAGCAGGCGCGTCACTGCATCGATTACCACCACGGCCGCGGGCTCTCCTCCCGAGAGCACATAGTCTCCGATAGAGATTTCGTCAGTCACCAGGCTTTCAGCCACGCGTTCATCGATACCTTCATACCGGCCACAAATCAGGACCACCTGAGAGAGGTCTCGGGAAAGGCTTTCCGCTGTCGCATGGGAAAAAACGGCACCCTGAGGTGAAAGCAATACCACCCTTGAGTCCGGCCTCAAATGCTCCCGGCACGTGCTGCCGGTGAGACTCCCGACCGCAGCAAAAATCGGTTCCGGCTTGAGCACCATTCCATCTCCGCCACCGAAAGGCCGATCATCAACCACGTGATGTCTATCACTGGTCCATTGTCGCAGGTCGTGAATTCTGGTCTCCACCAAACCAGCGGCTCGGGCCCTGCGAATGACTCCGCAATCGAACGCGCCCCTAAAAAATTCCGGGAAAATTGTGACGATATCAAAACGCAGCATATCGGTTTCCCTTTGCCCGCCCATGGTTAAGACGCGAGTCTCGCCGTCTAACCAACTTTCCCTGCGCAATCAGCAGCGCAACGATCTACAGTTCCAATAGTCCTTCAGGCGGATCGATGCGAATTCTTTTGCTCCCGACGTCAATATTTACGGCAATCGATTCGGCTAGAGGGATCAGGTATTCGGATTGGTTTTTTGATCGCACAACCAATATACCAACTCCACCAGTCGCTCTGACCTCCTGAACGTGTCCGATCTTTTTACCCTCCACGGTTTCTACCAGGCAGCCCTCCAGTTCCCAGTTATAAAACTCGCCTGGCGAGAGTTTCACGCGTTCGTCTTCCGGAATTGAAAAATCATAGCCAATCAAAGTCTGCGCGGTTTCAACGGTATCGTATTCAGCAAATTTCAGCACGACCCGGGCCTTTTGAAACCAATAACCCTCCAGGATGAGTGGCTTTCTCTCGCCTCCAGGGCCGACTGCCCACAATCGGCCAATCGATTTAAATCTCTCGGGAAAGTCTGTTAACAACTCAGCGAGGATTTCGCCCTTTAATCCCCTCGGTCGCACCCCATGGGCCACCGTGATCAGGGCATCCGGGCTTTTCTCTTGCCCGGTCATTCCACGATTTCGACTATGAAGCGGTGCTTCTTTTTAAGGCCGACGGCGTGCGCCAGAGAACGCAATGCGCGTACGGTTCGTCCCTGCCGGCCAATGATTTTGCCCATGTCAGCGGGGGCGACCCGGACTTCTATTAAAGTCGTGCCGTTGCGTGCGACTTCGCGAACGTCTACTGCGTCCACGTCGTCAACCAGCGCCCTCACAATCAGCTCCACAGTTTCGCGCATCTCGTTCTGGCCCAGCCGGGCTAAGCCGCTGTCTGTTGCTTAGCACTGGCCTTAATCAATCTACTTACTGTGTCGGTGGGCTGGGCGCCTTGTCCTATCCAATAACGAATCCGCTCATGGTTTAACTGAATAGCTGCGGGTTCCCGGGTCGGATTGTATGTGCCAAGATTCTCCAGGTAGGCACCGTCCCTTTTTGATTGTTTTTCCTTCACCACAATCCTATAGGAAGGTTTCTTTTTCGCGCCAGTTCTCATCAATTTAATAGCTAACAACTCTTTACCTCCGGTTAAGTGAACAAATGGTCCAATCTGCGCCAATGAGGAGCTCATGCCTCCTGCCCGCTTCATTTTCTTCTCTTTTTCCGCTTCTTCTTCATCTTCTTTTTTGCTGGTGCGGCCGGCAACGCCGGCAACTCTTCGCCGTCCCCCCCAAACTGGCCCATATCAGGCATTCCGGTAAGCCGACGCATCATCTTGCCTTTTAGTCCACTGCCGCCAAATAATCCCGAGCCGGATAACTGGCGCATCATCTGACGCATTTCGGTGTACTGCTTGATTAACTGGTTCACCTCAGCGACGGACGTACCAGAGCCACGGGCTATTCTGCGACGGCGATTGGCGTTCAGTATTCGATGATCCAAACGTTCGTCGTAGTTCATCGAATCAATAATTGACTCTGTTCGCTTCAGCTCCTTCTCCATCATTTTTGTTTGTTCGTCATCTAGCTGCGGCATACCCATACCGCCAAGTAGCTGATCGGGCAGGAGCTTCATTATCTTTGAGAAAGAACCAAGTTTCTTAACCTGACGAAGCTGCGCGCGAAAATCATCCAGAGTGAATTCATTTCGCTGAAGCTTTTGTAACTGCGCCTCAGCTTCAGATTGGTCTACCTTTGACTGCACCTCTTCGATGAGCGACAGAACATCGCCCATTCCCAGGATCCTCTGGGCCACTCGATCCGGATAAAAAGGTTCGAGAGCATCGTACTTTTCGCCAACACCAACGAATTTGACAGGCTGTCCGGTGACCTGCTTGATGGAAAGAGCAGCACCTCCTCGAGCATCGCCATCCATCTTCGTCAGAACCACACCGGTTATACCAACGCGCCGGTGAAATTCTTCCGCGGAACGAACTGCGTCCTGACCGGTCATTGCGTCAGCTACAAAGAGGATCTCCGCCGGATGGGTTTCACTCTTGATTCGTACCAACTCGTCCATCAAGGCATCGTCAATGTGCAGTCGGCCCGCCGTATCGATCAGCAAGGTGTCAAATCCGGTCTGTTGCGCATGTGTAAAAGCACTGCGCACCAGAATCATTGGATCATTGGTAGCAGGATCTTCAAAGATCTGTTGGCCAGTCGCTTTGGCGATGACCTTCAACTGCTCACGGGCAGCCGGACGGTAAACATCCACGGAGACCAAGAGCGGCTTCCGATTCTGATTAGCTGTGAGCCAGCGGGCAATTTTGCCGGTAGACGTTGTTTTGCCGGAGCCTTGCAGGCCGACAATCATTACTGCGTTAGGTATCTGTTTGGTAAAGACCAGGCGCGAAGATTGTCCCCCCAGCAGGTCTACCAATTCGTCGTAAACGATCTTCACGACCTGTTCGGACGGCTTCAGCTCCTGCCAAACTTGCTGACCCTCAGCCTTCTCTTTAACTGAGGCAATAAAATCTTTGGCTACCTTGTAATTGACATCAGCCTCTAAGAGAGCCAAGCGAATTTCGCGCAAGGCGGCGTCGACATGCTCTTTTGTCAACACGCCTTCGCCGCGCAGATTCTTTAGTGTGCGCTTGAGCTTGTCCGATAAAGACTCAAACATAAAGCAATAGGTAACTTCCCGCGCCGAAGACGGAAACGAAAATCATATCTGCCGCCCTAAAGTGTGTCAAGGCAGTGAAGAAAAGAAATCGGTAGTGCGGCCACAGTGTGTTGCTATTAGCAAATAAGTTTTAGGGAGACACGAAGTTGGTTTCAAATTGCAGGGATTAACTGTTGGCGTCCACTTTTTACCGCAACCGTCTCGTGTGGAATTTCGAGTTCTTTTAGATCGGTTGGCAGGAATAGCGTTCCCTGTTGTTTTTCAAATTGAGCGACGTAAGCAGCAAGAATCTTCGCCACAGCCTTTGCGTGATGGAGTGACATTGAGATAATTGCTTGATCTCTTACGGCAATCGAGTCGGCATCAGCCTCTTCAATTTGCCCAAATCTTATGCTGATGTCGAAAGATGTCATCGCGAGTTCGGTGTTGTTCGTATAATACTTTGGAACAGGCCCATCCGAGCGATGGATCACCTTACGTTACTTCGGGGTTTGTTCTTTAATGTTAGGATCTGCTTCTGGCATTTGTAATCTCCTCAATTTGCGGGAGCTGAAGGCTTGCGTGAGCGTGATATCTCCTCTAATACGATATTGCAGGTGAATCGATTATGGCCTAGCGCAACAACGTTCGTGGGTATCAGTGGTTCACTGCTGCCTATATTCCACTGAGGCATTACCGCTGTGCCGAACCGTTCAAGTTGGGGTAATTCCTCCTCAAAACTTTGTGGGGCCATGACCTCGGGAGATAGTTCGTCAGTCCAGCGGATCAATTCGGAAAAAGGGACAAATCGAACTATTAGAGCTACATCGAAAACTGATGCAATCCGCTGCAAGGTTGTGATGTTCAGCCGACCATAGCCGGGAGATTCAAGGCGGGATACGTTCGTCTGAGTCACAACGTGCTGATATATGCCGGTTTAGTGTATTACTTTCCACTCTCTCTGTGCTTCCTCTGCGCCTTTTGCGTCTTCGGCCGTGATTGTGTGTTAAGGGTTTTCCACAGCAGAGGCAAAGATCGCAGTGAAACGCCGAGAAAAACTCAAATTGCTAAATGCCCTGTAAAGACGGTGTGGTCGACACAAATACCTCTCCTCATCCGCAATCTTAAAGGCAAAGGAGACGCGAAGGCGGCTCTCACCGTAAGAAATAGGCAATTCTAGAGTCACGGAAAAGCATTTTATTTGGCATGTGATTTGTCTGATTAATAGCGTGATATCTTCAGTTAATGACTTAGAAGCCATCTCCGTCCGAGAACGGAACACCACAGTGTCAAATCTGTTCGCGGCGAGGGGTCAGAGCGGTATCTGTCACTTAATGGATGAGGAAAGCAATCGGACGCTTTGCGGTTTAAAAGTCAGTAAAATCGTCCAAAGGAGACCCTCTGGGTTGGGTCTTCATCTCGTTTCCGAAAAACCTGCGGACTGCCGCCTCTGCAAACATTGTCTGCGACTCAGCGGACCTGCAAATCCAGGCTAGCCGCTCTGGTGCAAGAGTCAGTCATCCTGAATTGCGCAGCGGTCTATTGGGCGTCGTGAGGGTGTTAGAGCGTGTAGATTCAGCCCGAAACTCACTATTTACAGACGCTCTCTGACTACATCGATATTCCCCTCAGCTGTCGCTAACTCAAACTTCGCTAATCAATCAGCAACACTTGCCGGCCCTCAAATCCGCGGAAGGGAAGGCGAAGTGTGGACGCACCCGTCCCGCGTATGTTAAATTCGCGGAGTTTCGTATTAATGGGTGCAGCGGCTCTGGTAGCGCTCGTTTCACCGCACCTCCACCTTCCGATTTTCCTAGCCAAAGTGCTAACTGAAAATAACAGTCAATTGAGCTTTTAAAGGATTAAATGGCCAAACGTGTCGTATCCGAGCCGGGAGGTTCGGGCCCAGGGAAAGTCTTGGAAGATCGAGCTGTTGTCGATCTCGCGGACGCTCGGGTACGTCTGCGTTCCAGCTCTAAACAACCATCTACAGAGTCTTTGCTGGAAGAATTGGACCAGGTTACTTCGCTGCTCGACCAGGGATTATCTGTCGAGGCCAAGACCCGTCTTACTTCGTTGATATCAGCGGCACGCGAAAATCCTTCTATTCTGGCTCTAGCCCGTTGCGCGCTTTCCACTGCTCTTGAAATGCAGGGTAATTATCGTGAGTCCCTGGCAGCAGTGGCGATGTACGAAACTCCGGAGTCGCGTGCCAAGCTCGATGAGCGAGCCGTTCGGGCCCTGCGGGTGCAGATTGGGCTGGCCTACAACTATAACGGAGACTCACCTAAAGCCGTCGCTATTCTCAACGCTGCTCTTCGCGATCGGTCTGAAAGTGCGCCCGAAGCTGATTTCGGTCCAATTTACGTAGCCTTGGCCAGAATCTATCGGACGATTAGTGAATTTACCATCGCTCGAGACTATGCGCAGCGCTCCCTGGAATACTTCCGGCAAACTGGTGAATGGCGTGGGCTTGCTGAAGCGTATTTTGGCATAGGTTTGGCCGACACCCAGGAAGGAAACTACGAATCCGGTCTTGAGAACTTCGAGCAAGCCTTGAAACTTGTAGGTGATCGCCCAGCCAGTTATACACTCGGTCGAATTTACACAAACATGGCTGGCGCCTGCTGGTTCCTCAAACGCCCGCAGGAAGGCATTCGTTACCTCGAGAAAGCAATCGCTTATTACGAGCGCACTGACCATAAAACCAGCGCCGCCGACGGCTATAACAACTTGGGAATTAATCTCATACTTATTGGTCAATGGAGACGTGCGCAAGAAGCTCTCGAGCGCGCATTGTCGTTGGCGCTGGAGGTCGATGAACGCGGTGCGAAAGTGCCAATGATTCTGGACTCTCTGGGCGAGTTACACATGTTGCGTGGAGATCTTGATGAGGCCAAGAGTTATCTGCAACGAGCCGTGGCTCTCGCGACCGAGAATGGAAATAAGTGGTATGCAGGTCAGGCTTTGCGAACTCTTGGCCGGTGCTACCTGGCAATGGAGAGTTTCGCTAAAGCGCTGGAAAAGGGTAAAGAGGCACTTGCTGTTGCCGAGATCATTGGCGATCGTCAGGCGCTGTGCGAGTCGCGGCTAATTCTTGCGGAAGCCCAGTTGAATGGCGGAGAACTCGAAGCATGCTCGACAGAGCTTTTGAAGGTAATTGACGCCACTAACGAAACGGCTACCGACCTTGGGTTCACCGGTGAAGCCCAGAGGCTGTTCGGGATGTTGGCAATGGCCCAGTCAGACCCGGCAGCGGCGGCCCAGCACTTCGGCAGTAGCTTGTCTATTTTTGACATGCTCGGTGATCGGTATCGCGCCGCACGTGCCCACTGCGAACTGGGCCGCGCCTATGCCGGCAGTCAGCCAAGCAGGGCGATGGAGCATCTTTCGCGGGCGGTAAATACATTCCGCGGGTTGGGAGCCCAGTTGGACCAGACTCGCGCCGAAGCGCTTCTGGCAAACCTCGACCAGAATGCCCCGGAAAGAAATCATGAACAGTCGGCCCTCACTCAACTCTTGACATTGCGGTTGGCCGAGGCGGTGGCTTCGCGCGAACTCCTGTTACGCGAGCTGGCCGCCATCATTAGACAAGAGACCAACGCACAGCGTGTGGTGATTACAGAAGAAGCGGAGCATCATCAGGCGCGAGTAGTGATCGCACACGGCTGTACCCCCGCCGAGGCTCAGAAAATCGCGGAAGAACTGGAGCGCGTCAACAGTTTGGCCACCGAGGAAGAGCGACAGCAACAGTTAAAAAAGATCGATGCTGCCATCATTCCCATTCGCTCGGCGCATTCGTCCATGGCTACCCTTTATATTTCGCCGCGCAATCGGGCCAAACTCCCGGAAGGCCTGTCTCTGGAGCCCCTTCTGCGAGTAGTTGAATTGGGTTTGGACGTTTGTGCTCTCCGCAGCCGATCTCACAAAGGAGCGAGTGCGCAACAGCAAAATGAGTTGACCGGCACCAGTCTGATGCCGGGATTCATCCATTCCAGCCCGGCGATGACGCGCTTAGTCGAGGAAGTCCACAAGATCCGCTCCTCCGATGTGACAGTGTTGGTGACGGGTGAATCCGGCACGGGCAAAGAATTGGTGGCGCGAGCAATACACGCACTCTCGTCGAGGCGGGCGAAAGTTTTCGTACCCTTCAATTGCACTGCCGTCCCCAAGGAGCTTTCCGAGGGTTACCTTTTTGGCTACCGGCGCGGCGCCTTTACCGGTGCAGTCACTGACTCTCAGGGAGTTATTCGCACCGCGGCGGGTGGGACCCTTTTCCTGGATGAAATCGGTGACCTGCCGCTTGATTTGCAACCAAAGCTTTTGCGGTTTCTCCAGGAAGGTGAAATCCAACCGCTGGGAGAACAGAGACCCAGCAAAGTGGACGTGCGAATTATCGCGGCCACCAATACTGATCTGGAAGAAATGGTGGTCCAGGGCCGTTTCCGCGAGGACCTTTATTATCGCCTTAACGTCATCAGGTTGCGAGTTCCGCCACTGCGCGAACGTCGTTCAGAGATTCCCACGATTGTGAATTACTATATTAACCACTACTCCGCCAAGTTTGGCCGCAAGGACATTCAAATCACCCCTCCCGCAGTGGACTTGTTGATGGTTAGTGACTGGCCTGGCAATGTGCGACAGCTTTGTAATGAGGTCCAGCGGATCGTTGCCCGAGCAGAGGACGGCGCCGTCATTGGCCCAGAGCAACTATCGCCGGAGCTAAAGCGCACCTCGTCTCCCACCACTCCGAGCTCGCAGCTCACCACCCTGGCGTCTATACCCGCAGCAACCCTGCAGAACGTTACGCTGGCTGATGCCCTGGCCGAAGTAGAGCGCCGCATGATCGCCGAAGCTTTACGTCGACACGGTGGCAACATCTCACGAGCGGCGCGCGAACTGGGCCTCACCCGACGAGGACTCTATCTGAAGCTGGAGCGACACGACCTTAGTGCCAGCGCCTAATCTCACTCGCCAACGGAAGTTTTTCTATTTTGGATTGGGAAACTTTAGCACGGAGGCGGAGGCTGAACCTTTTTTTCTTGCCGTGATCTCATTGGCAATTCGCGAAATGGTGCTGATGTCGAAGGGCTTTGAAACGGCCCAGGCGACCTTTGCTGATTCCCGGTCCTCCCGAGTTATCGCATCGGCCCAACCGCTGACAATCGCCAATGGTATGGTCTCTGAACGTTTGCGGATGGCGCGAATTAATTCCCACCCACCCATTTCCGGCATACTGATATCGGTGAACACAGCATCCAGAGCCTTCTCGTTATCGTTATAAAGCCTTAGTCCCGCTTGACCGGTTTCAGCCACCAGCACTTTACATCCTTCGGCCTCAAGAGTTTCGGTCAGGACTTCTCTAACCGCCACTTCATCATCAACCACTAGCACGCATACTTCGTGTTCGGCAGCAGCAGCACTCGAGGATTTCGGAGCGGAGACCGGCTCTTTTGACTCATTCTTAGTGATAGTCGGTAAGGAGATGCGGAAGGTGGTGCCGCGTCCCAGTTCGCTGTCTACTTCGATGGAACCATCGTGTCTTCTGATGATACCGAAACTGACGGCCAAACCCATGCCCGTACCGGCCTTACCTTTAGTGGTAAAGAAAGGATCAAACAGGCGGGTTTTTACTTCCGGTCGCATTCCGGTGCCAGTGTCCGCGATGTTTACTACCACCCGGTCAGCTGTTTCGTGAGCACTCAGACGAATCTCTCCGCCCCAGGGCATGGCATCCACCGCGTTGTAAACCATATTCACGAGAACTTCGCGCAGTTCGACGGGGTCGCCCATGACGTGGGCGGTACAGTCTGCGTGCAAGGCAAAGCGGATGGTTGCAGATTCTGGCCGGGTCTCCCAACGGGCGCGGGTCATCTCAAAGGCATCGCTGAGCAATCCGGCAATGGCAATGGATTGAAACTCCTGGGTTGGTCTTTGACGCGCGAAATCCTGAATGCGTCTGATGATGTGAGCACCATCGCCGGCGCTCTTGATGATTAGCTCAAGCCCGGCTGTGATCTTCTCTGGATTATTGGTGCGCATGAGCAACTGGGCGCGGCCGAGGATGCCGGTCAGTGCATTGTTAACGTTGTGAGCTACGCCAAAGGAGAGTTCCCCGAGGGCAGCCATTTTTTCACTGTGGGCCGCCTTCTCTCGATCTTCTTCGTGTTTCAAGTGGGCTGCCGTAATTTTATCAAGGCAGGCGCGCAAGCGTTCGCGCGTGGCCGCCTGCTGCGAATGTGCGAGCAACTGGCTGGCGCGGGTGCCGATCTCGCGCCGTTCATCGTGACCCAATTGCTCGCACATTTCTTCAATGAGGATTAACAGGGCACGCCCTGAGGCCTCATTGTCACCACAGCGGGAGGCGACTCTCTGCGCCCGCTCGAGAATCGGCTTGGCTTCGTGACGTTTGCCCAACCGACAGAGAACCAGCCCCTGCGTGGTTAAAGCTTCAGCGAGAGAAGCATCCTCCCCGGTGTTTTCGAGAGTATCGACGGCCAGCCGAATGGAACGTTGGGCCAATTCAAGCCGGCCAGAGGACAAGTAAAGCTGTGTGAGGGTTTCATCGACCTGGGCGCGGCGAACATCATCACCAAAGCCATCGAACAGTCGCCGGGCACGTTCCAAGTGTGTTTCCGCTTCTTCATATCTTCCGAGCGTAGAAAGCAGATAGCCGTGGTTGTTTTCTACGCTTGCTGAAAACCGACGATTGCCAAGAGCTTCGAATTGATTGAGCGCCTTTCCGTAATTATCGAGAGCTTGTTCAAAGTAACTGCTGTTCTTTTCAGCGATTCCGAATTCTTTAGATGTAGTGGCAAGCTCGTGATGAAATCGAGCTCGCGTTAAGGTCCCGCACCCTTCAACGAATTGTTGGGCTTCATGCAATACCCTTAAAGCGTCATGCAAGTGACCCGAGTGTCTCTCAACAATAGCAAGACACACTAGTGCAAGTGTTTTCAATTCAGTGTTGCCGTCACCTAACTCCTTAAGTGCTGACTGCAGAGTGATTCGAGCAATTTCAAACAACCCTTGCCGGTAGTAAGAATATGCGAGTTCAATTCGAGCCTCCGAGGCCTGAGCTCTTTCGCCTAGACGTTCGAAAAATGCTATGGCGCCGCTTAAGAGCGCCTCGCCAAACCTGTGACCGCCGGGCATCCGCCGTGCTCCAGCCACGGAACCACTAAGAACTCCTGAAACTAGAAGCAGATCTGCCGTCGCTCTTTCGTTGAGACCTTCCAATCTGGGCCATTCGCCAACCATCCACCATGCACCGAGGGCTGCACAACCGGCGTCAAAATCACCCAGTTCAATCTGCTCGCGCGCCACCGTACAGCAGGCCTCAACCATATCGCTGGTAGTTAGAGGCGACGAATGGATGTGTTCTATGAGCTTCGTATCGAGCATTGGTTGCCCTTTTGCGCGGAACTCTGCTTGTGCGACTCTTGGACCTGGATACTTAGTATCCACTGATTAAGAGCTATACAACCGCATTCACCAAGGGGTTTGCTTTATAAACCGTTATCCACAAAGGATATAGGGGAAGTCATATGCAGTCAGGTTCGCTTGGTGTATACGCGATAACCAATTGCCTTGTAATCCGGTATTTATCAGGTAACAGGACTAACTCCTTGATAGGTAGACACTTAGTTCGTAAGGCCGTCAGCTACATCGATTGGCACGTGAATTGAAATGTACACAGTCGCACTAACTAACAGGCATCCGGACCGGGGATAAACTCCCCAAGAGCAGCCCCGGCCAAGACGCCAACCCAGCCAACAATATTGACCAGGAGAGATAAAATGAAAACCCTACGCCAAATCCTAATCGCTTCCATTCTGGCAACAGCCATTTCCTCAACCGCCCTGGCTGGAAATATATCTACCAAGGACGGAAATATTTCCACTTTCAAGGACGGAAATATTTCCACTTTCAACGGCAATATCTCGACGAAGACTGACAGTGTCTCGACAGTGCTGACCGAAGGCCTGCTTTCCGTACTCTCGATTCTTCTCTAAGCAGAGCATTCAATCTGAGTTATATTCGGTCAAGAAGAGATGACTATTTGCAAAGATCGTTCAACCTGGCTTCAAAATAAGCCGAAAAACGACTCGATCCACATATAGCGCAAAGAATATGCCATTGAATATCTCGAGGGGTGCGTCTGAAGACCAGCAGGGTGTTACTTGGTCGTGAGGAGCGAAGCCAAGACCGAATGAGAATAAAATCAGTTAGACTTCACCCTCCTTACTATCCCGTATGCTACGGTATTGTGTTTTGGTGAATCCGATTGGGCCGCGATCACGTGAGAATCGGTTTCCAGTTGTTCAAATCTTTATGATTGTCGCGACAGCTCTTTCAGACGTTGTTGGGTCTCCAGTCGCTCCCCATCATCCAGCTGATCGGACAATTCTTGAAGGATAATTGACAGGGCACGCTTGGCGCCCTCAACGTCTCCACAACGTTCTGCAACTTGGCTGGCCCGATCAAGAACCCTTTTGGCTTCTCCGACGCGTCTGACTCGACAGAGAATTGCGCCGTGAGTTGTTAGCGCTTCGGCAAGCAACGCCTCCTCGCCTCCTGATCCCAGTGTCCTGATGGCTCGCACGATCGCCTGTTCAGCAAGATCAAATTTCAACGCGCCAAGATGGAGTCTTGCTAATGTCTCATCCACCTGAGCTCTTCGTACCTTATCACCAAGGCCATCAAACAACTTCCGCGCACGTTTGAGTTGAATCCAAGCGTCGTCAAATCGTTTAATAGTTAGTAGTAAATGGCCATGATTATTCTGTAGTGCGGCGGCGTAGCGATGATTTCCAATAGCTTCATACTCGTAAAGAGCGTGTTCATAATGCTCAAGAGCTTGTTCAAAGTACCCGCTTTGCATTTCAGCGATTCCTAGATCTTTAAGAGTTGTCACTAATTCATGATGATACCTAGCTGTGGCCCAAGGACCAACTAGTTTGACAATTTTAGCAGCATCATTAAGTAAGTTAAGCGACTCCTTCGGCCGCCCGGCATGGCGTTCGACAATTGCTAGTCTTATAAGGGCCACACTTCTCAACTCATGATTATCCTCGGGCAACGTCTTGAGAACATCAACTAAGGTCGAGCGGGCAACTTCAAACAGGCCTTCCCGATAATAACAATAGGCCAACTCGATTCTGGCTTCCGCAGACCGAGATTTAAGTCCCAAGTGCTCGAATACCCCAATTGAACCACTTAGCAGCGCCTCCGCATTCTTATGTCCTTTCGGTACCTGTCTCGTGCTCGTCGTCCAACCCGCAAGCGCGCCTGCCGTAAGCAGCAGGTCCGCCGAAGTGTACGGGCTCAGATCCTCAAGCTTTGGCCACTCTCCAATGATCCACCACGGTTGCAGCGCGGCACACGCCGCCTCATAGTTTCCACAGTACATCTGCTCCCGAGCAACCGTACAAAATACCTGCACCTGCTCGTCCGGGCTGGGACTTACATAGTCAATGAGCGCTGCGACCTTTTTCTGAAACGCGGAGTTCTCATCTGAGATGGCCAGCGGCGCTGGTCCTGCGTCTCTCTGGTTAGCCACCGACGCCTCGTAGAATCGCACCGCGAAGAGATAGACCACATACCACTGGTGCACTGCCGGGTAATTTGACTTCAGGTCAACGGCACGCTTGAGCTCTCGTTCAGCGCTGGTTCGGTCCCACTCGTGGCGTCTTTCAACCAGCCTTTTTAAAACATCAGTCTCGGTCGGCACTTTCTCAGATCCGGGACTGCGGCTACTAGCACTGCCGGGTGGCAGATCAGCCGGTAGTAAGTAATTGGTTGCTAACCGCAGATAGCAATCAACTATGCTCGCATAGGCCAACGCATAGTTCGGATCAAGCTCTATTCCCCGACGAAAATGAAGTATCGCTCGCTCGAGACCCTCGCGGCTGAACTTACTCCAGAAGTAACGACCCTTCAGATACTCGTGATAAGCCTCAGCACTTTCCGTATATCGTTTTGCCAGTCGCTGTTCGTCTTCTCCAGTCAATCTCAACCGCAGCGCCGTGGAAATTCTCTTGGCGATTTCATCCTGAACCTCGAAAATTGAGCCCAACTCGCAATCGTAACTGTCTCCCCAGAGCTGCCAACCATTAGAGACTTCAACCAGCTCCGTGCTTATCAGCAACCGGTCATCGCGCTCACTCACCTGCCCCACCAGAACTGCGTCTACTCCAAGTTCCCGCCCAGCCTCCTGCGCATCGAGTTGCTTTCCCTTGTAGCGGAAAACCGCGCTGCGCGACATCACACGCAGACGCGGCAATTGAGAAACACTATTGATAATGCCTTCGGTTATTCCGTCTGACAGATACTCCAGCTCCTGGTCAGATGTAATATTGGTGAAAGGCAGCACCGCGAGAATTCTGGCTGTCTGCCGAAGCGGGAACTCCTCAGTCTCACCACCTGCTTGATCCCCCAATACTAGGGTTTGCGACAATACGTTTCGAGAGATTGTCTTAACGGGTGCCACAAATCGATAGCCGCGGCGAGGAACTGTTTCTATGTATTTCGGCGCGTCGGCCCTCTCTCCCAGAACCCTCCGCAGTATGAAAATATTCTGGCTGAGATTCGATTCTTCTACGCAGGTATCTGGCCATACCTGGCTCAGCAGCTGCTCTTTTTCAACAACCCGACCATTACTCTGTATGAGAACGCGCAGAGTCTGGAACGCCTTTGGTCTCAAGGCAACAGGCCGCCCGGCAAGCATCAGCACACTCTCGCCGATATCCAGCAGGTAAGGACCAAATTCGTAAATGAGGCTTTCGCTCCGGTCCATAGACGAAGATAAGAACTTTGTAAGAACTCTTTGAGAAGCTTCTAAAGACTTTCGCCTAAATGTTGAGTAGTCTACCCGAACTGGATGCTTTGACAAGACGATGCGGCTCAGGCGTGCTAGTGATAGAGCAGTGCCGGGACGGTTTGGTGGTTCGAGAGGCCAGTCCTCGGTAAGCGCCTGTAGGGTATCACAACCTCGGTAATCGGAGACAAAGATTTTTGCGCACCTCACCCCACGCAACTCTCTCTGCGGACTCTGCGTCTCGCCAGCTGAATTCGGCAGCTTTTGGGACGCAAGTTCGCGGAGTTGAGAGCGTCGTGTGAAGTGGTTGGGAGAAGACAAGCGGCTGCTTCTCGGTGGTAATCGCGTTTTTACCGGAGGCTCAGTAATTTACTAGTCGGCGACCACCTGCGGGTAATGCGCACTTCCGGCATCAGCGCAGCAAGGCTATTAGTTTGCGCGCTTCCGTGGCATTAGCACCGTTCGGCGCCTCAGCTAAGTAATTTTCAAATGCCTTGGCGGCGTTCACTCGTTCACCTTTGTTCATGTATAGCTGACCCAGCTGAAACAGAGCCACTGCATATTCAACGCCACCGAGTTCGTGCGCGGTCTTGAGTTCGTGTTCGGCTCCGCGAGAGTCGTTGAGTCCCATCAAAGCAAGTCCCGAATAGTATCTCGCGGCGGGCGAATTCGCCTCCAGAGCGAGGGCCTTTCGCAACATCTCGCTGGCCTCTGAGAAATTATGTTGTTGCAGTAAAACGATACCCAGATTCAGGTGCGGGTTGAAAGCCTTCGGATCAATATCTATAGCCTCATGAAGTTCCTGGGCCGCTTCGTCCAACATTCCCTGTTGCAGGAGCTGGGCTCCCAGATCATTGTGGGCCATCAGGTAGCGCGGATAGATGGCAATTGCCTTTCTCAGGTGTACGATGGCAACGCCAGTGTCTCCCTCTTTACCAGCCTTGCTGGCGCGTTCGAATTCTTTTCTGGCCTTTTCCGGAACTGCCGCGTCAAGCTCAGCAGTTGAAACGACACCCTCGGACTTTTTGGCGTTGCCGGCTGGTTTTTTCTCTTTGAGAGAGATGGTTATTATCGCAGGCGCCCCGGGAAAAACCTCCACTCCAGCGGTTGCGACTTCGAATAGATTCTTGTCGGCTTCAACTACTATTCCATAGTTACCCGGCGCAAGCCCGCGAAAAACGAACCGTCCCTGGTTATCAGTAAAAACGCTAATCTTCACGCCTCTGATAGTCTCTAACGTGACTCTGACGTTCTCGCTGACAAAGCCGCCTCCGGGAAGAATTACCCTCCCACTAATGCCTCCCGGAGAAGTGTTCTGAGCAATTATGGGTATGACGCAGCTAAGCCAAAACACCAACAGAACGCATCTTCGCTTAAGCTGTGGGGTCGGATTCATGATTTGCTGAGATCCCGGTGCAAAGTTCATGCCCCACCGTCGAATCAGAACTAGCTCCGACTTCTTTGAGATTAACCCGATGCAGGAACAACAAGGTAATGGGAATTTTGGATTTTAGTACGAGTTTTTGGACTCTCCTCTCGAGTGTGGATACATCCGGTCAATCGCGCGTGAGAAACTGTTTTTTGGCGCCTTTCGCTACGTCGGCTTTATCACTTCGAATTCGAACTGGAGCTCTTTGCCACGAAAGATGTTGCTGAGATAAAACTCCCAAAATTTTCGAGTGAATCGCAGGCCAGACCAGTGCTGGTCCAGGTTTGTTAAGAATTCCAACCCCAGGATGCGCCACAAATTCGCGAGGCTGACGTAGGTGCGCACGGGCCGCAGTTCTACCGTTGTGTAGAAGGGGAAAGGCGTCCGTTCAGGCATAAAACAGGTGAACGAATAACTGTTGAAGTGGTTCCGATGAGTAGGGTCGGTGGGCCAATCAGGATTGGAATAATGCGGTGTGACAATCTTGATGCGAGCTCCCGACCTGGCGATGCGATGAAGCTCTGAAACGAAACTCATTACGTCCGGCACGTGTTCAATAACATGCCGGCAAATGATTTCGTCGAACTCATTGTCGCGAAAAGGATACGGCACATTTCCCAGATCATGAATGACATCCGCTTGCGTCCTGGGATTGGCGTCTATTCCGATCGCGCCAGGGTATTTATTTTGGCCGCAGCCGACGTCAAGGATCTTTGGAGTTGGACTTTCACTGATCGCAGGCTTTAACTCGGCAGGCATTTGCTGGTTAATTCAGACTTGGCTGCAACAGCAAGGCAGCAAATGATTCGATATCAACTGGGTAAACACGCAATCCAAGTTGTTTTTCAAGTCCCTCCAGTTTCATCCCATCGAGCATCACCGCTTCGCCGCTCTTAAGCGTCTGCTTTGGGATAATTACAGATTCGCCGACTATACGATCACGCGCCGCCAAAAGATCACCACCCGTAAGTAGACCCGCTACTGAGACGTCGCCGCCAAAGTAACTATTCGCTACCGCGGCAACGGATAAGGTGCTCCCGATGACCTGGTTTAGTTTTTCTACGAGCTCCGTAAGAACCGGCGCGAATAGTGTGCCCGTCAAAATTGTTGCCTGCGGCTTTCCTTGTATGCCGGACGCATGTCGGTCCATTCGCTTCAGCAAGCGGGCGAAATCATTTTTGAAGGAACGCACCATGCCAATGCCGTCCTCGATCTGAGGATAATCTCCGTAATGCGTCCGGCCAGGAATAGAGCAACCAGCACGCAAGTAGATCTCATCGCCAAGGAACGCGAACGTTGTCCCCAGCCGTTTGCGAAATTCACGTTGCAGGGGAGTGATCTGGGCGATCGTGTCGCGGCAAAACTGTGGAGTGACAGGCGTCAGGCGGATGTCGGTGTTGTATCGCGTAAGTCCCAGCGGAACAATTGCGACGCTACTAATGCGCGGATATTCTGCCGCCAGATTGTTTATTGTTTGCCGCAAAATTTCCCGATCATTAATTCCCGGGCAAAGCACAATCTGGGCATGGACCTCAATTCCCGCATCCAGAAGGCGAGAAAGCTTGGAGGCGATATTAGCTCGCGACTTATCTATACCAAGCAGATAGGCACGCACTTCCAGATCCGTAGCATGGACGGACACGTACTGGGGCGATAGCCGTTGTTCGACAATGCGCTGCAACTCATCTTCGCTCAGGGAGGTTAATGTGGTGTAGTTACCGTAAAGAAATGACAGTCGCACATCTTCGTCCCGGATAAAGAGCGAAGGGCGAGCATCAGATGGGTTTCCCTTGCAGAAACAGAAGATACATTCGTTCGCACATTGCCGCGGAACAATCTGTTCGAAATTGAGTCCGAAGTCTTCACTTTCGGCTCGTTCGATCTGCAGTTCCCAGTTCTCACCAGAGCTTTTGCGGACCTCGAGTACGAGTTCAGTTTCCCCCGACGTATGAAATCGGAAGTCGAGATAATCGCGGATCGAGCGTCCGTTTACTCGGACAATTCTATCGCCTGGCTCGAGCTCAAGCTCCGCCGCCAAACTTGCCGGCTCTATCTCGGAGATCGCCACCCCGCGCCGTCTGATATTAGTAACCGCAGGGGCTACTGCAAATTCGTACATCGTCTCTCAGTTGATTACCAGGTCCTGTTGACTTTGGTCATTAGCAAATCGGCAGGATAAGCGCGACTGACAAGGACCGTCATTGAGCGTCGAAGCAAAAACTATAACAGAGTCGCCAACGTTTGTTGAGCACGGGACGGCAGCACCGCGTAGTAGTGGGTGGGTCACTTTACCTTATCGACAAGTGGCGCCGGATGAAGTCAGTACCAGATTGCGATAGAAGCCGTGAATAAATTGAAGAATGACATGTCCACAATACGCCCAAACGGAAGCAGCTGTGAATAAATTCGAGAATGGATTGCGTCTTAAAAAACCCCAACGGCAGTTGGGGGGATCCTTCAGTCCAGCCTACACCATTGGCCCTACCGCGATTCTCGAATACCCCCAACGGCAGTTGGGGGGATTGTTCTGATCTAACCTCTGACACGAATCGCAGCGGCCTGAACTTTCGGTTTTTCCGATGGAAAATGCCACTATTGAAGGACTTTAGTGTGTCACGCTTAACGAGGCTGGATCTGAACCATCCCCCAACTGCCGTTGGGGGAATTCGGGTTTTCGAAACCTACCCTGAGTGTAGGCTGGACTGAAAGATCCCCCAACTGCCGTTGGGGGTATTGTGGACCATGTGATTCTTCAATTTATCCCACTATCCGCGTGGTGGTGCTGACAACGAACTCGATTTCATAGATGACCTCTTGCCCTCACACTCGTAAAATCAGGAAGCTCGGTCCTATTGGACTTTTCCTTTAATCGGATTTCTGCGACCAGACGTTGCGTTTTCAAAACTTCATCTTTGCTACACATGGTGTATAATCCGGCACATCTAAGCGAAACAGCGGCATTTATTCGATTCCGCACTTCAGACACTTACCTGACGTAAGTACAACGCCTAAAATTGTGATCAATTTTATGAAGAACGCAGCATTGATCGGCATCCTGTCCCTGATTGCCGTTGCGCCAAACACTTCGATAATCGCCCGCAACGCCAAAGCTTCCACGGTTGAAAAGGTTGATTTACCAGCTGTTGCTCTGAAGTTACAGGATCCGTCAGCCGAAACAGTTGTAGCCACTTCCAGTTCCAAGAATTCTACCGATTCTGCTAGCGATAACTCTGGCACGGCGACGTCCTCCGAGGCACAGAAGACTTATGAGGCGGCCGTTGCGTTCTACGACTCTGGCAAACTTGAGGAAGCGATTACCGCGTTTAAACGAGCGAACAGGCTACGACCCGACAGTGCCCAGACTTATTACATGATGGGCATGGCCTATTCGAAAGCGAAAGCGTTCAAGGAAGCGGCTGACTCTTTTAAACGGGCAGTGCGTTATAAGCCCGATTGGGCCGATGCTCATTTCAAACTGGGAATGATCTCTTACGTTCTGGGCCGGAGGAACCAATCGCTCGACGAATACAAGAAGTTGCTGGAGCTAAATTCTCCCCTGGCTAATGCGCTTTACCGAGTTGTCAAAGATGAGGTCGGCGCGGTTGCGCCTGCCGGAACGGGAACCGAAATCGCGCCCGTGAAACAGTTGGACGTACTTCCGGTTTCAGCTTCTCTCAAAGACTCTCCGGTTTCGTCCATGACTGAGTCTGGTGCTAGCGGCAAAAACGAGACAGCGAGCTCTCGATCCGCCTCGCAAGTGAAGAATAATCCGGGTGCTCCTACCGTTACCAGTGTTGGCTCTACCACTCCAGCATCAGACGATCTAATGCTTACCGGTGTTTATAAGGTTGGAGTCGGTGATGTACTCGATATTCGTTTACTGAACTCAGCCAGTAACCGATCGACTCTGTATACCGTGATGGATGGCGGAGTCATAGATTTCCCGATTGCCGGTGGAGCGGTAACTGTTGCGGGACTAACCACGGTCGAGATTCAAACCCTTATCGCCGCGGAACTTAAACGCAGAGCTGTTGCAGAAGGTGCTCAGCTTTCGGTAGGCGTGCGACAGTATGGCAGCCATGCGTGTGTGATTACCGGTCTGGTCAATAATCCAGGTACCAAAATTTTGCGCCGCGAAGCGGTACCGCTCTATTCAATTATGGCTGAGGCCCAACCGCGACCTGACGCTGGTCGTGTTGCCATCATGAGAGTGGGTACAAGCGGACAGTTTCTGGATCTAGGCGATTCCGCCTCTCTGAATGTCGTCATTCGACCAGGCGACGTGATCAACGTGACCGCTCGCCCGCAGGAGTTCTATTATATTGCGGGACGGATTTATTATCCGGGACAAAAACCGTTTCAGCCCGGCATCACGCTTTTACAGGCACTGCTAGCTGCAGGCGGCACTGCTCGCCCGGGTGACAACGAAATTGAGATCTCGCGAGACGGCGCTGACGGCCGCCTTAACACAACGAAATTTAATCTAAAAGATATCAAGTCTGGCAAAATACAAGACCCGCGATTACAGCCCGGCGACCGAATTGAAGTAGTCCACTGACAGTGTGTCCGACAAACTTCAGTTTGTCGTTTGTTCTCGGTAATTGAAATCTCATTCTCACGCGACAAACTTCAGTTTGTCGTTTGTTCTCGGTAATTGAAGTCTCGTTCTCACGCGACAAACTTCAGTTTG